>Ga0007854_10002201_pt1 | contig 12147 bp, 10 predicted proteins | sample CryBogCBH12Aug08_FD_60382 | JGI IMG/M metagenome (GOLD analysis project Ga0007854, IMG submission 60382) | Freshwater microbial communities from Crystal Bog, Wisconsin, USA - CBH12Aug08 | ecosystem: Environmental > Aquatic > Freshwater > Lake | place: Crystal Bog, Wisconsin, USA | collected... | reverse complement strand
GTAATGATTTCGCTGTCGCCCAGACGCCCCGCGGGAGCGGCACAACCGCTTAGCAACGAAACTGAAAGCAATAGCAATATCGAAATCGAAACCGAACCCAGCACTGCCCGTACAGATGCCATGCGCAACGGCCTGACTCCTTCAGCGTTCATGCCGCCGCCAAGCCCGGGCCACGCCGCATCATCCGGCGGTAGCTTCTTCGGGTTTGGACTTGCCTTCTTTCTTGGGCAGCGGCTGAATGTCGAGCAGAACTTCTGTTTTGCTCTCGTCGCGGTCGTCCAGATCTACCGTCAGGCGTCCACCTTCGGTCAGGCGACCAAAAAGCAGCTCGTCGGCCAGTGCTCGGCGAATGGTGTCCTGAATCAGGCGCTGCATCGGGCGTGCACCCATCAATGGATCAAAGCCCTTCTTGCCAAGGTGCTTGCGCAACTTGTCGGTAAAGGTAACGTCCACTTTCTTCTCGGCCAGCTGCGTTTCAAGCTGCAACAGGAACTTGTCGACCACCCGCAGGATAATCGTTTCGTCCAGCGCCTTGAAGCCCACCTGTGCGTCCAGCCGATTCCGAAACTCGGGCGTAAACAGGCGCTTGATGTCGGCCTGTTCATCGCCCGCTTCACGCGGATTGGTAAACCCGATGGACGCCTTGTTCATCGTCTCGGCACCCGCATTGGTGGTCATGATGATGATCACATTGCGGAAATCGGCTTTGCGGCCGTTGTTGTCGGTCAGGGTGCCGTGGTCCATGACCTGCAGCAACACGTTGAAAATGTCCGGATGGGCCTTTTCAATTTCGTCCAGCAGCAACACGCAATGCGGCTTTTTGGTGATGGCTTCGGTCAGCAAACCACCCTGATCAAAACCAACATAGCCCGGAGGCGCACCAATCAGCCGGCTAACGGCGTGGCGTTCCATGTACTCGCTCATGTCAAAACGCAGCAACTCGATGCCCATGATGTAGGCGAGTTGCTTGGCAGCCTCTGTTTTTCCAACGCCGGTGGGGCCGCTGAACAGGAACGAACCAATCGGCTTGTCCGAGCGGCCCAGGCCCGAACGCGCCATCTTGACCGCTGAAGCCAGCACGTCGAGGGCCTTGTCCTGACCAAAAACAACACTTTTCAGGTCGCGCTCCAGCGTCTTGAGCTTGCCCCGGTCGTCATTGGACACATTGGCGGGCGGAATGCGGGCAATCTTTGCCACGATTTCTTCCACTTCCTGCTTGCTAATCGTCTTTTTGCGCTTGCTGGGCGGCAAAATGCGCTGCGCGGCACCCGCTTCATCGATCACATCGATGGCCTTGTCGGGCAGATGCCGGTCGTTAATGTATTTAGCGCTCAGTTCGGCCGCAGCCTGCAATGCCGCCACCGCGTATTTCACGTTGTGGTGATCTTCAAACCGCGACTTCAGCCCCTTCAGGATTTCGACGGTCTGATCGATCGTGGGCTCAACCACATCAACTTTCTGGAAACGACGCGAAAGCGCAGCATCTTTCTCGAAAATGCCGCGATATTCGGTAAACGTGGTCGCACCAATGCACTTGAGCTGACCCGAGCTCAGGCCCGGCTTCAGCAGATTGGACGCATCGAGCGTGCCGCCTGAGGCTGCACCGGCGCCAATCAGCGTGTGAATTTCGTCGATAAACAGCACCGCGTTCGGCTTGTCCTTGAGCGCCTTCAAAACCCCCTTCAGGCGCTGCTCAAAATCGCCGCGGTACTTTGTGCCCGCCAGCAACGAACCCATGTCCAGCGCATAGACCGTGGCTTCCTGCAGTATTTCGGGCACATCGTTTTGCGTAATGCGCCACGCAAGCCCCTCGGCGATGGCCGTTTTGCCAACCCCGGCCTCGCCCACCAGCAAGGGATTATTCTTGCGACGGCGGCACAGAATCTGAATAACCCGCTCCACCTCATATTCACGGCCAATCAGTGGGTCAATCTTGCCCTCTTTGGCCAGCGCATTCAAATTGACGGTGTATTGCTCCAGCGGAGACGACTTTTCGTTCTTCTCGCTGCCGCCTTCTTCGGATTCTGAGGGCGACTCGCTCGACTTGGTAGCCTCGGGCGGATCGCTCTTCTTGATTCCGTGGGCGATGAAATTAACCACATCCAGGCGCGTAACCCCCTGCTGATGCAGGTAATAGACCGCGTGTGAGTCTTTCTCGCCAAAAATAGCCACCAGCACGTTGGCGCCGGTGACCTCTTTCTTGCCGCTGCCGGTGGATTGCACGTGCATGATGGCACGCTGGATCACGCGCTGGAAACCCAGCGTGGGCTGCGTGTCAACCTCGTCGGTGCCGGCCACCTGGGGCGTGTTGTCCTTGATGAAATTGGTCAGCGACTTGCGCAGATCGTCAATATTTGCCGAGCACGCACGCAAAACTTCGGCGGCGCTGGGATTGTCCAGTAACGCCAGCAGCAGGTGTTCAACCGTGATGAACTCATGGCGCTGCTGACGGGCCTCAACAAAGGCCATATGCAGGCTAACTTCCAGTTCTTGGGCAATCATGTGATTTCCTTTGTGCCTTGCGATGATGAATAACTGTAAACCGTTTTCACAGTCCTTGTAGCAAGGTCAGGCGTTCTGATCAAAATTCAATAGGTTCACTGATGCATTTCAGCGGATGACCGGCCTTATGGGCCGCTTCCAGCACCTGATCAACCTTGGTGGCGGCAACATCGCGCGAATAAACGCCGCAGACGCCCTTGCCGTCCAGATGAATTTTCAACATGATTTGCGTGGCCGACTCCAGATCCTTGCCGAAAAACTCCTGTATCACAACTACAACAAACTCCATCGGGGTGTAGTCGTCATTGAGCATTACCACCTGATACATCTGGGGCGGCTTGACCTGTTCGGTGCGTCGCTCCATAACAACAGTTCCACTGTTGTCACGGTCGGGAACGAGCACGGGTGAAATGGGCGGTTTTTCGGGATTGCTGGTTGCCATGGATTCAATTCTATCGGGCTGACACAAACTGTGCCAGACGCTGCCAACGCAATACGCGCCCGTACGGCCTACATCTGGTCGATCAGGACCTGACCAAACGCTGAGCAACTGACCTGCGTTGCTCCCACCATCATACGGGCAAAGTCAAAGGTAACGCGCTTGCTTTTTATTGCACGTTCCATGCCGCCAATAATCAGATCGGCCGCCTCGACCCAACCCATGTGGCGCAGCATCATTTCGGCCGACAGGATTTCCGAGCCCGGATTCATGTAATCCATCCCCGCAAATTTGGGCGCCGGGCCGTGCGTGGCCTCAAACATGGCTACCGTGTCGCTCAAATTGGCGCCGGGGGCAATACCAATACCGCCAACCTGTGCGGCAACGGCGTCGGAAATATAGTCGCCATTCAAATTCAGGGTCGCGATCACGCTGAATTCGGCCGGACGCATTAATACCTGCTGGAAGAACGCATCGGTCATGCTGTCCTTGATCACAATATCTTTGCCATTGCGCGGGTTTTTGAGGCGACACCACGGACCGCCGTCGATCAATTCGGCCCCAAACTCACGAATAGCCAGCGCATAGCCCCAATCGCGGAAGCTGCCCTCCGTGTATTTCATGATATTGCCCTTGTGCACCAGCGTGACGCTGGGTTTTTCAAGGTCAATTGCATACTGAATGGCCTTGCGCACCAGACGCTCGGTGCCCTCCCGCGAAACGGGTTTGATGCCAATGCCCGAAGTATTGGGAAAGCGGATCGAATGCACGCCAAACTCTTCCTGCAGCAGTTTGATCAGCTTTTTGGCCTGTGCACTTTCGGCTTCAAATTCAATTCCGGCATAAATATCTTCGGAATTTTCGCGGAACACCGCCATATTGGTCTTGTGCGGTTCTTTAACCGGGCTGGGAACGCCATCAAAATAGCGAATCGGACGCAGGCAGACGTACAGGTCGAGTTCCTGACGCAAGGCCACGTTCAACGATCGAATACCGCCGCCCACCGGCGCCGTGAGCGGGCCTTTGATGGAAACCAGATATTCGCGCACCGCATCCAGCGTTTCCTGCGGCAACCAGACGTCGGGGCCATATATGCGGGTTGCCTTTTCGCCGGCATAGACTTCCATCCAGTGAATCTTTTTAGCGCCGTCATAAGCCTTCGCAACTGCCGCATCGACCACTTTTTTCATGACCGGAGTGATATCTACCCCGGTTCCATCGCCTTCGATAAACGCGACGATGGGCTGATCCGGAACACACAACGACCCGTCTGCATTGACACTGATTTTCTGGCCGTCGGCAGGAATCTGAATATGCTGGTAACTGGACATGGGCAACTGGCTCCGTAGCGTAGGGTATCGGGAATTCTAACTTGCAGCAAAATAGGGCCATGAAGCAATTTTTTCATTCCACTATTTCAGCGCTGCTGACACGGGCTAACGCAATGGCTCCGGCTGCAGTAATCGTTGTCGGGTTATGGGGCGTAGCAGGCGTTTCGGGTCTGTCGGGCAACCTGGCGTATTCCCAAACCCCACAATCCGACCTGCCCCGAATGCTCCTGCGGGCGGGCATGTATCAGATTGATACCCAAATAGCCCTGACGCCCCAGCAGCACGAAATAGGCCTGATGTATCGCCCTTCGATGCCGCAATATGAAGGCATGCTATTTATATTTCCACGCCCTAGTCAACAGTGTTTCTGGATGAAAAATACGCTGCTGCCACTGACTGCGGCGTTTATTGCCGATGATGGAACCATCGTCAATCTGGAAGACATGAAACCGCAGACCACCGACTCACATTGTTCCGATAAACCGGTGCGGTTCGTTCTGGAAGTCAATCAGGGTTGGTTTGCCAAACGGGGCATGAAAGCCGGCACACGGTTAACGGGCGAGGCGTTTAACCGGTAATGCTCGTCAGTTACGCATGAGCAGGTAGTAAATTCCCACCCCGGGAGGGTTGTCGGAATGCGGGTAGTACGTAACTCCCTACTAATTTGGTAGGTACCAACGCCATTTTTTAATAGTCGCTTAAGGTTGCGGCCTATTCTGGAATCCAGTGGTAGTGGATTTAAGGAATAGTGCGAATGACTACATATCAGTTTCAGCTGGTGGTGCGCGACGCCAATGGTGCCGTCGAACTCCTGCATCTGCAGGCAGCAGACGCAGCCACGGCTACTGCGCAGGCTATTCGCGACGGATTGCACGTTATCAGTTGCAGCGCGCGCAACGGGCTCACCACAAATAGCACGAGTAAAACGCAACCTGCGCAATCGCAGAGACTGGATATCGACGTCGCCAATCTTGCCTTTGAGATGGCTACGCTGATGGCAGCGGGCCTTTCGGTGGCCGATGCCTTGCGAACGCTATCCAACAAGGAGCCGGTAGCCCATCGGCGCGCCGCACTGGAAGAAATATATCGGGGCATCCGCGAAGGCCTTCCGCTGTCGGCCGCGCTCGAGCGCCATCCAGGCCGCTTCGCGCCACTACTGGTGGCCACGGTGCAGGCCAGTGAGCAAACGGGCGATCTGAGCGACGCCCTGCTCCGCTATGCCAACCATCAATTGATGGTCAAGTCACTCAAGGACAAAGTAGTTGGCGCCGCTATTTATCCGCTTCTGTTGCTGGGCGTGGGCTGCACCGTCATTGTGTTTCTGGTGACCGTGGTGGTGCCAAAATTTGCTACGCTGATCGAAAGCAGCGGGCACGCATTGCCCTGGAGCTCGCGGTGGCTGCTCAGCTGGGGGCATTTTGTTGCTTCCCACGGTTGGGAATTTCTGGCTTTCATTCTGCTGGTCACAACCGCATCGGCTTTGCAATTGCGGCAACTCGCACGCAATGGCGCCCGTTCGGCATGGCTGGATCGGGTACCGGTGCTGGGGCCCACTATTCGCCAGTTTCGCCATGCGCAGCTATACCGCACCATCGGCATGCTGGTGCGCGGTGGAATAGCGCTGCCCCGCTCGTTGCAACTCAGTGCCAGCCTGCTGGGCGATGCCGATCGTGTGCGTCTGAACACCACCGTGCAACGCTTGTACGAGGGCAATAGTCTGAGCAGCGCGCTCAGAGAGAGCGGGCTATCCGACCCGGTTGCAGACAGCATGCTAAATGTTGCCGAACGCACTGGTGCAATGGCCGAAATGCTGGAGCGAATTGCACAGTTTCACGACGCCAGTCTGCAGCGTTCGGTTCAACTGGCCAGCCGGTTACTCGAACCCGTGCTGATGGTTTTGATTGGTCTCGTGGTGGGTGCGATTGTGGTCCTGATGTACCTGCCGATCTTTGACCTCGCGGCAAGCCTGCAATGAACTGACTGCCATGACTAGCCCCGCTATAACTATTTCCGAAGACCCCCAGCGCCAGCAAATTGGCGCTGCGTTGGTTCAGGAGGCGCTTCAACTAACCTCATCGGGCCCGCGCATGGCCTGGATGGCAGAGCGCATGCAACTCAGTGAGGAAGAGTTTCTTCCGCTGGCCGCGCAATATTTTGATCTGGCGCTGCTGGACATGGAGTCGCTGCGGCAAATAGAACCGGACTTCAAAAAACTCTCATTTGCAGACTGTCAGCGCCGCAACTGTCTGGTGGGAAATATTCGCGGATCGCAAGTGGTCTTGCTGGTCATAACCGACCCGCTGGATAGCCGTTTGCGCCAGTGGCTCGAGTACCGGCTGCGCCTTACTACAACGCGCATGGCGCTTGCCAGTGCGGCCGATCTGCAGGCACTGCTGGTTCGCGAAGAGCGGTCCATCAAAGCGATGGACGGGGTCCGCCTGCAGACCGAACGCACACAGACTGCGCGTCAGGACAGCAGCACTATTTCCATCGCCCGAATAGATGCAACCGAAAGCCCGGTAGTCCGCCTGGTCGACTCCACGCTATATGACGCCCTGCGCAGCGGAGCCAGCGACATTCATATGGAAACGCAAGCTGACGGCATGCTGATCAAATATCGGCTGGACGGCGTGCTGGAAATAGTCAAACAGATCGACAACCTGGACATTGCGCATCAAGCTATATCGCGCGTAAAAGTGATATCCGAACTTGATATTGCGGAGCGACGAGTGCCGCAGGACGGTCGGTTTCAGGTGCTGATTGACCAGCGCGATATTGACTTTCGCGTTTCCATCATGCCCAACCTTTTTGGTGAAGATGCTGTGCTGCGTGTGCTGGATCGCAAGCACCTGACCGGTCAGTTCAACGCCCTCACACTGGACACGCTAGGCTTTGCAAAGCCGGTACTCAACTTTATTCGCGATGCATCGCAGATTCCCTACGGCCTGTTGCTGGTTACGGGTCCCACAGGCAGTGGCAAGACCACGACGCTATACGCCGCGCTGTCCGAAATAAATACCGGTCTGGACAAGATAGTTACCATTGAAGACCCGATCGAATATCAGTTGCCCGGCGTCTTGCAGATTCCGGTGAATGAGAAAAAAGGGCTCACCTTTGTGCGTGGACTGCGCTCTATTTTGCGCCACGATCCGGACAAGATCATGGTGGGCGAAATTCGGGATGCCGAAACGGCCCACATAGCGGTACAGGCGGCCCTCACCGGCCACCAGGTATTCACAACGGTGCACGCCAATAACGTATTCGATGTGATAGGCCGATTTGCGAATATGGGCGTTGACAGCTATAGCCTCGTAGCCGCCCTCAATGGAATAGTGGCACAGCGTCTGCTACGCATGAACTGCCCGCAATGCAGCGAACCATGCAACGTAACCGACGAACTAATACACCGCAGCGGAATAAGCGCAGAGCTCGGCAAGAGCGCAACATGGCTCAGAGGCATGGGATGCGCCCATTGTCGGGGCACTGGCTACAAAGGCCGCCGCGCCATTGCCGAGACGCTGCCTATTACCGACACGCTGCGCGAACAACTGGTGCAACGGGCACCGCTGACTCAGATTCGTCAGTCAGCCAAAGCTGGCGGATTTACCAGTTTGCGCGAGGCAGCCATTGCTCTGGCTATCAGCGGCGAAACCACTCTGGAGGAGATCAATCGTGTCACTCCTGTGGAATAAAAACATGTTTCTGCACATCGGGGCGGACGCCGTGCACGCTACGCTGCCGCCAGATCGCAAGGGCATTTCGGTAACACAGACTGTTCCTGTTAATGAAGCCACGAATATGGCTGACACGTTGACAGCGCTATTAGCGGAAATACTCCCTAAGGCGGGCAAGTCGCGCCCGTCGCTGACAGCAACGATCAGTCTGGATCTGGTGCACTTGGATATTGCAGCTGGTAATTTCGCCTCCTATAGCGAACAGCAACTCGAGGCCATTGCAACGGGCTGTATGTCTGAACTTCTGGGCGAGGGCGCGACGCCGATGGAAGTTCGCTGGCAGTTGCAACCCAACCTGCAACACATCCTGCTGTGCGCCCTGGATTCGCATTTGGTGCAGGCAGTGATACAAACCGCCCAAGCGCACCAACTTGAGCTTGCATCGCTACAGCCGGTGTTCTGCCATTACTGGAACAAATACAGCAAATCAATGCGTCGCAGCAAAGGCATATTTGCACTTCAGGATAGCCAGCGCGCGCTGGTATGCCTCAACGACAAGGGCTCTGTTACAGCACTTAGCTGTGGCCCCGCGGCGCGCTCGGATCTGGATCAGCCGTCCAACGGACGCGCCAAGAGCCCGCTAGATCTTCGGGTAGACAGACTGCTCACCAGCACGGGCGGCCATGCGGACGCCATTGACCAGTACCTTTTGGTAACGCACCGCGCACGTGATTTGGCGCCGCATCCTCGCTGGACCGTCATAGATATACCGGAGCGGCGCCTATGAGTAATAGCTCCATGCGTCTGGAATTTGCACCGCGTGCCCAACGCAAATCCATGGTGGGCCTTATATTGCTTCTGGCAAGCGCGTTGCTGCTGGCAACATTGCTGGCCATGCTGGTACGCAGCCTGGCCCAAAACGCCAGTCTGACTGAACAGTCGGCGGTGGCAGAAGGCAAGCCGCTCTCGAATTCGCGTGCGCCTGCTCGCCCTGTGCAACAGGATCCTGAGTCACATGCGCGCGTAGAACTGATCCGCAAGACGGCTCGCAACATGGCCACTCCATGGGCCGAATTGCTGGGAGCGCTGGAATCTACACCCTCCAATATTGCCCTGCTCGCAGTTGAACCACAACCGGTCAAGCACACGGTAACACTGACCGCAGAGGCTGCCTCTGAAAGTCAGATGTTTGCCTATATGCGCCTGTTGCAGTCTGACAAAAGGCTGTCAGACGTTGTCCTGATGCAGCATCAGATTCAATTGCAGACGCCGGGCACTCCCTTGCGCTTTCAGTTGCAGGCACACTGGGGGAAAGACTTATGAATCGCACAATGGCAAGCCTGTGGCAACGGGTGCGGCGCATCGTTCCACCCTATACCCTATTCGCTCTGGCCCTGATGATGGTAAGTGCAGGGGTTGTGATCTGGTTGATGGCGCTGGACGATCAGGCCGAAAGTCTGCGTATCGACATCGTCCACAAACGCGAGGCTATGCGACAGGTCAAGCCTAAAGTTGTACGCACTATTCCGTTGGCCGAACAGGTAGAAGCTTTTGTCAGTGCGCTACCGTCTTCCGGGCAGACCACCGACGACATTGAGCAGGTATTCAGGATTGCCAAAGCGAATCAGATCAGCCTGATCAAAGGCGAATACAAATTTACGCGAACCCCAGGCGATCCGCTGTCGCGCTATACCGCGACCTTTCCGGTCCACGCATCGTACGTCGCCATCCGGAATTTCAGTGCGCAACTGCTCGATGCATTGCCGCATATAGCGGTGGATGAATTGCGCATGAATCGGGTCAACGCCGATGACACCATGCTGGATTCCGAGATTCGGCTCAGCTTTGTTTACCGGAGGTGAGCATGCAAAGATATTTTCACAACTTGCGAATACCGGCAATAGTGCTGTGCGTTGGCGTCGCCGGCTATTTTGGTGCTGGCTGGTTGCAGGGGCAGCAAGCCAATACCGACGGGTTGACAGCAGAGAACACCCGCGAAAGGGACATTGAAACCGCATCCACATCTTCATCGGCATCGGCAACAGATTTGGCAGCACTGCGCGATCCGGGACTGCAGTTACCCAAGCGCCAACCCGTACTCACAGAACGTGCGTCAAACGCTTTTTCATTGCTTTTGTGGGTTGACCCACCCAAACCTGCACCACCCCCGCCTCCCGCAGCAACGGTAGTGGTAGCGGCACCGGTTGCCCCCCCTTTGCCTTATGCATTCGTCGGCCTTGTCGAACAAGCCCCGGGCGTAACCCGGCCCAAGGCCTTCGTGTCGCGAGGAGAAAGTCTGCTCGTCATTGCAGCGGGCGATACTCTGGATGGCAACTACAGCGTTGACAGCATCAGCGCGCAACAAATAGTACTGACCTATTTGCCACTTAAAACCCGACAGACGCTGACCGTCTCAGGAGCCACACAATGAACAAATACATACACCGCAGCAGGCACCTGCGCATCACACTTATTCTGTGTTCCGTCATTGTCTTTGGTTGCACCACCATGCGCCTGCATACCGACGGGATGCGCATGATAGAAGAAGGACAGGAAGAGGAAGGCATCAAGATGTTGCAGGATGCGTCCAAACAGGATCCCACCAATGCCGAATATAGGATCGATATGCTGAAGCAGACCGATATCTATACCGACAAATTACTGGCGCTCGCGAATCAGGCGCGGACGGATGGAGATACCGCGGCAGCCCAAGGCTATTTCATCAAGATTCTGAAATTCCGGCCCTCAAGTTCACAGGCGCGTGCCGGGCTGGCGGCAATAGAACTCAACGCCCGCAGCACCCAGCAGGTAGCCGATTCAAAACGTCTGGAACGCGACGGACGTCTGGCATTGGCGCGTGACAAGGTACGTCTGGCGCTTACCGAGAATCCAAACTTTGAAGCAGCGCAATTGCAGCTGAAGCACCTGCAGGAACTGGAAGAAAAGGCAGCCGACGCACGCGCGGAGAAAATGGCTACGCAGTCCATCATGAATAGTCCGGTCACGCTGCAGTTTCGCGACGCAAACCTCCGTATGGTGTTTGAGGCTCTGTCACGCACCACCGGAGTCAACATTATTCTGGACCGCGACGTACGTTCTGATTTAAAGACTACTATATTTGTCAAGGATGCCCCGCTGTCTGACACGGTCGATCTGATTCTTCTGCAGAACCAGCTCAGCAAGCGCAGTGTCAATGCCAATACGCTATTCGTCTACCCCACCACGCCAGCAAAACTAAAGGAATATCAGGACCTGCAAGTGCGCACTTTTCAAGTGGCCAATGCAGATGTCAAATATCTGCAAACGGTGCTGAAGACCGTTTTGAAGGTAAAAGATATTTCGGTTGATGAGCGCAGCAGTACGCTGGTTATGCGCGACACGCCCGATGCCATTGCGGTAGCAGCCAAGGTAATTGCCGCGCACGATGTGCCGGATGCCGAGGTGATGCTCGAAGTAGAGGTTATGGAGGTGTCGCTGGACCGGCTCACCAATCTGGGCCTTCAGTTGCCTAACTCTTTTGGTGTTTCAACCCCAACGCCCGCCTCCGGCAGCCTGACTCTGGGCGTGCTACAGGGGCTTAGCAGTAACGACCTGATAGCTACGCCGCTATCCGCCACACTGAATTTTCAGCTCCAGGACACCGATACCAACATTCTTGCAAGGCCTCACATTCGGGCCCGAAACAAGGAAAAAGCACACATACTCATTGGCGACCGAATCCCGACTATTACCAATACGGTAACGCCGGTTCAGAGCGGAAGTGGGGTCGTCACCGGATCGGTGCAATATCAGGATGTCGGTCTCAAACTGGATTTCGAACCACAGGTCTATTCGGATCAGGAAGTGGGAGTCCGGATTACGCTGGAAGTCAGTTCCATCGTAAAAGAGATATCCGGACCAAACGGATCTCTGGCCTATCAGATTGGCACCCGAAACGCGCAGACGGCGGTCCGCTTGCGCGATGGTGAAACGCAAATCATGGGTGGGCTAATCAATGCACAAGACCGCAACGTAGCCAATAAATTGCCAGGTCTGGGTCAGTTGCCAGTGGCCGGACGACTGTTCTCCAATAACAGTGGCGACAATACCAAGACCGAAATTGTGATGACTATTACGCCGCACATTCTGCGCGCCCCGGCCGTGCCGGACCCATCGGTCTCCAACGTCTATTCCGGCACCGAAGACGCACTGCGCGAACGCG
>Ga0007854_10002195_pt1 | contig 12163 bp, 10 predicted proteins | sample CryBogCBH12Aug08_FD_60382 | JGI IMG/M metagenome (GOLD analysis project Ga0007854, IMG submission 60382) | Freshwater microbial communities from Crystal Bog, Wisconsin, USA - CBH12Aug08 | ecosystem: Environmental > Aquatic > Freshwater > Lake | place: Crystal Bog, Wisconsin, USA | collected... | reverse complement strand
GGCACCCAACCCAGCTCCCGTTTGATTTTACTGGCATCGATGGCATAGCGCTGGTCATGCCCCGGGCGATCCGCAACAAAGGTGATCAGGCGACGGTGAGGCCCCGCTGCCGATGGCGCCAGCTCATCGAGCAGATCGCAGATGGCTTCCACCACCGAAAGATTCGTTCGCTCGTTATTGCCGCCGATATTGTAGCTGGCCCCCTGGGCACCCCGTTCCAGGACCAGCCGCAGGGCCTGGGCATGGTCTTCCACATAAAGCCAATCCCGAATATTGGCTCCGGTGCCATAGACCGGCAAAGCTTGCCCGGCCAGCCCGCGAATAATCACCAGCGGGATCAATTTCTCGGGAAAATGGTAGGGGCCATAATTATTGGAACAATTGGTCAGCACCACCGGCAGGCCGTAAGTTTCGGCCCAGGCCCGCACCAGATGATCCGAACTGGCCTTGGAGGCCGAATAGGGCGAATTGGGCGCATAAGGCGTGGTTTCGGTGAAATAGCCGTCCGCGCCCAGAGATCCGAAAACCTCATCCGTCGAGATATGATGGAAGCGGAAATCCGGTAAGGGGTTCTCCCGCCAATAAGCCAAGGCCGCATTCAGCAAGCTATAAGTGCCGACGATATTGGTCTGAATGAATTGCCCCGGCCCGTCGATGGAACGATCGACATGGGATTCTGCGGCCAGATGCATGACGCCTTCGGGCCGATAACGGGCGAAAAGTTCAGCCATGGCGCCGCCATCGCAAATGTCGGCCTGAGCAAAAATATAGCGGGCATGGCCCTTTGCCTGAGGCAAAGACGCAAGATTGGCGGCATAGGTCAGTTTATCGATATTGACCACCCGATAATTGGTCTCATCCAGAAACTGCCGGACCACCGCCGAACCGATAAAACCGGCCCCGCCGGTCACAAAAATGGTTTTCATCACTTTGGCTCAGAAACAGGAAGGAAGAGCATGCAAACGCGGATGGGTTTTGTCCTTGTCTGACAAGATGGCATTTTCGGCTGAAACCGGCCAAGAAATGCCCAGATCAGGGTCGTCCCAGGCCAGCCCCCGATCATGCGCGGGCGAATAGAAGTTCGTGACTTTGTAAAGCACCTCGGTTTCGTCCTCAAGGGTACAGAAGCCATGGGCAAAGCCGACCGGAATGAACAGCTGGTTCCATAAAGCGGCACTCAACACCACCGCAACCGATTGACCAAAACTGACCGACCCAGGGCGCAAGTCAACAGCGACATCCAGAATGGACCCCTTGGTGACCCGCACCAGCTTGTCCTGGGCAAAGGGCGCCACTTGAAAATGCAGCCCCCTGATGGTTCCTTTAGGGCGCGACAGCGAATGATTGTCCTGAACGAAATTGGTCGGCAATCCGGCCTCGGCAAACGGCCGCGCATTGAAGGTTTCCGAAAAGAAACCGCGATGATCGCCAAAACGCCGGGGCGTGATCAGCTTCACATCGGCAATCGCGCAAGCTTGGATCTCCATAGCTTTCTCCGAAGCGACGGGTTAGACGGCGGAATAGTGCATGACAGCCTTCCGTTCCTTGGGCAGATTACCGTTTTCCCAGACGTTGTACAGGACACCCATGCAACAAAGACGCGTTCTGGTAACCGGAGCCAGCGGACAAGTCGGCGGGGCCTTCAAAATCGCGGGCCCCCGGCTGGGCTTGTCGATCCTTGCCCCCGACCGGTCTGCCTTCGATCTGTCGCGACCGCAAGAGCTGGCGGCGGCCCTGGATCACTTCCAGCCCGATATCCTGGTCAATTGCGCTGCCTATACAGCGGTTGATCAAGCAGAAAGCGAAGCCGAACTGGCCTATCGCATTAACGCCGAGGCACCCCGTCAAATGGCCCTGTGGTGCGGACGAAATCATCGCCCCCTGATACAGTTGTCAACCGATTACGTGTTTGCCGGCGACGGCCATAGACCCTACCGCGAAGAGGACCCGGTGGCCCCGGTCAGCATCTATGGCAAATCCAAGGAAGAGGGCGAGCGATGGGTCCGCCAAGGCTGCCCCGACCATATTATTCTGCGCACGGCCTGGGTCTATGCGGCCCAAGGCAAAAACTTCGTCAAAACCATGTTGCGGCTAGGCAAGGACCGGCCCCATCTGAACGTGGTCGCCGACCAACGGGGATGCCCTACCGCCGCTCATAACATTGCCGAAGGCCTTGGCCGGATTATTGCTTGTCTGGCCAAAGGGCGCGCCGACCTTTTTGGCACTTATCATTATGTGGATGACGGGGAAACCACTTGGCATGGCTTTGCCCAGGCGATTTTTGCCGAGGCCGCCAAACGCTGGGGCCATGGCCCGGAGGTCAGCCCCATCACCACCGATCAATATCCGACGCCAGCACGCCGGCCGGCCTATTCTGTTCTGGACACCAACAAGCTGCGAAACGCCTTCGCGCTGACCCCCCCTTGCTGGCGCGAAAGTCTTGCGCTGGTCATGGCAGAAATGATGGATGAACCGGCGGGTTCCCTCTCGCCAGCACAAAAAAAATAAGGCAGTATCGCCGCGCTTAATTTCTTGAGATCGTCCCAGCAAAATGAGCACATTATTCTTAACCCATGACGCCTGCCTTGATCATGACACCGGGGAATATCACCCCGAGTCGGCGGATCGCCTTAAGTCCATTATTCACATTCTTGAGCATGAGGATTTTTCCTTTCTGTTCCGCGATGAAGCGCCGCAGGCCAGTATGGAGCAGTTGCGCCGCGCCCATCCCGAAAGTCACATTGCGGAGATCCTCGCCCCTATCGCGGCCGGAGATTTTAAAGACGTCGATTCCGATACTATTTTGTCGTCCGGAACAGCCGAAGCGGCGCTGCGGTCTGCCGGCGCGGTCTGTTACGCCATTGATGAAGTGATGGCGGGAAAATGCCGCAATGCCTTTTGTGCGGTTCGACCCCCGGGACATCACGCCGAAAAGCAGCAGGCCATGGGTTTTTGCCTGTTCGGCAATGCCGCCATTGGCGCTTTGCATGCCAGGGACGCGCACGGTCTGCAGCGCGTCGCCGTAATTGATTTTGACGTACATCATGGCAACGGCACCCAACAGATTTTGTGGGATGAGCCGGGCATGTTTTACGGCTCGACCCATCAGCTTGACGCCTTTCCTTATACCGGCGGACCCGAAGAGCGCGGCCCTGACAATGGCTGTCGGGTGATCAATATTCCCTTACCCGCCGGCAGTGGCTCAGAGCCATTTCGTATGGCTTATAGTGATGGCATTCTGCCGGCACTGGATGACTTTGCCCCGCAATTGCTGATTATCTCCGCTGGGTTCGACGCACATGCGGCCGATCCCATGGCGCATCTCCGTCTTCAGGTCAGCGACTTCACCTGGCTGACCCGGCAACTGCTGGATATCGCTCGAAAACATTGCGCATCCCGGGTCGTTTCCGTGCTGGAAGGCGGTTACGACACCCGGGCTCTGGCCGCCTGCGTCGCGGCCCATATGCGCGCTTTAATGGATGGCTGAAAGGACTAAGGGCAATGGTCACCTTCATTACCTGGGGATCCGAGATGTCGGTGGGGTCCGAGTTGCTGGATGGGCACCACCGGATGATCATTGATTGTCTGAATCAACTGCACCCATTGCTGGATGGCAATGGCAATGAAGCCCAACTCGCCAAGGTCCTCACGCAGTTGGAAGAGTTTGTGCTGCTTCATTTCAGCGAGGAAGAACAGGCCATGCGCCATGCCGGTTATCCCGACTGGCGGGCCCACAAAGATCAACATGACCGCATGTATGATGTGGTCTTCAATTTAAAGGCCGATGCCGAACATGGCAGGGCCCTCGATGCCCGGCATTTGTTTGATCTGGTTTACAACTGGTTGCTGGATCATATCCTTGGCACCGACAAGCAATATCAGCCCTTTTTGGCAGCCCCCCATCCTGAAGCCGATGACAGCTGGCATCGGAGCAACGGCCGCCCCTATTAGCTTTGACCGGCCGCCCGCCCGCATGCTATTGGGCGGCCCATGCTGCAGATCACCGACCTCATTTACCGCATTGGCGGACGCCTGCTGTTCGACGGGGCAAGCTTGCGTATCGCCCAGGGTCAGCGCGTGGGCCTGGTCGGCCGTAACGGCTCGGGAAAAAGCACCCTCTTTCGTCTGCTTCTAGGGGATGCCCAGGCTGACGGCGGTCAGCTGTCGGTGCGCCCGCGCGCGCGTATCGGCACAGTAGCTCAGGAAACGCCTGATGGGCCGGAAAGCCTGCTGGAATGCGTTCTGGCTCACGATCCCGAGCGCATGCAGCTGCTGGCTGCCGTCGAAAACGGGTCTGAGCCCCATCGCCTGGCCGAGTTACATGACCGCCTGGCAGCCATCGAGGCCCATTCGGCGCCGGCGCGAGCCGCCGCCATCCTGAGCGGTCTGGGCTTTGACGCCGAAGCGCAAAGCCGGGCCGTGGGCAGTTTCTCGGGAGGCTGGCGCATGCGGGTTTCCCTGGCAGGCGCCCTTTTTGCCAATCCGGATTTGCTGCTGCTGGACGAACCGACCAACCATCTTGATCTTGAGGCAACCCTATGGCTGGAAAATTATCTGGCCAGTTATCCCGGCACCTTGCTGGTTATCAGCCATGACCGGGAATTGCTGAATATCGTCGCCGAACGGATTGTTCATATCGATCAGGGCAAGCTCGTGGCCTATGGCGGAAATTACGACCGCTTTGAAAAAACGCGCCAGGAAAAAATGGAACTGGCTGGCAAGGCGGCTGGCAAGCAAATGGAACAGCGCCAAAAGTTGCAGGCTTTCATTGATCGCTTCCGGGCCAAAGCGACCAAGGCGGCCCAGGCGCAAAGCCGCATAAAAATGCTCGAGCGGTTAGGCCCCCCCCTGTCCGTGATCGAAGAGAGAACGATCAGTTTCGATTTTCCTGACCCCGAGGCTTTGGCCCCGCCCATGCTGACGGTTGAGCGTGGCGAAGCCGGTTATGCCCCGGGCCAGCCTGTGCTGCGTCAGCTCTCTTTTCGTATCGATATGGCCGACCGCATTGCCCTGCTGGGCGCCAATGGCAATGGCAAATCCACTTTGGCCAAGATCCTGGCCGATCGTCTGACCTTACAAAACGGCACAATCTGGCGCTCACCAAAATTAAGGATCGGCTATTTTGCTCAGAACCAAATGGAGGAACTGAACCCTCTGACCACCCCCTTTAATCATATGCAGGCGCTGATGCCCCTGGCCGCTGAAAGTAAAGTACGCGCCCAGCTGGGCCGCTTCGGCTTCGGTCAGGAAAGGGCCAATGTCAAGGTTTCCAACCTGTCGGGTGGTGAAAAGGCGCGTTTGCTGTTCGCGCTGATGAGCCGTGACGCCCCGCATCTGATGATCCTTGACGAGCCCACCAACCATCTGGACATTGATAGCCGCGAAGCCTTGGTGACCGCGCTGAACGCTTATGAAGGCGCCGTAATTCTGATCAGCCATGATCCGCATCTGATCGAACTGGCCGCCGATCAACTCTGGCTGGTCGCGGATGGGCGCGTGCAGGATTTCGATGGCGATCTTGAGGCCTATCGCCGCTTGCTGCTGGATCAGGCCCGGGAAAGCCGTCGGGATGATCGCCAAGGCAAGCAGGAGTCCAGGCGGGGTGACCGTCGCTCGGCTGCCGAGCGCCGTCAGCAATTGGCTCCCCTGCGCAAGGCCGCCCAGGATGCAGAGAAGCTGGTTGAGCGGCTGGGCCGGCGTAAAACCGAATTGCAAGCCGAATTGGCTGATCCGCGGCTCTATGACGGACCGGCGGAAAAAGTCACGGCGGCCCAACGCACGCTGGCTGACGCTGAAAAGGCGCTAGCCCAGGCCGAAGAAGCCTGGCTTCTTGCCCATGATGCCCTGGAAAAAGCCGAAGACCCTTCGGGATAGCTATTTGTGCAATATCTTCGGTACAGCATTGCTTTCGGTGCGCAGCCGGTAAGCATCTGGCAGGCGTGACCCCAGCAAAGGCCTCAGATATAGACGGAAGGCATCGGTCACATCGGTACCCGAGGGGGCGATAAAGGCATCGGGCATGGTCCGGGTCTGCCCGGCCACCAGAGCCAGCGGGACCAGACGATAATCCACCGAATAAAAGCCGGTGCGCTGGATGGTCACCGACCCATCCTTGTCGCCCCACATCGCATATTGCACGGCCTTTTCGCCGACTTCGCGGGCTTCCCGCTGATCGACATCGGAGACGCAACCGGCAAAAGACCGTTGGATATAGCCCAAAGTATCACCGCGCACGCGTTTGATATTCAGCTTTTGACGAATTTCCTCGGTCAAAAGGTCCGCCAAGGCGCCATTTCCCGACAATTGGACATTGCCATGGTCATCGCGTTCGGTTTGTTTGGCCAAGCGCGAGGCAATAGGAACCCCGGTCCCGTCATGAATGCCCTCGGAGACCGCTATGACACAACGACCATGGCGGTCATAGGCGCTTTTTACATCGGAAATGAAGCGCTGAAGGTCGAAAGACCGTTCCGGCAGATAAATCAAATGGGGGCCGTCATCGGGAAATTTTTTTCCCAAGGCCGAGGCCGCGGTCAGAAAGCCGGCATGGCGCCCCATCACCACGGCAAGATAGACCCCGGGCAGAGCCCAATTATCCAGATTAGCCCCCATGAAAGCCTGGGCAACAAAGCGGGCCGCCGAAGGGAAGCCAGGGGTGTGATCATTTTCCACCAGATCATTATCGATGGTCTTCGGGATATGGATCGAGCGCAGGGGATAACCGGCCTTGGCCGCCTCTTCGCTGACGATGCGCACCGTATCCGAACTGTCATTACCCCCGATGTAAAAGAAATAGGCCACGCCATGGGCGCGCAGAACCTTGAAGATCTCCTGGCAATATTTCAGATCTGGTTTATCCCGGGTCGAGCCTAAAGCCGAGGCGGGCGTTTCAGCGACCATTTCGAGATTATGGGTGGTTTCCTGCGTAAGATCGAAAAAGTTCTCGTCAACAATACCGCGCACCCCATGGAACGCCCCATAGACCCGCTCGATTTCACGGAATTTGCGTGATTCAAGAACAGCACCAACCATCGACTGATTGATTACCGCGGTTGGCCCGCCCCCTTGCGCCACCAGTACCTTGCCATGCAACATCAGTTCTCTCCTTCGCTCGGCGCTTTGGTTCTTGCTTTCTCTTCCCAACCACCGCGTTCCCCTTGCTGATAATAAATCAGCGACCATCCACGCCCTTGCCAATCTTTCCACAAGGTCCGCGCTTTTTGCAGCGCCTCGGGGTCATTACCATCAAAGAGATTAAAACAACGCGTGAAGTCAGCTACTTGCTCTGACACCACCCCATCGGTCAACATTAACACATCGGCAGCATTAGGATTTTCATCCTGATAGGTAAGGCAGATCGGCTGCAAGGCCGCATCGCCCTCGTCGGCCCGCCCATGTGGCAACCAGGAGTCCGGCAACCAGGTCCATAACAGACTGTCAAGATAGGCCACCCGCTCGGCAGAGCCGGCCATCACGACGATGCGATGGCCGGCTTGCAGGGCCCGTTCCAATAGACGCGGCAAGGCCTGATCAAGAGAACTGCGCTGCAAATGGTAAAAACCAATGCGGGGAGACATGGAATGACTTTACCTTTCCAGATAACGGGCCACCAGACGATCCAGGAGACGAACGCCAAAGCCGGTCGGTCCTTCCTTCGCCAGAGGCCCGTCTTCTTCCAACAGACTGACCCCGGCAATATCCAGATGCGCCCAAGGCAAGCCGGCTGGCACAAAATGCTGGAGGAAGCGGGCCGCATGCAACGCATCCGGACCCTCTTCCCATTGGCAATTCCGTAAATCGGCGATGGCGCTTTTCAAGGCCTCGTCATAGTGATCGGTCAAAGGCAGGCGCCACAGCCCTTCGTCCTCGTCCTCGCCAGCCGCCAGTAATTTTTCCGCCAGGTCATCATCGGCAGAGAACAGGCCGGCCAGATGACGCCCCAGAGTTACCTCCACGGCACCGGTCAATGTCGCCAGATCCACCATCAAAGCGGGCTGATAGATTTTGGCCCCATAGGCCAAGGCATCGGCCAGGGCCAGACGCCCCTCGGCGTCGGTGTCCAGGATCTCGACACTAAGCCCGGAAAAACTGCGCACCACATCCCCCGGCCGCATCGCCCGACCCGAAGGCATATTCTCGGCCAGGGCCAAAAGCCCTACGACATTGGCGGCGGCGCGCCGGGCAGCAATGGCATAAAGGGCACCGGCCACCGCCGCGGCCCCAGCCATATCGCCCTTCATCTCGTCCATGTCTTCTTCATCTTTGATATCGAGGCCACCGCTGTCAAAAGTAATCCCTTTTCCGACGAACAGCATCGGTGGCGCGCCCTTTTGCCCCCCCTGCCAGGACAAAACCAAAAGGCGCGCGGGAATGGCGCTGCCTTGCCCAACCGCCTCTAACAGGCCAAGCTCGTCCGGTTTGACTTCGGTAATACTGACCCCCAGGGCGACCAGGGGGGCGAGAAAGGTGATAAAGGATGCCGGCGTAAGGCGGTTGCCCGGAGCCACCACCAAATCCCGTGCCAAAGCGGTGGCGGCGGCAAGCCCGGCCAAGCGGTCAAAACAAGATTGGGCCGACGCGGGGTCTTCGGTGACAAAGACCGCTTCGGCCAGCGTCCAAACCTCGTCCGGATCGGGCTTGCTTCGATAAAGCGAAGGGGCCCGCCAGGAACGCAAGCTCATGCCGAACGCTATTTCTGCCAAGGCCTGGACAGGCAGATCCAAAGCGACATCAAGCCGCACAATGCCGCTGTCGGCAAGTTCGCCAAACAAGGCCCCGCCGATCCGACGCCACCGGCAGGCCCCTTCGTCCTCGTCGTCTGCGTCCAGCCCGACCAGAACCAGCCAGCCCTCCGCCGTCAAAACCGGCAGGACATCCTCTTCCTCGGCCTTGAAACTATGCCGTCCGGCCAAAGCGCGGCTGACCAGCGGTTCGGCGGCCAGAGCCCTGGGCTGCAGAAGCGGCCCAGGACGCAGACCGACGGCCAGAGCCTCCGGCGATTTGGTAAACGGCGCGAATCGGACCGACAGCACAGCCGCATCAATCTTCGTAGGCGTCGGCGACCAGGCGATCAAGCAAACGGACACCAAAACCGGTCGCCCCCTTCGGGGTCACCGGCCCATCTTTCTTCGCCCAGGTCACGCCTGCGATGTCGAGATGCGCCCATTTGCTGTCCTTGACGAAACGCTTAAGGAACATGGCGGCGGTAATGCTGCCACCTTCCCGGCCGCCAACATTCTTCATATCGGCAATGTCGGACTTGATCTGCTTGTCATAGGGATCATCCAGCGGCAAGCGCCAAAGCTGTTCGCCGACCGCCTTCCCCGCTTTCGTCAGTTGTTCGGCCAGCAGGTCATCATTGGCAAACAGCCCGGCATAATGATCGCCCAGGGAAATAATGATGGCCCCGGTCAAGGTTGCCAGATCGACCATCGCTTTAGGTTTGAAACGTTCCTGGGTATACCAAAGCGCATCGGCGAGCACGAGCCGGCCTTCGGCATCGGTGTTGATGACTTCAATCGTTTGACCCGACATTGAGGTGACGACGTCGCCCGGGCGCTGAGCCGTCCCTGACGGCATATTCTCGACCAGACCGATGACGCCCACGGCATTGACCTTGGCCTTGCGCTGCGCCAAAGCCTTCATCAGGCCAATAACCACGGCGGCCCCGCCCATGTCCCATTTCATGTCCTCCATTCCCGCCGCCGGCTTAATGGATATGCCGCCCGAATCGAAGGTAACCCCCTTGCCAACAAAGGCGACCGGGGCCGCCGCGGCATCCTTTGCGCCCGACCAGCGCATCACCACCAGCCGGGACTCGCGCTCGCTGCCTTGACCGACCCCCAGCAAGGCGCCCATTCCCAGCTTTCGCATCTGCTTCTCGCCCAGAACTTCGACCTGGATGCCATCCTCGTCCAGCGCCTTGGCATAGGCGGCCAGGCTTTCCGGATAGATCACATTGGCCGGCTCGCTGGCCAGATCACGGGTCAACGTTACGCCCGCCACCACTTTCTCCAACAGGGAAAACCGGCTTTTCGCCTTGGCATGGCGGTCCAGCGCGAAGACCATTTTGCGCACGCTGGGCTTGTCCTCGTCCTTCTCTTTGGTGCGGTATTTGTCAAAGCGATAGGCCCGCAAACTGGCCCCTAAAGCCATAGAGGCCGCCAGCCCGGCCCCGCCGCCGCAGGGGGCGTCCTCATGATCATCCAGCAAAACCGTAATCTGCTGGTCCCCGGCATTCTGCAATTGGGCCAGGATGGTTCCGCCAAGCGCTTCTGCCGCCAGAGAATCCAGCTTTTCCTGTTTGCCAAAGCCAACCAGAAGCAGCCGCTGAACGGCCAACCCAGACGGGGCCGGCAATAGCAAGGTCTGATCCCGCTTTCCCGTGAAACGGCCAGAAGCCAGGGCACGCTGGAGCTGCCCATCGGTCAATTGGTCGATGCGCTCGGCGCAAGATGTCAGAACACGGCCTTCGAAAACACCGACGACCAGGGCGCCTTCGCCTGGCAGATCCGCTTTGGCAAATGAGATTTTCATGAATGGATTTCCGTGCTGGATAGAGGTTGACCAGGAAAATGTAGCACCCGTCTCACCGAAGGGAAGGATAAAGCGAGAAGGACCCTATTCGAACCCCTCGACGTCCTTAGGGACGTCATGATCCTTGGCCATCACCCAGAAAATCCCGCCAGGCAAAGCGATCAGAATGCTGACCAGCCCGAAAAGGACGGACAGGGCCGTAGCCTCGGCCGGCGCGACGCCGACAAAACCGAAGACGGTGACCATGGCCAGTTCGCGCGCCCCCCAGCCCGCGATGGAAAGGGGCAATGTCGCCACCAGGATGACCGGGGGCACCAGAACCAGACAGTCGATCAGGGAAACCCCGACCCCCAGGCCCAAAGCCAGAACCCACACCACCATCGCCAGATTTATATGGCCGGTGATGGCCACAAGCATCGTTGCCAAGCCATATCCGGGACTGAGAAAGAGCCGTCGGGTATCCCCGGCCAGTTTGGCAAAACCTCGGACCAGTCGCCATTGGCGCAACGAAACCGGCACCCGATCCAGCGTCATAAGAACGGCAATGCCCAGCGCCGCCCCTAAACAAAGCAGCGGAAACAGCCATTCGGCCGAGCGGTCCTTGACCCGATCCAGCAACAAGGGCTCGAGAAGCGTGACCAGAAAAACCAAGGCAAAAACCGTGGCAATCCGCTCGAGCATGACAGAATTGACCGAAGTCGCCAGATCCAGCCCTTGTTGACGGGTCTTCCACATGCGAACGGCGTCCCCACCCACCGCACCTGGAAGAACCTGACCAAAAAAATTGCCAATGCAGAATAATTCACAGGCCTTGGTGAAAGGCAGCCAGGCGCCGATGGCGCGCAACACCAACTGCCAGCGTCCGGCGCAGATGCAGACCTGGACCACCTGCAGCATCAAGGCGCCCAGAAAGGCCTGGAGCGGAAGGTGCCGTCCGGCCTCCCAGGCCGCGCGCAGGTCAACCTTGGATTGAAGATACCAGATCGCACCACCGGTCAGGGCCAATTTGCTGGCCAAGGAACCCCAACGCTTGATCATGAAAATGTTGAACCCCGGCCAATCGCCGGGCGTTTTTATGTCATCCGGGCGCGCTTTGCAACCTTACCGGCTGTCGCTTTGCCCCCCAATCGCCGGGACGGGGGTCAAAGCGCCCGGGCAACGGTCTTTGACATCGGCCACAGCCAGCTTGGGCATCCAAGCCCCAGCGCCCCAATTGAAACCAATCCCGCTCGATCAAGAGCGCGCCGCATCCAGGACACCAGGTGCTGCCTCCGGCGGCATCATGCACATTGCCCGTATAGACAAAGCGCAAGCCCTCTTTCATGGCCAGCGCCCGCGCCCGGGTCAGGGTGGCCGGTGGCGTCGGCGGCTTGTCCACCATTTTCCAATCAGGATGAAAGGCACTGAAATGAAGGGGAACATCGGCGCCAAGCTGAGAAAAGATCCAGCGGCTCATCGCGCTGATTTCCGCGTCGCTGTCATTTTCCCCAGGGATCAGCAAGGTGGTGATTTCGAACCAGACCGAGGTTTCACGCCGTAAATAAAGCAAGCAGTCGAGGACCGGTTGCAGATGTCCGGCGCAATGGCGATGATAAAATTCTTCGGTAAAGCCCTTCAGATCGACATT
>Ga0007854_10002194_pt1 | contig 12167 bp, 7 predicted proteins | sample CryBogCBH12Aug08_FD_60382 | JGI IMG/M metagenome (GOLD analysis project Ga0007854, IMG submission 60382) | Freshwater microbial communities from Crystal Bog, Wisconsin, USA - CBH12Aug08 | ecosystem: Environmental > Aquatic > Freshwater > Lake | place: Crystal Bog, Wisconsin, USA | collected... | reverse complement strand
CCTGAACATTCCTTATATGTGGCTCTAGGAGGGATTGGGCAGGAGTGGATTCGAACCACTGAAGGCGTAAGCCAGCGGATTTACAGTCCGCCCCGTTTGGCCACTTCGGTACCTACCCGTATCCTCCGCCTAGAGAGCGGGGAGCGTTCAAGGTTTAATAGGATGCAATCTCTAACCTTCAGCGTCCACCAGAAAGTTCTGATGATCCATATGAGCAGGGGCGAATATGGGGTGTCTCGGCCGGCATTATGTGATTTGGGGTTTCTGGATGAAGGAATGGAGCATAGCATCGCACTATGAACTGGGAAAACATCCAGGAATTGCCATCCACCCTTCCGGTCATGGTGCTGCCGGGAGTGACCCTCTTTCCCAATGCACTGCTGCCGCTGTTTATCTTTGAGACACGTTACCGACTCATGCTGGATGAGGCACTGGGAACCGGGCGAATGGTTGCCATGGCTATGGCACACGATGAAGAGGAGCAGGAGGTGGAGCCGGTTGCCGGAGCAGGTCTTGTCCGTGCATGCATCCGTAATCCAGACGGAACGTCTAATCTTATCCTCCAGGGAATTTCCAGGGTTCGTTTCACTGGGTGGTTACAAAAGGAACCCTACCGTATTGCTCGGGTCGAGTCGCTTCCAAGCACTGGTGGTGAGGGAGGGGATCTGGAGAGAAAGCTGACCCGACTTCATGCGCTTTGTGCCCGCTTTAAGGAGCAGGGAATCGAACTTCCTGCCCAATTCGAGGCCTATCTGAACCAGATTGATGATGTGGGGGTGATTACAGATCTGGTCGCCTCGACATTGGTGGCGGATGCGGCTGTCCGTCAGGAGTTGTTGGAAGAAGTAGAGATTCCCAAGCGACTGGAAAAGCTGCTTGCTGGGTTGAGTGCCCAGCTTTCCTGACCATGTCATCTCATTCTTCTGAGGATGGAGAATTGCGGTTCGGATTTGATACGGCTCCCATGCTGCCCAGAGCGAAACCTTCTCCCGCTTCCAGAACAGAAGTACAACAGCCAAAGGTTGTTGGCGCCGAGAGTAAGGGGATCGATGACGCCCAACTTGAAAAACAACCTGGCATAGATCCCGGTATTTTGACCGTGGGTCAGTTGACGCGCCAAATCACTGTCCTACTTGAAGAGGGAATCGGGATGGTCTGGGTGGAAGGGGAGATTTCCAACTTGCGACGTCAGGCATCCGGTCATTCCTATTTCACACTGAAAGACGAGGAATCTCAGCTCTCCTGTGTCCTGTTTGCGCGGACTGCAAACACTCAAAAAACTGTCCTTCGTGACGGTCTTCAAGTGCAGCTTTACGGGCAGGTAAGCGTCTACAAGCCGCGAGGCCAGTATCAACTGATGGTCCGTTTGGTTCACCCTAAGGGCGAGGGAGCATTACAGGCACGCTTTGAGGAGCTCAAACGGCGTCTTTCTGCTGAAGGGCTTTTCTCGCAGGAGAGAAAACGTCCAATGCCTAGGTTTCCGCGACGGATAGGAGTGGTTACTTCTCCAACAGGTGCTGCAATCCGGGATTTTCTTCAGGTACTTCACCGCCGCAACCCCGGAATGCGTGTCGTTATTAGTCCTGTCAGGGTGCAAGGAAGGGGGGCTGCTGCTGAGATTGCGGCGGCGATCAGTGAGTTTTCCTCAGGTTCCGGAGAAATCGGCCCCGTTGACGTGATTGTGGTGACGCGTGGCGGAGGGAGTTTGGAGGATCTCTGGGAATTCAATGAGGAGGTTGTCGCGAGGGCTATATCCGCCTCATCCATCCCCGTTGTGAGTGCTGTCGGCCATGAGATAGATTTTTCTATCGCTGATTTTGTTGCTGATCTGCGCGCCCCAACTCCCAGTGCTGCTGCAGAACTTCTGGCGGCTGACGGATCGGAGTTAATTGCAAGGTGTCGATCTCTGGTTGGCATGATAGGCCGGGAGGCCCTTACCCGACTTGAGCGTGAGCGTGCCCGGACGCACCACCTGAGTTCCGCCGCCTTGTTTCGGGATCCCCTGCGGCGGCTCAATGACTTCAAACAGACAAGGGATCGAATGGAAGAGATTCTTGACTCAGTTATGGAACGAAGAATCGAGCAACTTGCGGCTTCCTTGTCCATGGCAGCGGCTCATCTTGCCGCCTGCAATCCGAGTCGCCAGTTGTCCGGCGTTAAACAATCAATTAACACGCTTGGTGATCAGTTGTCGGCCGGGATAGAAAAGCGTCTGGATCGTGAAAGGAGGCGTCTGGATCGTATCCGAACAGCCCTCGCAGCGCTCAATCCGGAGGCGACACTGGCGCGCGGCTTCAGCATTACGCGCAATGCCGAAGGAAAGGTTCTCACCGCGTCAACTCAGGTGAAAGTTGGGGAAAGGATTCTCACCCGCCTTTTGGAAGGCGAGATAGAATCGGAAGTCAGGGACGAGTAATAAGGGGGCGTGAAAAACAACGGTCTGCAGGCTCCTCAACAGGACAGGAATTATAGGATTTTTTCCAAGAGGAAAGGTAGAAGTTCGGCGATTGGGATTCGGTGCTGCTGCATGGAGTCGCGTTCGCGCAAGGTGACCGTGTCTTTCAGTTCGGGGTTTTCCTCACCAAGTGTTCCGAAATCGATGGTGATCCCGTAGGGGGTGCCTGCCTCGTCCTGACGACGATAGCGTCGTCCGATGGCGGCCGTTTCATCATAAAAAACATTCATGTGTGGACGAAGCAGGGAAACGACATCGCGAGCTCTTGCCACGAGTTCCGGCTTGTTCTTCAGCAACGGGAAGACGCCAACCTTGATGGGGGCGATCCGGGGATGGAAGTGAAGCACCGTGCGTGTTTCCGTCTTTCCCTTCTCATCGGTTATCTCTTCCTCATCGTAGGCATTGGTCAGAATGGCGAGAGCAAGCCGGTCGAGTCCGGCCGAGGGTTCGATGACATGTGGGATATAGAGGCCCTTGAAGAGTTTTTCACAACTTGAGGCGACCTCCTCGCGGGGAGTTTCCGGATTTGGTCGGCGTGTGAAGATTTCCTCAATGAAAGCGGCTTTCTGCCCAGGAGTCATTGCGTCGCAGGCTGTCTTGAGTTCCTCGTCGAAATACTCAAGCTGTTTTCCGGAGTGGACCTGATGCTGAGTGAGATCAAAGGCGCCTCGCGCGGCGATTCCTTCGAGTTCGTCGGTGCCGAAGGGGAACTTATAGAGAATGTCGACGCAGGCCCGGGCGTAATGGGCAAGATCCGCCTTGGACTGCCAGTAGTAGTCGAGGACATCTGGTCCGAGGCCGATGGATGCATAGTATGACGTCCTCTGAGCAACCCAGTAGCGATGCCATAACTCCCAGCCCCAGTCGGGTTTTGGTTTACTCAGGTCAGCTCCCTCTTGCCATGAGGCCACTGATCCGTGGATAAGTTGCACGGCCTCGTCGGGACGGATGAAGAACTCAAGTTCCATCTGCTCGAACTCGCGGGAGCGGAAGGTGAAATTTTTCGGAGTAACCTCGTTCCGGAAGGCTTTCCCAATCTGGCCGATGCCGAAGGGAATCTTTACTCGGGAGGAGTCACAGACGTTCTTGAACTGCGCAAAGATTGCCTGTGCAGTCTCGGGACGTAGATAGGCGACATCGTTTTCGGTCGCTGTCGGACCAACAAAGGTACGGAGCATTAAGTTGAATGGACGCGCCTCATTCAGCATGCCGCCGGATTCGGGGTGGAAATCCCTCGACCCCTCGACCACATCGATCTTTAACTCGTCGAGCAACTCAATGTCTTCGGGTTTTCCCGCTGAAGATCCAGCATTCTGTCCAACGAGATGGCGGACACGCTTGCGGAAGCTCTCGATATGCTCATCCCTCTTCATCAGCACAGTGATGGTGCGCTCCAGTTGCCAACCGTTCGCCGCTTTGGCACCGGAGAAGCGGATGACCGATCCCCACTGCGGTTCAACATGATCGGCACGCACTCGTTTATTGGTAAGGGTGCACTCACGCATCATGTCGGCGAAGGTGTCGACGTGACCACTGGCCTTCCAGACGGTCGGATGCATGATGATGGTGGCGTCGAGTCCGACGACATCATCACGATCCCGAGTCATTGTGCGCCACCAAGTATCTCGAAGGTTACGCTTTAGTTCGGCTCCGAGCGGGCCATAATCCCAAAAACCACCGATGCCGCCGTAAATTTCCGAAGACTGGAAGATGAAACCCCGCCGCTTGCAGAGGCTGACGAGCTTTTCCATGAGCAAATCTGTGGGTATTGGTTTTGACATGATCAGGAGTCGGAATTTCTACGGGTAAGAGTTTGTAAGGATGAAGTTAACAATTGCATTGAAGGGAGGTGAACCCATTTTGCTGCCGGCCGGGTCAACCTTTCATCGCCTGTTGTAATTCAATACGGCATCAAAACGCTTCGCCTTTGAGGGTTACTCCGCCTGTCTTGGTCCAGATCACACTGCCAGGTACTTCCTTCAGGGTGGGAACAGGTTTACCCCCCGTTTTCGACTTCCCACTTACAAGGAAGGAGCGCAAATAATCTGCATCTGCAGAATAAGCGGCCTCTTGCTGACTCTCCAGCTTCCGTTCCGCAACCACATCGTAGGGGGCAAGCAGTGTCCCCGCCTTGAGGGCACTACGGATTGCCTTCCTCAGATGGAAGGAGTCGAGAGATCTGCAGGATTCGTCCAGTTGCAGTTCACTCAACCTGATCCGAGTCGCTCCGATACCGCCGGGAGGGGGGGGGCTTGGCGAGAGAAGTTCATAGTGGTAAAGGGCATATTTGCCCAGACTCGGCCCCTCATTGAGAGATTTTAGGGTCAGAATGGAGAAGTCATCCACCCTGCTAATCCAAGCGTCGAACTCTTGCGTCGCCCCGCCCTGCGTGTTTAATGTGATCCGGTAGTGGTCGGAGGAGGCGTGAGTAATTAGGGCAGAATAAGTGTGGCCTGACTTGTCCCCGGCCTTCCATTGGCCCGTGAGCCATGTGTCGACGTCCCGTGAAGGGCCTGATGGGGGATTGTCATAAAGGCATCCGGAGAGGAACAAGAGACTTCCGAGAATGGACCAAAGCAAAAGGACGTGAGGGTAACGAATCATGGCGGAAGAAAAATTTAAGAGTGCTTGGGTGAAAGGGGAGGTGGATGAAACGGGAGGGAGAACGGGGCAAATCGGAGTGCCGAGGCTATCCCGACAGCGGGCGATTGAGGGAGTGTGATTGAGTTCAACAAAGGGAAGATGGTTTAGGATACAGGTTTCAATAGAAAGAAGTGAGTTTAGAAGGTTAAGGGCATTCGGCCTTTCACCAAGCCTTCAGATGCGGGTTCCTGGTAGCACCACCCCGTTCTTGGGAATGACAACGATGCCGTCGCGGATATAATAGCCGTCGCCTTCAGAATTTGTGTTCCTGTCATGTCGTGTGATCACAACGCCATCTCCGATCCTGGCATTCTTGTCGATGATCGCATCTTCAATGAGGCAGTCGCGTCCGATACCCATCGGGATAGCTCCGTCAGACGCACCCCTTCTTTCGGACTCGAAATAGTCGGCACCCATGACAATGGTATTACGCAGGCGTGACCCGGAGCGGATGAAGCTGCGGATCCCCACGATGCAGCGTTCAAGTCTGGCTGATCGGATCTGGCTGCCATCCGAAATCATGGCCCGGTCGACAACGGTGTCCTCGACCACACTGGCCGGGAGGAAGCGAGACTTGGTATAAATCGGGGCGCCTGGCGCGTAGAAGCTATACTGTGGAGTTGGATCGCAAAGGTTCAGATTCGCATCAAAGAATGAGCGAATGGTTCCAATGTCCTCCCAATATCCACGGAAGATATAGGCTTGCACATTGCGCGACCCGATTGTCGAGGGGATGATGTTCTTTCCAAAGTCGTCGTGATCGTTGTCAAGGCACTCGGTGAGAACCTGGGGGGTGAATACATATATTCCCATTGAGGCCAGATAAAGTTCCTGATCATCAGGCTCTCCCGATGCGCGCAGCAGTTCCGGTTTCATGCGCAGGCCGGCGAGGATTCCTGGGTCGGAGGGCTTCTCGACGAAGCGCGTGATCCGACGAGTGGAGTCGGTCTCCATAATTCCGAAGGAAGTCGCAGCCTCTCGGTTGACCGGGATGCAAGCGATAGTCAGGTCCGCCCCGCCGGTTATGTGCTGCTGGAGCACGTCCCGGTAATCCATCCGGTAGAGCTGGTCGCCGGAGAGAATGATGAAATAGTCGTAGTTTCCATCGAGAAAGGTGCGAAGATTCTGCCGGACCGCGTCTGCGGTCCCTTGATACCAGGTTGATCCCTCAGGCGTCTGTTGCGCCGCAAGGATTTCCACGAAGCTGCGGCTGAAGCTATCGAACTTATAACTCGCGTTGATATGGCGGTGGAGTGACGTGCTGTTGAACTGGGTCAACACGTAGATGCTGCGGATTCCGGAGTTCAGGCAGTTGCTGATCGGGATATCCACAAGCCTATATTTTCCGCCGATCGGGACAGCCGGCTTTGCCCGTTCATGGGTCAGTGGAAATAGGCGTTTTCCCGCACCGCCTCCCATGATGATGGCAAGAGTGCGGACTGCTGGGGCGATTACATGCTTAGTTTGCATATTTTATGGTGCTTACCTTGCATCTTGCGAAGACTCCTTCCGTTTGTCATCCTCTTAAATTGCTTAAAAAGACGCATCTTACGGATGTGTCAAGAGCAGCAACTTTTAATCCCATATGTGTGGAATCGTTGGATATGTCGGTCATGCGGAAGCGGTGCCCATCCTTCTTGAAGGGTTGCGCCGCCTTGAGTACCGTGGATATGATTCCGCCGGGGTCGCCACGATCGAGGAGGGAGTGATCTCCGTCCGTAAGGAAATTGGCCGTATAGATGACCTTCGCCGTGTCATAGGAAAGAACCCTATCGGTGGGACTGCCGGCATCAGTCACACCCGTTGGGCCACACACGGCAAGGTTACGAGGGAAAATGCACATCCGCACTTTGACCGTTCTGGCAAACTGGCTCTCGTCCACAATGGAGTCATAGAGAATTACGCATTGCTTCGTTCGCAACTTGAGGAAGAGGGGCATCAGTTTCTCTCTCAGACGGATACTGAGGTTCTCGCTCATCTGGTCGGTCGGGCCTTCGACCGTTCTTCCGAACAGACTCAGGGTGCGCTCGTATCCGCAGTGAGGGAAGCACTTCGGCAGGTCACTGGAACCTACGGCATTGCTGTTGTCCATGCGGGATTTCCCGAATTGATCATCGGGGCGCGCCGTGGCAGTCCCCTAGTGCTTGGAATTGGCAAAGGGGAGCATTTCCTTGCCAGCGATGTCAGTGCGATTGTCGGTCATACCCGCGATGTTGTTTACCTTAATGATTATGAAATTGCAGTGCTAACCCGCGATGGATTTAGCCTCTCCACGGTCGAGGGAAGTGGGGCCGACTACAACGTCACCACGGTCGAGATGACAGAGGAGGATGTCGGCAAAGGGGACTATCCACACTACATGCTCAAGGAAATCCACGAGCAGGTGCGTAGTGTTACGGATGCCATGAGGGGACGACTGGCTCATGAAGAGGCGACGGCCAAGCTTGGAGGGCTCAATATGTCTAATGCTGAGCTTCGCTCCGTCGAGAGGATTGTCCTGAGCGGCTGCGGCACCGCGTTTCATGCGGCGATGGTCGGGGAATATCTCATAGAGAGCCTTGCCCAGATTCCTACCGAGTGCGAGTTCGCGAGCGAGTTCCGCTACCGCAATCTTCCGATGACCAAAGACACCCTTGTTTTTGTCTTGAGCCAGAGCGGGGAGACGGCCGACACCTTGGCTGCTCTGAGGGAGAGCAAGCGCAAGGGGCATAGGACACTCGGCATCTGTAACAATGTGGCCAGCACAATTGCGCGTGAAAGCGATGGAGGTGTCTACATGCATGCGGGCCCCGAAATCGGCGTGGCTGCGACGAAGTCATTTACTTCGCAGGTTACGGTCCTGACCCTAATCGCCCTGCTTCTGGGACGTATCCGCAATCTTTCCAGCTCCTCAGGGAGCCGCATCATTGCAGAACTGGAGGCGCTTCCTTCGCAGATCGAAAGGGTTCTATTGCTTGAAGAGACAATAGCGAGGATCGCCCGGCGATATGCAAAAGCCAAGGTGATGCTCTTTATGGGCCGTCAATACAACTACCCCGTGGCTCTCGAAGGGGCTCTCAAGCTTAAGGAGATCAGCTACATCGCAGCCATGGGATATCCGAGCGCCGAACTCAAGCACGGTGTCATCGCCCTAGTGAATCCCGAGACGCCCTCAATGGTAGTGGCTCCGCACGATGCCGTTTTTGCCAAGAACTTGAGCAATATCGAGGAGGTCAAGGCCCGCGGAGGGCCAGTCATCGCGATAGGCACAGAGGGTAAGGGAGATGAACTCTCGCTCCTGTGCGACGATGTCATTCTGATTCCGAATGCTCCCGAGATCCTGACTCCGATCCTTGCATCAATTGTTCTCCAGTTCTTCGCCTATTACATCGCCGTCGAATTGGGGTGTGATGTGGACAAACCAAGAAACCTGGCCAAAAGCGTCACTGTCGAATAATGCCGGCTCTTTTTTTAAGAGAGAGAGAGGAGTTGTCGAAGGTGGACAGTAATCCCATGATGGGACGATGAAGTTTCAACTCCTGATCCTGATCTGGCTTGCGGCGGCTGTTTCGACCCTCTCAGCCGCAACCGATTCGTCCACCCGGCAGGATTATTTCAATGTCCGGACCTTTGGTGCGGTTGGCGATGGAAAGAGTTTGGACAGTCCGGCTATCAATAAGGCGATTGAGGCGGCCGCAGCTGTCGGAGGTGGGACGGTTCTTGTTCCTTCGGGAACTTATCTGAGTGGATCAATCCACCTCAAGAGCAACATCCATCTGCTCCTTGACGCGGGAGCGACAATTCTCGGCGCACCTCAGGAAATGAATGCATATGATGAGACTGAACCATTTGTAGGAGCCGCTTATCAGGATGGCGGGCACTGCTATTTTCACAACAGTCTGATTTGGGGGGAAAATCTTACGAATGTATTCATCACCGGTCATGGGACTATCAACGGCGGGGGATTGTTACGGGATCCTAAGATCCTCGACGAGATGTGCGATTACCAACACACACGGAAACTCGACTCCCCCGCCCTTCCTCCCGTCCGTATTGGCAACAAAGCCATCGCTCTCAAGCTCTGTCAGAATATCGTCATCCGCGACATTACGATAGTGCATGGCGGTCATTTTGCGGTTCTCGTCACCGGTTGCGACAGACTCACGATTGATAATGTGACGATTGATACGGATCGCGACGGCATCGACATAGATTGCTGCCGCAACACGGTCGTCAGCAACTGCCGGGTTAACTCGCCAAAAGACGACGGAATCTGCCCCAAGAGCACCTATGCCCTTGGGGAAATCAGGCCGACAGAGAACCTGACCATCGTCAACTGCCAGGTTTCAGGTTTTGAGGAAGGGACATTGATTGACGGGACAATGAAGCCTGCCAAGGACGGCTACGGACGCATCAAGTTCGGCACGGAATCCAGCGGCGGTTTTCGCAACTGCACCGTAGCCAACTGCACATTCCGCAGTTGCCATGGCCTGGCACTCGAGGAGGTAGATGGGGGCATCATGGAGAACATCACGGTTAGTAATCTCTCCATGATGGATGTGCGTGACTACGCGATTTATATTACTGCCGGCAAACGAAACCGTACGCCCAACCTTACGACCAACAGTCGGATCAGAAATATTCTCATCTCCAACGTCATTGCGGACAGAGTGGGAAAAATGAGCGGCATTCAGATTTCTGGGCTTCCCGAACAACCCATTGAAGGCGTTCGACTGGATAACATCCGGCTTGTCAGCGTCGGTGGCGGGACGGTTAGCGACGCCCTGATAAAACCCAAGGAACTCGGGGATGGCTATCCCGAACCGCATCACATAGGTATCATGCCGGCCTACGGTGTTTTTGCTCGCCACGTCAAGGATCTCGAGTTGGCAAACATCCACGTCAGCTTTGCGACGACTGACCTGCGCCCTTCGGCGGCGTTCTCTGACATCCAAGGACTCGAGATAGACAACTTCAAACCTCAACTTCAAAACTCGGTAAAAGCGGCTGTGTTCTCAGGGGATGTAACTGGCGTCACCGTTCTGAATTCCCCTGCGATAGAGTTTGAAAAGCAATAGTCATCAGGCATCTCGTTGCCAGAACGACGAAGCTCTCACTGGCTGCAGTTGAAGGCTTATTGTGCCGGCGCACGCCAGCAATCACGCGCCAAGCTCTTTAGTCAGAGTCAGGATGTTTTTCCCATCTCGGTATTCATAGGATTGAGAGGAAGTCAGTTTCTTGACGAAGTGGATGCCGAGGCCGCCAATGGGCCTTTCCTCGATGAGAAGAGCGGTATTGACCTCCGGAAGATGGAGGGGATCGAAGGGGGTTCCATTGTCGGAAATACGGATCTCAATATGAGAATCTTTTAAGGCAAGCTCAATGGAACATGCCTCGGCGTCTTTGGGTAGTCCGCCGTATTTCAGGATATTGGTGACCATTTCCTCCAGTATCAGGTCAATATCGGCCTGGTGTTTGGCTGCGATGTTGTTGCGGAGAAAGAACTCCTGCGTGAAACTTAAAAGACGAGTCAATTCCTCTAAATTGTTACGAAGCGTGATACGGGAGCTTGATATGCCGGTACTCTCGGGGAAGCGAAATTCCACGAGGGAAAAATCATCGGCAAAGGCATCTGATCCCTGTTGTCTCCTCACTTCGGCAAGAACGGAGTCGAGTCCCGCACCTCTGTCTGGAGAGGTCAAAAGTTGCGAAAACTCCTCATAGGTCATCATCGACGCATTGGGACGATCGATTTCGTACGTCCCATCGCTAAAGAGGTAGAGCCGTGAACCTGCTGGCACGGATGTTGAGGCTGTTTCGTAGGTGACATTGGGGAATGCCCCAACAATCGTCCCCTTTGCAGTCAGATGTTGACTTTTCCCATTCGGTTCAAGCAACACTGCAGGAGGATGTCCGCCGCAAGCAAATCGCAGTTCTCCAGCCGCGCACGAGTAAACTCCGTACCATGCCGTGAAATACATCTCGTTGTGGTTTTCCATCGGAAAAGCAGAATTCAGCTTGGATAGGACTTCGGTCGGTTCCTTGAAGTCCGTGCCGGCAAGTGACTCGGTGCGTAGCACATTCGCAACGCTGATCGACAGGAGGGCTGCTCCGACTCCGTGACCGCAGACATCTAGCAGGTACAGGGCAAGATGGTCCTCGTCGATCCAGTGGTATCCGAAGGAATCTCCACCGAGTTGGGAGGAGGTGATAAATATCCAGTCGGTCGGAATCGGTTTGTCCAGCTTGCGAGGAAGCACGGCACGCGAGTAGGTTGCCGCCTCCGCAAGTTCTGATGCCATGGCCGTATTCGCCTTCTCGAGCTCCCCCATTGCAAGGGCAAGAGCAGCAGTGCGATCCTTGACGGTTTGTTCGAGGTTGGCATTCCATTCCGAAAGGCGCTCTTCCCTCAACCGGATCTCGTGGGCCATGGCCGAGAAGCTGCGGGCAAAGCGACCCAATTCATCTTGACGTCTTTCGATACGCTCAAGAACCCCCTTGCTCTCTTCGTAGGTGCCTTTCTCCAAATTGGCAGCCACGGATTGCAACTCAACGATCGGGCCGGAAACCTTTCTGGCCACAAAAAAGACTACACTTAGCAGAAGAAAAAGACCCACTCCTCCGATGATGGCTGACTGTTCGGCTAGCCTTCGTGCGGGGGCAACAATGAGCTTGTAGGGAACTTCGAGCACCAACTTCCAACCAGTAGTACGACCCTCGGCCCAGTAGATCACTTTGTCGCTCCCGTCATTCAATCTCAGCCAACCGCTCGGGCTCGCCAGAATCTGCTGGATTCCTGGAAGACTGGTGACGAGTCCTTGGGCCAGATCTTCCAAGGTTTTTTGGGTTGTTTTTTCGCTCTCTTTTGAGGCGGCTTTCTCCTGCGATTCCTCGGGGCTGACGATGATTGCCCCTGTTGGGGAGACCAGATAGGCAGACTCCCGCAGATTTTTCGGAACGGTTTCGGAGGTTGATGAGACAGAGGTGACCTTTCCACTTGTGCCGCTTAGTGAGGAATCAGTGCCAACGTTGCGGATATGCATCTCACGGACGATTTTGCGCATCTCATCTAGTGCGACATCGACCCCGG
>Ga0007854_10002192_pt1 | contig 12180 bp, 12 predicted proteins | sample CryBogCBH12Aug08_FD_60382 | JGI IMG/M metagenome (GOLD analysis project Ga0007854, IMG submission 60382) | Freshwater microbial communities from Crystal Bog, Wisconsin, USA - CBH12Aug08 | ecosystem: Environmental > Aquatic > Freshwater > Lake | place: Crystal Bog, Wisconsin, USA | collected... | reverse complement strand
GGTCGAGCACCGCGTCACCTCGACGCCGTCGACGGCCTCCAACTCCCCCGCGGCGGGGACGACGACCCGAGTGGCCCCCAGGCGTCGCGCTTCGCGCACGCGTCGCGTCAGACCGCTCACCGCGCGCAACTCGCCCGCCAGGCCGACTTCGCCCACCGCCACCATCGAGCGCGCCACCGCGAAGCCCGCGGCGGCCGACGCCACCGCCAGCGCGAGCGCCAGGTCGACCGCCGGCTCGGTCGCCGCCAGTCCCCCGGCGGTGGCCGCGAAGACGTCCAGGTCGCTGACGTCGATGTCGCAGCGCGCCTCGAGGACGGCCAGCATCAGGGCCAGTCGTTGCGAGGAGACCTGGTGGGCGACGCGGCGCGGCGAGCCCGAGCTCGAGGCCACCAGCGCCTGCACCTCCACCAGGAAGGAGCGCGAACCGTCGTTGGTGACGGTGAAGACCACGCCGGCGACGTCGTCGTCGCCCGGGTGGCGCGCGAGGGCCGTCTCGGGCAGGTCGCGCAGGCCCTCACTCACCATTTCGAGCAGACCGACCTCGCCGGTGGGTCCGAAACGGTGCTTCAGGGCGCGCACGACGCGCAGCGTGCCGTAGCGGTCGCCCTCGATGCGCACCACGGTGTCGACGAGGTGCTCGAGGGTCCGCGGTCCGGCCAGCTCGCCGTCCTTGGTCACGTGGCCCACGAGCACCAGGGCGGTGGCCGTCTCCTTCGCGACGCCGCAGAGCCGCTCGGCGGCGTTGCGCACCTGGGCCACCGAGCCGGCGACGGAGCCGAGCTCCTCGTCGCTCATGGCCGAGACCGAGTCGATCACGCACAGGGCGGGGCGGCGCTCCTCGATCAGCGCCACCGCGGCGCCCACCGACGTGGTGGTCGCGACCTCGAGCCCGGCGGGGATGGCGCCCAGGCGACGCGCGCGCTGGGCCACCTGGGTCGCCGACTCCTCGGCGCCGATCAGCAGGACCGATCGACCCGCCGTCGCGAGGGCCCGCAGGCTCATCAACGCCAGCGTGGACTTGCCGACGCCGGGTTCACCGAAGAGCAGGGTCGTCGAACCGGCCAGCAGGCCGCCGCCCAGGACGCGGTCGAGTTCGCCGACGCCGGTCGACAGACGCGCCTCGTTCTCGTCCCCCACGCGGTGCAGCGACACCGTGGCGTGCGGGCTCCTCGTGGTCGACGTGGTCTTGGCGACGACTTCCTCGTCCAGCGAGTTCCACGCGGCGCAGCCCGGGCAGCGCCCCACCCAGCGTGGCGAGGTGGTGCCGCATTCGCGGCAGACGTGGATGGAGTGAGACTTCACCGGGCCGACTCTAGGGAAGGCCTGTGACGACTACGCGGTGGGCGTGGTGTCTTCGAAGTCCACCGAGGGCGGCAGGCCCTCGACGCCCTCGAAGCTCAGCTTGGGTCCGTCGGGGCCCTCGACCACGTCGACGACGATGGTCTGGGGCGCGTGGAACTCCTTGAAGAGGATCTTCTCGCTCAGCACGTCCTCGACGTAGGTCTGGATCGCGCGACGTAGGGGTCGCGCGCCCAACTCGGGGTCGTAGCCCTTGGTGGCCAGGTACTCCTGGGCGCCCGCGGAGAGCTCGAGTCCCAGGCCCTGCACCGCCAGCTGCTCGCGCAGTCGCGAGATGAACAGGTCGGCGATGGCGATGACCTCGTCCTTGGTCAACTCGTGGAAGACGATGGTGTCGTCGATGCGGTTGAGGAACTCCGGGCGGAAGTGGTTCTTCAGGGCCTGGTGCACCTTCTCCTTCATGCGTTCGTGGCTGGCCAGGTCCGTGCCCTTGGAGAAACCGATGGTCTTTCGCAGGTCGGCGGTCCCCAGGTTCGAGGTCATGATCAAGATGGTGTTCTTGAAGTCCACCACGCGGCCCTGGGAGTCGGTCAGGCGCCCGTCCTCGAGGATCTGCAACAGCGTGTTGAAGACGTCGGGGTGGGCCTTTTCGACCTCGTCGAAGAGCACGACCGAGAAGGGCTTGCGGCGCACGGCCTCGGTGAGCTGTCCGCCCTCGTCGTAGCCGACGTAGCCGGGGGGCGAGCCCACCAGCCTCGAGACCGAGTGCTTCTCCATGTATTCGCTCATGTCGAGCTGGATCAGCGCGTCCTGGTCGTCGAAGAGGAACTCGGCGAGGGTCTTGGCCAATTCGGTCTTGCCCACGCCCGTCGGGCCGAGGAAGATGAACGAGCCGCCGGGGCGCTTGGGGTCCTTCAGGCCGGCGCGGGTGCGTCGGATGGCGCGGCTCAGCGCCACGATGGCCTCGTCCTGGCCGATGATGCGCTTGTGGAGCTCGTCCTCCATGCGCAGGAGCTTGGAGGTCTCCTCCTCGGTGAGACGGTAGACCGGGATGCCGGTCCAGTTCGCCAGCACTTCGGCGATGGTCTCCTCGTCCACCATGTCGAAGGTGTCGCCGCCGGAGGCCTTGACGGTGGCGTCGAGCTCGTCCTTCTTCGAGATCAGCTCGCGCTCTTGCTCCTCGAGGGCCTTGGCCTGCTCGAGGGCGCCCTTCTCCATGGCCGTCTCCTTGTCGGCGCGCACGCGAGCGATGTCCTCGTCGAAGCGCTTGGCCGCGGGCGGCGCGGACATGCGCCGAATGCGCAGTCGGCTGCCGGCCTCGTCGATGAGGTCGATGGCCTTGTCGGGCAGGAAGCGGTCGGCGATGTAGCGGTCGGCCAGGTTGGCCGCGGCGATGAGGGCCTGGTCGGTGATCTTGACCGCGTGGAACTCCTCGTAGACCTCGCGCAGACCCTTCAGGATCTCGATGGTCATGGCGATCGAGGGCTGCTCCACCTTGACCGGCTGGAAGCGGCGCTCGAGGGCGGCGTCCTTCTCGATGTGCTTGCGGTACTCGTCGATGGTCGTGGCGCCCACGGTCTGCAGCTCGCCGCGCGCCAGCATCGGCTTGAGTATCGACGCGGCGTCGATGGCGCCCTCGGCGGCGCCGGCGCCCACCAGGGTGTGGATCTCGTCGATGAAGAGGATGATGTCGCCGCGGGTGCGGATCTCCTTCAGGACCTTCTTCAGGCGCTCCTCGAAGTCGCCGCGGTAGCGGCTACCGGCCACCAGCGCGCCGAGGTCGAGGGTGTAGAGCTGCTTGTCGGCCAGGGTCACGGGGACCTGGTTCGCCACGATCTTCTGGGCCAGTCCCTCGACGATGGCGGTCTTGCCGACGCCGGGCTCGCCGATCAGCACGGGGTTGTTCTTGGTGCGCCGCGACAGCACCTGCATCACGCGCTCGACTTCCTTCTCGCGTCCGACGAGCGGGTCGAGCTTGCCCTCGCGGGCGAACTGGGTCAGGTTGCGTCCGAACTGGTCGAGGACGGCCGAGCCGCCCGAGGCCTCGGCCTCGCCCTTGGCGCTGGGACCCGCGCTGACGCCGGCCTCCTTACCCGCCTGGCCCGACATCATCTGGATCACCTGGGTGCGCACGCGCGCCATGTCCGCGCCGAGGTCGTTGAGGACCTGGGCGGCCACGCCGTCGCCCTCGCGCACGAGGCCGAGGAGCATGTGCTCGGTCCCGATGTAGGAGTGGCCCAGCTGCAGCGCCTCGCGCAGGCTCAGCTCGAGGACCTTCTTCGCCCGAGGGGTGAAGGGGGGCGAGCCGGGACTCGGGTTCGAGTTCGGGCCGATGGCCTCCTCGACCTTCTCGCGCACCACGTCGAAGGTCACGCCGAGGGCGTCGAGGGCCTTGGCGGCCACCCCTTCGCCCTCGCGGATGAGACCGAGCAGGATGTGCTCGGTCCCGATGAAGGCGTGGTTCAGGTCGCGCGCCTCTTCCTGGGCCAGGACGAGGACTCGACGGGCCCGGTCTGTGAATCGTTCGAACAATTGAAGTCCTTTTACGTGCTTGTAAGTGCAGTGTACCGGGGCGCGGGGCGCCCCCATTCCCTCCTTAAGAGAGTCGTAATGCTCTCATCTAAGGTGGTGGGGTGAACCCCCACGAACGACTACGCCTTCCCTCGGTCGAGACTGACCTCGTGCGCCTGGAATCTCTCCTGGCCGAATCGGTTATTTTCGGCGACGCCTACCTCGATCAGGTCACGACGCACCTGATCTACGCCGGTGGGAAGCGACTGCGGCCCATCCTGGCCGTCGCGGCGGCCACCATGGGCGACCGCGAGGCCAACCGCGAGGACCTCCTCGGCGGGGTCTCGGTGGAGCTGATGCACCTGGCCTCGCTCTACCACGACGACGTCATGGATGAGGCCGAGATCCGGCGCAACGTGGACTCGGTCAACGCCCGTTACGGCAACCTCATCGCCATCGTGGGCGGCGACTACCTGATGGCCCGTTCGGCCGGCATCGCCGCCGACCTGGGCGTCGAGGTCGCGCGCCTGATGGCCCACACCCTGGCCTGGCTCACCCGCGGCCAGGCGGCCGAGGTGCGCACCATCTGGTCGGTGGAGCGCAGCGAAGCCGACTACTACGAAGCCATCGAGGGCAAGACCGCCGCCCTGATGTCGGCCAGCTGCCACGTCGGGGCGCTCACCGCCGGCCACAGCCAGGCCGTGCGCGAGGCGCTCACCGAGTTCGGACGCTGCTTCGGCATGGTCTACCAGCTGCGCGACGACGTCTTGGACGTGATCGCCGTCGATAACCAGCTCGGCAAGCCCGCCGGCCAGGACCTGGCCGAGGGCATCTACAACCTGCCCACCCTGGTGGCGCTGCGCGACGAGAAGGTCGGCGAGGAGCTGCGCTCGGTGCTGGGCTCGCCCCTCGACGACGCCGAGCGCGAGCGCGCGCGCAAGCTCGTCGTCGCCTCGGGTGGCGTCGAGGCCACCATCGCGGCGGCCCAGGGCTTCTTCGCCGCGGCCGACCAGGCGCTCTCGGTGGTGCCCAGCGCGCAGCTGCGCGAGGGCTTCACGTCCTTCCTCGCCTCGATGCTCGAGGACTTCCCCGCCTTCTAGCCCTCAGTCCTTGAGGGGCTTGAGCGTCGGGAAGGCGATGACCTCGCGGATGTTGGCCTCGTCGGCGATGAGCATCGACAGGCGGTCGACGCCGATCCCCAATCCGGCCGTCGGCGGCAGGCCCCACTCGAGGGCCTTGATGTAGTCCTCGTCGATAGCCATGGCCTCGTCGTCGCCGGCGGCGGCCAAGCGGGCCTGCTCCTCGAAGCGCGAGCGCTGGTCGACGGGGTCGTTGAGCTCGGAGAAGCCGTTGGAGAGTTCGCGACCGGCGGCGTAGGACTCGAAGCGCTCGGTGAGCTCGGGGTCGTCCTGGTGGCGCCGCGCCAGGGGCGAGACCTCCACGGGGAAGTCGGTGACGAAGATCGGGTTCCACAGCGAGTCCTCGCAGGTGACCTCGAAGAGTTCGGCCAGGCAGCGACCCGGCCCCCAGGAGGCGTGGACCTCGACCCCGCGCTCGTCGAGCAGCGCCACCAGGTGCTCGCGCGCAGTGTGCACCGAGACCTCCTCACCCACCGCCTCGCTGGCCAGCTCGGCCATGGTGCGCCGCGGCCAGGGGGCGGCGAAGGAGAAGGCCCGGCCCTGGTACTCGACCTCGGTCGTGCCCAGCACGTCCATCGCCACGCCGGCCACCAACTCCTCGGTGAAGGCCATCATGTCGCGGTAGTTCCAGTAGGCCGCGTAGAGCTCGAGCATGGTGAACTCGGGGTTGTGACGCGGGCTGACCCCCTCGTTGCGAAAGACCCGGCCCAGTTCGAAGACCCGCTCGAAGCCTCCCACCACCAGGCGCTTGAGCCAGAGCTCGGGCGCGATGCGCAAGAAGAAGTCCGAGTCGAGGGCGTTGTGGAAGGTGCGAAAGGGCCGCGCCGCCGCGCCGGTGGGGATGGCGTTGAGCATGGGGGTCTCGACCTCGGTGAAGTCGGCCGCCCAGCAGCGCTCGCGCAGCGAGCGCACCACCTGGCTGCGCCGGGCCAGGGACTGGCGCGAGCTCGGGTTGGCCCAGAGGTCGGCCTCGCGGTGGCGGTAGCGCAGGTCGTAGTCGGCGATGCCCGCCCACTTGTCGCCGAAGTTGTGCTGCGCCTCGGCCAGGCGCACCCACGAGGCCACCTTGACCGAGAGCTCGCCGCGCTTGGTGCGCACGACCTCCCCGGTCACCCCGACCCAGTCGCCCAGGTGCAGCTTGGTGAAGTCCTCGAAGTCCCCGGTGACCGCGGCCAGCGCGAAGAGCTGGATCTCCCCGCTGGAGTCGCGCAGGGTCGCGAAGGCCAACTTGCCCTGGCTGCGCAGGAGCATCACGCGCCCGGCGACCTTGACCACGACGCCCGACTCCTCGCCCTCGTTCAAGTGGGCGTAGGCGTTCTGCAGCGTCGCCGCGAAGGCGTTGTGGTCGAAGGTGTAGGGGGTGGTCACGTGCTCGCTCCTGAATGATTCCGTTCATGAACGATACGCAATCCGTGGAGGGTCAGCCACGGCTCGACGTGCTGGACGCTGCGCGTGTGGGGCGCGATGAGCGAGGCGAGGCCCCCGGTGGCGATCACCGTGGCCGCGCCGACCTCGGCGAGGATGCGCTCGACCAGGCCGTCGACCTGCCCGGCGAAGCCGTAGAGGACGCCCGACTGGATCGACTCCACCGTCGAACGGCCGATGACCGATCGCGGGCGCACCAGCTCCACCGAACGCAGCGCCGAGGCCTGGGTGTAGAGGGCCTCGAGCGAGATGGCCACCCCCGGGGCGATGGCGCCCCCGAGGTACTCCCCCTTGGCCGAGACCACGTCGAAGACCGTCGCGGTGCCCATGTCGACGATGATCAGCGCCCCGGGGTAGAGGTCGTAGGCGCCCACGGCGTCGGCGATGCGGTCCGCCCCGACCTCGCGAGGGTTGTCGTAGAGGATGGGCATGCCCGACTTGGTGCCGGGTCCGAGCACGGTGATGGGCAGGTCCGCGAACCAGCGATTGGCCATGCGCCGCAGCTGCGTGGTGACCGCCGGGGCCGAGGAGGAGATCGCGATGGCGCTGACCGCCGAGCGCAGGTCCAGCCCCTCGAGGTCCAGTAGTTGGGTGAGCATCATGGCGTGCTCGTCGGGCGTGCGCTCGGTCAGGGTCGAGATGCGCCAGTGGTAGAGCAGTCCGTGCTCGCCCGTCGCCCGGGCGAAACCCATCGCGTCGGGCTCCTCGGGTCGCTCGGAGCCGAAGAGGCCGATCACGGTCTCGGTGTTGCCGACGTCGATGGCGAGAAGCACGTCACCCTCCTGGTTCGTTGAGATCTATCTCGGCGTTGTCGATCAGCCGCACGCCGTCGACGACGCCGGCCACCACGGCGCGGCCCCGCCCGCGCCGGGCGTCGGCGAGGGGCTCGAGGGTCGTCTCGTCGACGACCTCGGCGTAGGCGACGTCGACGCCGGCCTCGGCGAGCACGGCCGCCATGGCGGCGCGGCGCGCGCTCGCCGGCCCCGATGCCTCCCGGGCGGCGCGCAGGGACCGCGACAGGGCCGTCGCGCGCTCGCGACCGGCGCCGCTCAGGCGCACGTTGCGGCTCGAGAGCGCCAGGCCCGTCTCGTCGCGTCGGGTGGGACAGGCCACGACCTCGACGTCGAAGGCCAGGTCGCGCACCATCTGGCGCACCACCACGACCTGCTGGAAGTCTTTCTCCCCGAAGTAGGCGCGGCAGGGTCCGGTGATCGCGAAGAGCTTGGCGACGACGCTGGCGACGCCGTCGAAGTGTCCGGGACGCCCCACCCCTTCGAGCACGTCACCCAGGCGCGCTACCGAGACGGTGGTGTGGGTCGCCGCGGGGAAATCGGGCCACATCTCGGCCAGGGCCGGACTCACCAGGGCGCTCACCCCGGCGACGCGCGCGAGTTCGGCGTCGCTCTCGGGGCTGCGCGGATACTTCGCCAGGTCCGCCTGGTCCGAGAACTGGCGCGGATTGACGAAGGAGGTGAGGATCACGACGTCACCGTTGGCCCGGGCCCGCTCCACCAGAGAGAGGTGCCCCTCGTGCAGCGCGCCCATGGTCGGCACCAATCCCACGCGGCCGCCCTCGTCGCGCACCCGCTGGGCGAAGGCGCGCCACTCGGCGATGCTGCTCAGGCGCTTCACGACGCCGCCTCGAGCGCCACGCGCCGCGCGCGCTGCGACAGCACCTCGTAGACCGGGCGCTCCTCGACCGGCACCGCCGCCCGGTGGGCGGCCAGCGTCTCGAGGTCGCCGCGCGACGCCGGCCCGGTGAGGGCGGCCCCCGGACCCACCGCGCCCACGTCCTCCAGGGCCTGGCCCGCCAGGGGCAAGAAGTCCTCGAGCCGCAGTCCACAGCCCCGCGCGAGGACGCCGACGTGGGCCATCAGCGCCACCAGGTGATTGGCCGCCGACACCGCCGCGGCGTGGTAGAGGGTGCGCGCCTCGTCGGCCACCTCCACGAGGCGGCCCTCGAGCGAGGCCACCACCTCGACGAGCAGCGCGTCGCCCTCGACGCGGTAGACGCCGCCGCGCAGGCGCCGCGCGCCCACCGCCGGCGAGGACAGGGCGGCCAGGGGGTGCAGGGCGCCGACGCGACGGTGGGGGGCGAGGACCTCGAGGCCGCGCGAACCCGACACGTGGGCCACGACGCACTCGGGCGAGGTCCTCAACCCGGCCGCCACGGCGGCGATGGCGGCGTCGGGAACGCAGGCCAGCACCAGGTCGGCCTCGACCACGTCGGGCAGCTCGTCGTGGTGGGCGAGGGTCACCTCGTGGCGCTCGGCGAGGGCGGTCGCGAAGGAGCGTCCCGCGCGCCCGGCGCCGATGATGAAGATGTGCATGATGGCCGTCCGTTCCGGCCCCGAGGGTGCCGTTCGGTTTAGAGCAACGTCTCGAGTGTACCCATCGGCGCCACCGCGCCCACGGCGGCCGCCAGGTGGGCGGGCGTCACCAGGTCCTCGCGCAGTTCGCGCAGGGGCACCAGCACGAAGTTGCGCTCGTACATCCGCGGGTGCGGCACGACCAGGTCGGCCTCGGCGCAGACCACCTCGTCGATCCACACGATGTCGACGTCGAGGGTGCGCGGCCCCCAGCGCACCCGGCGCTCGCGGTGCGCGGCCGCCTCGGCGGCGTGGGCGAGCTCGAGCAGGGCGCGAGGCTCCTCGTCGGTCGCGAGCTCCATCACCAGGTTCCAGAAGTCGTCTTGGACCACGCCCCCCACGGGCTCGCTGCGGTACACCTGCGACAGGCGCACCGCGCGGCCAGCGGCCACGCTGTCCACGCCCAGGCGCAGGTAGGCGGCGCGATCGCCCATGTTGGACCCGAGGGAGAAGTAGGCGCGCCTCACCCGTCGCGGCGCAGCGTGCACGCGACGCCCACGCTGGTGACGTCCTGGGGAACCGGGGGACGCGTCTTGTGGGCGCGCACCAGCACCGACTCGATGGCGGGGTCGAAGTCGAGCACCGCCTCGGCCACGCGATGCACCAGGGTCTCGAGGAGCAAGAAGTGGCCCTCGACGACGACCGCCTCGGCCAGCGCCAGCACCTCGGCGTAATTGGTGGTGCCCGCCAGGTCGTCGCCGGCGGCGGCCTCACGGAAGGGTCGCACGAGCTCGAGGTCGATCACGAGGGGCTGGCGGCGTTCGCGCTCCTCGGCCAGGACCCCCACCACGGCGTTGACCCGCAGTCCGCGCAGTTCGATGACGTCACTCACCGGACTGCCCCTGTTCCACCCCGGGCAGGTGCCAGAAGATCTCGCGGCCCTCGGGTCCGAGCGAGCGTCGAAAGAGCCGCTCGATGAGCGCGATGGCCGCCGGGGGCGTCTCCACGCGACGCGACCACACCAGGTAGCCCGCCAAGACGCCGAGCAGGCGGTCCGAGACGTCGTCGCCGTGGAGCAGGACCGCGACGTGGGCCTTCATCGAGTTGTCGAGGTCCTGGTAGCAGGCCTCGAGCACCTCTCGCTGCTGGGGGCCGCCGCGCAGCGCGTAGTGGCTGACGCTCAGGCCGTGGTCCACGTAGGACTCGAGGTTCTGCATCACCGGCAGGATCGAGACGACGCGGCCGAAGCCCTGGTGCTTGAGCCAGAGCAGCTCCTCCTCGCGGCGCACCCGCCGGTGGACCTGCGTCGACCCGCCGGGGCGTTCCGAGACCGCCAAGATCCCCCGGAAGATCCAGGTGAAGCCCCGCGGCTCGATGCCGGCCGCCCACTTCCCCCTCACGCGCCGACCTCCTCGAGGGGCCGCGACAGCAGTTCGCGCAGCGCCAGGGCCGCCGGCGCGTCGTGCACGCGGATCATCGCCACCCCGCTCGCCAGGGCCCAGGCCTCGGTGGCCAGCGAGGCCTCCAGGCGCTCATCGACGTCGAGGGGCTCGGGGCCGAGCAGGCCCAAGAAGCGCTTGCGGCTCGTGCCCACCAGCACGCCGGCGTCGTAGCGGCGCGCCAGGTCGACGAGTCGGTCCAGGTGGGCCAGCAGGGCGAGGTTGTGCTCGAGGGTCTTGGCGAAGCCGATGCCCGGGTCGAGCCAGAGCGGCACCACCCGGGCGTCGCGGGCGCGCCGGGCCAGGACCTCGAGCTCGGCCAGGACCTCGGCCACCACGTCGTCGTAGTGGGGATCGATCTGCATCGTGGCCGGCGTGCCGCGCGAGTGCATGGCCACGTAGCCCACGCCCAGCTCGCCGGCCACCTCGACCAGTTGGCCCGACACGTCGTTGATCACGCTGGCCCCGGCGGCGACGGCGCGCCGCGCCACCTCGGCCTTGCGGGTGTCGATCGAAACGGGTCCGAGGATGGAGAGGCCCTCGACGACGGCGACGACCCGCGACAACTCCTCGTCCAGGGCCACGTCCTGGGCGCCGGGACGCGTCGACTCGCCGCCCACGTCCACGATGTCGCAGCCCAGGGCGAAGAGTTCGGCCCCGCGCGCCAGCGCGGCCTCGCGGGCCTCGGTGCGCGCCGCGGCGAAGAAGGAGTCGGGGGTGACGTTCACGATGCCCATCACCGCCGGGCTCGCCGTCCACCCCATCAGCGCCACGTGGACCGGCGTTGATGGATGTACTGCAGGGCCTCGCTGCGGTAGGCGGCGTCGTCGCGGAAGACCCCGCGCACCGCCGAGGTCACGGTGGTGGCGCCGGCCTTCTTCACCCCGCGCATGGACATGCAGAAGTGCTCGGCCTCGAGGACGACGATCGAGCCGCGCGGCTGCATCACCCGTTCCATCGCCTCGGCGATCTGGGTGGTCATACGCTCTTGGACCTGCAGGCGGCGCGCGAAGCCCTCGACCAGCCGGGCCATCTTCGACAGTCCGGTGATGCGCCCCTCGGGCCCGGGCAGGTAGGCGACGTGGGCCAGCCCGGTGAAGGGGACCAGGTGGTGTTCGCACAGCGAGGTGAAGGGGATGTCGCGCACCATGACCATCTCGTCGTGACCCTCCTCGAAGGTCACCTGCAGATGCTCGCCCGGGTCGGAGTCGAAGCCCTCGAAGAGCTCGGCGTACATGTCGGCGACGCGACGGGGCGTCTCGAGCAGGCCCGCGCGGTCCGGGTCCTCGCCGATGGCCTCGAGCAGCTCGCGGATCAGCCCCTCAACCCGTTCCCGGTCAACCACCGCTAGGCCTCGCCGACGAAGGTGTGGATGGCGTCGAGGTTGCGGAAGCGCTCGTTGACGTCGAGCCCGTAGCCCACCACGAAGTCGGCGGGCACGGTGAAGCCGACGTACTTGAGCGACTGCTCCACGCGCTGCTCGCCCTCCTTGAGGAGCAGGGCGCAGACTTCGAGGCTGCGCGGGCTGCGCGCGCCCAGGTACTGACGCAGGTAGTTGAGGGTCAGACCGGAGTCGACGACGTCTTCGACGATGAGGACGTCGCGATTGAGCAGGTCGACGTCGAGGTCCTTCACGATGCGCACCACGCCGCTGGTCTTGGTCGCGGCGCCGTAGGAGGAGACGGCCATGAAGTCGATCTCCACCGGCAGTTCGATGGCGCGCATGAGGTCGGCCATGAAGTTCACCGCCCCCTTCAAGACGCAGACCAGCAGCGGCGGGCGGCCCGCGTAGTCGAGGCTGATCTGGTGGCCGAGCTCGGCCACGCGATCGGCGATCTGCTGGGCCGAGACGACGACCCGGCCGAGGTCGTCCCCGGCCCAGTGGGACGCGTCGTCGTCAAGTGGGGAGACCATGACTGCCCAGCGTAGTGGAGCCCCTCACTCGAGGGCGAGGTGTTGGCCGCGCCGCGACAGTCTCCGCCCGCCGCTGAGCTCGGTGGCGACGACGTCCCCGCGCACCACGGCGAGGGCCCGATCGATCTCCTCCGACGAGGGGGG
>Ga0007854_10002191_pt1 | contig 12186 bp, 15 predicted proteins | sample CryBogCBH12Aug08_FD_60382 | JGI IMG/M metagenome (GOLD analysis project Ga0007854, IMG submission 60382) | Freshwater microbial communities from Crystal Bog, Wisconsin, USA - CBH12Aug08 | ecosystem: Environmental > Aquatic > Freshwater > Lake | place: Crystal Bog, Wisconsin, USA | collected... | reverse complement strand
TCAAGGTTTTAAATAGTTCATCACGATCCGGTACGACACGTTGGGCCGCTGCTGTAGGAGTGGGAGCCCGTTCATCGGCGACAAAATCGGCAATAGTGAAATCAGTCTCGTGTCCCACCCCGCTGACAACTGGAATGGCACTGGCTGCAATGGCACGAGCAACCGGTTCCTCATTGAATGCCCACAAATCTTCAATACTTCCGCCACCGCGACATACCAGCAGCACATCGCATTCGGCACGCTCATTCGCCAGACGGATAGCCTGTGCAATTTTTTGTGCAGCGCCTTCTCCCTGAACGGGCGTTGGATAAATCACAACGGGAATGCCGGGCATGCGCCGCGCCAGGGTGGTCAATACATCACGGAGTGCTGCAGCCTGCAGTGATGTGACAATACCAATTTGTGCCGGCATCGGCGGTAATTCGCGTTTGCGTGCGGCATCGAATAAGCCCTCGCTTTCCAATTTGCGTTTGAGTTTTTCGAATGCTTCGTAGAGTGCGCCCAAGCCTGCGGGTCGCATCTGCTCCAGGGTTAATTGAAACTCGCCGCGCGCTTCATATAAAGTGGCCAATGCCAAGACTTCGACTTGCAATCCATTTTTAGGTTGCCAATTGAGATACTGGCTTTTGTGACGGAACATGACACATCGAACTTGTGCCTGTTCATCCTTGAGCGAAAAATACCAGTGGCCCGAGCTGGCGCAGATGAAATTGGAAATTTCACCTCGCACCCATAACAACGGCAAACTGTTTTCCAGTAATTGCTTGGCTGTAAAGTTAATTTCCCGCACACTGAACACGCGGTTCTTTTCAAGTGCATTTGAGTTTAAAAACATATTGACAATCCGAAATAATTCACAATCCTTGAAATTACGTGACTTTTTTCCCCATTGGCTAATATTTTTGGGTTATCTATTTTATCTTGTTGTTTTTATTTGATATATTAAAAGGTTAAAAAATAGGCAATATAGTATAAAGGGTTATTAGATAAAGGGTTTTCCCTTACTTCTGATGATCTTTACACAAAGTTATCCACAGTTTCTGTTTAGAATTAATAAAGTGCTTTCGATAAGCGATGTTAACTCAATTATGCGGATTAAAACTTGCCCAAACAAGCGTGACAAGATAAAGTCTCGCCTGCTCATTTTATGCTTATCGGAGAAGTCGAGTGTTAGATATTGTAAACGCTGCAGGGTGGCCCATCTGGTTATTGATTATCGCATCGGTTGTTGCTGTGGCTTTGATTGCAGAACGTTTGGTGTTTCTGCGTAATGAAAATGTGGCACCTGCCCAATTGCTTGATGCAGTAGTACAGGAGCTTAAACAGCGAGGTGTAAGTGACGCTATGTTATCCCGGCTTGAAGAAGATTCTCCGCTGGGGCGCATTTTTGCGGCAGGATTGAGAAATATCAAAAGCTCGCAGGAGGTCATGAAAGATTCCATCGAGGAAGCCGGACGCGCAACAACTCACGAGCTTGAACGCTTTCTCTCGTCACTGGGTACCATAGCATCAATTAGTCCGTTGCTCGGTCTGTTTGGCACGGTGGTCGGAATGATCGAAATTTTTGGCGCACAAACTGCCGTTGGCAACACTCCGGCCATTCTGGCGCATGGGATTTCGGTTGCACTGTATAACACCGCTTTCGGCCTGATTGTCGCGGTGCCCAGCATGATATTCTACCGCCACTTTCGTGCCAAAGTGGATAGTCTGATTATTGAGATGGAACAGCAGACCATCAAATTGGTTGAGATCGTGCATGGAACCCGGCGGGGATGAGTCAGATTATGTTTGCGTACGCTGTATTCATTATTGAGCTTTCCAAAATATATGACACTGTTGCCCCAAACCCCCTTCCAACGGGGGAGGGCAGAGAGGGGGTAAAACTGTCACCTATTTTGGAAACATCAATAGGTCTGTTTTTCCCCTGTCCAATTATCCCTCAGCAGGCGAAGGGATTGGCTCTCGTAGCGCGAGGTTTACGATAATATGAATTTCCAGCGCGGCCGCAAACGCGAAGAACCGGAAATCAATTTGATTCCGATGATAGACGTATTATTGGTGATCCTGATTTTTATGATGGTGACCACCACTTACGCAAAGTTTTCCGAGTTACAGATTAATTTACCTCAAGCCGGAGGTGATCAGAGTACGCAGCAGGCCAAACAGATCAATGTTTCGGTCGATGCTTCCGAGCGCTATGCAGTTAATGATGTGGTGACTGTATTCACTGACGTGGAGGCCTTGGCACAAGTATTGACCAAGGCTGCAGGCGACAAGAAAGATCCCTCGATTGTTATCAATGCCGATGCAAAAGCAACTCACCAGTCGGTTATTAATATCATGGAGTCAGCTCGAATAGCAGGTTTTACCCGCATTACTTTTACCGCCAGCCGAAAGTAAAGGCATTGCACAGGATGCATTGGCTGGAACGACATTGGTATCGCATTACTCCGCTGCACATTTTGCTCTTGCCTGTCAGTTTGATTTTTCGGGCGCTGGTCGCTTTGCGACGGAGGTTATATCGTAACGGTGTTTTATCCAGCATGAAACTTCCGGTGCCCGTTGTCGTAATCGGTAATCTTACAGTCGGAGGCAGCGGAAAGACTCCTCTCACCCTTTGGCTGGCAAAACAGTTGGTTGATAAGGGTTGGCATCCCGGTATTATCAGCCGGGGTTTCGGGGGGAAGGGAACCTCTGCACCGCAAGTTGTTTATCCATCCAGTTCAACCGACTCGGTAGGTGATGAAGCGGTGCTGATGGCGCAGTACGGGCTTTGCCCGGTATGGGTAGGTCGCGACCGTCCTGCAACAGGACTTGGGCTGTTGAGCGCTCATCCGGAATGCGATATTTTACTGAGTGACGATGGTTTGCAACATTATCGCTTGCAACGCGACGCTGAAATTGTAGTGGTGGATGGAGAACGGCGTTTCGGTAATGGTTTTTTGCTTCCTGCAGGTCCGTTACGGGAAGCGAGATCACGATTGAGTGAAGTGGATGTGGTCGTTATTAACGGTGGAGAATCTGCATGCAACGAATATCGTATGCAGCTTGATGGTACGGTGTTTTACAACCTGCTTAATCCGGATATTAAAAAGCGTGCATCTGATATTAAGGGATTGAGACTGTGTGCAATCGCCGGAATTGGCTTTCCGCAGCGATTTTTTTCACATTTGAATAAACTGGGGCTGGAAGTGGAAAATCGTCCTTTTCCCGATCATCACCGATATGTGCCGGCTGATCTGGCCGGTATTCATGCTGAAGCAATACTCATGACGGAAAAAGATGCGGTAAAATGCACATCTTTCGCGTCTGAAAATTGTTGGGTGCTTCGCGTGGAAGCGCAGCTAGACCCAACTCTAACCCAATATATCCTGGAAAGGATCGCCCTGAATGGACGCCAAGCTTCTTGAAATTCTGGTTTGCCCGCTGTGCAAATCGCCGCTGGTTTATAGCAAAGCCGAGCAGGAATTGATCTGTAAGGCAGACCGGCTGGCCTTTAAAATTCAGGATGATATCCCTGTCATGCTGGCTGATGAAGCGCGTGTAATGACGCCGGAAGAAGTCGAAAAAATCCGCTGATGAATTTCCATGTCGTTATTCCGGCGCGTATCGCCTCCACCCGCTTGCCGGGTAAGCCGCTTTTGCCTATCGCGGGAAAACCCATGGTGATTCGGGTTGCGGAGCAGGCGGCAAAAAGTGGCGCGCAACAAATCTGGATTGCGACCGATCATCATCCCATTCTCGCCGTCGCACATGAATATGGCTATAAAGCTTGCTTGACAAACGCCCATCACGCGAGCGGTACCGACCGCATTGCCGAAGTGGTGGAACAGCAAAATTGGCCGGACGAAACGATCGTGGTTAATGTTCAGGGCGACGAACCATTAATCCCTCCGTACCTGATTCATGCGGTGGCACAACACCTGCACGACCATCCTGAATGCGCAATTGCCACTGCGTGTCACCGCATTCATGACGAAGCAGCAATGCGCAATCCGAATGTCGTCAAGGCAGTGCTGGATAAAGATGGCAACGCGCTTTATTTTAGCCGCGCACCGGTTCCGTATCCGCGCGACGCGTTTAGTCAGTCGGAGGCAACGGATAGCCGATTACCGGACAATGTTACGGTCCTGCGTCATATTGGAATTTATGCCTATCGCGCGGGTTTTCTTCGTGCTTTCGGTAGGCTTGCCCCCGCTGCAATTGAGAAGATTGAGTCGCTGGAACAGTTGCGTGCACTATGGCATGGTTACAAGATTGGTGTTACCGTTATTGCAGATGCTCCGCCCGGTGGCGTGGATACCGAAGCAGATTTATTAGCAGCAAGAAATACTTTTGAAACTTTAATAACCAGAGGGGATATAAAATGAAAATCATATTGCTGGGTGCACCCGGTGCCGGTAAAGGTACTCAAGCCAACATCATCAAGGAAAAATTCGGTATTCCGCAAATTTCTACCGGCGACATGTTGCGTGCCGCAGTCAAGGCGGGCACCGCGCTTGGGGTTGCCGCCAAGAAAATTATGGATGCAGGCGGACTTGTGTCCGATGAAATTATTATCAATCTGGTGAAGGAGCGAATCAAAGAAGCTGACTGCGCAAAGGGATTTCTTTTTGATGGATTCCCCCGCACGATTCCCCAGGCTGAAGCGATGAAAGACGGCGGCATTCATATTGATTTTGTGGTGGAAATCGAAGTGCCGGATATGGATATTATTCAGCGCATGGATGGTCGTCGGGTGCATCCGGCATCGGGACGCACTTATCATATTTCATTCAACCCACCCAAAGTAAACGGAAAAGATGATGTGACCGGTGAGGACCTCGTGCAACGTCCGGACGATGCCGCTGAAACGGTCAAGAAGCGTCTTGAGGTTTATCACGATCAAACCAAACCTTTGGTGGATTACTATGCAGCTTGGGAAAAATCCAAGGAAGCCGGGGCACCACGCTGCATCAATATTCCAGGTATCGGAAGTGTAGATGCGATTCGCGACCGTATTTTTAATGCTCTTGGAGTTTAACTAAGGGAAGCCGATGACCAGCAAACCGATTCTCACTCTCGAAGATGCCAAGCGTATCGCATTGGCTTCCGAGGGTGAGGCGCGACGCAATGATTGGAAAGTGGTTATCGCAGTAGTTGACGATGGCGGTCATTTGCTTTACCTGCAACGCAGTCACGATACGCAGTTTGGCAGCGTGGAAACTGCGATTAAGAAAGCCCATGCTGCCGTCGCGTTCCAGCGTCCAACCAAATCATCGGAAGATGCAGTGACCAACGGACGATTGATCCATCTTGCCCTTCCCGGGGTGATTCCCGCAGAGGGAGGCGTGCCGCTGTTTCGCGATGGCCAGATCATTGGTGGAGTGGGGGTCAGTGGCGTGCGATCATTCCAGGATGGTCAAATTGCCCAGGCAGGGGTAGACGTGTTGGGTCAGGACTGAACGTTGATTAAGCTGATAAATTAAATTGAAACATTTCTCCCCCATTAAAAATACAGCCCAGCTGAACATCGTCAGCAGGTTCGTTTTCGCTTTGGCAGCAACACAAATCTCAGCCTGTAACACAGTCCCGCAGAAACCGGAAGTCGCGGTAGAAAATCCGGTCAAACCAGCCGAGGTGCATTCAAATGTCCCACAGCCACCCGAAATAATCAGGCACAAATTTATTCCCAAAGTAGCGCTGGTTCTTGGCGGCGGGGGATCACGCGGCTTTGCGCATGTTGGTGTGATCAAGGTTTTGGAGTCGCAGGGGATCGTTCCGGATATTATTGTCGGAACCAGTGTCGGTTCGGCTGTTGGGGCACTGTATGCCTCCGGCTTGAACGGTTTTCAGTTGCAGGAACTGTCCATTCCGATGCGCGAAGGGTCGGTGATAGATTGGTCCTGGCCTAATCGCGGCATTTTTACCGGGCAGTTGTTGGAGGAGTTTATTAACCGCAAGGTCAATCAAAAACCTTTGGAAAAGCTCCAGCGTACTTTTGCTGTTGTTTCTACCGACTTGAAAACGGGTGAGGAAGTTATTTTCCGAACCGGGAATACCGGGATGGCAGTACGCGCTTCCTGTGCCGTGCCTGGGTTGTTTCAACCGACAGTGATTAACGGGCGAAGTTATGTGGATGGCGGCCTGGTCAGACCTGTGCCGGTAAGTGAGGCACGCACGCTCGGTGCCGATTTCGTGATTGCCGTGGATATATCGAATAAGCCGGGGAATAATCCAACTGAATCGACCACCGATGTGTTGATGCAGACTTTCGATATCATGAGTCAAACCATCAACCGGTATGAATTACCCAAGGCCGATGTGGTGATTCACCCGGTCACAAAAAATATCGATCAGGGAAGTCTGGATGATCGTCATGCCGCCATACTGGAAGGGGAAAAAGCAGCAAGCGCTGCTATGGCCGAAATTAAATTCAAGTTGCAGAAGCTGAGCGAAAGTCGTTAACAGAAAAATAACTCATTCACCGTGTTCGGTATGTTAGTCCTGTCCTTCACCTCCAAAAGTTGAATTACGCTATTTTTCTCCTTCTTTTCCATTAATAAAAAATGAAAGTTGCTGATAGATTGACCCAATGGGTTATTTCTAGCCAACGGTCATCATTTAAATTAATTGGAGATTCCAATGAGCTCTATCGGTAATATTGTTTCCGGTTTTAGTAATTTGTCCTATTTACAGCCCTCAACCGCTTCAACTCAGCAAGTCGGCGGCAGCGATTCTGACGGTGATAGCAAGGGGAGCAAACAGGTTGGCGGCGTAGGTAAAGCAAATTTCATGAATGCAATTGCACAGGCGCTGGGACAAGATTTGTCGGGAAACTCAGCGACTTCAAGCTCCACGTCGGCTACCTCGTCCGCTAATTCAACCAGCACTTCTTCCTCAAGCGCTACTCAAGACCCTCAGGCTGCATTGCAGGCATTTTTGCAAAGCCTGTTTGCCTCGCTCGGTCAGGTAAACGGAAATCAATCGACTGGAAGTGACTCGGATGGTGATAGTAATAGTAGCAGCGCAGTTTCGGGTGCGGGACGTCAAGGCTCCAATATGTCGGCCAACATTCAGAACTTGCTTCAGCAGTTGAACGCAAGTAGCCAAGGTTCAACATCCGGCACACAAGCATCCGGCTCGCTGAACAGTCTCGATTCAAGTTTCCAGAATTTGATTAATTCAATCAATGCGGCTCAAGGTCAAACTTCATTTGCTTCGGCAAGCAGTGCTCCTTCTTTGCAAACCTTCTTGCAAAACTTGATGCAGGATATGAGTAGTGGGCAAAATATCAGCGGTGCTTTGCTCAGCACACACGCTTGATCAGGCAAATTATTGCCAAAGATAAGCGTCCATAGCGAGGCCGCCGTAGCAGAAATGGGGGCGATAGCGAATGGGGGTATTATCTCCGGCGGCGCCCAGGGCAACAAAAAGCGGTAAAAAATGTTCTTCCGTGGGGTGTGAGTCGGCACCGTAAGGCACGGAACGATATTTTAGTAATGCGGGTACATCTTGGGCAGACAACGCATTGGCAACCCAATCGGTAAAGATTCGGGCTTGAGGCAAGGGCGCTTGATCATCGCTTGCTTGCCAATCCAGCCAACCAAAGTTATGCGTGATTGCGCCTGACGCAATGATGAGTACACCTTCATCGCGCAAAGGAGAGAGTGCTTGTCCTAATGCAAAATTTGCGGCCGTATTGTCATTGCGTGCCAGCGAAAGTTGTGTAACTGGTACATTCGCCTGTGGGTACATTGCGGTTAAGGGTACCCAAGCACCATGATCCAGACCCCGGCTCGGATGAAGATCCGCAGGCAGACCTGCAGATGACAGGAGTGAAACTACTCGCTCGGCCAAAGCCGGTGCGCCGGGCGCGTGATATTGCATGCGATGAAGCACGGGCGAGAAGCCCCCGAAATCGTGTATGGTTTCAGGGGCACCGGACAAACTGACTGTCGGATGACGTGCTTCCCAATGTGCTGATACCACCAGGATGGCAGTGGGCTCGGAGACCGATTTTCCAATCTCACGCCAGCAGGCTACACTATCCGGTGCCTTTAACAAGGCATCAGGTGCACCGTGAGAGACAAAAACAACTGGCATACGTATTGACATATGGATCTCCAAATCCTGACTGTTCAGATTTATTCCTTGAAAGCTTCTACCGGCAAAGTCAAGCTGACTTCATCGGAGACATAAGGAACAAATTTGCTGATGTTAAAGTCCGAACGCTTGATTTTAGTCACAGCATTGGCACCAATCGCATCCTTTTTACGCATCGGATGAACTTTGTTTTGATAAGCTGTTACGGTCAATGTTACCGGTTTTGTTACCCCCTTAATGGTCAGGTCACCTATTAATTCCACTGGCTTGTCGCCGTCAAATTTGACGGATGTGGATTTGAACGTGATTGTCGGGAATTTTGCAGTATCGAAGAAATCTTCGTCCTGCAGGTGTTCGTAAAACTTGGTGTCGCCGGCGTTAATTGATTTTGCATCGATAACGATATCTGCAGAACCGGTTTTGGCTTCACGATCAAGAACAATCTTGCCGCTGATTTTGTCGAAGCTGTGCGATTGGGTAGAGAAACCCAAGTGGTTGTACTCGAAACGGGGTGCCGAGTGTGATGCATCGATGGTATAGGTTTCAGGTGCTGCGAAAACGCTACCGACGAGTGAAGCTAAGGCTACAGAAAGGGCGAGTCTTTTCATGGTGAATCTCCTTGAGTTGGAAAATTAATTGAACAAGTGAAACAACTTCTGGGCATTTCTAAAGCTTGAATTTTAGAAGTGCCTGCTACTTCTTGCCGGAAGCGGAAGCAACCAGCCGGAATTTGATTTGTACTTCATTGGCAACTGTACCGAAATCTGACCAGGAACCTTCGCCGATACCATAGTCGCCCCGGTTCAGCACGAAACCTCCTTCGAATATGCCGTTACTGCCTTCCTGGTGAAACGTGCCCTGAGTTTTAGCGTCGAGCGTTCTTCCCTTGATGCTCATTTTACCGGTCATTTCAAAACGATTGTTTCCAAGCGGTTTGACTGACGAAGAGACAAAGCGGGCAACCGGAAACGCTTTGGTATTGAACCAAGCTTTATCGCCTGCGGAATCGTTGGCTTCGTCTGAACCCGCATCGATGCTGGCAATATCCAGTTCCATCTCAGCTTTTGCAAGAGTGGGTTTGGTCGGGTCGAAACTGATCTGGCTTTTGAATCGCTTGAAATTGCCCTCAACCGGCACGTTCATTTGTTTAAAAATGAATGAGATGCTGCTCTTGTCGGTTTGCACCGAATTGAATTCGATTGCTTGAACACTGGAAATAAACAAGAGCGCAATCAGGCCGATAATGAATACTATTTTTGATGAAAAACTGTTCATGGAATTCTCCTAACGGGCATGACAAATGTGCCGCCCTGAATAATGAAATTGGTGATGCCCGCGCCCCCTCGCTGCGCTCTCCCCCTCCCCAGCCCTCCCCCGGTGGGAGAGGGGGACAGAGTCTCGCTTCGCGAGTTTCACGTTAAACTTTCTTGAGAAATGGCAACATGCGAGTGAGCACATCGTCACGGTCAATAAAATGATGTTTGAATGCGGCACCCGCATGCGCCACAACCACTCCCGCAAGAGTAAAATTCAGCATTTTGTGCACAAAGGCAAGTAAATTACCTAATTCCTTGTCCTTTGCCAGCAGATCGGGAATCGGCAAAATGCCAAAGTAGACCGTCTGGAATCCTTTGGCTGAACTCATCAACCAGCCGCTGAGTGGAATGGCGACCATCAGAACGTATATCAGCAGGTGAACCACTTCTGCGGCAGTATGCTGCCAAGCGGGCATGCCGGAAGGCGGCCCCGGAGGACGGTGCGTAAAGCGCCAGCCAAGGCGGAACCACACCAGCAGAAAAATGGTTACGCCTGCCCATTTGTGCCACGAGTAAATTTTCAGTTTAACGGGTGACAGCGGCAGATCGTGCATATAAAAACCAACGCTGAAGGTTACAACGAGCGCAAATGCAACCAGCCAATGAAGTGCGATGGCAGTGCGAGTATAGTTGGCAGAATGTTCCATGACGAATCCCGATAAGCAATGGGTGCACTGTACACAGAACCCGGATAAATAAATAGCATACAATTAACAAAATATTATTGCTAATATTGCAACAATGAAATGAGGTGACACTAACAATGGATAGAATCGATAGCATGCGGCTTTTTGTGCGGGTGGCTGAGCTGGGGAGTTTTTCGGCGGTGGCCCAGCAAATGAATATTGAGCGCTCGGTTGTGACGCGCAAAGTGGCGGCGCTTGAAGCGCATCTCGGAGCCAAGTTGCTTGCTCGAAGTACGCGACGGCTTAGCCTGACTTCAGCAGGTGCACCTTACCTTGAAAAGTGTCGCGAAATTCTCAGTCTCGTGGAAGCTGCTGAAGCCGATCTCACAGAAAATCGACAGGCTCCACGAGGCCATATTCGGATCACGCTGCCCTTTTCATTCGGCATACATCAATTGATGCCGATGTTTGGTGACTTCATGACTGAGAATCCGGAAATTTCGATTGAATTGGATTTTAATGACCGTCGTGTGAATCTGATTGAAGGAGGGTTTGATCTTGCCATTCGAATTACAGACCGGCTCGGACCCGGTGATGTTGCCAGAAAGATTGGCAGCAGTAAATTGGTGGTGGTTACGTCTTCCGAATATTTGCAAACCCATGGAACACTCAATCACCCCGCAGAATTAATCAAGCACGAATGTTTTGGCTATCTATTGGCTGCACATTCAGGCTGGGCCTTTATTATTGATGGGGAACCTCAGTGGTTTCCCATTTCAGGCAGACTGGAAGCCAACAGTGCTGATGCACTGTTGGTCACCACGAGGAGAGGTTTGGGGATTGCCTATGCGCCCACATTTATCGTAGAACAACTTGTTCGGCAAGGAAAGCTGGAAATACTGCTCCCCAAATTTATCACGCCCGAAGTGGGAATCTATGCGGTTTTTCCAAGTAACCGTTATGTCCCCCATCGGGTGAGAAGTTTGGTCGAATATCTTGCACAAAGGATCGGACCAAAACCGACTTGGGATGAAATTCTAAAAATTAAACCTCAAAAGCATTATAATTGACCCTGGAAAACTTGTTTAGTTTAGTAGGCTGGTGGTGAGCAACGCGACCCCAGCAGGTTCGATACTCGCATAATGCCGGGGTTCGTTCTTCACCGCTAGCCTACGGCATTAAGAAAATCAGGATCGCTCTGAAATCATTGACATTGGTTAAGGTTGGTCCGGTTATGACGGAGTCGCCGAGCGACTGAAAGAATCCGTGCCCATCGTTGTTATCCAGACTGTCCTTTGGGCGTATTCCAAGTTCAACGGCGCGGTGTAAAGTATCCGGTGCCAGATACGCTCCCGCAATCTCTTCCTGCCCATCTACTCCATCTGTATCACCGGCAAGTGCGTAAATTCCTGCCATGCCATCCAGCGCAATACCCAATGAAAGCAGGAATTCCACATTGCGACCCCCACGCCCATTGCCGCGCACGGTTACGGTTGTTTCTCCACCGGATAACAAGACGCAAGGGGCCGCGAATGGCTGTTCATGAAGTGCTACCTGACGCGCAATTCCTGCCAGCACTTTACCCACATCGCGCGCCTCACCTTCAAGACTATCGCTCATAATGTAAGGGGTGATCCCGACAGAGCGTGCCTCATTTGCCGCCGCTTCGAGTGCCATTTGCGGGGTGGCAATCATTCGGGTTTCATTCCCTGCGAGGCGTAAATCTCCCGGCTTGACCGACTCGCCTTTTCCGCTTTCCAGTATCACTCGCACTCGATCAGGCAATTTAATTCCATATCTCCGGACAATAGTCAGTGCATCCTCGCAAGTCGTTGCATCATCCACGGTGGGGCCGGAAGCAATATCACAAGGATGATCTCCCGGTACATCGGAAATCAACAGCGTCAAGACTTTGGCGGGATAACAGGCAGCAGCGAGCTTACCCCCTTTGATAGTTGATAGGTGACGTCGCACCGTATTCATCTCGCTAATGGTCGCACCAGACTTCAAGAGGTTGCGATTCACTTCCTGTTTGTCTTCAAGAGTTATTCCTTCAATGGGTGCGATTAACAGGGCAGAACCACCACCGGAAATAAGACATAGAACCGTATCGTCCGGGCTAAGATTACTCACAAGCTCAAGTATGCGTTTGGTTGCGT
>Ga0007854_10002190_pt1 | contig 12191 bp, 9 predicted proteins | sample CryBogCBH12Aug08_FD_60382 | JGI IMG/M metagenome (GOLD analysis project Ga0007854, IMG submission 60382) | Freshwater microbial communities from Crystal Bog, Wisconsin, USA - CBH12Aug08 | ecosystem: Environmental > Aquatic > Freshwater > Lake | place: Crystal Bog, Wisconsin, USA | collected... | reverse complement strand
TCGTTGAATGGAGGTTTCGAGCAGTTGAATCGCAGGAAGTAAGTGCCGAGAAATGGCGCCGCATGAAAATCGGCGCGTTTTCTGAGATCATTCAAGAGCGCCGTCGGAACCAATCCCTTGTCCATCATCAGATCGGCGATGCCCGATTCATAAAAATTAAAAGCCGTATTCGCCTTGCTGATCGGAAGCAGATCAATCGTCTTCATCGCAACCTGATCCCTGTTCCAATAATAGGGACTTTTCACAAGGCGGACACGGTCGTTGATTCGCCATTCGGAAAGCGCGTATGCGCCATTGCCGACCAGTTTTCCCGGCTTGGTCCAGTTATCCCCTTCTTTGCGCACGGTCGGGAGATGCACCGGCAACAGAGTCGAGAATGCGCAGAGATCAAGAAAAAAGGGTGTCGGATTTTCCAGGGTCACCCGCAGCGTGAAATCATCCGGCGCACTCACGCCGACCTTGGAAAAATCGTCGAGCTTGCCTTCGTTGAACAGCCTTCCGTTCTTAATGTAATAAAGCTGGTAAGCGTATTCGCTCGCGGTCTCCTGCGATAGCGCCCGCTGCCAGGAACCGACAAAATCACGGGCTGTCACGGGGTCTCCATTGCTCCAGCGGGCATTGTGGCGGAGGTGGAATGTGTAGAGCAGTCCGTCGGGGGAAATCTCCCAATTTTCCGCAACGCCCGGTTGCGGGATTCCGGCGGCGTCGAAGGCGGTCAAACCTTCAAAAAGCGCATACGCAATCCGGCCTTCAAGTTGTCCGGTAATAATGGCAGGGTCGAGCGTTTCGGGCTCGGAACCGTTCAGAACAACAAGATCAGCGCGTCCGGTCTCTCGATGACAGGCTGTAAAAAAAAGGGTTGCGAATAGCGCGAACCAGAGCGCAAGTTGCCGCGTTATTTTCATGATCCTGAATTGTGGAGGATTTAAACGCTCAATTCGAGCATGCGCAGGATGGGCAGTTCCGCCCGGGCCCGGACCGGCTCAGGAATGATGATCTGCGGTTCGAGATTGAGCAGGGCGGCATGCAGCTTCTCCAGGGTGTTCATTTTCATGAACCGGCAGTCCGAACAGGCGCAGGCATCGGTTGGCCCCGGTATAAACACCTTGCCCGGCACCTCGCGGCGCAGCCGGTGAAGCATCCCCGACTCGGTGACAATGACGAATGATTTCGCGCGGGAGTCCCGGCAGTAACCGATCATCTTCTCGGTCGAACAGACTTCATCAGCCAGTACCCGGACCGCATAGGTGCATTCGGGATGCGCCACTACTTCGGCCTCGGGGTAATCCTCTTTTATTTTATTGATGGCATTGGCCGTGAACTCGACATGCACGTAGCAACTCCCCTTCCACAATTCCATTTTGCGCCCGGTCTTTTCCATGACCCATGAACCGAGATTCTGATCGGGCACAAACAGGATGTTCCGATCCTTCGGCGCGGCTTCGACGATCCGAACCGCGTTGCCGCTGGTGCAGATCACGTCGGAAAGCGACTTCACCCCCGCGCTGCAATTGATGTAGGCGATCACGTAATAGTTTTTGTCGGCATGCGCCTTGAGATACGCCTCCAAATCATCCGCCGGGCATGACTCGCTGAGCGAACAGCCGGCATCCAGGTCCGGCAGGATCACGCACTTTGCCGGATTCACGATCTTTGCCGTCTCGGCCATGAAATGAACGCCGCAGAACGCGATCACATCCGCTTTCGCATCGCGCGCCTTGTAGCTGAGCCCCAGGGAATCGCCTACAAAGTCCGCAAGCTCCTGGATGTCGCGGGTCTGGTAATTATGGGCTAGAATCACGGCATTGCGCTCGCGTTTCAGCTCAAGGATTTCTTCAACTAAATCAACTCCGGTTGTGGCCATAAAAGGGACATTATACCGTCAACAATACAATTGGCGCGAATCTAATTTTATGCAACCATGCAACAGGCAATGACGCACCAGTGCGGATATTGTCCGCAACAACCATACCAAACGACGATTAAACAGATTCATGGCTCCGAACAACAACACTCCTTCCGGCGGTGAGAAAATCACCATCTCCAACGGCAAACTCAACGTCCCGGCTACGCCCGTGATCCCATTCATCCGCGGCGACGGCACCGGCCCGGACATCTGGGCGGCCAGCGAACGGGTATTCGATGCGGCTGTGCAGAAAGCCTACGGAACCTCGCGCCGGATCGCCTGGTTCGAAGTCTTCGCCGGGCAGACGGCCAAGGATAAATTCGACAACTGGCTGCCCGATGAAACGGTCGCAGCGTTCCAGGATTATCTCGTCGGCATCAAGGGACCGCTCACCACCCCGGTCGGCGGCGGCATCCGCTCGCTCAACGTCGCGCTGCGCCAAATGCTCGATCTCTACGTCTGCCTGCGCCCGGTGCAATATTTCACCGGCGTCCCTTCCCCGGTAAAGCATCCGGAAAAAGTCGATATGGTCATTTTTCGTGAAAATACCGAGGATATTTATGCCGGTATCGATTTCCAGGCCGGTGGTGAACAGGCAATGAAGACCCTGGATTTTCTCAAGGCAAACTACCCGAAGGACTTCAAGAAAATCCGGTTTGGCAGCGAAACCCCGGAACTCGTCGGCATCGGCATCAAACCCGTCTCCCGCCCCGGAACCGAGCGGCTGGTTCGCTCGGCGATCCAATATACAATCGACCAGAAACGCAAGAGCATGACAATTGTCCATAAGGGCAATATCATGAAATTCACGGAAGGCGCCTTCCGCGACTGGAGCTACGATCTCGCCAAACGGGAATTCGGCGCGGTGGAAATCGACGGAGGTCCATGGTGCAGGATTCCCGAAGGCAAACCCGGCGCGGGCATTATCATCAAGGATTCCATTGCAGACATCGCCCTCCAGCAGGTGCTAACCCGTCCAACGGATTTCGACGTGATCGCGACCCTCAACCTGAATGGCGATTACCTCAGCGACGCCCTGGCGGCGCAGGTGGGCGGCATCGGCATTGCCCCGGGGGGCAACATCAATTACCTCACCGGCCACGCCATTTTTGAAGCGACACACGGCACCGCCCCGAAGTACGCCGACAAGGACATGGTCAACCCCGGCTCGGTCGTGCTCTCCGGCGAAATGATGCTCCGTTACCTCGGATGGAACGAAGCCGCAGATCTGATTCTCAAGGGCCTCAACGGTGCCATCGGCGCAAAACAGGTGACCTACGATTTTGCCCGCCTCATGGAAGGCGCCACTGAAATCAAATGCTCGCAGTTCGGTGAGAGAATCATCGCGAACCTGTAAGCCGTTTTACCGAATGAAACACCCCACCGCCTGGCAATTGAAGGTGATCTGGGGCGCGCTGACCACAGCCGCCCTTTTCACCATCGGTGCCATCGCCTGTTACCTGGTCTGGGTGGCTGGCGCGGTCATGTCCATTCTGCAACCGCTGCTGATCCCGTTCGCCGTGGCCGCCGTACTGGCCTACCTGCTCGAACCGGTGGTCGTCAAGCTCTGCAAATGGGGCCTCTCCCGCACCTCGGCCGTGTTCGTGGTCTTCGGCGTCTTCACGATCTCCGTGGCTCTGATTCTTGTCTGGATCATCCCTGTGCTTTACCAGCAGGGAAATGAATTCGGGCACGATGTCCCCAAATACCTCGCCAAAACCCAGCAGTTCATCTTGAGCAACGCCCAGCGGTTCCAGGAAAAGTACGCCGACAATCAGTACATCCAGAACACAGTGCAGCAGGCTTCCGCCTCAGTCCAACAGGCCCTGCCCGATCTGCTCAATGTCATCTGGAAATTTGCCTTCAAAAGCATAGGCGGCGTCCTCGGCGCCTTCGGCTTTGTGCTCGGCTTAATCATCATCCCTTTCTTCCTTTTCTATTTCTTGAAGGAAAGCGTGAAGATCTCCGAAAACTGGAGCCTTTACCTGCCCCTGCACTCCTCGCGTTTCAAGGACAACCTTGTGGAGACACTCACGGAGATCAACGGCTACCTCATCGCATTTTTCCGGGGACAATTGATCGTCAGCGCCATCGACGGGCTTCTGATCGGCACCGGCCTGTTTCTGCTGGATCTCCCTGCCGCGCTCCTTATCGGCCTGATGGTCGCCGTGCTCGGCCTGATTCCCTACCTCGGCATGTTCCTCTGCTGGATTCCGGCAGTCATCATCGCCGCCGTGAATTTCAATGACTGGAAGCATCCGCTCTATGTCTCCCTGATCTTCCTGGTCATGAACCAACTCGAAGGCTGGCTGGTCGCCCCAAAGATCGTCGGCAAATCCGTCGGCTTGCATCCGCTCACCGTCATTGCGTCGGTCATCGCCTGGAGCCTTCTGTTCGGCGGTCTGCTCGGAACCATCCTCGCCGTGCCCATGACCGCCACCCTCAAGGTGCTCCTGCGCCGTTTCATCTGGAACAAGAGCATGGGCAACCCGGCAACCGGGAAAGGCATGTCGGAAGACGATGCTCTTTAAAGGAAGTTCGTCGGCTCCGCCGTTTCGTAACAAGCGCAGCCCCCATTAGTCCCGTTCCTCCCATTAGTCCCATCAAAAAAATCGAACAAAAACACCACCACGACTGTCAGAATCCGTGCTGTTCATTAAATAAACTATGACAACTTCAACCCAAGAACTCACCGAGAATGTTAAACAGGCGGGACGATGGATCGCGCCGCTGCAATCTGAAATGGCGCGCGTCATTGTCGGCCAGAGGAATTTGATCGACGGTCTCCTTACCGGCCTGCTCACCAACGGACACCTGCTTCTGGAAGGCGTCCCCGGCCTCGCCAAAACGCTCACTGTAAAAACACTGGCTGCCAGCATCCAAACCGGCTTCCAGCGCATCCAGTTCACCCCGGATCTCCTCCCGGCCGACCTGGTTGGCACGCTGATTTACAACCAGCGCAGCGGAGAGTTCACCACCAAACACGGACCACTCTTCTCGAATCTGATTCTCGCCGACGAAATCAATCGCGCTCCCGCCAAGGTCCAGAGCGCACTCCTCGAGGCCATGCAGGAACGCCAGGTCACCATCGGCGACCAGACCTATCAACTGCCCGATCCTTTCCTCGTGCTCGCCACCCAGAACCCGATTGAACAGGAGGGCACTTACAACCTCCCGGAAGCACAGGTGGATCGCTTCCTCCTCAAACTCCGCGTCGGATACCCGACCAAAGCCGAGGAACGCCAGATTCTTGACCTCATGGGAACCTCGACCCCGCGTCTCGAGGTCAATGCCGTCGTCCACCCGGACGACATCATCCGCGCCCGCACTCTCGTAAACGAAATTTATGTGGATGACCGCGTCAAGGATTACATCGTCGATATCGTCTGGGCTACCCGCGAACCGCGCAAATTCAAGCTCGATCTCGACGGCATGATCCGTTACGGCGGCTCGCCCCGCGCCACCATCGGCCTCACTCTCGCAGCCAAGGCGCACGCCTTCATCAATGGCCGCGGATACGTGACGCCCCAGGATGTGAAAAGCGCGGGCGCGGATGTGCTGCGGCACCGCGTCATGGTCAGTTACGAGGCCGAGGCCGAAGAAGTGACGAGCGAACATATCATCGAGAAGATTTTTGCCGGTTTACCGGTGCCTTAGGTTGAATGGATACGCCAAAGGACATCCTTAAGAAAATTCGCCACATCGAGCTGAAAACGCGCGGCCTGGTGGAGACGGCCTTTGCGGGCCAGTACCGGAGCGTCTTCAAGGGGCGCGGCATGAACTTCGAGGAAGTGCGCGAATACCAGCCCGGCGACGAGGTGCGCACCATCGACTGGAACGTAACCGCCCGCATGGGGCATCCGTTTGTGAAAAAATTCACCGAGGAACGCGAGCTCACTGTAATGCTCATTGTCGATGTGAGCGCCTCCGGCAACTTCGGCAGCGCAAACCTGAGCAAACGCGAACTCGCGGCGGAAGTCGCCAGCCTGATCGCATTCAGCGCGATCCGCAACAATGACAAGGTCGGCCTGATCCTCTTTTCAGACCATGTCGAACTTTTCATCCCGCCAAAAAAGGGGCGCACCCATACACTGCGCCTCATCCGCGAAATCCTCTACTTCCATCCCCTGGGGAAAGGCACCGATGCCGCCGTCGCCCTGGGTTACCTGAACCGCGTTGTCACCCGGAAATCGGTGGTGTTCCTGATCTCGGATTTCCAGACCCGCGATTTCTCGAAGGAACTTTCGGTGACCAGCCGCCGGCACGACCTGATCGCAATCCCCGTGGTGGATCCCCGCGAGGAGGAACTCCCCGACATCGGCCTGGTGGCTCTCGAGGATGCCGAAACCGGTGAGATGATCGAGATCAACACCTCGGACGCCTCGATGCGGGCCGCGTATTCCCACTTGTTTGACAAACGCCGGGACGAATTGTTGAAAAACCTCCGCCGCAAACGGATCGACACCATCTCCCTGCGGACCAACGAGGATTACCTGCCCGGGCTCCGCACCTTTTTCAAAACCCGGGAAAGGAGGCTGGCTTTGCGATGATTGCCGGTTTCGCCCTTTTCCCAATGCTGGCCCAGCTTGCCTCGCCGACACCCGCCGCGCTCAAGGACATTGCGCCGCCAATCGATGTCTTCCCCTACCCTGCATGGGAAGTGGTGCTCGTCGCCGCAGCGGCTCTGGCGTTGCTCGGGCTCGGTGCCTTCCTCGCCGTGCGCTGGATACGCTCCCGGCCCGCGCCGCCTCCGCCAACTCCCGCCGAGATCGCCATCGAGAGCCTCAACAAGGCGCGCTCCCAAATCGACGACCTTCAACCCTACGCTTTCAGCATCCTGGTTTCCGACATCCTGCGCACTTATATCTCCGCCCGGTACCATTTGCATGCCAGGGAACAGACCTCGCCCGAATTCCTCGCATCAATCTCGAATGTCCCGGGTTTTTCAGACCAGGAGAAAGCCCTCCTCGCTCTGTTCCTGGAAAAATGCGATCTCATAAAATTCGCCCGGCTCAACGCCACCCGTGAAGACAGCGCCATGCTCCTCGAACAGGCCATCCGCTTCGTGGAAGGAGGGCAGGCATGAATTTTTTCTCGGACATGGGGATCGCGTTTGCAAATCCGTGGCTGCTCTGCCTGCTGGCCGTCATTCCCCTCCTGGCCTATTTGAAAGGCAATCTCGGTCGCGCTCCCGCCATCATCTTCTCCTCGACCGCCTCTTTGCGAAGCCTCGGCAGAAGGGTGGAATCCTCCTCCGGAAATTTTTCCAGCGGGATGACCTACCTGGCTCTCGCACTCCTGATTCTCGCGCTGGCCCGCCCGCAACTCGGAAAAACCATCTCTCATATCGAGGCGAGCGGCATTGACATCATCATCACAATTGACGTTTCCGGTTCGATGCTTACGGAGGATTACAGCATCGGCGGCCATCGCGTAAACCGCATCGAAACGATCAAGGAAGTAACCCGCAAATTCATCGAGGGCCGCCCCAACGACCGGATCGGCATTATCGCGTTCGGCAGCTACCCGTACCTGGTGAGCCCGCTCACGCTCGATCACGACTGGCTCCTGCAAAACCTCGAGAGAGTTCGCATCGGAATGGTCGAGGACGCCACGGCCATCGGCTCGGCCATCGCAGCCGCCAGCCGGCGCCTGGCCACCAGGGATGCAAAAAGCAAGGTCATCATCCTGCTCACCGATGGCGATAACAATACCGGGAAAATCATGCCCGAAACCGCCGCCGAAGCCGCCAAGGCACTCGGCATCAAACTTCACGCCATCGGCGCGGGAACCAATGAACCGGCTCCCTACCCAGTCAAGGATCAGTTCGGGAATACCCACTACGAAATGGCTGTCTTTCCGTTCAACCAGGAGGGGCTGAAAAAAATAACGCAAATCGCCGGTGGCCAGTTCTACCGCGCGGCCGACACCCAGTCGCTCGAGAACATTTTCAAGCAGATTGATAAAATGGAAAAATCGACCGTCGATCTTACGCAATACAAACGCTACCGGGATCTCTTTCCCTGGTTCCTCACGGCGGGCGGATGCCTCCTCGCCATCGAGGCTCTGCTGGCGCAAACCATCTGGAGGAAATTGCCATGAGCTTCGGCGCTCCTTACTGGCTTGTCGCGCTGGCACTCCTGCCGGTCCTGGTCCTGTTTTTCTTCATCAATGAAAAACGGCGAAAAATACTGCTCGATAAAATTGTCGCTTCAAGACTCCAGACGATTCTCGCCGGCAGCGCGAGTGTTGCGAAACGCCGGTTCAAGTTTGCAATGCTCATCGCCGGTCTTGCCTGCGTGATTATCAGCCTCGCACAACCCCGCTACGGATACACCTGGGAGCAAAGCAAGCGTAAGGGCCGCGACATCATCATCGCCATCGATACCTCGAAAAGCATGCTTTCAACCGATGTGATGCCCAACCGGATTACCCGCGCAAAAATGGCCGCGCAGGATTTGATCGGCCTGCTCGAGGGTGACCGGGTCGGCGTGATTGCTTTTGCGGGCAGCGCTTTCCTGCAGGCTCCCCTCACGGTTGAATACGGCGCGGCACTCTCGACCCTCAATGAACTCGATACCAACGTCATTCCGCGCGGTGGCACCGATATCGCCGCTGCCATCGATTGCGCGGCGGATGCCTTCGGCAAGGGGGAAAGCGACAACCGCTGCATGATCCTCATTACCGACGGTGAAGATCTCGGCAAAAGCGGCGTGGTAGCCGCCCGCAAACAGGCGAAAAATTTCCGGATCTTTACTGTGGGCGTTGGCACCACCGCAGGCTCCATCATTCCTGTGCCGGAAAAAGAAGGCGGCACCGAATTCGTCAAAGACTCGGCCACTGGCGAGATCGTCAAATCCCATCTCGACGAGACCTGCCTCGAGTTGATTGCCGAGGCAACCGGCGGCTTTTACCTTCATCTCGACAACGGGCTTGCCACAATGAAACAGATTGTCACCAACGGCCTGGGCAAAGTACAGGAAAAGGATATCGACACCCGGCAGTCGCGCAAACCAATCGAACGCTACCAATGGCCGCTGGCCCTTGGTCTGCTCCTCCTGGCTGGTTCCGTTTTAATCAACGAACGGAGAAGAAACGGAGTCCGTCCCCCGCCTCTACCGGCCCCCCTGGCATCCATAGTCACCCTGCTCCTTTTCCTTCCCTGCCTGGCCCATGCCAGAAACGACGGCCTCGACCTGTACGATAAACAGGATTACAAGGATGCCTATCAACTCTTTCAGAAACAACTCGAACAAAACCCTGGGTCCGACGGACTCCAGTTCGACCTCGGCACCGCTGCCTATAAACTCGGGGAATACGACAAGGCTCTCAATGCTTTTAGCAAAGCTTTAACTTCACGGGATCCCTCCATGCGATCCAACGTGGAATATAACCTCGGCAATTCGCTCGTCCGGCGCGGCGAACTCCAACAGGCGAAGGAACCAAAAATCAAGGAATGGCGCAACGCAATCCAGCACTACGACGAGGCAATAAAATCCGATCCAAAAAATCAGAGTGCGAAGTTTAACCGCGATCTCGTCGAGAAACTGATCAAGGAGTTGGAAAAAGAACCACCTAAACAGGACAAACAGGACAAACAGGACAAACAGGACAAACAGGACAAGCAAGACCAGTCCAAGCAAGATCAGTCCAAGCAAGACCAGTCCAAGCAAGATCAGTCCAAGCAAGATCAGTCCAAGCAAGACCAGTCCAAGCAAGACCAGTCCAAACAAGACCAGTCCAAGCAAGACCAGTCCAAGCAAGACCAGTCCAAGCAAGACCAGTCCAAGCAAGACCAGTCCAAGCAAGACCAGTCCAAGCAAGATCAGTCCAAGCAAGATCAGTCCAAGCAAGATCAGTCCAAGCAAGATCAGTCCAAGCAAGATCAGTCCAAGCAAGATCAGTCCAAGCAAGATCAGTCCAAACAAGATCAGTCCAAACAAGATCAGGGAAAAGCGCAACAGCAGCCTGGAGATGAATCCCAACAAAACCAATCCCAGGCTTCCCCGAGCCCGTCTCCCGATCAGCCCGACAAAAAACCGACCGGCGAGATCAAGGAGCAAGCCTCCGATAAAGATAAGAAGCCGGAGGAACAGGCCGAAGCTGAAGCCGAGGCCAAGCCCGGAGAGATGACCCAGACCCAGGCCAGAGCCCTCGTTGATTCACTCAAGGACGAGGAACGTCGCATCAATTTGAATGAACATAAAGATTCGACACCTGTCCTAAAAGATTGGTGAGATGAATTTCGCATGAACAAAATCACGATGTATTCAGACCCCCATCATAGTAGAAGCGGCGTCCCGCCGCTTATCCAGCCCACACCGCCCCCGGCGGCACTTCAATTTCAGCGTTTGAAAGTCCGTCCGTTGCAGCGCCTTTTTGCCCTCCCATCCCTCCTCTGCCTCCTCACCCTGTTCACCTTCTTCCCCGCATTCGTGAACGCAGCAGAACCCCAGGTCGAAGCAACGCTTTCCTCGGACACCGTAGAACTCGGCGAACAGTTGGAACTCCAAATTAAAATCACCGGAGCCCGCGATATTAAACCACCTGAAAGAGTCAGCATCGAGGGTTTAAGTATCGGAGGGGTTTCCTTCACGAAAAGTAGCGAAAGAAGCAATATCAACGGAAGCTATTCCACCACGGAAACAACCCTCTTCAGCTTTCAGATCGTGCCTCAAAAAACAGGCCGCTTTCCCATCCCGCCGATTGTCGTCGAGGCGGACGGAAAAAAACTGACGACCCGCCCTCTGAAACTCACGGTAACAGGCGGCGCGGCAGGTTCCGGTTCCGGCGGTTCTGCAAACGCAAACCCGGATGCCCGGCAGGATGACTCACCCGGCGAAATCGGCTTTGCGGAACTCGTCGTGCCAAAACTCCACGCTTATCTGGGCGAGGCCGTCCCCGTGGAACTGCGCATCTATTTCAATGCCGGTGTAAATGTGCAGATTCCGCAGGGTGCCATGCCGCAAATTACTTTGGACGGATTCACCATGCAGAAACTAACTGATCCCCAGCAAAAGAAAATCACAAGGGACGGCAAGGATTACAACTGCCTGACTTTCAAAACAGTCGTCACACCGGCGAAGATCGGAAAACTTGCCATTGGTCCCGTGGAAATGCCATACGTGGCCCTGGTTTCTGTGCGACGCAATATCCAGCGCCCGCGGCTCGGCGGACCGTTCGACTCGATGTTTAACGACCCGTTTTTCAATGGAATGGTAAACATGTCGGAACCGCGCAACCTCACGGCAAGAGGTTCCGCCGTGGATCTTGAAGTCAGGCCGCTGCCGCTCGCAGGAAAACCGAAAAGCTTCGACGGCGCAATCGGGCAGTTCGACATGGATACCACCGCGAAACCGCTCAAGGTGAACGTCGGCGATCCGATAACCCTCACAATTCATATTTCCGGACGCGGCAACTTTGACCGCGTCAACGCCCCGGTCATCGCCGATGAATCCGGCTGGCGCACCTACCCCCCCTCCGCAAAATTCAGTGCCGAAGACAAGTCGGGGATCAACGGCTCGAAAACATTTGAAATGGCGTTGATTCCCGAGGAGAGAAAGAACGCCCTGCCGGTCATGGAGTTCTCCTATTTCGATCCGTTGACGGAAAAATACAAAACCCTGACGAGCAACCCGGACGCGATAGCCGTCGAGGGACAGAATCCGCCGCCCGTCGTGGCGCAGTCGGCTCCGGCACGGCAACCCGCAGCGACCCCCGCGCCGACTCCGCTGCAAAAACGCAAAGCCGACGACATCCTTTACCTGGCCGACACGGGGGCATGGGGGGAAACTTTCGAGCCGGTTTATATGCAACGCAACTTCTGGCTGGCGCAGATCGTACCCGCCGCGGCTCTGCTCGCGTTTGCGGGTGTCCAAATTCGAAGGGTGCGGAAAAATAATGTGGAAGCCGCAAGGGTGGCGGCTTTAGAAAAGGAAAAGGAGGACTATCTGAAAACGCTCAACCGGATCGGCGTCAAGCAATCCGATTTCTTTGATGCTGCCGTCCGCTATTTGCAGGCCGAAACAGCCCGCACCTCAGGTCGCAACCCGGCAAGCATCGGCGCGGACGACGCCATCGCATCGCGCCCGCTCGAACCGGATGTCATTGCGGGCGTCCAAACCATCTTCGCCGCCTGCGGTGGACAACGCTACGCCGGCGGATCTGCCTCTGCCGGTGCCATCCCCGACGGCAAACGCGAAAAAGTCCTCGCCACAATCAGGAGCTTCACCCATGCATAACCCCAGGACCCTCCATAGTAGAAGCGGCGTCCCGCCGCTTATCC
>Ga0007854_10002188_pt1 | contig 12193 bp, 12 predicted proteins | sample CryBogCBH12Aug08_FD_60382 | JGI IMG/M metagenome (GOLD analysis project Ga0007854, IMG submission 60382) | Freshwater microbial communities from Crystal Bog, Wisconsin, USA - CBH12Aug08 | ecosystem: Environmental > Aquatic > Freshwater > Lake | place: Crystal Bog, Wisconsin, USA | collected... | reverse complement strand
AGCGCCTCCTCGAGCTGTGCTGGGATGATCCAGAGGGAATCGGCCACAGCAGGGTCAAGTTCGCCATCCTGCGACTCCGCCGCAAGCTCGGCGATGCCGATCCGGAGACCTCCTGCATTGAAGCGATGCGCGGCTTCGGTTACCGATACCGGACTCCGAGCGGTCAGGTCGGGAGTGCTCGCTGAGATCGAGGTCGGATCGGCCGACCCGCTCGACCCCCAGGTCGCCGTCTTGCTGGCGGCTCATGGGGCCTTCGCTCGTGGTGCCACGCCGGCCGCCTTCGCCCGGCCGCTCGACGTTGATGCGCTGGGCGACCCGACGCTCACCGTCATCTGCGCCCGACGAGACGGCCAGGTCCTCGGCGTCGGTGCCCTCCGACTCCTCGACCATACCCATGGTGAGCTCAAGTCCATGCACACCGCTGCAGCGGCGCGCAGCCAAGGCGTGGCTCGGGCGATCCTCGAGCACCTCATCGAGGTCGCCCGAACCCGCGGCTGCACGAGGGTGAGCCTCGAGACGGGCACGACGCCCCCCTTCGCGCCGGCCCGGCGCCTCTACGAGGCCTTCGGCTTCGTCGCGACCGAACCGTTCAACGGCTACCCGGCGAGCCCGCACACCGCCTTCTACACCTTGGCGTTGACTCCCCAGGAGTAACTCCAGTGTGCGGCGCGGCGCCGAGCTCCTGGACGACCGACGGGAGCGAGTTGCTCAACCCAGTTGCGCCGCCGCGTCGGCCAGGAGTTCCTGGAGCGCGAGGCCATGGGAGACGTCGAGGTGGTGCGGGACACCGCCTCGGACCGCGACCACGAACTCCTCGAGGACCCGCTGCATGGTCGTGTGGTCGTAGGCCTGGGTCAGATCCAAGGTGAGCCCCCCGGCGGGGCCGTAGCACTCGAGTTGCGCGACAGCAGAGGGCACGGCCGAAGCGGCGCACAGCGCCGCTTCGCTCACCGCACCACCGCCGTGCTCGAGGATCAGGCTCACCCAGCGATGTGCGTCACCGCGAGCGGTGACCCGCTCAATCGGCCCGAACACCGCACCCAGGAGGTCGACGACATGGGGACCGAGGTCGAGCAAGACCCCATGGCGCAGTCGCCATGGGGTCGCGAAGTCTCCGCCGAGCAGCATGGAGTTCACGAAGATCCCCCGCCCTCCGAGGAGTGCCATCTCCGCCACCTTGGCGAGGAAGTCCCGCACCGCGGCGCTGTAGCGCCAGGTGAGCACCATTTGGGTCACCACCCCCGCCGCCGCCACCGCTTCGGCGAACTGCCGAGCTTGCCCCAGGTCCAGGGCCAACGGCTTCTCACACAGCAGCGCCTTACCAGCGCGCGCCGCGCGGATGCCGAGGTCCACCTGCACCGCCGGTGGCACGCTCAGCACCACGGCGTCCACGGCGTCCAGGAGTGCGTCGACGCTCGAGAACGCCTCGGTTCGGTGCCGGGCCGCGACCTCGAGGGCGGCGGCGGGCCGACGAGCCCAGAGGCCAACGAACTCGACCTGCGGACTCGCTGCCAAGGTGGGGGCATGGACCTGTCGAGCCCAGGGGCCCGCACCGATCAGCCCAACCCGAAGCGGTGCCGCTGCCGTTGTGCCCATGGCGCATGCTACGACGCGGGACCCGCCGAGCCGATCGAGACCGCCTCGAGCTGCCGAGCCCATGGCGGGTCGGCGCAGCGGGCAAGATGGGCCATGCGCGTGATGGTCAATGGCGTGCGCCTGTTCTTCGAGATCGTGGGCGCCAAGTTCGAAGCGGTCGAGGGACAGGTCGTCGAACGGCCCACCCTGCTGGTGCTGCACGGAGGTCCTGGGTTCGACCACCAAGGGATGCGGCCCTACTTCGACCAGTTCGCCGACGTGGCACAGGTCGTCTACCTCGATCACCGGGGCAATGGCCGCAGCGACCCTGGCCCTCGGACCTCGTGGAACCTTGACCAGTGGGGCGACGACATCCGGGAGTTCTGCCGGGTCCTCGACCTGGAGCACCCCATCGTCCTCGGACACTCCTTCGGCGGCTTCGTGGCTCAGGCCTACCTCACCCGCCATCGGGACCACCCGGCCAAGGTGATCCTCTCCTCAACCTCGCCGACCACCCGCTTCGACCGGAGCCTCGCCGTGTACGAACGGCTCGGTGGCGCATCGGTGGCCGAGGTCGCGCGCCGCACCTTCGACCAACCCACCCTGGAGCACTTCGTGGAGTTCTCGGCCGTCTGCACGCCGCTCTACCACCGCAGCGATGGGCATGGGCTCCCCCGCCGAGCTGGGATCTTCTCCCCCGACGTGCTCTTGGATTTCTGGCGCAATGGGGTCACGCCTCGCGACGGCGCGCTCAAGTCCTTCGACTTCCGCGCCGCGCTCACCGCGACGACCTGCCCCGTCCTCGTCCTCGGCGGCGAGGACGATCCGGCGTGCCCCATCGAGGACCAACGAGATCTCGTGGCCTTCCTCCCCGAAGCGACCACGACCTTCCGGAGTTTCGCCAACTGCGGCCACGGGACCTACGTCGACTTCCCCCTCGAGACTGCGGCGGCCATCGTGGCGTTCCTCAAGGCTTGAGGAGCCGAGGGGAGTCCAGCGCAGGTACTGGACGCGCGCCCGGCGGACTCAGGGGCGATCCCGACGGACGGTGGCCCGCCGTCCGCGAATCTTGGTGTTGCGCAGCGCCGAGATGACCTCCTCGGCAGCGCCAGGCGGTACCTCGACCAGCGAGAAGCGCCCGGAGATCTCAATCGACCCGATGTCCCGGCCGCTCAACGACGTCTCGCCGGTGATGGCGCCGACGAGATCTTGCGGGCGGAGCCCGGCCTCGCGACCCAGGCTGACGAAGAGCCGGGTCGCCCCGGCGCTGCGGGCGCCTCCCTCGGACTTCGGACGTCCTGGCCGACGGTCACGCGTGGAGGGCTTTGGCGCAGAGGTCACCGTGACCTCGGGGATGTCCTCGGCATCGTCGGGGCCACCAATAGCGTCGTGCGCCAGCTGGACGGCCGCCAGTGCCACCTCCATCAGGTCGAACTCCTCGGTGAGGGACTCGACCACCACCCGGACGCCATCGAGGTCGGCAGTGAGGATGCTCTCGCGCAGCGCAGCGCGGGTGAGATCCAGTCGACGGGCCCGCAGATCTGCCACGGTGGGGATCTGCTCCACGGTGATCTTCTGCTTGGTCACGTGCTCGATGGTCTTGAGCATCCGGTGCTCCCGGGGCTCCGCCAAGGTGATCGCCACGCCCTCGCGTCCCGCTCGGCCCACCCGACCCATCCGGTGGACATAGGTATCGACCGAGGACGGCACGTCGTAGTTGATGACATGGGAGAGGTGTTCGACGTCGAGTCCCCGGGCGGCGACGTCGGTCGCGACCAGGAGATCCGCGGTGCCGCCTCGCAACCTCGACATCACCCGATCACGCTGATCCTGGCTCATGCCGCCATGGAGCGCCTCGCAGCGGTAGCCCCGCCCGTTGAGGGTCTCGGTGAGCGAGTCGACTGCGTCCCTCGTCCGGCAGAAGACCAAGGTCGCTGCCGGCGCTTCGACATCCAAGATCCGTCCCAGGACCGCCGCTTTGTGGGCCCGCTGGACGAGGTAGGCCGAGTGCCGCACGCGCTGGGTCTCGGCATCTCGAGGGGCTTCTTCGAGGATCCGGATGCGCTCGGGGTCGCGCTGGTGCTTGCGCGCAATGGCGTCGATGCGCTTGGGCAGGGTTGCCGAGAACAGCACCGTCTGCCGGGATGTTGGCGTTTCGGCGAAGATGGCGTCGAGGTCCTCGGCGAACCCCATGTCGAGCATCTCGTCAGCCTCATCGAGGATCACCACCGCCAACGCGCTCAGATCCAAGGTGCGCCGCTGCAGGTGATCGACCGCGCGGCCCGGGGTCGCCACCACGACGTCGACCCCGGCCTCGAGTGAGCGGAGTTGCCGGCCAATGGGTTGACCGCCGTAGATCGGGACCACCCGGACCCCGAGGAGCCGGCCGTAGCGGTGGAGCGCCTCGGAGACCTGCATGGCCAGCTCGCGCGTGGGCACGAGGACGAGGGCCGAGGGCGCTCGCCCCCGGTCGCCGGGGTCGAGTCGTTGCAAGATCGGCAGGGCGAACGCTGCGGTCTTGCCGGTGCCAGTGGCAGCTTGACCGAGCAGGTCATGGCCGGCGATCAGCGCTGGAATCGCTGCCGCCTGAATGGGGGTGGGCTCTTCGTAGCCCAAGATGGAGAGCGCATCGAGGAGCTCGGGGCGAAGTCCAAGCTGTGCGAAGGTGATGGGGTGCTCCGTGGTCGGTTCAGCCACCGCGGTCCTGACTCGTCTGGGTGGCACGGAGTGCACCACCACGGAGGACAACCCTAGGACCCCGTCCGTCGACCCGGGGAAAACGACGGCCGCGCCGGGGCCCCGTCCTCCTCGGCTGCTCGCTCCCGCGACCTCGGGCCATGGCGACCTCGCCTCGTTCTGGCGTGCTGCGCTCGCCGTGGTCCCCGGCGCCGGGTCTGCTGCGTAGTGTCTCACCCTATGGAACCTGAACCCTGGCTCGGTGATGCCTGTTCGCTCGTGGAGGCCTTCCGTGCCGGGGACCTCAGCCCGCGCGAGGCCCTCGAGCAGTCCCTCGCGGCCATCGACCGCTCCGAACTCAACGCCGTCTCCCACCTCGACGTCGAGGCAGCAGCCACAGCGGCGGAGCGCGCCGATGTGTCGCTCCCCTTCGGCGGGGTGCCGATTGGCATCAAGGAGCTCGAGCCAGTCGCTGGCTGGCCGCTGACCGAAGCCTCCCTCGTCTTCCGGGACCGCCGGGCCACCTCAGACAGCACCCAGGTCTCCCGGCTCCGCCAGGCCGGAGCAGTCCTCGCGGCGCAGACCACGGCCTCTGAGTTCGGCGGGATCAACTGCACCCGCACGAAGCTCCACGGCGTCACCCGGAACCCCTGGGATCACTCCCGAACCCCAGGGGGTTCTTCGGGAGGGTCCGCCGCCGCGGTATCGGGAGGCCTGCTCCCGCTCGGGTCCGGCGGTGACGGTGGGGGCTCAATCCGGATCCCCGCCGGATTCTGCGGACTGGTCGGACTCAAGAGCACCTATGGACGGATTCCCCGAGGTCCAGCAACCCTGCAGCCCCCGCTCACCGTGACGCTCGGCTGCCTCGCTCGATCCGTGCGCGATGTCGCCCGGTGGTTCGACGTCTGCAATGGGTTCGACCCCCGCGACACCCTGAGCCTCCCGAGGGTGGACGGCTGGGAAGCCGGACTCGGCACCTTCGACCTCGCGGGCAAGCGGGCGATCATCTCCCTCGATCTCGGTGCCGCGATCGTGGAACCGACTCAAGCGGCCGTCCTACTCGAGGTGGCGGAGGACCTGATCCGCGTCGCCGGGCTGCGGCAGGTCGACGTCGTGGTCACCTTGCCCAATGGCGGCCTCGAGTGGTCGCTGTCGAACCTGGTCGGCCTGGTCGGCGAGCTCGGGGACGCCTACCCCGCCTGCCACGACGACCTGACGCCGGAGATCCAACTGGGGATGTCCATCGCGCAGGAGCGCTTCTCCCTGCGCACCGCCGCGGCAGCCGAGCAATTCCGCATCGCCGCCAATGAGACCATGGCGGACCTCTTCGAGCAGACCGACTTCATCTTCGCCGCCACCAACCCCGACGTGGCCTTCGCCGCGGAGGGCCCCATGGCCACCACCGTCGGCGACCTCGACCTGGTGGCGGCCTATGGCTTTGAGCGAGCAATCTCGAACAACGGCGCCCTCACGATCCCGGCCAACCTGACCGGCTACCCCGCCGTCTCCATCCCGGCGGGAACGGTTGGCGCACTCCCGGTTGGACTCCAGGTCATTGGCCGACACCATGAGGAGCAGTTGCTCTTGGAGCTCGCACGGATCGTCGAGCGCGAGCGCCCCTGGCCGTTGGTGGCCCCCGGAACGCCCCGCTAGCGATCGTTGCGCCGACGAGCCGTTCGGCGCCAGGAGCGCGCCCGGCGAAGGTCGCGACGCCGCCCTAGTGGCCCACGACCAGGTCGAGCGCCTCTGCCAACGCCTCTGTGGGGTCGTTCGGTAGCACTTCGGACCGCCACGCCACATGTTGGTCGGGGCGCACGAGCAGCGCTCCACCCGGCCCCGGGCCGAAGCGCTCGCACCACCGCGCAGGGAGGGCGACCTCGACGCCAACGCGGAGGTGGTGAACTGGTGCGGGTGCCGCGGCGATGGCCTCGGCCCAGCGCGGATGGGCGCCGAAGCTGAGCAACGTCAGCCCTGCCGAGTCGACGAGGTCGAGCGTCGAGCGCCCATCATCGAGCCAGCCGTGGGGTAGGCGCGCCCCAACCGCCGCGGAGGGTTCGAACTGGCTGGGATCGCTGATGGGCTCGGGCGGCTCGCCGACCCGAGCGAGGGCGCCGTCGCCGTAGCAGTACCCCAACTGCAGCCCGAGCATGTTGAAGTGCGTGGCCTGCGCGGCGACCCCTGCCGCGATCTGCTCCGCTCGGGCCGGATCGGCCAGCGCCGCAGCGAGGTCGGCTGAGGAGGCTCCGGGCTGGAGGCCCAGCGCCTCGGCCAGGACCAGCATCTGGAACGCGTTGGTGACGCTCTGGTGGCAGTTGGTCTGGGCAATGGGTTGGCGTTCGACCTCGTAGGTCTTGAGGAGCGACGGCGCCGCCCACCCCGCGTCGACGGCGAGGAGCTTCCAAAGCAGGTTGTGCGCATCGGCCACCCCGGTGTTGAGGCCCATGCCGCCGGTTGGGGGGAATCGGTGCGCGGCGTCGCCGACCAAGAACACCCGTCCACGACCGAAGCGATCGGCGACCTGCGCGGTCATGTGCCAGGCGCCGATGCGCACCACCTCGAATTCGACCTCGTCGCTCCCGATCGCCGCCTGCAACTTCGCCGCAACCTCACCGGGCTCCAGGTCCTCAATCGAGGTGACCGCTGGGTCGTACGCGTACATGAAGACCCACTCGGAATCGGGAGCATGGGCGATCAAGGTGCCCCCCACCTCGGGGTCCATCACGAAGTAGAGCACCCCCATTCGGTCAGCGACGATGCTCCGGAGGTCTGCCCGGAAGTGGACAGCCACGAAGTCTTGGAGGCTGTCCGGACCGAGCATCTCAATGCCGAGACCCTTGCGGACCGCGCTGCCCGCCCCGTCGGCGCCGAGGAGGTACGCGCTGCGCACGATCGTCTCGTGTCCACTGCGGAGGTCCCGCAGCACCGAGGTGACGCCATCCTCATCCTGCACGCAGGAGACCCACTCGGTTCCGTAGCGGAGCTCGACGCTCGGTGCTGCGGCGATCGCCGAAGCCAGGAGCGGCTCGAGGCGGTGCTGGCTGATGTTGCGCAGCGGGGTCGGAGTCACCGCTCGGCACTCCTCGCCCTGTTGCTCGAAGGGCAGGCGGCCGATGAGCTCCCCATTGAGCCGGGACACGAAGTTGACATGCCCTGCCTCGAGTGGATCGCGGGCGATCGCCAGGATGGCGTCGAGATCGAAGCCGCTCTGGCGGAAGATCTCGAGCGTGCGGGCGTTGACCACATGGGCCGATGGGTTGGCTTGGGGTCCACGCGCGCGCTCGACGACGAGGCACTCCCGCCCGGCATTGGCGAGGAGCTTGGCGAGGGTCATCCCCGTCGGACCCGCACCGACCACCACGATGGGGAGGAGCGACGTTGGGGCAGCAGCAGCGCCCATGTCAGAAGACCCCGCCGTAGCTGCCACCATCGAGTTGGAGGTTCTGCCCGCTGATGTAGCCCGCCTGGGCACTGCACAGGAATGCGCAGGCGTCCCCAACTTCTTCCGGCCGCCCGAGACGTCCCGCCGCGATCGTGGAGGCCATGTGGGCATAGGCCTCCTCAATGGTGAGGTTCGCCAGCGACGCGTGGAGTTCAGCCATCTGGCGCTGCCGCTGGGTATCGATGCGCTCGGGCAGGAGGTTGTTGATGGTCACGTTGGCCTTGGCCACATCCCGTGAGAGTGCCTTGGCCACCGAAGTGAGGCCCGCCCGCGCCCCAATTGAGAGTCCCATCGGCGAGAGCGGGGTCTTGACCATGGCCGAGGTGAGGTTGACGATCCGGCCGAAGCGCCGCTCCACCATCCCCTCGAGCACCGCTCGGATCATCTCGAGCGGCGCCAACATGTTGGCATCGAGGGCGGCGATCCAGGCGGCGCGATCCCAGGCGGCGAAACTCCCCGGCGTTGGGCCGCCGTTGTTGTTGACGAGGATGTCGGGTTCCGGGCAGGCCTCGAGCAGCCGGGCTCGGGTGTCCAACGCACCCACATCGCCAACCACACAGTGCGCGCTCACGCCGTGGCGCGAGCGCAGCAGCTCAGCAGCGGCCTCCAGGTGGTCCGCGTGCCGGCCGTTGATGGTCACCTGCACCCCTTCACGCGCCAGCGCATCAGCACAGGCGAAGCCGAGCCCCCGACTCGACGCGCAGATGATGGCCTGGCGACCGGCAATTCCGAGATCCATGGGTGACTCCGCTCAGCTCGGTGCGTGACCAAGTCGCGCCGCCATGGCGTCACGCCAGGAGTCGGCGGACTGGAATTCTGGGCGACCCTCAACCTTGCCGCGGGTGCTGGACTCAACCTCGGCATCGCTCATGGACAGGTCCAGGCTGTCGGCATAGGGCTGTCCAACGTGGAAGGGCGAGTCGACGAAGCACTCCACCCCATTGCCCTCGGGGTCAGTGAAGTAGAGCGACCACGCGTTGCCATGGGAAATCGGGACCACATCGGCGATCTGGGCATCGGCGAGCCGCGATGCGAGGGCCCGGAGATCGTCGAGGGTGCCCGTGCGGAAGGCGAGGTGATCGGCCAGCATGAACGATCGAGGCGGCGGCGCAGGGACCTCCACGAGGACGAGTTGGTGGTGCTCGGAAGGGTCCTGGGTGATGAAGGCCATCTCGCCTGCGCCGGGTAGCGGTGCTCCCCGGTCGGAGACGACGAACCCCAGCACCGAGGTGTAGAAGTCCACCATGGCGTTGAGGTCGCGAACCGCCAAGGTGGCGTGGCTGAGCGTGAGACGAGTCGTGCTGTTCGACATTTTTGACAGAATAGTCAATATTGACAACATCGTCAACTCTGGATAGGCTCCAGCAATGCCCACGGTGACTCCCGCGTCGGTGAAGCGGCACGCCTCGCCCACCCGAGGCCAGAAGAAGAAGGACCGGACTCGCCAGCAGCTCCTCGACGCGGCGCTGGTCGTGCTCGCGGTGCGAGGGGAAGGCTTCGCCATCGCGGAACTCACGGAGCAGGCGGGGGTCTCCCACGGCACCTTCTACAACTACTTCGAGAGTCGCGAAGAGCTCCTCGAGGTCCTGGTCCCCCACTTGGTGGAGCAGTTCGCGGCACGGATGGCTGATGAGGTCGTAGAGCCCGACCCCGCTGCTCGGTTCGCTCGCATCTCGGCGAGAGCGCTCGAACTCGCCCAGGCAGAACCGCAACTCCTTGGCGTCGCACTTCGGATCGATGAGGTCCAACGTGGGCTCCTGATCGACGGACCCCTCGCCCATCTCCGCCAGGACCTCTCCGAAGGCTTCGACCGGGGACGCTTCAGCAGCCCACCGGACGACGGCACCCTCGATGTCGTCTTCGGCGCGCTCCTCCTCGCGGCCCGAAGGATCGCCGGAGGCGAGCGGTCGAGACCGTACCGGTGCAGCGTGCTGCAGCGGCTCCTCCAAGCGCTCGGTATCGCCGAACTCGAGGCAGAGCAGTTGGCGCGAGACGCTGTGGACGGCCGCTGAACTGGAGCTCTGTGGGCGGCGGAGAGGTGACGAACCCGCTGGACGCACGCCTCCACCCCAGCAATCGGCTCTCCACTCCACCTTGGTTCGGCCCGAAGCTGACGCCGGTGCGGAATCTCGGCGCTGGACTCCTCGAGCGCACTGCGAGCCATCTGGACCTCCGACGCACCCTCGAACGCGGGAAACTGTCGGTGAGCGCCGATCGCGGTCGAGAGGGGAGCACGGTGCAATGACGGACTACGCAGCGGTCAACCGTGCCAACTGGGACAGCCGAGTGCCGCACCACCTCGCCGGGTACGGGCTCGAAGAGTTCCGCTCCGACCCGCACCATCTCTCCCAGGTCGTGGAGTTCGATCGCCACCGTCTGGGCAGCATCGCCGATCTTGAGGTGGTGCACCTGCAGTGCCACATCGGAACCGACACGCTCTCACTGCACCGCCTTGGGGCCCGTCGAGTCACCGGTCTCGATTTCTCGCGACCGGCCCTGGAGGCTGCGGCGAGTCTGGCGAACGACTGCGACGCACCGATCACCTACGTCGAAGGTGAGGTCTACGACGCGGGAACGGTACTCGGCTCGGGTCGCTTCGATCTCGTCTACACCGGGATTGGTGCGCTGTGCTGGCTCCCGGACATCCGTCGGTGGGCCGAGGTCGTCGCCTCGCTCCTGCGACCAGGTGGTCGCCTATTCCTCCGCGAAGCCCATCCCGTGCTGTGGGCCTTGAGCGAAGCGCGCCCCGACGGACTCCTCGTCCTCGAGTACCCCTACTTCGAAACCGAAGGCATCGCCTTCTCAGAGAACCAGAGCTACGTCCCCCACGAGGAGCCACTGGCCTCTCCCAGCACCATCCAGTTCAACCATGGACTCGCCGAAGTCCTCACCGCCATCATGGATGCCGGGATGCGTCTCATCGCGATCGAAGAACATGACACGGTCCCCTGGAATCCATTGGGCGATTCCATGGAAGAACTCGGCAACGGGGAATTCCGACTCCGGTCCGACCCCGCACGCCTCCCAGCGACGTACACCCTGCGAGCGGTGAAGTCTTAGATCGAGTGAGACGCTGCAGTTCGAGAGGATGACGAGCCGTCGCTCACCGACCTGCAAGCCCTCAGAGATCGGAGAGCTCAGCTCTTGGGGTCTGTGCTCTGTGGTGGCGAATTGCCCCAACTCGACCACGTGATTGACGTCGACAATTCCGACCTGCTCCTCACCCAGCTGAGGTCCGAGAACCAGGCTTTCTGTGCGCGCTGAAATGCCGAAGTGGGGTCCACTCCCGGCGAGCGGTGACACGCCTTCGACTCTCGTCGTGAGTGATAGCGCGCTATCATGATGTCATGACGAAGAAGACCACCACCATCCGGATGCCAGAGGAGCTCGCGTCGACCGTCGAAGTCGTGGCGCGAGGTCGCGGGATCAGCGTCAACACGTTGGTGGTCGATGCACTGACAGCAGAGGTTGAGCGAGTTCGTCATGACGAGGCGTTCATGGGCAAGCTCCGTGAGCTCACCGAGCGAGACCAGGAGATTCTGGACCGCTTGGCGCAGTGAGGTACCTCAGCTTGGCCCAGGCGCTCGTCGTTGCAGAAGCGGTGGCGGGGGTAACCCACCTGTATCACGGGTGATACAGTGTAATCGTGACAGAGATTTCGATCCGCGACTTGCGGAACCACGGTGGCGACATGGTCGATCGGGTCTCCCACGGAGAACGGTTGACGGTGACGCGTGACGGTAGACCGGTTGCGCTCCTCGTCCCGCTGCGACGAGCGCCGCTCTCCATCGAGGTCCTGGCTGAGCGTTGGTCATCGCTTCCGGCGATGGATCCGGTGCAGCTCCGGCGAGACCTCGATGCCGCGCTCGACTCGTCGCTGTGACGAAGCCGACGCGGGGGATCCTCGACACGAGCACCGTGGTGCTCCTCGAGCGGATCGCCGACCTTGGCTCGCTACCAGATGAACCCCTCATCACGACGGTGACCCTCGCAGAGCTCTCGGTCGGACCGCTCGTGACCGATGACCCAGTCGAACGCGCCACCCGACAGCTCCGGCTGCAGCAGGCAGAGACTGACTTCGATCCGCTGCCCTTCGACGCACCGGCCGCACGAGTGTTCGGCAGCGTCGCCGCTTCCCTCCACCGTGCCAGACGCAAGACCAGTGCCAGGTCCTATGACGCGATGATCGCCGCCATTGCGATCGCGAACGGTCTCCCGCTCTTCACGTGCAACCCCTCGGACTTCTCGCACATCGGTGGCCTCGACCTGCGACCGGTTCCACACCCCGACGAACGCTCCTGAGCCGAGCGGCCCAAGTTGGTTAGGCGTTCGGAAGTGACCACCGACCCGGCGTTCTGTCACACTTGCGATGTAATACGTAATACACTATATGCGTATCGATATCCACCGGTCAGCGAGGCACCATGGGGTCAAGGGCGTTGACCTGCGCCACGCCATCTCCCAAGCGCTGGTCATCATCGACCTCGATCCCAACGCTGATCC
>Ga0007854_10002183_pt1 | contig 12203 bp, 13 predicted proteins | sample CryBogCBH12Aug08_FD_60382 | JGI IMG/M metagenome (GOLD analysis project Ga0007854, IMG submission 60382) | Freshwater microbial communities from Crystal Bog, Wisconsin, USA - CBH12Aug08 | ecosystem: Environmental > Aquatic > Freshwater > Lake | place: Crystal Bog, Wisconsin, USA | collected... | reverse complement strand
CTACTAATTCGCTGAAGGGTTAGGAGAACCGAGAAACCGAGAAAACAAACAAACGCGGCGGGAAGCAATTCCCGCCGCGTTTTTCTGCTGATTAGGGCTTCCCGCCGGTTATTCCAGAAGTGCCGGCGTAAGCAAAGCTTGAACTCCCACTCACACCGCAATCGGCGCTTTGATGGCCGGATGCGGGTCGTAGCCTTCCAGCGTGAAATCCTCGAACTTAAAATCGTGGATGTTCTTCACCGCCGGATTCAGCTTCATCTGCGGCAGCGGACGCGGTTCGCGCGAGAGCTGGAGCTTCGCCTGTTCCAAATGATTCGCGTAGAGATGCAAATCGCCGAAGGTGTGGACAAAATCGCCCGGTTTCAGGTCGCACACCTGTGCCACCATGCGCGTGAGCAGCGCGTAGCTGGCGATGTTGAACGGTTTTGTCATATCATGTCTGAGTGCTATCATTTACATGCTTTTCTGCTCCCAGAGCCTAGTATTTGCGATAGCTTGAGTCTCCGCGCCGAAAAAATCGACGAAAATCGAATTTTGCATCTAAAAATGTGTTCGGCGGCGTTGATTACGAAACACTTGCGCAATTTTGACTTTGAAATTAGAGTGCGTCGACAAACGAGCCGTTAGTCGCTCAATCGGATTTAGCATATTGATTATGAATGATTTACAACTCAACGATAGGCCCCAAGGCCGGATTCAGTCAACTCATCGGCAGTTGTGTTAACGGTTAGGCCGCATTCGCACTTATGCAATTACCGCACGTTTCATCCGAAGGTGGCCCGATCCTATTGGGCGACTTTGACGTGCTTCGGCAATGGCACGGTGATTCATACGATTCAGCGTGCCAGTTATTGGAGCGGAGCAATCCAAGCCAGTTGCCATTCGGTGACGGCGAGTCAGTTGTCTGGGATTTTGGGGGACCGGGCACTGGCGACGTTGTCGTCGTCAGCGAGTCGCACATTTCAGTTGTTCGCATTTGGCCAGATGCGTCTTGGACTGACGAACAAACCACATCCATAATTGTTGCTTCAGCCACGGCTCGTTTCAACACGTCGGTCTTGGCGCACCTGACAATTGTTTCCGGCTACTTGCTGGCATTGTGGGCAACCGAAGACGCGTCCAAGTTTTCATCACCGCATGGTGCGATCGGCATTCCTGGCCCGGGATTAAGCATTGGTGACGGCGGCACATATGTTCGGGTCCCGTGCGGTCGTTACGAGGTTACGGCTTGCGAGTGGCAGTCGGATGTGTTTGATATTACTAAGCTTGATTTGAGAAGAATTCACCATGTCGCCCAATAAAATCGCCGGAGCCGCCGCCGGGTGGACGCCTCGGTTCATCAAAATGACTCAAGTTGTCCTGAGCCGCAGGTCCGGCTCGGCTCAGCTTTGGGACCGTTAAGCCACTCGATCACGCTATGCCTAAATCCCCGACCAGAAAGACGGCAGGCTTGGAGATTGCGATTGCCCACGCGTCTCGAAGCGGTGGCCTGGCTGTGTCGCCGACGCGCAAGTCAGTATCACAAGGTGGCCGTATCATGTATATCGAGCGCAAGGCTGGTGGACTCACAGGCGCGGGACGGATCGGTCGGGTGAGGTTATCCAAGACCGGGCGCACTCTCTACTATCGTGGCCAGACTTTTCAGAGTCTTAAGGGCGCAGGTTTCAAGTCCAACTACTGCTGCGTCGAGACAGGCGAGGATTATTGGATTTCTGGCCCGAAGCGCAGAGGTGGCGATGCACTATATGGTGGCAGCGCACCCATTGAGATTGATGATGACGTTCGCGATGAGTATTGGCGAGACATCAGACAACAACCCAAGAGGATTCATGAACCCAAGTCTTAACCCCGGAGCCACCTACATCGATGCCACCAGTTCCGCTGGACGGCCAACATCACCGGTAGGCGGTGGCTCGGATCATGGCCGTTAGTCGACGTATGAGCGTCCCAGAATTCGCGATGCCTCTTGTGACTGAAGTCTGGCGTGTTTGTGACCCGGTTACTACGGTGTCCGGGCGATACTACAAGCCGGAGTTTGGACTGCCCCCAAAAACGCTTCAAATCTACGAGAGTGCTGACGCCGATTGGGAGCGAGCGCATTGTAAGCGGCAAGCGCTACGTGGTTGGCTTTTCGACGGCACCATTTTCTCGGAGCTCTCTCCCGTGGCGTATCCCGACTATTCACATTTTCCGAAGAGCATGTATTGGCACACTGGCCTTGTGGAGTTTTGTGTAGACGAGAAGCAGCGCCGGGCAGTTTACGCTTTTGTGCTTGGCCCAAAGTATGCGAGAGGTTACAAAAGGACTTTCGCCCCGGGTGAGGCAATATGTCTGGAAACAGATGGACGCTTTACAGCATGGGTCAGTTGAAAACGTAGGCTAAGCGTGGAGAAATGACGGATAAAAGCGTAATAACAGCAAGCCACCAGCAAATGGATTCCGAAAACAAATCGTCGGGCCTGCCTAGATGGGTGACGATCAGTTGGTTCATTGTGTTTCCGTTCGCCTTTCTCTTGACGGCTAGATTGGTTTACGAGCAGACATATCTGACTTGGGCACGTGGACTTCAAATGGTCGGATTCACACTTGCCCACCAAGGCCTCGGTCTCCTCATTTTCGGGATGCTTGCCCTTGGGCTGACTCATATTTGGCTCCTAGTTGTGGTAGTGCTTTTCGTTGCGTCAAAGCGCCACCGGCGGCCAAAAAGGTTTCAGGCCGTAATTATTGCGGTTACAGTTGCGACTCTCATACTGAATTACATTCCCTATTTGTGGTGGCAATGCCTCGTGGTGCGCGTTCCCAACTCAAAAATTAGCGAGTCAGACATCTGTGTCGAAGCCGCAGGCCAAGGGAATGTTGGCATGGTAAAATCCCACCTGCCGCCAAACGCGGATCTGAAGACAATCAACCACGTCTTTTTTGGAGCTTGTGTCGAAGGACAGATTGAAATGATGCAGTTCCTGCTGACGAAAGGCGCTAACGTCAACTGTATTGGGGACGATCTGGGCGAAACCCCGCTCATGGCGGCCGCCCAAATGGGGCATGCGGAAGCGGTCAAACAACTGTTGGCCCGAGGTGCAGACCCAAACATCAAAGAGAAGGAGGGCAAAACCGCGTTGTCCTTGGCTTTGGAATACCAGCATCCGGAGATCGCGGCCATTCTGCAGCAGCATGGTGCAAAGGCGACCATTCTTGACGCCGCGTCTGCGGGGGATGTTGAATCTGTCCGAGCGATCTTAAAAACTGACCCCCAAGCACTGAACGGCAAAGATGCCCTCGGATATTCTCCATTGTATCACGCCGCGGAAGCGGGAAGAAATGATGTCGCCGCGGTTTTGGTTGCAGCTGGGGCAAATGCCAATGACTTCACAGGCAATAATGGGTGGGGGTACTCGCCTTTGCTGATTGCGGCTGAGAATGGTCACGGCGACGTTGTTGAGCTACTTCTTGAACATGGTGCTGACATCAATTTGAAGAGTCGGAACGGGGACAGCGCGTTGTGCCTGGCAGCGAGTAATGGCCATGTAAAAGTAGCGGAAGCGCTGCTTGCTCATGGCGCGGAAGTCAACATGAAGGGAGGCTCATTAATGGAGACCGCATTAGATGAAGCGGCGTATTCGGGAAACAAAGCGATGGCCGAATTATTAATTGCCCACAAGGCGGACCTCAATGTGCGAGATGAGTATGGTTTCACGCCATTGCATATGGCGGCTTACCATGGGCACGCAGATGTCGTGGAAATCCTCCTCGCAGCGGGGGCTGACATCAACGCGAAAGACAAAGATGGCAGGACAGCCCTATGGCAGGCGAAATCTCGTGGAGAAAGCGATACCGCTAATTTGCTGCGCCGACACGGAGCAGTGGAATAGGGCAAATGTTATGCTTCTTTAAACATATGCCCTTTCAACGAGAACTTTATTTTCACGAGGACGACTATTGTCAGCAGCAACTCGTCCCACGTGACGCTGCGGCATATGCGGCCGCGTAGGTGAAAATGATCGGGGACTTTGCAGATACTCATCGCGCCCCGGATGGCCTCGGATGGACGGATGTGTACTTTCGTCAGGGCAGTTTGTTTTTATGAAGACTCTGGGACTGGAATTACCATCGCAGCGGAGCCACCATTGACGACTTCGGACAGCACGGAGCGCCGTCCTGATCCCAGCCTACCGATTTGGTCGGCTCGTGTTTTTCCGTCGGCCATATAAAAGATTAAGGACGCATAATTTAGGTGGTGTTTTCATGCAGCTTCCCCTTCCCAGACTCTCGCGACACCGCACGCCAAGGCATGAATCTGATCCTTCTGGAAAACCCCTTTAATCTCAATGCGTATCTGGCACCCAACGGTGGTTACCAGGCACCGTTCGTCGAGCTGGTCGTGCAGGCTCCGCTCAAGTTTGTCACGCTCACTTTGGATCGCAGGCTGTGCAGCACCTTCGAATGTTAAGGTTGCCAACAGGTGCGTAACTTTAGTGACTTTTGTTTTCATGTTCGCGGCGCTTCACAATATTGGCGGATGCACCTGTAAAACGAAGGAGGAACGGTAGCCGATGCCATCGAAAGCCTGCCAATTGAAGAAGTGTCGCCGGGAGTTCAGCCGGCTTCTCACGGCGGACATGATTTCGATGGGGAGCCGCCGACTTATGGGGTTAAGGATCCGCAACTGGAAGCGGCCAATATTTTGAAAATGATTCAGGCCGATGTCGGCGAGTTATACGATGAACTGGTGCTTATGGATTTGCGCACCGGGACGGCGGTGACGCACCGGGATGTGGGTATCGGCGTCAGCCAAGTTTTGCCAGTGCTGGTTCACGCTTATGCGGATGAATCCAAAATCATCGCAATTGAGCAACCGGAAATCCATCTGCATCCGCAACTCCAAGCAGAGCTGGGCGATTTGTTCATCGAGTCCGCCCTAGGCGAGCGCAAGAATACATTCCTGTTGGAGACGCACAGTGAGCATTTGATTTTGCGCGTCATGCGACGCATCCGGGAGACGCACTTGAAAACGCTGCCGGCGGGAATGACACCGGTAACAGCCGGCGATGTCTCAATTTTGTTTGTCGAGCCGGACGGAGCACGCAGCATCGTGCGGCACATGCCACTGAACGTTTTGGGGGAACTTGTGAAAAACTGGCCGGGTGGATTTTTTGAGGAGGGTTATCGGGAGATGTTTACCTAAGCCATGCTTTCACAGCTGACCATCATTCCAAGGGCCTTCAACCCGGCCCACGCATCCAGTCCAAACGCATTGGATTCAGGCATCGGCTGCCTAAATGACTTGTGCCGCGCTGAAGGACTGTTTCTTGATTTGCGGAATGGTGGGTGGTCTTCATTTCTGGAAAAATTAAATGACCGGAGTAAGGCATTTCTTAAGTTTGCAAAAAATCGAAACCGAATTATTCCAGTTGAAGGCAAGTTAGAAGCCGACCCAAATGAAGACGATGAATGGCTTTGGGAAGCGCAAGCTTTGAATGAAAAAGGACGGATGCGTGCGATCGTTGCCGATGAGCAAATGGCTGGTGATAATACGCATGATGCCGCCGTTACCTCCATCGAGCGATTAAACAGGACCGCCTGGTGGGAAGATCGTTCGACGACGGCGGAAATCTCCCGGACGACCAAGGACTACCATGAAACTTTGAGGCCAATCTTGCGGCAGGCCCGGCTGCTGATGTTTATTGACCCTTACATTGATCCGCTGGCTGAAAATTACGAAGAGTTTCCCCAGCTTTTGTTTTCAGCGGGAACAAAGGAAAATAGACCTCTCATCCAGATACACCGCGCAAATTGGCGAAAGACCGCTGAGGGGAAAAATGTGGCTCAGGGCATGGGAGCATGGATTTCTGATTTTACCGAATGGGGTAAACTGCTCGAAGCAGCTGGCATTACTTGTGAAGTTTATATCTGGCCGAATGTGCATGATCGCTACCTCGTCACGGACATAGTCAGCATCAACGTCCCGAACGGGTTTGATATTGCAAAGAAAGTGCAACCTCCGACAAGATGGACCCGGCTTCCACACGCGGATCAAGAGCGGCTGCAAAAGGAATACGATTCCAATTGTCGAATCCATGGCAGCGCCGGTTGTTTCGTCATTGGAAAAAATCCTTAATACACATGGCTAACGATTACCAAATCCATTTGAACTTTTTGCCCGTCGTTGGCGAAATTCCGGAATTTCAAATCTATCGGCAGCTCCGATTAGACGCGCAGAAGAAGCTTCCAGCAGGAGGGGATGTTCATTGCTATTCGCTGCCGAAGGTTGCGGCTAATTTTGAAGACAGGGCAGTTTATTGGGTGTGTGATCAGCCAAAGGAAGGTTTTGAATTGTTTACTGTCGGAGGGGCGTTCAACAACAATTTAACTGCGTGGGTTTTTGCAAAAGCCATAGCCGAACAATGCAAACGGATGCTTGCACCCGATGATTACTGGTTGCCTGAAAGTGGATTTTTGCGAGAAATCCATCTTAATATGCGGCGGCACACCGAAGGGGCGGAGCAATTAATACTCCAGCCATATTTTCTACGGACGATTCAGAAATTTGGTGTGCTGGCAGATTTTCATTTCCGTAAAGATGAAAGCGTGAAATTTTCCAGACGCGTCCAACAGTTGAGTCTTAGCTTGGACGAAAGATTTAGAAGAAATTTGGATTTTTACGTGGATCGGTTTGGAAAAATAAAAGAATTCCTCAAAGAACGAAGCGATCTGCTGTCATCAATTAAATTTCCTGGGGCAGCCAATCCTCTAAAATTGAGGCAGGAGATCGAACCGCTGCCTGCGACACGCCTGCGCCCCAGAAGCTATGTATTTAAATCTGAACGGGAAGCGCGGAGCCAATTCACAGGTCTGAAAGATTATGGCCCACTTCAACCTCTAAACGCTGCACCAAAGCTGATTTTTGTTTTCCGTGAACAGGATCGGCAGGCCGCCCGAACTTTGGCTGGAGCGATCAAGGGCAGCAACCAGCGCGAACGTTTCAGCTTTCCAGGATTTGAACACCTGTTCAAGACGCCGCTTCTGATTGACGCCAACCCAATTGTGGTGACAGATTTCTCGGAAGATTCTATGACGGCAGCCTTGAAGCGAATGCAAGCTGAGACCGGGCTGGCAATACCGGTCGTGATCATGCCTGATGATGAGGAGGACGGGTATTTCAATCACAAGGCTTTGTTTACGCGCGCAGGCATACCCAGCCAAGTCTGCACTTTGGGCGTAATTCAGGATGAGAACACTTTGCGCTGGTCGGTGGCGAACATCGCCCTTCAAATTTTTTGCAAGGCCGGCGGCCTACCGTGGAAAGTCAGACCTGTTGGGGAGCGAAATCTTATTATTGGCATCAGCCAATCGCACAAAGTGACCAAAACTGCGGCAGGGGTTTCGGTTGAGAAATATTTCGCGTTCTCAATTTTGACGGATTCGAGTGGGTTGTTTCAAAAGATTCAGGTATTGGGTGAAAGCGAGAGCGAAAAAACGTATTTGGAACAAATGCGGACGAACTTGCGAGAGGTTCTAAAAAGTGGCGCTGAAAAATTCAAGCGAGTCGTAATTCACACCTCTTTCAAGTTGAAGCATCACGAAATTGATGAGATTCAAAAAGTCGTGCATGAAACCGCCAAACAGACGGCTGACGGCGAGGGCCGTTTTGCTGTTGTGAAAGTTAATCACAACAGCCGCTTTTTTGGGGCGAACCGTAGCGTTAATAGTTTGGTGCCTTTTGAAGGGACGCAAGTGAAACTCGGCCATGGCGAATATCTCGTGTGGTTTGAGGGAATCTTTCCTGACAAGCCGACGGTAACCAAAGCCTTTCCTGGTCCCACGCACCTTCAATTCTTGCGTGTCACCGAAGGACAGAACGTAAATGACGAAATCCTACTCCAAGATTTGATCAATCTTTCCGGAGCAAACTGGCGAGGTTTCAACGCAAAAAGCGCGCCGGTTTCCATTTTTTATTGCCACTTGGTCGCAGAAATGGTCCATGATTTCCAGCAGCGTGGGCTGCCGTTACCGGCGGTCAATGATCTGCGCCCCTGGTTCCTTTAATGCGTATGACTAGCAAATCCAAAGATATTATTTTTCTGTTAGGTGCCGGGGCAAGCGCCGAGGCGGACATTCCGCCGTCAGGCAGGATGATTGACCAAATTGAGGAACTGCTCAAAAAGGATACTGATTGGAAACCCTATCTTAAGCTGTATGAGCACATCAAAAGCGCCATTTTCTACGCGGCTGGGCTGCAAGGTAAATTTAAGGACGATGTAACCTACAACATCGAAACTTTAGTAAATACTCTTTACGAACTTGAACGCAATGAGGAGCACCCCTTGTATCCTTTCATCGCCGCCTGGAATTCGCGTCTCGTTTCGCTAGCCGACGCCGAATTTGTAAAAGTGCGGCAATTCAGACGACTGATTCTCCGGCAGTTAAAAAAATGGGTTTCGCCTGATGACACCTCGCTTGCCGACTACTTTAAAGGTTTGGTCGCTCTTCAGCGGGGGCTCACATTTCCATTACGCGTGTTCTCGCTCAACTATGATTTATGCGTTGAGCGATTAAACTCTAGTGACTTTCGTGTGGAAACAGGCTTCCCGGGGGTTGGGCCAAAATTCCATTGGGATTGGGAACGATTTGAGGACACAAAATCCGGCCCGACATTGCCCGAGGTTTATCTATACAAACTTCATGGTTCCATTAATTGGAAACGTGATTCCGCAAAAAACCTTTTTTGCCTGGAACAAACTGAGAGCATCCATCCGGAAAACATGGAATTGATTTTTGGACGGGACTTTAAATTGGAGGCAGCGGATCCTTTCTTGTTTTACGCGTATGAATTTCGAAAGTATTCATTGGAAACAAAGGTCATTGTCAGCATTGGCTATGGTTTTGGGGATGGACATATCAATAAAATATTGGCGCAGGCCTTGAAACGTGATGAAAACAGGCGGCTTCTTGTCGTTTCGCATTGTAAAACAGATGAAGAAACCAAGCAAAAATGCGCTTCAATTTCGGAAGCTCTTTCCGTGAAGCCGGAGCAGATCGTTGCCGAAAAAGGATCAGCCAAGGACTTTCTTCAAACTGTCGATTTGCACAATCAGCTTCTTGGTCTAATCCCCAAGCCCCCTGGCTCACCGTTTTAGTGACATCATCACTCGTCCTGAGGAGCAACGCATCATGAATGCAGGTAATATGGCAGAGGAAAACCACCGCGCGCGATCAATCTTCGTTCGTGGTCTTGTGCAGAATTCCGCCCGCCCAGCTTTCGAATCCTCTGTAATCGCCGGGAAGCTCCCAAAGAGAATTGTGCAGTTTTGGGACGATTCGGATCGACTCCCAGAAGATGTGGGCGAGTGCATCGAAACATGGAGGAGGATAGAGGAGCAAGGATTCGAAAGACTCCTTTTCGACAAACGCCAAGCAAGAGAATTTATTTGTCAAAAACTGGGGCCACGGCACAAGCGGGCGTACGACAAGTGCTATCACCCGGCGATGCAGTCGGACTACTTTCGACTCTGCTATACCGCAGCGTATCAAAAAGCGACGTTATCGTTGACCGACGCCGTCTTTTGGGAAGGTCAGTCCACTATTTCTCTTCTTCTCACGAGCGATCACACCTTCTTTGCGCTTTCGGCATGTCAAATGTACCGAAAGGTAGCCCATGCTATGGGTTGGTATGGGAAGGGTCGATAGGAGCTTTTTACGAAATCGATTCCGCTCTGAACATTACACTTCTTGCGGATGTTCTGAACCAGGTGGGGAATCGCTATGGCCTACTTTACGGCTTAGCCGATCCAACGTTTCCTAAGGATGGACCCTATCCTCGCGTCGAAGACGCGGGAAAGCTCATGGCCTTAGCCTCATTTTCAAATCGAAGCGAACCCTCAGATGTAGAAAGGAAACTGCTCGGTTTCCTACTGGACGGTCCGTACCGAGAACTGAGCGCGTACGAAGGCCTTGAGGATTCTCAATACTACAACGTGGGTCTGGGTGATACTGAATTTCGCAATTTTGCGGGTATTTTTAGCGACAAGATTTTTGATGTCTTTTATCAATTTGCGAAAGCAAACATGAAGAAAAGAATGCCGCTAGTCATCGCAGGCGGGTGCGGCTTGAACTGTGATTGGAACACCAAGTGGAAGGAGTCGGGCCTTTTCTCCGAGGTCTTTGTGCCGCCCGTTGCAAATGATTCAGGATCTGCTATAGGGACAGCGATCGACGCCCAATTCCATTATACTGGGAACCCAAAAATTGAATGGAACGTTTATTCAGGTCTGGGCTTCGACATGGACTGTTCTTTTGATGTAATGCAGTATGATCTCTACGAGACCGATGATAAAATGATTGCCGACATGCTGGCCAGTGATCTTATTCTGGGATGGGTAAACGGCAAGTATGAAATCGGCCCACGGGCCTTGGGCAACCGTTCAATTCTTGCTGCACCATTTAGTGAAAGCACCAGAGCACGGTTAAATGAGATCAAGCACCGCGAGCAATTTCGTCCGATTGCTCCTGTTTGTTTGGAAGAAGACGCTGCACGGTGGTTTGGTTGCTACAGCCCCAGCCCTCATATGCTTTATACATATAGCGCTAGAACGGATGCGCTTGCTGCTGTTACTCACGTGAATAAGACTGCTCGCCTTCAAACAGTATCATCTGCAACCAATAGCATGTTGTATAAATTGCTCTTAGCATTCAAGGCACGTACTGGCTATGGTGTCTTGTGCAATACCTCGCTGAATTTCAAGGGGAGAGGTTTTATAAACAAGATAGATGATCTTTCATCATATGTAGTAAATCATAATTTAGATGGTTTCATAGTTGAAGGACGAAGCTACATTTTGAAGTCGTCGAAGTTTTATCAGGCTTACTTGAGTGTGCAAAAACACCAAAGGCGTACGTAGTTTTATTCCTCGCTATAAGCGTATTCGACTAGATATGAGCGATAAAGGCAGCGGTACAAAGTGCAAAGACGCAAGACGTCATTCAAAATAGAGAGTGGATGGTCTTCACGGAGACGGTTGATGCCCTCAAAATAAATACGGCCAAACCTCAAACAGCTACCGCAAATTTAATCGGAGGGTGAGGGTTGTAATCAACGATTTCAAAGTCCTCGAATCGATATTCCAGAATAGAGGCTGGTTTTCGTCTTATGATCAATTTCGGTAGGGGGCGCGGTTCGCGCGACAGCTGTTCCCTGACACCATCGAACTGATTCACGTAAATGTGGCAGTCGCCTCCGGTCCAAATGAAATCGCCTGGCTCCAAGTCGCATTGTTGAGCCACCATATGGGTTAACAGTGAATACTGGGCGATATTGAAAACCAAACCGACCGGAGAATCAGCGCTCCTCTGATACAACTGACATGACAGCCTGCCATCAGCCACATAAAATTGAAACAAAGTATGACACGAGGCCAGAGCAGCGCGTCCGGCTTTGACGTTTGCTTGAGGACTCACACGCTCGTCCGGAAGAACTGCCGGATTCCAAGCGCTCACGATGTGCCGTCGAGAGTTTGGGTTGGTCCGGATTTGCTCAATGACCTGGGTGATCTGGACAATGTGCTGGTCATCTGGTGCCCGCCAAGCCCGCCACTGCGCACCATATACAGGCCCCAGATCGCCATTTTCGTCCGCCCAAGAATCCCAGATGTGGACTTTGTTATCGGTTAGATATTTAATATTGGTATCGCCGGCCAGAAACCACAACAGTTCGTAAATGACCCCTTTGAAAAACACTTTGCGGGTGGTCACCAGCGGAAACCCCTTTGAAAGGTCGAATCTCAATTGAGCTCCAAACACGCCCTTGGTTCCGGTTCCGGTTCGATCCCCACGAACGGAGCCATTATCAAGAATGTTTTGAAGCAGATCTAAAAATGGTTTCATCTGGGCTAATTACAGCAAAAGTTGGAAGCGCCATCAAAGCAAAGTTGGCCGAAAACGCCGGAATGGCGGCTTCCGCCGCCTTCCGGCGCTTCGGCGAAACTGCTCTGAAAAAGCGATGATAGCGCTATCATGACTCCAAGTCGCATGGAACCCTTATCAATATTGATCAAAACCCCATGATAGCACTTCTCGATGTGACAAAAGTAAGGCACGCCGAGAAACAAATCCGCGCTGCGCTGGTAAAGCTGGCAGCTCAACTCCCCGTCCTGCACGAAAAACTGAAACAGCGCGTGGCACGGCGGCAACGCCATCGTCTCGATCTCGCC
>Ga0007854_10002182_pt1 | contig 12205 bp, 10 predicted proteins | sample CryBogCBH12Aug08_FD_60382 | JGI IMG/M metagenome (GOLD analysis project Ga0007854, IMG submission 60382) | Freshwater microbial communities from Crystal Bog, Wisconsin, USA - CBH12Aug08 | ecosystem: Environmental > Aquatic > Freshwater > Lake | place: Crystal Bog, Wisconsin, USA | collected... | reverse complement strand
GATCGGACCGATCACCTGGCCTACGTGGACCCGCAACTCTTCAATCAGCCCCTCGTGGTCGGGGTGATCAAGCCGCACCGTGACGAAGGCCACAATCGCCTGGCCGGTCTGGGGGTCGCTCGCCCCGACGACCGCCGCCTCGGCGACTGCGGGGTGCGCCACGAGGGCATGCTCCACCTCGGCGGTGGAGAGCCGGTGGCCTGAGACATTCATCACGTCATCGACCCGACCGAGGAGCCACAGGTCACCCTCCTCATCGCGCTTGGCCCCGTCACCGGCGAAGTACCGCCCGGGAAAGCGGCTCCAGTAGGTCTCGACGAATCGCTCTGGGTCGCCCCAGATCCCTCGGGTCATCCCGGGCCACGGCTCGGTGAGGACCAAGAAGCCGCCCTCGCCGTCGGGAACGCTCTCGCCGTCATGGTCGACCACATCGGCCGAGATGCCCGGGAAGCTCCGCATCGCCGCCCCCGGTTTGGTGGTCGTGATCCCCGGTAGTGGCGTGATCATGATGCCGCCGGTCTCGGTCTGCCACCAGGTGTCGACGATGGGGCACCGCCCTCCACCGATCACCCGGCGGTACCACATCCAGGCCTCGGGGTTGATGGGCTCGCCAACGGAGCCGAGGAGCCGCAAGCTCGAGAGGTCGTGGGCGTCGGGGTACTCCTCGCCCCACTTCATGAGCAGGCGGATGGTGGTCGGCGCGGTGTACAGGATCGTGACGCCGTACTCCTCGACGATCCGCCACCACCGGTCACGCCCGCCGGCATCGGGGACCCCTTCGTAGAGCACCGAGGTCGCGGCGTTGGCCAGCGGGCCGTAGACGATGTAGCTGTGCCCGGTCACCCAGCCGATATCGGCTGCGGTCCACTGCACATCGCGCTCCGGCTTCACGTCGAAGACGTGGCGGTAGGTGGCGGCCACCTGGGTGAGGTACCCCCCCGTGGTGTGCAGGATCCCCTTCGGCTTGGCCGTCGTTCCCGAGGTGTACATGATGTAGAGCGGTTGCTCGGCATCGAAGGCCTCGGCCTCATGGACCGTCGGCTGGCGATCGACCACGTCATGCCACCAGTGGTCACGCCCATCGACCCAGTCGACGTCCTGGCCGGTCCGCCGCACCACCAGCACCTGGCGTACCTCCGGGCACCGGGTGAGCGCCTCATCGACATTGACCTTGAGCCCGCTCGCCGCCTCTCGGCGGAAGCCGCCGTCGGCGGTGATCACCACTCGAGCATCCGCGTCGAGGATCCGGTCGCTCAGCGCATCGGCGGAGAATCCGCCGAACACCACCGAGTGCACCGCACCCAGTCGGGCGCACGCCAGCATCGCGACCACCGCTTCGGGGATCATCGGGAGGTAGATGGCGACCCGGTCCCCGGCCTCGACGCCGAGTTCGACCAGCGCGTGCGCCGCCTGCGCCACCATTTCTTGGAGCTCGGCGTAGGTGATCGTGCGCCGGTCCCCCTCCGGTTCGCCCACCCAGTGGTAGGCGACCCGGCCTCCGAGCCCGGCCGCCACGTGCCGGTCCACGCAGACCACGCTGGCGTTCAGCCGACCGCCGACGAACCACCGGGCGAAAGGAGGGTTGGACCAGTCGAGGACCTCGGTCCAGGGTGTTGCCCAGTCGAGCCGCTGGGCTTCACTCGCCCAGAAGCCCAGCCGATCAGCGGTGGCGAGGTCATCTACCTCGGTGGTTGCCGTCGCTTGTGCAGCGAAGTCCGGCGGTGGTGGGAAGTGGCGTAGCTCATGCAGCAGCGCCTCGATCTCTTCGTGGTGCTCCGGCCCCATGTGCCCTCCCCCTGGTCAACCTCGCCTCTACGCTACGCCCTCGTCCATCCGCCTTCAGTAGTCGCTGGGGAGCAGCACGGTCGTCACCGACCGATCGGCCTCGGTGATGCACCACACCCGGGTGGGACCGAGCTGGTAAGCCGAGAGCAGGCGTCCTCCACCGACCCGGGCGAGGTCATTCGCCGCCCAATCCTCGGGATCGAGGTCCCCCCAGTCGCCAGCGCGGTGTCGTTCCAGCAGGTGGCGCAGGAGGCCGAGCACCCGAGCGGAGTCGGCGTCGAGATCGTCGTGCAGCCGATGCCAGCAGGCCGTCGTGACGACGACCTGGCCCAGGGTGAGAGCAGTGCGGGTGGTGGTCTCCATAACCGCACCGTGCTGGCACCGCCTCGCGACCGACCTCGCTCAGCCGAGAGCGCCTCACCTAGGGTGTTGCTGTCGGAAAGGGGCAGGAGTGCGACTTGGGGTCTTGACCGCTGGCGGTGACGCTCCAGGGCTCAACGCGGCGATCCGAGCGGTCGCTCGTCGAGCCCTCAGCCTCGGCCATGAGGTCATCGGCGTCCGCAATGGCTGGCTCGGCCTGCTCGAAGAGGACCTCATCGATCTCGGTCGCCACGAGGTGGCCGGCATCATGCCGCTCGGCGGCACCATCTTGGGCACTGCTCGGTGCTCGCTGGACGATCCACCTGGCGGTCGTGACCGGGTCGCCGAGACGATCGCTCGCCGCCTCGATGGCCTCGTGGCGATCGGCGGCGACGGAACCTTGAGCGTGGCGCAGGGGCTGGCCGCGAGTGGCGCGCCGGTCGTTGGGGTCCCGAAGACCGTCGACAACGATCTGTCCGGGACCGAGTACTGCATCGGTTTCGATACCGCCGTCGCCATTGCGACCGAGGCCATCGACCGGCTGCACACCACCGCGGCGTCCCACCATCGGGTCATGGTGGTAGAGGTCATGGGGCGCCGGACGGGGTGGGTGGCGGCGCTCGCCGGGCTCGCTGGCGGTGCGGACTTGATCTTGGTGCCCGAACGCCCGGTCGGCCTCGACCAGGTGGTGGACCACCTCGATCAGCGCCGCCGCAACGGCTCCTCCTTCTCCATCGTGGTGGTCGCCGAAGGCGCCGATCTCGGTGCCCTCGGAGGCCACGAGGACCCCGGAGCCAGCCATGACGGGTTGGGTCGCCCATTGCTGGCCGACCGAGGGGTCGGTCGCCAGCTCGCGGCGTTGCTTGAACCAGCCAGTGGAGCCGAGACCCGCACCACGGTCCTCGGCCATGTCGTGCGTGGCGGGACGGCCACCGCCTACGACCGGATCTGGGCCACCCGCCTTGGCGTCGCCGCCACCGACCTGGCGATCGAGGGTCGCTGGGGCGTCGCCGCCGTGGTGCGCGATGGCCGGTCCACGGCGGCCCCGATTGAGGAGCTGGTCGGCGTCGCCCACCCGGTCCCCGACGACCTGCTCGACCTCTGCGCGGTGTTCTACTGAGCGGCGCTCCGGGCGGCCGGTCGGGCCGACGTTCGACGGTGGTGCCGCTCCCCCTCGGGATGTCCGACCCGGCGAATGGCGAGGAACGCCACCGCCACGTAGCCGACCCATGCGAGCAGCTGCAGCGGCGTCGGCTGACTTGAGTAGCCGAGCAGGGTGTGCAGGATGTCGCCGAGGGCGCTCGACTCAGCGAGCACGGCGTCGGTGCTCCACATCGGATGCGTGAGGATCGGGAGCCAGCCGAGCTCTTGGAGGTTCCCCACCGCATCGGCGACGAGGCCGGCGGCGAAGATGATCAGCAAGATGCCGAGCACTTTGAAGAATCGCCCCAAGTTCAGCTTTGCGCCGAGTCGGAAGATGGAGAAGGCGATCCCGAGCGAGACCACCAGCCCTGCGAGCCCACCCCACAGGGCGCCCCGTCCTGAGGTGCTGAAGACGATCGCCAAGGTGAACACCACCGTCTCGAGCCCCTCACGGCCGACCGCCTGGAACGACAGGAGGAAGAGGCCTCGACGCTCCCCCGTGCTCAGGGCCACGTCGGTGCGGTCCCGCAGCTCGGTCGAGATGGTCCGGGCGTGGCGGCGCATCCAAATGGTCATGTAGGTGAGGATCGCTGCCGCCAGCAGGTAGGTGACCGTCTCGAAGATGGTCTGGGCACGCGTCCCGCTCCAGGTGTGGACCCACTGGTAGATGGCCACCCCGGCGAGGAGCGACAGCACCACCGCAGCGCCGACCCCGGCGAGCACGTCGCGGATGTAGCGACGCTGACCGATCTTGTCGAGGTAGGCGCACAGGACCGCCACCACCATCGACATCTCGATCCCCTCCCGCAGGAAGATCACGAAGGTCGGAATCACGGGGGCTCCCTCTGGCGCAGAACTGCTGGACAGGTGAATCTTAGGGCGCCCTAAGATTCGCGGCAACGCGACTCAGGCGCGCCAGCGCACCACGCGGTAGGGCAGCTGCAGGTAGGTCACCCCGAGGACCCGAGCGTGGGCTGGCACCTCGAAGGTCACGGGCGCCGACCGACAGCCTCGCGTCGTGCCCACCCCATCGGCCAAGGCTGGCTGCGCGCCGCGTTGGCTCGGCCAAACCGGCGCCGCCCCTGCCAAGTTCACCTCGAAGGCCACCACCCCATCGGGGCGCCAGGTGCCGTCGGTGCAGGCGGCAATCGTGGCGATCACCAGGCGCCGACCCGGCGGCGGGGCCGGAGCTGTTCCCACCGACCCCGTGGTCGTCGAGAGGCGTTCGAGCGCAGCCCGCTGCAAGCCGGGGTCGAGGGGATTGGCCACCACGGCGAGCCGCCCGATCGGTACCGACGCAGAAGCCCCGGGGAGCGGCACCTCAGGAGAAGGTCCGCCGCCAGGGCCTCCTGAGCTCACTGCGATGACGATGGCAACCCCGAACACCGCGACCAGGACCGCCGCGAACCACCAGGTGGCCCGCCGGCGCTGCGGGTCGCGAGGGGCAGCCTCGCTCGACCGGTCCCCCTCACCCAGGGAGTCGAGGGTCCCGTCATCGCGCATGGACGCACCGTACTTGCTCGGCCAGCGGCGCTGCCGCGGCTCCCCACCACTTCGCCACCTCGACCCCTAGGCTCTGCGGGTGCCCCCGGATCCCCGCACCGCTGCTGGTACCGCCGTCGTCGAGGAGTTCCGGCGCGTCAGCCAGCCGCCCTACGAGGCGCCGATGGTGGTGGCCATCAACGGCGCGTTGATGACGATCCTGTGGTTCCTCCTCCCGCCGGACCTCGTGAACCTCGTGTTCTCCGAACACCGCCCCTACGCCTACGCCGCAGTGCTGGTGGCCTGGATGGTCGCTGACGTCCCAGCGACCAATGTCCTCGGCTCGACCCCGGACCTGGCGCTGTCCTGCCTCGACGACCCGGTGGCGCTCCGCCGCCAGCTCTGGGCGAAGGATGTGGTGCTGTGGGCGTTGGTCTGTCCCCTCGGCGCCATCATCGCCTTCAGTGGTGGGCTGGGACATCGAAACCCCGCATCGCTGGCCGTCACCGTGATCAGCATCTTGATCCTCCCCTTCGGTGCGCTCAGTGCAGCGGACTGGGTCGGCGTGCTGTGGCCCTATCGCCCCCGTCCGCTCCGTGAGCGCTGGGAGCAGCGCCACCAGCCTCGGCAGCTCCTGCGGTGGATCACCTTGGTGCTGCTGCCCTATGGCTGGGTTCCACTCGTCCTGTCCTTCGAGCTGACGCCAATGCTGCTGATCTGGCGGATCGGTGCCCATGGGTGGGATGCCCCGCCATCGACGGCGAACCTGCTCTTGGGGAGTGCCGCGGGTTGGCTCTTCGCTGCCCTCTGCTACTACCTCGGCCGACTGATCACGAACCGGATGGTCGCGAGCCGCCGAGAGCGGCTCCGAGTTGATCTCGCCAATCCCGCCTTCGGCTGACCCGCAGCTCAGTGGTGGAAGCCCGCAGCCTCGATCGGGGTCATCGGCGTGGTGATCGGATGGCGGGCGAAGTGCTGCAGGGCGCGGCGGTAGTCCTCGAGGAGGAGATCGGCGAGATCCCGGCTGAAGTCGTGCCGAACCAGGATCCGCTGGACCACGAGGTCCTCCCGTTCAGGCGGGAGGGTGTAGGCCGGGACCTGCCAGCCGCTCGTGCGGAGCCGATCTGCGAGGTCGAACAGGGTGAAGGGGTGTTCCACGTCCTCACGGAGCTTCCAGGCGAGCCCAGGAATGCCGTCGCTCCCGTCGCTCAGCATCTCGAAGGGGCCGAGCGCCGAGATCTCCGCAGCGAGGTAGCGGGCGTTGTCGTAGCCCGCTTGGTGGATCCGGGCGTAGCCCTCCCGACCGAGTCGGACCTCCGACACCAACGGTCTGGTACCAGCACGCAGTCCGACCTCATCGAGCGCCACGATGAACGCAGGCGCGCCGACCACCTGGACGGTGAGCTGGTCAGGGTAGATGCAGATCGATTCGATCAGCTCCTCGACGAGCACCCGGCGCTCAGCCTCGGTCGCCTCGTCCCAGAGCGCTTCCAAATCGAGATCCTCGATCATGGTGGCGACCTCGTCGAAGTGCCCGACCGCAGCTGCTCGCTCCTTCGCCGCTTCTGCTGCGCGCTCCTGCTGCTCCCGCAGCGACTGCAACTGGCCGAGGAGTCGCCGCTCCTCGTGGGCGAAGCGCTCCGGGTCGATGTGGTCGCCGTAGTAGAGGTCGAGCAACTTGCGGTGCTTGTGCTCGAGGGAGGCGATGGCCCCGGCGACGCTCGGCGCCTCCAAGGCCCCCTGGTGGTGCTCCTGGGCGAGGTGCTCTCGGATGGCTGCTCGCAGGTCGGCGCTGTCTTGGAGGAGCCTGAGCCCGAGCTGGGCGGCCCGCAGCAGGCCGCTCGCCGCACGTCGTGGTTGCTGGCAGCCCTGGCCCCGGTGACGGCAGCGGTAGAGGCGCTGGTTGCGCTCGTTGTACTCGACTCCCGCCACCCGTCCGCAGAGCCCACAGCGCACGATGCCCGACAGCAGGTCTCGGCTGCGCCGCCGTCCGGGGATGTGGCCCCGCTGGGCCGCGTCGAAGGCCTGGAGCGTGACGAGCGGCTCGTGGATGCCGGGGAACCAGCGCTCCCGCAGGCGGGTCTCCCCGAGGTAGACCCGGTTCTGGAGCAGGTGCCGGACCGTCGACATCTTGAGGCCGAGTTCCTCCTCGATGCTTCGGAGGGAGCATCCCGCGGCTCGCAGCTCGAAGGCTCGCCGCACGAGCGGCGCGTCGCCGTTCGGCCGCAACTCGCCGTCGACCATGTCGTAACCCGTCGGGGCACGGTTCTGCCAGCGTCCCTGCTCGGCGGCTTGGCGCATGCCCATGTGCACGTTCTCGACGATGTGCTCCCGCTGGTACTGCGCGAAGACGCCGTGGATGCCGACCTGGAGCCGACCCGACGCCGTGCCGAGATCGAGGTCACCTTCGTTGACGGAGTGGACCCGGACCTCATGGAGGTTGAAGAGCTTGACCAGGGTGTCGAAGTCTCCCTGGTCTCGGCTCAGCCGATCGAGGCTCCAGATGACGACGTGGCGCACCCGACCCTCGCCCACCCCGGCGAGGAGCTGCTGCATGGCGGGGCGATCCAGGTTCTTCCCCGAGCAGCCCTCGTCGGCGAGCACCTCAACCCCACTGAGCCCCCGCTGCTTGGCCAGCTCCCGGCAGCGCTTCTCCTGGGCATCGGGGGAGAAGTCAACCTGGTCCTCGGTCGAGACCCGGACGTAGATCACGGTCTGGCTCATGGTCCTCCTCTCGCCCATCGTGGCGCTGGGCTCGTCGGGCAAGGATGCCAGCAATCACGCTGGCAGCGATGGTCCAGTCGTGGTCGAGCGTCCCGAGGACGAGCGCGGTTACCACCTCCACGTCATCACCGGTGGGCCGTCCCACCCCTCGTCGTCGTTCGAGTCCCAGACCTCGACGGCACCGCCGACCTCATCGGGCAGCAGCTGCGCCACGATCCCGGTCGCCTCCGCCTTCGACGCCACCCAGCGCGTCTGCTTCTCTGGCGCGTAGCCCTGGGCAACTTCGTAGCGATGGTCCCGGGGACCAATGCTCCCTGGTCCCCAGTCCTTCTGGGCGTACTTGCAGCCATAGGCAGCGGCGCGGCGCCAGCCCTCTCTCGGGGTGCGACAGAGCCCGAGCCGCTCTCCCTTGGGCGTCCTCGGCGCGGTGGCGAAGTCCGTCACCCAGACGTAGCCGTGGCCCCAGAGCCCCTCGACGCGATGCTGCGGCAGGCGGCTGGCTACGAAGAGGTTCACGTGCCAGCCGTGCCCGCCGGGGTGCAGTTCGGGGGAGTACCAGTAGGGCAGGGGTCCCTCAGGCCAGGCGAGACGAATCCGTCGGGCCAAGGCCGCAACCTGGCCCATGACCTGGCGCCGGTCCTGCGCGCTCTCGCGGAAGGTGAGCACCCACATGAACCGCAGCCGGTTGGCCACGAAGTAGCGGCGGGACTTCGCCGCCGCTCGGGCGTTCGCCGCCTGCACTGAGCGGTCGAGGCGGGGCTCCTCTGGACGCGAGAGCCGCTCTCGCCGCCGCCACTCCTCGGCGAGCTGCCGGGCCTGGTCGTCGAGCCAGGCCTCGGCGGGACTCGCGATGCTGCGACCTCTCGTGGAGTGGCGCCAGATGAGGGTCGCCTCGGCGCAGTCTGGGTAGGTGGTCAGCCACCAGCCGGAGCTCTGCTCGACCCCGCGACGGCTGACGAGTTGTGTGCTTCTGTCAAGTGAAGGGGAGCCCTGCGGGCTCCCCGTGGCCGCGCCGGTCCCGAGCCTCTCCAGGTGAGTCTCAGAAACAGCGACTTGCTCCATGGGCACACCGTAGCAGTCTCAGCAACAGAGACCACACCGATGTAGTTCGACCGGCCCTGAGAGCGTCAGGCTGGGCAGCAGTGGCGGTTGTCCCTGGCCTGCGACGGTCGCCAAGGTGGCACCACTCGGGGCGGTGCCACTGGCACCTCACGTCACGTCAGCGGCAGCCGGTGCCCACGACCGGGGCCTGGGCACACCCACCCGTCACCGCCGGGCGCTGGCGCGCCCTAGCCGGTGACGCCGGGGGAGAGCCCGAGGTCCCCAGATCCTGCGAGCACGGGCGACCCGCCGAGGATGTAGACGAAGGGTTGCGCTGCGGCCACCACCGTCTTGCGGAGGGTGTACGTCTTGAAGAGCTCGTCGTAGCGGGCCTGGGCGCCAGAGAGCTGGTTCATCCGCAGCGGGCTCACCTCATCGGGGAATGCCCGCCGGAAGGCTTGCTGATCCCGGAACGCTGACGCCCGGCTCTCCTGGGCGAGTTCGCCGTACTCTTCAATCGAGGCTGGCTCTCGTCCCAGCTCCGCAGTCGCCAAGCCCCAACCCAGGGCGAACTTCAGCGCCCGAGCGGTGTCTCTGAGGTTGGAGTTGCGGTAGCCCAGCTCCGCCCAGGTCAGCTGTCGCTCTCGACTCACGCCACCAGGGTAGTGGGTAGTCGCTGAAGCTGAGACTATGGTCGGACTATGGGTGCGTCACCTACCGGCACCTTTGCCCGGCTTGTGCGCTCACGGACGTGGCGAGTCGCAGCTTCGGGAACGCTGTGACACTGACAGCGGGTTCGCCGTGCATGGGTCTTCTGCCATTGCCTGTCACACTTTGAACCATGGATGATCAATCGCCACAGGTCCTTCGAAGTCCACCCGTTCAGCGATCAATTGCAGGGATTCTGTTCGTCGTGATGGGCGGATGCGCCATAATCCCGCTCACCAATAGTTGGACGGACCCCAACCAATCGCTCGGCTTGCCCGTCCAGGTGTTTATAGTCGCCACGGCCATATTGTGCTTTTGGATCGCCTTCCGCATCGTTCGGGCTGGTTACGTCAGATTCGACGCCACGTCAATCACAGTCCGGGGGACCTTTCGGGACCGAACAATCCCGCGTGGCGACATCACTCACGTAGCGATTGGTCCATCGTCAGGGGCCGGCTATGCCCGAGTTGCTCCCCACCTCGGGCTGAAGTCAGGCAAGGAGCTGACACTCTCTGAGTTTGCGTCGCCCAAGTCCTCCTACGAGCGACACCCCGACACGTCTTCAGCTGGAATCGCCGTGAATGCCCTCCGCTCCGGCCTTGGTCTGCAGGCCGCAGAGGATTCAGGGCATTAGTCCGGCTCCAGGAGTCCGCCGGACCTCCGAGCTGGTAATAACTATCCCCGATCGCCGGGTCGGTTCGTCAAACTCAGCGAGCTAGCCGTCGTGGTCCTGCACGCTTGGGCGCCTTCGGTTGTCGATCACACCCTTCATGATGACGAAGACACCGCCAGCGATGAAGCACATCAAACCAGCGATCATCGACCAGATGGAGTGGTGGTAGAAACCTGAGAGGAACAACCAAAATCCGATGAGGAGCGTGGCACGGAAAGCCCAAAACCACGGCACCCACGCTCCCTCGCCGGCTGCCCTGAGCTTGCGATCCTCACGCGTCCCCTTCTGGACCGTGACCACGACCAGGAATCCCACAAGTACGTATTGAACGATCATCAATTCGACCCCCCTCCATGTGCGCGGGCATCCCCGACCGCCGGATATGGGACCACATTAGGCAGCGGAGATGCCGAGTCTCCACCGATCGGTCCCAGTTCGCGCCGATCGGTCCAGGTTGTAGTACTGCGCCACCACCTGGCCACCGGGCCTCGAGAAGTTGAGCGCGAAGGTCGGCATGTGGCCACCGAGGTAGTTGACGTCGAAGATCAGCTCTTCGGGGAGGTCTGCTGCGCTCCGCCAGATCACCCAACCGACGCCGAGCGGGGCGAGGCCGAACTTGTGCCCCGAGGCGTTGATGGAGCGCACCCGGGGCAACCGGAAGTCCCAGAGGAGCTCGGGTTGGCAGAACGGCGCCACGAAGCCGCCTGAGGCGGCATCGACATGGATCGCCACATCGAGGCCGGTCGCTTCCTCCAGCTCATCGAGCGCCGCAGCGATCGCAGCCACCGGCTCGTACTGGCAGGTGAAGGTCACGCCCAGGGTCGGCACCACCCCGATGGTCCGCTCGTCGACCCGGGCGAGCACCTCGTCTGGCGTGAGCAGGAGGCGATCGCCCTGCATCGGGACCTCTCGGAGCTCGACGTCGAAGTAGCGGGCGAACTTGTGCCAGCAGATCTGGACCGGTCCGGTGACGAGGTTCGGTCGGTCACACGGCTCGCCCGCAGCGCGCCGTGCGGCCCGCCACCGCCACAGCATGGCCAACCCCCCGAGCATCGCGGCTTCAGAGGAGCCAGTGGTCGAGGTACCGATGGTGTCGGCGGCTTCAGGCGCGCCCCACAGGTCAGCCAACAGGTGCACGCATCGTGCCTCGAGCTCTGCGGTCTGGGGGTACTCGTCCTTATCCACCATGTTCTTGTCCAAGGTGGCGGCCATGAGGTCGCGGACCTCTGGTTCGAGCCAGGTCTGACAGAAGGTGGCCAGGTTCTGCCGGGAGTTGCCATCGAGGAGCAGCTCGTCGAGCACGAGTTGGCGGATGCGAGCGGGCTGCTGCTCATGGATCGGCATCGTGAACTTGGGCAGCGCAGCGCTGAGTTCCCTCGAGGCGAAGACATCGTCATCGAGCGCCCTGCGCACTTCGCTCCGGCGGTGCAGCATCGCGGACCTCCTCCTGCGGCCCGGTCGTCGGGCCAGTTCGTAGCCTGCCAGGTGGAGGGCGAGGGTTCGCGCCGAGGTTGCAGTCGCACGACTTCCCACGGTTGCTTCGCCTCGAGCACCTGCCTCGCTCTCGCCTCGACGGTGGCGAGGCGAGAGCGGCGACTGGGCTGCGTGGGCCGGAAGTTCGCGGCTGCTCAGGCCAGGGCCACCACCTCGTCAACGCCCTGCGCCGTCGATACCTCGGTCTGCTCCAGAGGCCCCTCACTTCGGTCCGGACGGGCGAGTTGGCAGCCGAGGGTGACCGCCAGTACCGAGAGCCCTGAAGCGGCGATCCACAGGAGCGGGATTGGCCTGATCGGCGGCACCCAGGTCGGCACCTCCCGCCAGAACCACTCCAGGCCCTCGACGCCGACCACGTAGCGGCGGAGGTTCGCACCGAACGCCACGAAGGCCATGGCGAGCAGCGGGAACAGCGGAAGCACCCGCACCCAGGTCCACCGCCGGGACCGGACCTGCAGACCCACTGCAGTCGACAGCACCAGGACCCCCTCCACGAGCGGCAAGGAGTTGCGCCCTTGCCACGTGATGCCGTTGGTGGTCGCCTGCGAGGCGACGATGACCACGGGGAAGGCAACGGTGAGGAGCCCCAAGAGGACGAGGACGAGCTTCACCCGCAGGCTCGCGCGCAGGAGCGCCAGGACGATGACGAGGACCATCGAGACGTCGAACACCCCGTGCACGACGGCAGGGAGACCCGTGTCGAGCCAGCCCAACTTCCCAATGCTCTGATTCCACCAGAGGGGCAACTGGTCGAAGGCGACGCGGAGCGCATGGTTGTTCGAGGTGGACGGGTCG
>Ga0007854_10002178_pt1 | contig 12227 bp, 7 predicted proteins | sample CryBogCBH12Aug08_FD_60382 | JGI IMG/M metagenome (GOLD analysis project Ga0007854, IMG submission 60382) | Freshwater microbial communities from Crystal Bog, Wisconsin, USA - CBH12Aug08 | ecosystem: Environmental > Aquatic > Freshwater > Lake | place: Crystal Bog, Wisconsin, USA | collected... | reverse complement strand
GTGAAGGCGTCGCCGGCGGGGTCGCGGTCCTGGCGCATCGTGTAATCGGCGAGTGTGCCGCGTTGCCAGGGGTGGACATTGACACAGCCGGCGGTGCCGAACAGGGCGGTCGCGGCCAGCAAAGAAAGCATTAAGCGCAATTTCATAGGGTGATTATTTCTTTTTGAGGAGGGATTCGATTTCCTGTTCGTATTGTTTGCGGGTTTCGGCGCCGTGGAAGCCGCTGTGGGTGAAGGCCACTTTGCCGTCGGTCCCGATCAGGAAAGAAGCGGGCATGGTGCTGACATTCGCGATTTCCACCAGTTTCTGTTTGGCGTCGCGCACGATGGTGAAGGTGACGTGGTGGTCTTTCAAAAAGTCCTGCATGTCGCTTTTCGCCTCGTCCTCGTTGACGGCGATGATGACCAGGCCCTGGGGGCCGTATTTTTTCTGAAGTTCGTCCATGACCGGGAACGAGGCGCCGCAGGGGCCGCACCAGGAGGCCCAAAAGTCGACGACGACGACCTTGCCGGCGGTGTCGGCGGGCAGGGTTCCTTCCAGCCGGTAACCGGCCAGGTCGGGGAGGGCGTCGCCGACTTTCCAGCTGGCGTCGGCGGTGACGGCGCCTCCCAGCAAAGCGGCGGCGGCAGAGAGCAGGAGGGGAAGGGATGGGCGAGATGGCATAATCAACGGGTGGTATAATTTTGGAATTGGGGGGTCATACTGCGGGAGTTTTCCGAGACGATGGCGGCTTCGACGCCGGGGCAGAGTTGAATCAGGTCCAGCCCTTCGCGGGCTCCGAGTACAAACGCGGTGGTGGACAGGATGCCGGCGAGGGTGCAATTCGGGGCGATGACGGAGACGGCGAGGCAGCCGTTGTTCACGGGGTAGCCATCGCGGGGGTCGATGATGTGGCCGTAGCGGCGGCCGCCGGCGGTGAAATGGCGGAGGTAATCACCCGAGGTGGTCACGGCGTGGTTGTTCACGGCGACGCCGGTCCAGCAGCGGCCGGGTTCGCAGGGATCTTGCAGGCCGATGCCCCAGAAACCGCGTTCGGGGGGGCCGCCATGCACGCGGATGTCCTGCCCAAAATCGACCAGGACATTGGGCACACCGCGGTGCAGCGCGAGTTCGAGCACCCGGTCGACGGCGAATTCCTTGCCGATGCCGCCCAGGTCCAGACACATTCCGGGAACGGGCAGGAAGACGGCGCCTTTGCGCCGCTGCACTTTGCGCCAGCCGGTGAGTTCCCGGGTGGCGGCCACCGTTGCTTCGGAGGGAACGGTCGGGCTGGGGGCCTTCCAGTTCCACAGGCGCATCAGGGGCAAGGCGGTGGGATCGAACACGCCGCGGGTGAAAAAGACCATTTCGTGACACAACTGCAGCAGGGCGTCGGTCTCGGGATCCACGTCCACCCAGTGCAATCCGGCAGCGAGGTTGATGCGGCTGATCAGGCTGTCCGGGAGAAACCGCGAATACCGGGCTTCGAAGGCCGCCACCCAGTCCAGCACTTCGGATTGGAATGACCGGGCCAGTTGCGGGTTGGGGCAGTGGAACTTGACCCGGCATTGCGTGCCCAGGGCTTGAAAAAGCAACTCATACATTGCCGCCGTGGAAGCCAGCCGCGCCGAATCCCTCACGCGGGCGCGGACGGATTCCACTGAGTTGGTCGGAGCCTCGGTCATGAGCGGTCAGAACGTCAGGCGGGCACCGACGGTGAAGCTGTTGGCGTTGGGATAAACCCAGGCGGGGGTTTGGCCGTCCATCCCCTGCATCACATAACGCTGGTAGGAGGCTTCAATGTAGAAATGATTGACGACCTTGCATTGCAGGGTCACGCCGGCGGACAGGCTTTGCAGCCGGGACAGCCGGTAGTCGGCCGAATAATATTCCGGAATCACCGGCTGCGGATTGCCGTCGTACGGGGTGGGGTCGCCCGGGTTCAATGAGACTGCGCCCACATAGCCCGGCAGGGTGACGTTGTAAAAGTCGGCGGCCGACTGGGTGTAATAACGGAAGGAGGGGGAAAGGGTGACGTATTTGCCGATTTTTTGATACCACGCGAGGGACACCGTGTGGGCGAAGATGCCGTAGGAGTCGTGGTAAAACCGGTAGGAGCCTTCGACGCTGCCATTGAGCCGGGTGAAGAAGTGCGTCAATTGGACGTAGGCAATCTCTTTGACCCGCTGGTTGGGAACATTTTCCGGACCGGCGGTGCCGTCATAAAACAGGAATCCTTTGTAGGGGTCGCCGAGGTAGCCGTTTTCATACCCCATTTCGAAATTCGCCGTCAGGACGGTTTTGGGCGAAAGCAACTGGTTGATGCCGACGATGAAATCGTCGGCGTCTTTTTTCAGGTCGATGGGGTTGCCGTTATCGTCCTGAAACAACTGGCCGTAGGGCGAGTTGCCTTTTTCGATCGTGTCGAAATCATGGGACCAGCCCACGTTGAGGGTGGTGTTTTTTTCGTTGAAGTCGCGGGAATAATTAATGGCGACGCCCCGGGAGATATAGTCGCTTTCGCCGCTGTAAGAGCCCTGGATGCTGAGGCGGTTGTCGCCGAAGATAAAGGTCGGTTCGCCGAAGCCGGCCATGCGGTTGTCTTTCATGCGGGCCAGCGCATAGGAATCGTCCCAGATGCTGGCGGCAAAAGTGCCGGCGGGGATGTGGTCGAGCGTGGGGAGGCCGGTGGGGGTGGCGCCGGAGACCGCGTCGTTGACGACCTGGCCTTTGAACGCCAGCCACGGGGCCAAGGTGACGTTGAACGCGCCTTGATGGCTCACGACGGCAATGCGGCCGTTGTTTTCCTGATACTGTTCGTACCGGTAGACGAAGTCCTCCTGGGCATGGGCGCGCAGCAGCAGACCGGAGGTGAGAATGGCCGCCAACATCAACGCCGTTGCCTGACGGCGGGTGTGGCGTAGGGTGGAAGCGAAGAGAAGCCGGGCAATGGCGGTATTGGGTCGGTGCATAAAAACCTACTTCTGATTATTCAACCTTTAGTGTACGGGCAAAAAATACAACGCCCACTAAACGGACGCAAATGAAAAGAAACAAAACTACTTCAATTTAATAGAAAAACAATAAACGGGAAATGGTTCGCCATTTTTGACCGGGCGTGACGGGGTGGTTTCTTTGGCGGCTTTATAACCACAACAATTTAGCTCGAAAAATGAAATTGAAAATGGCCGTCGGCCCCCAACGTGGGCAGTGAACGCTCTTGGGAAAACTGAATGATTCGGTGAAGTTATTGCCAGTGCTTTTCGCCCGAGAGCCGGGACGCTCTGCGGGTACTGATGCAGGAAGCAACTGGGTCCAACGCGGGCGGCGGTCCGCCCACTTTATCGGGACCGCTGCGGTGGAGAAAATCCTCGGGAAATTCAGCGGGTGCCGGGGCCGGTTGGGAATGGAAGTTTTCCACTGTAAGCGGTCTCGGGAGTGGGGAACAGAATGACCAAACTGGGTAGACAAAAGAATGGTTCCGGCGCATCTTGGGTCATGCGGAAGAGTTGTTATTGGGTCCTGGGGGCCATCCTGCTGGCGTCGCGGCCGGCGGCCGCCGTTCCGCCGGTTTCGGAGGGGTTGCCGCCGACCCTTATCTATCAAGGGGAAGCGTATGTTGCCTTGCCGGTGTTGAGTGACCGGTTTGGTTTAAAATCCACCCCGCCCAAAGTTGCGGCGCAAAGTATCAAGGTTGAGTCGGGGGGGAGGACTTGGGATTTTTTCAACGGAGGCGATCAGGTGCGCTGTCCGGACGGGCGCATTCACCCGTTGTTCCGGCCATTACTGGTTTTTCGCGGGGTGAATTATCTCGACCGCCATGATGCCCAGGAGTTGTTGGGGGTGCGGGTTACGGAGACGGGGGTTCAGTCCGGGGATCAGGAAATGAAGGTGGCGGGCGTGGCGCTTGATTCGCCTTACCAAACTCACCAGGTGGGGGAACTGGACTGCACGGCGTCGGTGTGGCGGCTCACGGGAGCCGTGGACGCGCGGGAAGACCTGTTTCCGGGCGGCCGGTCACATTCGTTGCCGGCGGGCGGCATCTATCTGTGCCGGCGCGAGGCAACGGTGGACGGTGTTCGTTATGCGTTGCTGACGGACATGGGCGCCACCCCGGACAGTTATCTGGTGCCCGAAGCGGTGTTTGCAAAAAACCGGGCCGAGGTTTCTGCCGAGCAAACGGCCTGGCGGGAACGGATGGTTTGGTTTCGGGAACGGGCGGCGGGCGGCCAAGCCTTGCAAACGGGCAATCGGCTCCGCTTGGCTCAGCGCATCAGTGTGACGATGGATTTCTGCTGGTCCATGCGGCCGCCGGAGACGGATTTTTTGGCCGGTCTGCCGGCCTTGGCGCACGATGTGCATCCGCCGGTGACGGTTTTTCTTTCGGGACGCTGGATGGAGCAGCATCCGGGGGACATGGAGGCTTTGATCCGGCTGCAACAGCAATCGGGGGTGAGAATCAACTGGGGATTGCATTCTTGGGTCCATCCCAAGGCGGGGGGATTCATGGACGATCTGACCTTGGCGGACACGCGGGCGGACACGTTGCGGCTGGAGCGAAAAATGCTTGAATGGGGAGTGGTGCCGACGGTGTATTATCGTTTTCCGGGTTTGATTCATGATGCCGCCCATCTGACGGCCATTCTGGACATGAACCTGTTGCCGGTGGATTGTGAAGCTTGGGTGGCGGTGCAGGGGGAGGAACATCCGTTTGGCCATCCGATGCAGTCGGGCAGCATCGTCTTGGTGCATGGCAATGGAAATGAACCGAACGGCATCGCGCGTTTCCGGGTTTGGTTGAAGACTCATCCGGACTGGCGGTGGGAACCGCTGGGGAGTTTCTTGCCCTGAGGCGGACGGTCACCGGTGGTCGGTTCAGTGATTTTCGGCTTGGAGATTCCACATCCGGGCGGTTCCGTCCTCGGCGCCGGTCACCAGCCATGGATGATGGGAGGCGAAGGTTGCCGCGGTGACATTTGCGAGGTGGCCGAAGAGGGTGCTGACGAGCACGCCCGATTCCAAGTCCCAGACCGACACTTGCGGTTCGTTGCTGTTGAAGACCACCCAGCAGCCATCGGGCGAAATGGCGAGCTGGACCTGGAAGTTGCTCAATTCCAGATTGGTGGGCGATTTAATGGTGGGGCGGTTGTGAATGGGGTTGCCGTTACTGGCATCCCAGACGGCGCTGGTGTACACCTCGGCCTTGGCTTTGAAGACGGCGATGAGGCGAGTTCCCGCGGGGTTAAAGGCCAGGGCCAGGGGTTGTTTGCCTTTTTCCTTATCGTTGGCGAAAAGGTATCGCCCGGCGGTGTCCCAGACGCGCAACCGGCCGTCGTCGGTGAGTCCGGCGAGCCGCCGGCTGTCGGCACTGAAGACGGCGCATACGGGGCCGGAAGTGGCATTGGCGAGCGGCAGCGGGAACATCCGGCGCACGTTTTCGGTTGAAATCTCCCAGAGCCAGAAGTTGGTGGAAGCGGGGTTTTCCCGCGCCACAAAACCGTGTCCGTCCGGGCTGAGGGCCAGGGGAACGCCCGGAATGACTTGCACATCATTCCCGGGTTCAAGACTGACGAGGCGGAGGTGTTTGGGGTCGGCGATGGCAATCCGGTTCTGGTCGGGCAGGAATTGCAAAGGCAGTCCGGGCACCAGCACGGTGGCCGACCCATTGGGGGTGGCTGGGAGGATCGGGTGATGCGGCCTCCGGGGGTTGGCCAGGTTCCAAAGTTCGCAACTGCCGTTGGCCCGGCGGACGCAGAGGCGGCGGGCTCCGTCGTCCAAGGCGGCATCGACCGCATCTTCACCGGGGATGGTGGTGGTGAGGAGGCCGTTGGTGGACCAGATGCGGATGACGCCCGGTTTGTTGTAACTGTAAGCATCCATGGTAACCATCGCCTGGTCGTCGGGACTGAAGCGGGCGAGCGCCACGTAACCGCCATGATCCCGCAGGACGGCGCGGAGGCGGGGCGATTTTGACTGGGGGTCGGTATCGGGGGGCGGGAGGCGGTTGATTTTGACCGGGGTTCGCGGATGGGTCACATCCCAGAGGAAGGCATATCCGTTCTGGCTGGCGGCGGCCAACTGCCGGCCGTCATGGCTGAATTCGACGGCGTTGACCCAGGCGTTGTTGGGTTCCTCCCGGAACACATCGCACCGCAAATCGTCGCAGAGCAACCCGCCGGTGGCCGTATCCCAGAGTTTGACCATGTTGTCCCCCCCACCGGTGGCCACGATTTTTCCGTCCGGACTGAACACGGCGTCGCGGATTTTCAAGCGGGCCGATTCTTCGTTATAGCTCACATCTTTGCTCATGAGCGCGTGACGCAAAACCAGGGGAGGTCCGTTGGAGGTCAGATTCCAAACCCGGGCGGCGCCGTCTGCGCTGGCCGCCACCAGCCACCGGCCGTCGGCGCTGAAGCGCACCCGGCGCGTCCAACTGGGCGAGCCGGGCAACACTTTGGCCAGCGGGGCGCTGACCAGATATCGGATTCCCGGGTGCCGGGTGTCAATCAGGCCGATGGTCCCGTCCCACGCGCCGAAGGCGATGCGTTGTTCATCGGGGCTGAATTCGGCATAACGGATTCGTCCGTCAATCTCATTCAGGTTTTTCACGGCCACGTAATTGGTGATGCAGTTGGTCCAGCTTTGCAATTCCACCCCGGTGTGGGAGTCCCAGAGCCGCACGGTTTGGTCCAAGCCCGCCGACAGGACCCGGTTTCCCTGCCGGTCAAACGTCGCCCATTGGATGTTTTGGGTGTGTTTGGTAAACGTGGGACCGATTTGCCGGCCGGTGGCGGTATCCCAGATTTTGGCGGCGGTGTCGTTACCGGTGCTGATGACGGTGACCACCCGCTGACCGGTCTCGTCAAAAACTGCGGGGAACAAGATGTCGCCGGGTACGGTGCTGTGGATAAAAACCTGCCGGGGCGGCGGCGAGCCCAGGCCGTTCGCATCCCAAAGGCGCGCCACGCCGTCGTTGCAAGCCGTGACGATGAGGTTGCCGTCGCGGCTATACATGGCCCAGTCCACCACATTGGTGTGGTTCAGGACCGCCAGTTGAGTGCCGTTGGAGATGTCGTAAATCTGAGCGCTCCAGTCCGCCCGGGGCAGCAATATCCGCCGGTCATCGGGGCTGAAATGGGCGTAAAAAACGGCCTTTTGACTCAGCTTTTCCCGCTTGGCGGCGGGGGACGCGGCGCGGGACAGCTCGGTGATCCGAAACCGGATTCGCTCGCGTTCGGTTTCAGTGCGGGCGTCGGCCAGCGCTTCGTCCAAGCGCGGGCCGGAGACATCCGGCTTTTTCAGCAACTCCGCCACATCTTCGTGCAGCAGGGAATCGACCCGGATCTGTTTCACCTGGTGCCAGGCCAAGCCCAGCAGCATCGCCAGCAAGCTCACCAGGAGGGCGCTGGCCGCCAGCCGTTGTAAAAAATGTCGCCGGGCGCGATTCCACAGATAATCGAATTCCACTTCCAGCAAGGCAGCGGTGAGTTTGCAAAAGGCGCGCGCACGCCCGTCCTTGTGCCGCCGGACATCGGGGGCGAACGGGACGGGCAAATCGCTTCCGGGAATCCCGGCGGAATCGACGGTGTGAAGCAGCAGCGGGGGAAAGGATTCCGCCGGATCATCTTTGCCGGCCGGTTTTTTAGCGGGAACCAGCAGGCACAGGATTGTTCGCTCCGGTTGGAGGCTTTTGAAATACCGGACCTCTTCGTTGACCCAAAATGATTTGGCCGAGTTGGGGGAGCAGATCACCACGAGATAGCGCGAGGCGTCCAGGGCCTGGCGCAAACTGGCGGTGAGGCTGGTCGCGCCTTTCAGTTCGTCACGATCGCGAAACACCCGGAAATACCGGCCGAAGATGCCGTGATGGCAAGGGCTTTCGGCGGGTAGATTCGCGGCATACTTGCGGGGAAGGCGGAAGTCCTCGAGGTGTTTATGGAGCCATCTGGCCCAGTATTCGTCCTCGTGGCTGTAGCTGATGAACGCCCAATATTTATAATCAGCCCCCATCATGGGCATTATGTTTTGAGGGAACGGTCATGGCAACTCCCAATCGCACGAAGCGCGCCGTTTTTTCTGCGGGCCGTGACGGACTGACTCGCGATAAATCGCGGGCGACTCCTTCCTGTTTGGGATTGGGTATTTAAACTGCCGATGCCCGGCGATGCGAAGCTGGACCAACCTTCATCGTGTCGGGAAAGGAGATGCCGGGGCGGGTCAGCCGCACCCATTTGCGCTGATGGGCACAAACCCAAACAACGAAATTGAAACGGTCCGCTTTAGCCGGATGGGGCTTTCCATTCCGGTTTGCGGGTCAAAAGTTTTTGGGCGTGGTCATTTGCAGCGACTGCACGAGGAAGGCCCATTTGTCGGCCGCTTCGGCGATGATTTTCGCCGTCGGTTTGCCGGCGCCGTGACCGGCGCGGGTCTCGACGCGAATGAGAATGGGCGCCGGCCCGGCTTGGGCCGCTTGCAGCGTCGCGGCAAATTTAAAACTGTGGGCGGGCACCACGCGGTCGTCGTGGTCGCCGGTGGTGATGAGGGTGGGCGGATAGACTGTTCCCGGCCGGATGTGGTGCAGCGGGGAATACGCATACAACGCCTTGAACTCCTCCGGATCGTCCGGCGTGCCATAGTCGCTGGTCCAGCCCCAGCCGACCGTGAACCGGTTGAACCGCAGCATGTCCATCACGCCGACGGCGGGCAGGCAGGCCCCATAAAGGTCCGGTCGCTGGGTTTCGCACGCGCCGACCAGCAGGCCGCCGTTGCTGCCGCCGGCGATGGCGAGTTTCGCTTTGGAGGTGTAGCCTTGGGCGATGAGCCATTCGCCGGCGGCGATGAAATCATCGAAGACGTTTTGCTTTTTCAACTTCATCCCGGCTTCGTGCCAGGCTTCGCCATATTCACCGCCGCCGCGCAGATTGGCCACGGCGTAGACTCCGCCCATCTCCAGCCACACCAGCGTGGCCACGCTGAAACTCGGCGTGATGCTGATGTCAAAACCGCCGTAGCCGTAGAGCAGAGTGGGGTTCCGGCCGTTGAGTTGGATGCCTTTTTTGTGGATGAGAAACAGCGGGATGCGCGTGCCGTCTTTGCTGGGATAGAACACCTGTTCGACGGTATAATCCTCCGGGCGGAAATCCACTTTTGGCGCGCGGAACACGGTGCTGGTTCCGGTCACGAGGTCATAGCGGTAAACCGTGCCCGGGGTGGTAAAACTGGTGTAGGAATAGAACGTCTCGCGGTCGGAGCGTTTGCCTTCGAAGCCACCTTCTGAGCCGATGCCGGGCAGGTTGACGTTGCGCAGGAACTTGCCGTCGAGGGAATACACTTTCACCTGGCTGTAGGCGTCTTTGAGATAGGAGCAGACGAAGGAATCGTTCAAGGTGCGGGCGGCGGTCAGGGTGTCCGCCGTTTCGGGCACCACTTCGCGCCAATGGTCGCGTTCGGGGTGGGCGAGGTCCACGGCGATGATGCGTCCGCGCGACGCCCGGAGGTTGGTCTTGAACCAGAACACGGGCCCGTCGTGGTCGATGAACTGGTATTCCGCGTCGAAGTCGTTCAGCAGTTCCACCACCGGCGCGTCCGGCTGCGTGAGGTCGCGGTAATACACGCGGGTGTTTGGCGAGGTGCCCTGATAAATGGTGATGACGAGATATTGCCCGTCATCGGTCACATTTCCGGCGAAGCCCCAGTCTTTGTGGTCGTTGCGCTGATAGATGAGCAAATCGGCGGACTGCGGCGTGCCCAGGCGATGGTAGCACAGTTTTTCGTAATAATTCGCCGTCGTCATTTTGGTCCGCTCGTCGGGTGCATCGTAACGGCTGTAGAAAAAACCCTTTCCGTCCTTGGTCCACGAGGCGCCGGAGGATTTGGTCCATTTCAGGTCGTCCGGCAGGTCTTGGCCGGTGCGGACGTCGCGCACTTTCCATTCCTCCCAGTCTGAGCCCGCCGCGGCGAGGGCATAGGCGAGGTACTGGCCGTCTTCGCTGACGGCGGAAGACGCCAGCGCAATGGTGCCGTCGGCGGAAAGCGTGTTGGGGTCGAGCAGCACTGTCGGCGCGGCATCGAGCGAGGTCTGGGTGTAGAGGACGGACTGGTTCTGCAAGCCGTCGTTTTTGCTGAAGAAATAGCGGCCGCCTTTGTGGAAGGGCACGCCGTAGCGTTCGAAATTCCAGAGGTGGGTCAGCCGTTGCCGGATGGTTTCGCGGGCGGGGATTTTCGCCAGTTCGCCGAAGGTTAACTGGTTTTGCGCCGCCACCCACGCCTTCGTTTCCGGCGCGTTGTCATCTTCGAGCCAGCGATAGGGGTCGGCGACGGTGACTCCGTGATAGACATCGACCTGATGGGTGGTGCGGGTGACGGGATAATCCAGGTTGGCCATGGCGGGGAAGGCGAGCACGAGGAGGCCCGCGGCAATGGCGGGGAAATGGGCGGGCAGCGGTTTCATGTCCGGTCGGATTTCAATTTGATAAATCTAAAACCGTTTCCCCGTCCGCTGTTACCCCAATCGCTTGGGGACATGGCGGTGCGGGGAGTGGCTGTCCTTGACGTCACGCCTCCATACGTGCGCGGACGGCGCAGCGCGCCGTCCCTACCTGATTTAGCTGACGATGCCCAGCGGGGCGGTGGTTTTCCAATCGCCGCGGGTGAAGTCGATGAAGGTTTGGGGGGCGCCGCCTTCGCTTTCGGATTTGGCACTCAAGGGGCGGACGGAACTCCACATGGCGCCTTCGTAGACGTTCTGGTCGAGTGGTTCGCCGGCGCGGAGGCATTCGACGATGCGCGAGCGCATGATGAAATCCATGCCGCCGTGTCCGCCCATCTTGACGGCGAGCGCGCCCATGCGCTTCCAGAGGGGATGTTCGTATTTCTCGAAGAGCTGGGCGTATTTTTCCGCTTCGGACCAGTCCTCGGTGCCTTCGGTAAGGCCCTCCAGGGCAGCGCGCTGGGGATAACCGGCGACGACGCCGCGGGTGCCCATGAGGAGGTCGTGGCGGGAATAGGGGCGGGGCGTGGTTTCGTCCCACTGGACCATGATGGTGCGCCCGAGGCGGGTCTTGATGATCTGGGTGCTGATGTCGCCGCATTCGAACTTCATCTGGTTCCACTTGTGGTCGGGGGGGAAGTGGGCGGCGGCATATTGTTGCCGGCCGAAGCCGGGGCTGGCGAAGGAGACGAGGCGTTCGAAGGTGTCGTCGGTGCGCACGAGGTTCATGTATTGCGCGACGGGGCCGAGGCCGTGGGTGGGGTAGAGATTGCCGCCATGGCGTTGGGCGTAATATTTGGTGCGCCAACTGCCGGTGCCGCGATTGACTTCTTTCATCTGTTCGCAGAGCGGGTGGAGATACGCGGCTTCGCCGTGGAGGAGGTCGCCGAGCGCGTTTTGGCGGGTCATGTTCAGGAACATGAGTTCGTCGCGGTTATAATTGCAGTTCTCCATCATCATCGCGTGTTTGCCGGTGCGTTCGGAGGTGTCGATGATCTTCCAGAGGTCTTCGATGGTGAAGGCCATGGGGACTTCGACGAAGGCGTGTTTGCCGGCTTCCATGGCTTCGATGACCATGTGGGCGTGATCTTCCCACGGGGTGGCGATGACGATGGCGTCCAAATCGGGGCGGGCGATGAGCTCCTTGTATTTTTCGGGGGAACCGAAATACAGTTCGGGGCGCTTGCCGCCGCGTTTGACGATGCCGTTGGCGGCGCGGTTGGCCCAGTCTTCGTAGAGGTCGCTGATGGCGACGATTTCGCTGCCTTCGATCTGGGAGAATTGTTCCACGTGGCCGCTGCCGCGGGCGCCGACGCCGATGGCGCCCCAGCGGACTTTGTCCAGCTTGGGGGCGGCGAAGCCGCCCATGTAACGGGAACCGGCCGGGCGGGCCGGGGTTCCGGCGGCGGCATCCGCCGCGGCGGCTTGCGCGCGGGCGGAAGGAACGGCGGCGCTGACGGCCGCCAGGCCGGCGCCGACAGCGCCGACGGTTTTCAGGAAGTCACGGCGCGAGGGAGCATGATTGGAATTGTTCATATTAGATATCGTAAAACCTTAACCCATTATGCCGGCGGGCGATTTTTTGTGCACCACAGGCGTTTCCGGAGCAAGCTAGCAAGCTGGCGGCGGGGAGGGAATCACCCTTTCGGGGGAGAAGCGGCCATAATTGGCGGAATGTTTGGCTGCGGTTTGGCTTCACACCGCCAGCAACAGCCGTTTCAGCTCCTTCAAGCGCGCCTTGGGGTCTTTTTTGGTCAGG
>Ga0007854_10002172_pt1 | contig 12246 bp, 14 predicted proteins | sample CryBogCBH12Aug08_FD_60382 | JGI IMG/M metagenome (GOLD analysis project Ga0007854, IMG submission 60382) | Freshwater microbial communities from Crystal Bog, Wisconsin, USA - CBH12Aug08 | ecosystem: Environmental > Aquatic > Freshwater > Lake | place: Crystal Bog, Wisconsin, USA | collected... | reverse complement strand
CCGTAACTTTCAGGGCCGCCCGAAAAAGCGAGCATCTTGATGATGGGGCTGGGCAGCGGCTGGAGCTTCACCTGAAAGGTTTTTTCGTAAAACGACCGGGCGCGTTTTAGGTTTTGGACATAAATCTCAAACCAGCCGACGGGATTTCTGCATGGGGATTTTTTCATGATTTAGATTTGTTGTTTGTGATGGGTGTAAGTTAGAACGCGGATTCAAATTTGGCAAAGGTGTCGCGCCGGCTTTCACCGGAACCAAAAGAACAGGAACAGCACCACGAGGAGCAGGGCAGTAAGCCACCAGACCCAATGCACGCCACGCGGTTTTTGCGGTGCGCCGAATTCTTCTGACACATACCGGTCGTAGTCGAAGTTCTCGTCGGGAATCCCCAGACGGTCGGCTTGCGCAGATTCGGACCAGCCGGATTTTTCGTCCGCGCCGCATTCAGGACAGCACGCGGCTTTGCTCGGCACCAGCGCGCCGCAGTTGGGGCAAACCTCTGGGGACATTTGAGATTTACGATATACGATTTACGAGCCGGAATTAAGTTGAACGTCACGGACGGTTTCTCGCGCGTAAATCGTCAATCGCCAATCGTAAATTTGTTCACCCGCCGACGCCGGCGTATTCCTCGTCGGTCTTCAGCTCGAGGCCCATGAGGACGTAATCGTGCGTGATGGCCTGCATATCCTTGACGTAGTCGTCGAGGCGCACGAGTTGGTTGAAGCCAAGCATGGCGAACATTTTCATCGCTGCGTCCTGCTCGGCGATGAACGCCGCCTCGGCCTTTTCCAAGCCGGCGGCGCGGGCGACATCGAGGATTTCGTTGATAAGCCGGGTGGCCAGACCGCGGCCGCGAAATTCAGGATGCACGAGCACGCTGACGCGGCCGATGTGGCGTTTCCAGCCGCCGAGGCGTTGGTGCAGCGTGGCGCAGCCGACGATTTTGCCGTCCACGACGCCGAGCAGCGGAAGGTTTTTGCCGAAATCAATGTGCTTGCACCAGTCGCGGATGACCTTGATGTCCTGCACGCGGTGCTTGATGAACATCCGTTCGCGTTCAGGAATATCCAGAAACAATTGGTGGAAATCTTTTTCGTCGTCCGCCTTGAGCGGGCGCAGCACGGCTTTCTTGCCGTCTTTCAACTTGATGCTCTTGGGAAATTTTTGCAGCTCCAGTTCGATGCCGTATGACATAATGATTCCTTTCTACGCCGCACTCTGCGTGTCCGCGGAATTTTCTGCAACAAAAAATTTCAGGAGAATGTTGTTTTGCCCGTGATGCCCATGGTTGGCCGGAGCAGGTTCGGTTTCACCTGCGCGGGGTCGAGGCTCCAGCGCGCGGCGAGTTGCGGGACTTTTTCAAAGTTCGATTCGGCGTCGAGGATGGTGGCGGAATGTTCGCCGTAGCCAAACAGGCGGACGCCGGTTTCGATTTCCGGCAAGGTTTCCGCGCCCTGATTCCAGACCGTCTCGCCCGCCCACGCGTAGGCGCGCGTGACGCAGCCGTCGTCCAGCCGCGCCCAAGCGTGATGATGCAAGAGGCGGCTGGCGTAAAAATATTGCACATGGCCGAGTTCGCGGCTCAACGCGGTGAGAAACAGAAACGTCGCGTCCACGTCGTCGGTGGGATTCGGCAGGCCCATGCCGGTGACGACAACCCAGCCGTTCAGCGGCGGGCTGATGAAAAATTCGTGGCCGCCGGACAAGCCCTCCGTCCAAGAACACGGCCGGGTGCCGCCCAATCCCAGAACCATCCGCACGGCTTCCGGCGAAGCGCCGCGCACGGTCAGCCAGCAGCTTGGTCGCCGCACGGGAACGGAATGAACCGGAAGAAAATCAGCGACCGGTGTTGGCGCGACGGGCGCGAGCCGGTTCCGGCGATGCACCGCCAGCATCCAACCGAGGATGATGAAACCGATGCCGAGCGCCAGACCTTGCATGGCGAGTAGCAGGAACGGAATGAAATCAACCTGACTCACATAATCAATTTAAGCCGCCGGCTGGCCGGTTCAAATTATTTTTTACGGCAACTGTCCGCCAGCCAGGCGAGATACTGGCGGCTGCCGGCGTTGACCGGTAGCACCAGAAATTCCGGCGTGTCGTAGGGATGCAGCGTGAGCACCAATTTTTCCAAGGCCGCCAGCCTAGCCTTCGTGGTTTTCAGCAGCAGCAAAACTTCCGCGCTGGATTCCAGCTTGCCCTGCCAGCGGTAGTGCGATTCGATTTTGGGCACGAGGTTGGCGCAGGCAATTAACCGCGCGGACAACGCCGCCTTGGCCAGCGCGCGGGCGGTTTTCAAATCCGGCGCGGTGACGAGGACGAGGGCGAAGCGGGCGGCGGATTTCATTTGCTGAAGCTAACGGAACGAAATTATTTCTGCGCGTTTCTTGAAAGATGGTGGAGCCAAGGAGGCTCGAACTCCTGACCTTCTGAATGCCATTCAGACGCTCTACCAACTGAGCTATGACCCCATCCCCGAAACGGACGCACAATTTATATTTTCCCCGCGACAAGTCAAAACATTTTGCCGCCGGTCTCGGCCCAATCTTAATCGTCATCGTAATCTTAATCCGTTTGGAAATTCCGATTAGGATTAAGATTACGAAACGAAATGAATTGAACCCTTGCCGCAAAATTTCTAGCGTTTCCGGGTGTCGCCCAAACTCTGCATCGCATTTCTGACGCACGAACCGTTTTATCCGCCGTCCGGTGGCGGCTCGGCAGAGGCGGTTTTTCTCGTGCAGGAAATGGCGCGGCGCGGCCACCGCGTTCACGTCTTCGGCCCGAAAATCCCCGATCCCGACGTCGTCGCGAAAAAATTCGGCGTCCGGCTGCATCCGTTTGAAAAATGGGAAATGGGCCGCTACGCCAAGAACCGCAACCTGAAATATCTCGCGTATCCGTTCCAGCTTGAAAAACTCGTGGCCGCCGCCGCCGAGACAACCAAGTTTGATTTAATTTTTTCGCAGCACGCCATTTCCGCCGTCGCCGCCGGCAAATTGAAAAAGAAACTTGGCGTGCCGGTGGTGATGAATTTCCCCGACCTGCTCACCGGCTTCATGGAAACGTGGCCGGCCTACGTCGCGCCCAAGCCGCTCGTCCGCGCGCTGATGAATTACGAAATCTCGCTGCCGACGCGCTACGGCGTGGACGGCGTGTGCGCCATTTCCGACGAGTTCGCCGACCGGCTCGCGGCGCGCGGCTATCCGCGTGCGCGAATCTGCCCGATTTATTACGGCTACGACGCGGCGGCGTTTCCGCTGCGCAGCCAGTTGCCGCCGACCGGCCCGCCGGTGGTGGTGATGCACGGTTCGTTCGACGCGCATCATCTTGGCAAAATCGCGCTGGGCGCGGTGAAAACGGTCGTGGCGCAAAAGCCGCAGACGATCTTCCGTTTCGTTGGCAAGCGCACCGCCGGGCTGGAAAAGTTTTTGCGGCGCGCGAAACGCATCCGCGATTTCAAATTCGAGGCGACCGGCTTCACGCCTTATGCCGACGTCTCGCGGCAGCTCACCAGCGCGACCGTGGGCATCGTGCCTTACGAGGAATCGGCGGGCACACACTGCGCGTTCGTCGCGAAGATCGTGGAATATGTCGCCAGCGGTCTGCCGACGGTCTGCACGCCGCTGAAAAGCGTGCAGGGCTATTTCAAAAACGATCCGTTGGTGAAGTTTTCGGAGTTCAGCGGCGAAGACTTCGGAAAGAAAATTCTGGAATGGCTCGACACGCCGCTGGAGGCCTGGGTGTCACACGCGGAAAATTCTTCATTACGCGTGAAGCAGGAATTGGACTGGCAGCCGCTCTGCCGCAAGGCGGTGGATTTCGCGGAGATGATTTGTTCGGACGCCTCGCTGAAATTTATTCCGCTTCGTCCTTGAACAATCTTTCCGTGAGCTGCCGGCTCCGGCAGATGAGATAGAATCCGATGGCAAATTCCGCGAGGGGCGAAAGCCAGTAAAACATCGAATAACCCATGTAGGAAACATGGTTCACGCTGTTCGCGTTGCCATCGTGCATGGCTTGAATCAGGAGCACGAGGCCGCTGGTCAATACGCCGATTAGTGCCGGAATGCCGTGGACAATCAGGGACAAGCCGAGGATGCGAATGAGGATGTTGGCGAGTTGTTTGGGCTTCATGTCGTGATTGTCCGCCGATTTGAAAAGGATTCAAGCCTTTCCGCGCTGCCGGTTCACCTCGTAAAGAAACACCGCCGCCGCCATGCTGACGTTCAGCGAGTCCACGTCGTTCGCCATCGGCACGGCCACGGTCTCGTCGCACGCGGCGAGCACTGCTTGGGAAATACCTTTGCCTTCGCTGCCGAAAACAATGCAGCAATCGCCGGTGAAATCTGTCTGCGACAAATTTTTCCCGTCCGGACGCGGATGCGCAGCGATGCACTTTATTCCGCTTGCGCGCAATTCACGCAAGGTTTCAACCAGTTTGGCCGTCTCCAACACCGGCAGCTTGAAGATGGCGCCCATCGAGTTGCGCACTGTGCGGCGCAAAAATGAATTGCAGCACGTCTCGCCCGAAATCAGCGCGGCGACGCCGAAGGCCACGCAGTTGCGCATGAGCGTGCCGACGTTTTCCGCGTTGGCCAATCCGTCCATCGCCACGAACAGGCGCGGACGCGCGTTGAGCGCGAGAATGTTTTCCAGCGTCAGCGGCGGCGGCGTCTTGGCGATGGCGAGCACGCCTTGGTAAATTTCAAAACCCACCAGTTCCGCCAGCACCGGCTTGGCGCAGACGAAAACGGTGATGTCTTTTTCCGGTCGCGCCTTGAGCCGCGCCGCGTATTGGGCGAGGCGTTCCTCAATGACGAGCACGGAGACGACTTCAAAATCGCTTTCCAACAGGCGATCCAGAACCTTGTCGCCTTCCACCACGAAGATGCCCAGCTCGGCGTGCGCGGCGGAGCGCTTGAGCGTGCCGTAGGGCGCAAGCTCCGGGCGGTCGAGCGCGGTGATGGTTTCGACGTGAAACATTTCCGGGTAAAATAATTGAACGTCCGCCATTTGTCGCGCTCTGTGATTGCGGTATAATTTGCCGCCGTTATCATTGCCAAGTTTCGAATGACAATTTTGCGATACATCTTTGTGGCGCTCGAAGTCGTGCTGCTGTTCAACCTGCTCATCGGCGTCCATGAGCTCGGCCATTTTCTCGCGGCCAAGTGGCGCGGGCTGAAGATCGAGCGCTTCGCCATTTGGTTCGGCAAGCCCATCTGGAAAAAGAAAATCGGCGACGTCGAATACGCGCTGGGCTGGATTCCTGCCGGCGGCTACGTCTCGTTGCCGCAAATGGCGACGATGGAAGCCATCGAGGGCAAAACTGACGCCACTGTTCCCCTGCCCAACGTCTCGCCACTTGACAAAATCATCGTGGCATTCGCCGGGCCGTTGTTCAGTTTCCTGCTGGCGGCGGTGTTTGCCGTCGTTGTCTGGCAGGTGGGCAAGCCGAGCAACGAGGCGGACAACAACGCCGTCATCGGCTGGGTTTCGCCCAAGACGGATGACGGCCATCCGGGGCCGGCGTGGCTGGCGGGCTTGCGCGCGGGCGACACGATTCTGGAAATTGACGGCCATGTCGTGCGGCACTTCGCGCCGATTACCAGCATGACCGACAGCGTCACCTGGCGCATCGTTACGAGTTCCGGCACGAACATCGCCATCAAATATCAGCGCGGTGATGCGCCGCCGGTCACCACCTTCGCCACGCCCACGCATCTGGCGACGCATTGGTATGAGCGCAAGTCGCTGCGTAAGGTGCTGATGACCGGCGCGAGCAAGGCCACGATTTTTGAAGTTGCCTCGAACAGTCCCGCCGCGCTCGCCGGTTTGAAGGAAGGCGATGAAGTCATTGCGCTCAACGGCGAAAAGATTTACAGCCCCGCCGCCGTGGATTACGCGCAACTCGCGATGAGCAACGGCGTCGTCACGCCGCTCACGCTGACCGTCCGGCGTGGCACGAACCAGTTTGACCAGACCCTGCTGGCGGTCAAACCGTTGTCGCCAACCAATAATTATCCGCTGCTTGGCATCATGTCTTGGCTGGGCGACACCAACGTCACGCTCATGCACCCCAGCCCCGCCGACCAGCTCAAGCAAAGCGCGGGGCAGATTCTCAACACCTTCGGCGCGCTGTTTTCCAAGAGCGAAATCGGCGTGCAACAACTCGGCGGCGCGGTGATGATCATCCGCGTTTACAGCAACCTGTTTCAAGACGAAGACGGCTGGCGGCGCGTGCTGTGGTTCAGCGTGATTTTGAATGTGAACCTTGCGCTGCTGAATATGCTGCCGTTGCCGGTGTTGGACGGCGGACACATCACGCTGTCGCTCATTGAATGGATTCGCCGCCGCCCGGTTCATGCGAAAATTCTGGAGAAGATCCAGACTGCCTTTGCCGCGCTGCTCATCACCTTCATGATTTACATCGCGTTCTTTGACACCGGCGACTGGCTCCGCAGCGCGAAAGCGGACCGCGACGTGCCGGTGGTCTTTGCCGCCCCGAAATAATTTCATTTTATGCGTTACTGCGAATCGCCCTATTTCTTCCATCGTCGCAAAACTCGCGAAATCACCATCGGCGACCCCGCGCACGGTGGCGTCATCATCGGTGGCGACCGGCCGGTCGTGAAGCAGTCCATGATTACTTGCGACACGATGGACACCGCTGCGTCGGTGCAACAGACCTTGGACTTGGTGAAGGTTGGCTGCCAGATTGTCCGCATCACCGCGCCGACGGTGAAGGATGCCGCCAATTTGCAGAACATCGTCGCCGAGTTGCGGAAACAAAATTGTTTCGTCCCGATTGTCGCCGACATTCATTTCAAGCCCGACGCCGCGATGGAAGCGGTGAAATGGGTCGAGGTCATCCGCGTCAATCCCGGCAACTATGCCGACACCAAGAAATTTGCCATCAAGGAATATTCCGACGCGCAATACGCCGAGGAATTGAAGCGCATCGAGGAGAAGTTCACACCGCTCGTCCTCGAATGCAAGCGTCTCAAGCGCGCGATGCGCATCGGCACGAACCACGGCTCGTTGAGCGACCGCATCATGAACCGGTTCGGCGACTCGCCGCTGGGCATGATTGAAAGCGCGCTGGAATTCGCGCACATCTGCCGCAAACACGACTTTCATAATTTCAAGTTCTCGATGAAGTCGAGCAATCCCAAGGTGATGATTGAGTGCTATCGCCTGCTCGTCGCGCGGTTGAATAAGCTCGGTGCGGATTGGAATTATCCGATTCATCTGGGCGTGACCGAAGCCGGCGAAGGCGAAGATGGACGCATCAAGAGCGCCATCGGCATCGGCTCGTTGCTCTGCGACGGCTTGGGCGACACCATTCGCGTCTCGCTCACCGAGGATTCTCCGCATGAGATTCCCGTCTGCACGGACTTGCTCAACCTGATTCCGAAATTAACCACGGTAGGAGACGACGTAAGGAGTCTCATACTAAAAAACGAAAGTCAGAGCCTCCTCACGTCGGCTCCTACATTCCCGTTTGACCCTTTTCATTTCGAGAAACGCCAGACGCCGGAGATTCCACTCAACGACACCATCAAGTGCGGCGGCGAGCAATTGATTCGCGTCGTCGTCACGCGGGCGACGTGGGAGAAGGTCGCGCCGAAAATCAAGCCCAAGGACGATGTGCGTCCCGAAGCCGTCTATGAAGACCTGAACATTTTCGAGGTTGATCCGACGGAAGATTTCGACATCAACTGCGACACGCAACTCGTCACGGTGAAGGACGGCGTGAAGCTGCCCGCGATTACCGCATTCCGTCTGCTCGCGGCGAAATTAAAAAAACTTGGCCGGAACAATCCCATTCTCCTGAAGGATTGCATCAACTTCGAGCCGGTTCCCTTGCTGCCGAACATTGCCTTGCTCCAAGCCGGCGTGGTCATCGGCTCGCTTTTGGCGGATGGCATTGGCGATGCGATTTTGATTCGCGGCGAAAGCGGCGCGGGCCTTTCGCTGCGGCTCGCGTTCAATTTGTTGCAGGCGGCGGGCTGCCGCTCGTTCAAGACGGACTATGTGGCGTGCCCGAGCTGCGGCCGCACGTTGTTCAATCTGCAAACCGTCACGGCGAAAATCAAAGCCCGCACCGAGCATCTCAAGGGCGTGAAGATTGCCATCATGGGCTGCATCGTGAATGGCCCCGGCGAAATGGCGGATGCCGATTTCGGCTACGTCGGGGGCGCGCCGAACAAGATCAATCTCTATGTGGGCAAGCAGGCCATCAAGTTCAACATCCCGGAAGCCGAGGCGGTGGAACGGCTCGTGGACCTCATCAAGGAACACAACAAGTGGGTCGAGCCGGAGAGCCATTAAGTAGGCCAATGACTCGCGATGAATTCAAAAAAATTGTGGAAGAAGCCCTTGAAACGCTTGTCGCAACTGCTGAACAGAGGCTCGATAGAAAATTTACACGGCAATATTGTTTAAGTGGATTAGGAACAAAAGAGGTTGTCCCTGGTGACACGATTGATTTTTTGACGGATTGGATTTTCGTGGATGAAAATCACATTTATCCATGCGTTGATTTGTTTCTTGATGAATTGCTTCCGGATGGTCGTCTTCGATTTCGTGCTTATCGTGCCGGCTATCAACCTTGTGGTTATCGCGAACGATTTGACTGGGGAGGCCACGATTCAGGTTTAGTTTGGCCTTTTAAACTTGGTTGCAATAATTTTGTTCAGAAAATGGGAGGCAAACTATATTCACAGCCGGGCAAACTAGCTCCGTGAGGGGCGGCATATTCTGATGCCGCTCCGGCCGGAGCTTTTCCAAAATGGGTTTTTGGTTCTACAAAGATGCCGCGCCGAACGGCGCTCTTCCGGGAATCCCATCGGGATTCCATCATTCAGCCCAAGGTTGAAGCGCAGCGGCTACCTTGGGTTCGTTTCCATAAACATTTTCAACCCCAACGGGGTTGAATCACCGCCGGGGCTTCAACCCTTTCAGGGTTGGGAAAGGATGGGCGGGTTTTCCCAGGGTAGTCCGCTGGCGCGGCCAACCCTGGGCTGGAGGATTCAATCCCGGCGGGATTGGGCCGATGGCGCTCGGGCAGGGGACTTCAAGCCAATCCTAGTTCCCCTCATCCTTCCGCTTCTGCCGGTGTTGTTCCAGGAAGCGCACCACAAAAAACAGCGACGGCAGCAACAGCATCAGGGAAGTTTGGGTCGCGGGGCGGATGCCGGTCCATTGCTCCAGCGTATGGCCGGTTCCCTGCGCCATCAATGCCACTGACATCAGGGCCGAAAGCGGAATGAACGCCAGCCGTTGCAACCATGTCGTGCCGGCCAGATTGCCGGGCGGCTTCTTCAGCGTGGCTTCCCATTGCTGCAACTTGCGGGCCAAGGGCGGATACAGGCTGAGCACAAAATAAATCGTGACCAGACTCCAGAAGAGCCCTAATGCCAGTTCAAGTTTGTTCATGGTTTCCCCGGGTTTCCCCGGCTCCCCGCCTCAAGTGGTCGTATGGCTCACCGGATCGCTCCACTCGCTGTAGCGATTGCCACCGAAGACGGCGCGGCACTGGATGGCGTGGAGCTTGAGCGATTCCAAACCCTCCAAAACAATGCCCCGCGTGGACGGAAACGACCCGACTTTCACCGGCGCGGCCGTGCCCACGGTGGTCTGGAACTCCAGCGCCTTGTAGCCTTTGGGTGCCTTCACCTTCACGCGCAGTTTGCCGGGGGCTTCGTTGGTGATTTCGAGGATGTGGGGCACGTCCACCGCCACCGGCGCATGGGGGCCGGACTCAATGACGTCATAGCCGGACAGGCGGGCATTGGCCGCCGTCATGCCCACAATGCCCTGAATGAACAAAGCATTTTGCCGAAGTAAATTAAGCAGCGTGGCCTTCTTGAGTTCCTTGTCCTTCGTGGCATTCGTGCCCGCGCCTTTGACATTGGCAACGGCGGTGTGAAAAGCGCCTTGCGCCGTCGTCAGGCTGGCCACGGTCACCGGGATGCCAGTGAACAGCGAGGCGTTGAGGGTGAGACACCCGCAGACCTTGGTGGCAAAATCATCGAGGTCGGTGTCGTTCTTGGTCGCGAAGCCGAGAGAGATGCGGAAGAGTGGCATATTTAATCCTAGCGTTGGTGCAACCGGATCCGGTTCGTCTAGCCGATGGCCTTCATCAAAGCGAAGGCCGCTATCCATGCGAAGGGACACAAGGTTGCCTTTGGTTTATTTTTCTGTGATTCAACCGTATCCTAGCAGATTTAATCACTATTAACAAGGATTATATTCATTTGACATTAAACGGCTTGTATTAAAAATGATAATTTAATGTTGCAACCGTCGTTCGCCTGCAAGCGCCGCCACCGGCTAGTCGGTTCGGCAAAAACCCAACACATTCGGTCGCGGAACAATGCCATTCCGTCCTTTTCCATTGCCATTCCGAGGCGAAACATTGCCATTTCGAGACGGAACATTGCCATTTCGAGACGGAACATTGCCATTCCGAGGCGAAACATTGCCATTCCGGGACGAAACATTGCCATTCCGAGACGGAACATTGCCATTCCGAGACGGAACATTGCCATTCCGAGACGGAACATTGCCATTTCGCGCGGGTTGGGCAGGGGAACGGGCGGGCCGGCCTTGAAAATAGCCCAGCCTTTCAAGGCTCGGTTCGCAGCTCCCGATGAAACCAGTCCCGACAGGGACGGCAGAACCGTTCTTTCGTCCCTGCCGGAACTGGATTTTGCCGCGACGCCAACAACCCAGTCATGAATGGCTGGGCTATTTTCAAAAACCGGTGCCCCCGACATCGGCGGGTTTCCCAAAAAACAAAAACGGCGGACGATTACTCGTCCGCCGTCGTGAATGGTTATGGTTGTCTTACGGCTTCCAAATCATGTCCGCGACGGTCTTGCCGGCGGGGATGAACGGGATGACGTGCGTGCTGTAAGGCACCACCACGTCGAGGACATAGGGTTCGTCGGCGTCGAGCATCCGTTGCATCGCGGCGCGGAGGTCTTTCTTGAACATCACGCGCTCGCACTTCACGCCGAAGGAATTGCACACGGCGACGTAATTGGGATAAATGTCGGCGCGTTCCTTGGGGTCGCCGAGGTAAGTGTGGCCGCGGTTGCCTTTGTAGAAGTTGTCTTCCCATTGCACAACCATGCCGAGGTGCTGGTTGTTCAGGATGATGGCCTTGGCATTGATCTTCTCCACGTGCGCGGTGGCGAGTTCCTGAATGTTCATCAGGAACGAGCCGTCGCCGTCAATGTCCACGACCTGCTTGTCGGGATGCGCCACCTTCACACCCAGCGCGGCGGGATAACCGTAGCCCATCGAGCCGAGACCGCCACTGGTCACGAGCTGACGGGGAAACTTGTATTTATACCATTGAGCGGCCCACATCTGATGCTGACCCACGCCGGTGGTAATATAGGCATCGCCCTTGGTCAGTTCATACAACGTCTCGACGACCATCTGTTGCAGGATGACTTCGTTTTCGCTGCCCTGCATGTGGTCAATCATGTGGTCGCTGTTGGCAATCTCCGGGGTGATGCGGTAGGCAAACGGCGCTTTCTTCTGCCACTCGGCAATCTGCGCGAGCCACGCCGTATGCTTCTTGTGCACCGGACGCTTGGCGACGAGTTTGTTCAAACGCGTCAGGGCGTCCTTGATGTCGCCGACAATCGGCAACTGCACGCGGCGGTTTTTGTTCAACTCCGAAGCGTCAATGTCCAGATGAACAATCGTGCCGTGCTTGCAAAATTCTTCAAACTTGCCGGTCACGCGGTCGTCAAAACGCACGCCGAAGGCCAGCAGCAAATCCGCGCCGTCTTTCAGCTTCACGAGCGGGCCATTCGGGTCCTTGCGATATTCATACTCGCCGTTCACCGCCCAATTCGCCGAAGCCGAACCGTGCATGCCGAGCCAGCGGAGGGACAGGGGATGCGTCTCCGGGAAACCGCCGATGCCCATGAGGGTCGTGGTCACGGGAATATTGGTCGCCTCGGCGAACTTCTTGAGTTCCGCCGCCGCGCCGCTGCTGACAATGCCGCCGCCGACGTAAAGCACCGGACGTTCGGCCTTCTCAATCATGCCGATGATTTCATTCAGCGCGATGTCGTCGGCTTTCAAGTCGGGTTGGACGTAACCGCGCAAACCCTTTTTGATTTGCTCCAGCGTCGGCCAGACCGGCTGCGTCTTGGCCTGCTGAATATTTTTCGGAATATCAATCACCACCGGGCCGGGCCGGCCTGATTGCGCGATGTA
>Ga0007854_10002168_pt1 | contig 12264 bp, 10 predicted proteins | sample CryBogCBH12Aug08_FD_60382 | JGI IMG/M metagenome (GOLD analysis project Ga0007854, IMG submission 60382) | Freshwater microbial communities from Crystal Bog, Wisconsin, USA - CBH12Aug08 | ecosystem: Environmental > Aquatic > Freshwater > Lake | place: Crystal Bog, Wisconsin, USA | collected... | reverse complement strand
TTTTGGTTCGCATCCCAAGCTTTTCATCAAAGATGGTTTACAATGTACAGACATTTCTTCCGAAATCTTTTCAGGAAGTTGTGGGTAATTAAAAGCACGGCATGTCCCGTATGGGAGGCAATCAACGCAAGCTTGCGGGAGTCCGCCTCCTGCTGCCGGAGCTTTTCGCCGATTACAAGCTGCGCGGCATTCTGCTCGATCAACTGTTGATTCATCCGTTTCAACTCATCCTCTGCGAGTTTCTCGTGCAGGTCGAAAGCAAGAGCCCTCAACCTCGCCCGGACCAGGATTGCGCCGAAAATAAACGAAAACAAGGCTGCCAATGCCATCGCGCTCAGGGCGCCAATGCGAAGAGCCCTGATTTTCGAGTCAAATTCATTGACTGACATATCCACCCCCGTGATACCGACGATATGCCCCCGGGAATCATAAAAGGGAGCATAACCACTCATAAATAAACCGAACTCATCCCTGTAGGGTCCGTTCGAGGCATGGACTCGCCCCTCGTGCAGTGCTGCGAGAAGCGCGGGATCCGGTTTTTCACAAATAAACATGTTGCCCGAGGGAAGGAGCGGATGGAGACGATGATATTTCTTGGCGCTGGAATTTGTTCCGAGCACAAAATAAACGGCGCCATCCTTCTCGACGACGGTGTAAATGTAACTGATTTCCGTCAGCGCCTGATGAAGTTTAACAAGAGGAGCACTGGCCTTTTGCTGTTCCCCGGTATCAATGCGGGTGGAGGAAGTCAGGGTCTTATGCAGGTCGCCATCGGTAAGTTTGGCTGCAATGCTTGCAATGTCGCGCAATTCATTGGCAATTTCCCGTGACTGCGCTGAATAGGCCTGTTTGTAAATCCACCAGATGCAACTCAAGGCGGCCAGCAGAATGCAGCCTCCCGCAATCAAGCCTTCCTGGTATGGACGGATCTTCGAGACACTGGGAGGTGTGTTGATCATCGGCAGGCGGTATTTCTGGGGGGCATCCTACCCGAACAATTGCCGGAAGATAAGCTTTTTTTTGTCGTTGCACACCACTCAACTATCAGTTATGCAATCCATAGGCGTATGCATCTGATATTCGGATTCACCCTGACTGGTCGGTTCTCTCTCATCCAATACCCGTGCGCATTCTAATCCTCGACCCTTATGTTCCTTTCCCGCTGAATCGCGGAACTTTCTATCGCGCATTCAACCTTGCGCGCGAATTGGGCAGGCGGCATGAGGTTGATGTCTTCTGCCTGGATGACAGCAATTCAGCCGGGCATCTTCCGGTGTTTCAGGAATTCTCCCGGCGCGTGCATTTTCATCCGTTTCAAAACGCGCCCTGGCAATCGCTCTTTCCAAAGCGGCTTCTGAACCCGATCCCCACCACCATCGAACACTGGAACCAGCCTTCAGTGAAGGAAGCGATCCATGATTTCGTGAAAGGCCGTGCTTATGATCTCGTCCATTTTTGCGATCTGGTGATGTGGCAGTACGTCCCGCCCATGGAACCGCGGGTATTGCGGGTGATGGACCGTTCACGGGTCGATCTTCTCTTTCAGAATGAGGAACTTGCCAGTTTGAAAATGGGCTTTAAAGAGAGACTCCTTCGCCACGAGAATCTCTGGAAACTCCGTCGTTATGAAGCACAGGTCGCCGCGGAAATCTCTGCAACCGTCGTCTGCGGGCCGGATGATGAAACTTTCCTCCGTCGCGAAGTGCCTTCCGCAAAATGCATCAAGGTGCTTGCCAATGGTGTGGACGAGGCGATGTTCCGTCGCGAAGATTTCCCCCCCTGTCCCGATCCGGAACCGACCATTCTCTTTTGCGGGGCGATGGATTACTCTCCCAATGTCAACGGCCTGGCCTGGTATTTCGAAAATTGCGACGGGCAGGTTCTGAAACAGGTTCCCAACCGCAAAGTGCTGGTTGTCGGGAAGAATCCGGTTCCACGCATCCGGGAGCTGGCCCGAATCGAAGGAGTAACCGTCACCGGCGAAGTGCCGGATGTCCGCCCTTATTACCAGCGTGCATGGGTTCAGATGGTGCCGTTGCTGATCGGTGGAGGAACGAGGTTGAAGATTGTGGAGTCACTTTCCATCGGGACCCCGGTTGTATCCACGCCTATTGGAGCACAGGGGCTTGCCCTTGAGCAAGGCCGCCACATTCTGCTTGGCACAAGCCCCGGCGAATTCGCCACACAACTCGTTTTGATGCTCTCCGATACCAAACTCCGCACACAGATCGCCGAAGAAGGCCGCAAACGGGTGCTGGAGCGGTACACATGGGGAATGCTTGGGGAGGAGCTTTCCCGTTTTTATCAGAAACTGGCAGGCATCGCATGAACACCCAGGCTGTAATCCCGGATCCGAGGATCGTGTTTTTACTAGGCATCCCGTTCCATGATGTCACGATGCTGGAGACGCTGGATTATATGGATCGTCTCATTGCCAGGCGGAAACCCGCTTACCTGGCAACGGCGAACCTCGATTTTGCCGCTCAAACCAGCAGGGACGTCGAACTTCAGCGCATTCTTTTCGATGCCGAACTTGTTCTATGCGACGGCACACCGCTGGTTTGGGCTTCCCGCTGGCTTGGTGCGCCTCTTCGGGAACGGGTGGCTGGCTCCGATCTCATGCCGTTCCTTTTTGCGCATGCAGCAAAAATGGGGCACCGCCTTTATTTCCTGGGTTCTTCGGAGGAAGTCCTGGAAATTGCAACTCGAAAATGTCTCGAGCAATACCCCGGTCTGAATATCTGCGGCACTTTCGCCCCTCCGTATGCAAAACTGCTTGAACTGGATGAGGAGGAAATCGCCCGACGCATCCGGGAAGCGCGTCCCGATATCCTGCTGGTCGCCATGGGCTGTCCCAAACAGGAGAAATGGATTTACAAAAATTACAGAAAACTGGGGGTTCCGGTAAGCATTGGCATCGGCGCGAGTCTCGATTTCATCGCGGGAAAATTCCGCCGGGCGCCGGTCTGGATGAGGGTTTGTGGCCTGGAATGGGTATTCCGCCTGATGCAGGAGCCGCGACGTTTGTTTAACCGCTATCTTTTTGACCTGCTCTTTTTCGTAAGAACACTGCGAAAAGAGCGTGCCCTGCTCATGGCGAAGGCTGGAAAAGCCGCCGTCCCGGCGGAAGGCAAAGTGATCGAGAACGAGTCCTGGCAAAACGTGGTTTGTTACGTCTGGAGCGGGCGCATCGATGCGGATGCCGTCCTTAACAAAGCCGTCGCTGCCATCAACCCCGACAGGAACCGGCCCAATGTGCTGCTTGATTGTTCAAAAGTGACCTTCATCGACAGCATGGGGCTGGGTCTGTTCATAAAAAGCTTCCGCAACTGCAAGGCAGGCGGCGGGACGTTCGTCGTGCTGAAACCGAGCGAGATCGTCGGGAAAATGCTGGTTTTAATGCAGCTTGACCGGTTGATCCCGACCGCAAAGAACGATGAGGAGGCCGGGTTGCTGCTCAAGATTACCGCACCGGCTACGACCGAGTTTACGGAATTCAGTATCGCAACGCGCACTGTCACCGTGCCGTTATCCGGCGATCTGACGGCCGCAACGGTGGCTGCTTGCGAACGGTTCGTTTTCTCCGCATGGAACAACTCGCAGCAGGCCCTTTTTCTCTCGGTGGATTTGACCCGCGTGTCCTTCATTGACAGCTCCGGGCTCGGTCTGCTCATCAAATTTGCAAAATTGGTCCGGCAGCGACCGGGAGCCGAACTGACCATACTTAATCCCTCGGCGAATGTCCGTAATGTCATTCATCTGGCCCATCTGGGCGGTGTGCTCGGCTTGAAACCCTCATCATCATGATTCGCGTTGCCCTCTCCACCTCGGTTTTGCAACGGGGCCGTTCCGGAGTGGCAACCTACATTTTTGGTCTCCTTGACGGGATGCAAAAAATCGGGGCACCGGTGCAACTCTGCCTGCTGGGGCTTGCCGATGACAAACCGCTTTTTGAAAAATGGCTGGATCACTGCCAGTGGATACCCGTCGAGGAACGGTACCGCCCCGCCGTCCGGAATGTGATCTGGCATCAGACGACCCTGCGCAGCTTGTTGATACGCGAGAAAATAGATCTCCTTCACATCCCGAGCTACCGCCGGATTGTTGCCCGTCCTCCCTGTCCGCAGGTGGTTACCATTCATGATCTCGCGGCTTTTGCCGTGCGTGGCAAATACGACATGGCCCGCATGATCTACGGCAAATATGTCGTCCGGCAACTCGCACGGAAGGCGCAGATTGTGACCACCGTCAGCCAGGCCACGGCTTCGGATGTCACGAAATATTTTGGCATTCCTGCATCCGCAATCACCGTGATCTGGAATGGCATCGACCACGATTTGTTCCGCCCGCAACGGGCCGAAGACATTCGCGCAGCCCTGGACCGGCTCAAACTCCGGAAGCCTTATTTCATCTATCTGGCCCGCCTGGAGCATCCCGCAAAGAATCATCTCAGGCTGATCGAAGCCTTCGAGCTGTTTTGCGCGCAAAACCCCTCCCAGGAGCATGAACTCGTTCTCGGCGGGGCCGACTGGCATGGCGCGGAGGTCATTCACCGCCGCATTGCCTCATCCCCGGTCCGGGATCGGATCGTAACAGCCGGATTTGTGGAAAAAACAGATCTGCCATTCTGGTATGCCGGCGCAACCGCAATGGTTTATCCTTCGCTATTTGAGGGATTCGGCCTGCCTCCAGCCGAGGCGATGGCCTGCGGCTGTCCTGTCATCAGTTCCCCGAGAGGATCGCTGGGGGAGATTGCCGGTGATGCCGCCCTCCTCATCGATCCGGAAAGTGCCGGAAGCATCGGGCAGGCGTTGGCCGATGTGGTCTTGCACCCGGATAAAACCCGGGAACTTTCCGTGCGCGGCATTGCGCGGGCTTCCCTCTTCTCCTGGGAGAAAGCAGCCACCACTCTCTGCCAACTTTACAATCAGGCCGCTCTGCATTAAAACAGGCTTATCCGACATGATTCATTTTGTGCATAACACCCCGGCACAGGCTTCATTTCATGACTCAATAACCAGCAGATGGAAAGAATTTACAGAATCAACAGAATTGCAGGATGCAAAGGAGCAAGGCTGATGGAATCCTTTCAAACCCCCTTCAAATTCTGAAATTAGAATGAACGAACCGGATCGCAATCCTATTCGAGCCAGTGACCGGGAACAATCGGGTCCCGCTTCTGGTGCTTCCCTTGCGGCGGATGCGGAGGAGCAGGGGGGCAGTTTTCCCGTTGACCCGATGCGGCTCCTTGGCGGGCTCTGGAAACGGAAATCCTGGATTATCCTCGGGTTGCTGCTGGGAGCCACTCTCGGGTTTGGACTCGGGTTGCTGCGATTGAAGACGCGCTACGTTATTACCGTGCAACTCATCAAGCGGGAACTCCCCTCCGCGTTCCGGGTTGGCGAAATTGGCGAGGCGTTCCGGCCGCATCAACTCTCGGGCGGCACCCTGATGGGAACCGCTTCATCCATCAATGTGCTGCAACGTGTTGCCGACAAGTCGTCGCCGCCGGTCTCCGTTGATGAATTGAAGGGATCCATTGAAGTGAAGGACATGCGCAACACGGATTTCGTTTTCCTAACGCTCTCCGGTTACAAGGGAAGGGTTGAAACAGCGAAACTGGCAAACCTCTGGGCGGCTGAAGTGGTGCAGTTTACCCGTGATTTGCAGTCGCAGGAAAGCCGGGAAATCCGGCAGTTCCTCCAGTTGCAGGTGGACAAGACGGATGCGGATCTTCGGACGCTGAATACTGAAATCCTGGAATTTTCAAGGCGCGAAAATCTGGTGGATGCCGACAAGCAGATCGATGCGTACCTGCGCGCGCTGAGCGAAGTCGATTTGAAATGTGAATCGACGCGGATTGATCTCGAGACCATTGATTTCAAAATCAAAGGCATCGAGAACGAATTGCGACGGCAAAGCCCGCTCATTGAAAAATGGCGCAATGCAAAGACCGAAGTCGAAGACCTGCGCGGCCGCTACACCGACCAGAACCCGCTGGTGGTCGAGAAACTGGAGAAGATGAAGGATCTGGAGAAGGAAATAAAGGAGGCCGAAGGCAAGGATAACGAGGATCTTTCGGGTTTTGCAGGAACGGCACTGGGCAATACGCTTTTCCTCAGTCTCGTGCAATTCCAGGACGAGAAAAAGGCTTTGACCCTCCAGAAGGAGGAGTTGGAAAAACTCCGGGAACAGGAACGGGTCCGGCTCAATGCGATTCCCGAAAAAGCGGCGGCGTTTGCGCAACTCTCCCTGAAAAAGCAGTCGCTTGAAACTGCGCGCAACCTGTTGTTCAGCCGGTTGAGAGAGGCACAGCTTTTTGAGGACAACGCCCCAGGCTACTATCAAATCTTCGCACCCGCCGGGCCTAATGATGCCACGGTGAAAAGCAGGCTTTCGAAAACAATCATGTTTACCGTCGGGCTTGGCATCTTCTTTGCCTTTGCCGCCGCCGCTATGGCGCTGCTGGTTGAACTTCTGGATCCCAGGCTATGCACCGGATCAGAGGCTGCAAAGGCGTTCGGAGCGCCACTGTTCGCAACCCTGTCGGAGACCGGGGCGGGTCCTTCGCTAGGCGCGGAGGTCTGGGCCCGGTGGATCGGTTCATGGTCGCATCCGGCGCGTCCCCGCATCATCTGGTCGCCAAGTCCGGGACCCGAGGATCAGGAGTTCTGGACACTGATGTTTGAAAGGGCATCGACCCTGCTTCCCTCGCTTCGCTTGATCGATTGCGGCGCCGACGGGTTTGCCGCCGAAATCCCGGCATCGATCCGGATCGAGCAGATCGAGACCGAGGCGTTTTCAATCGCAGCGGCAATACAACTGGGGGAACGACTTTGCAACGAGGCCCGAACCCGCCGGGAAGAAACCTGGATCCGGCTTTGCGGTCCGGTTCACGAACCGCTTGCCAGCCTCGCAAAATGTGGCGAACCACCGCTGATCATCGTCCGGCTGAATGCCGAAGAGAGTGATTTCTGGAAGACACAAAACGAGCTGATTCAGCAAACCATTGGTCGCATTGCCGGCATTGTGGCAGTGGGCGATATTCCCGTTCTTAAACGCAAATGACCCTGCGCATTCTGGTTGCATGCCTTCTGCTTTCCGGGCTCCCGGGCCTCCACGCGGAGGATCAGCCCGGAGGGAAAGCCGCCTCCTGGCGTGAACATTATCAACTCGGTCCCGGCGATATCCTCAACTTCAGCCTGTATGGAAAACCCGAACTGGACCGCAATGAAGTGTTTGTCCAGCCGGATGGCACCATCAGTTATTTGCAGGTGCAAAACATCAAGGCGGCCGGCCTCACCGTCGATGAGCTAAGGGACGCCGTGGAAAAAAAACTTGCCGGGTTTTTCAAGCAGCCGCGACTGATCATTTCGCCCGTTTCACTGCATAGCAAAAAATATTTCATTCTTGGCAAGATACTCGATAACGGCGCATTCGCCATGGATCGTCCGATTACCATCCTCGAGGCGGTCGCCCGGTCGCGCGGGATCGAGACCGGTCTATTCGAGCAGAATACGGTTGAACTGGCGGACCTCGAGCGTTCGTTCCTGGTCCGGGACGGCAAGCGGATGAAGGTCGATTTCCAGAAGCTCTTTTTCGAGGGTGATATGAGCCAGAATCTCGAGCTCGAGCCGGGAGATTACCTTTATTTCCCGTCAGCCAACACCAACGAAGTTTATGTGCTGGGCGAAGTCGGTTCCCCCGGAATCCAGGGGATGACTGCCCGGTTGACTGTTCTTGGAGCCATTGCGCGCCGGGAAGGTTTCAGCAGTGCGGCCTACCGGGAGCGGGTGCTGGTTGTGCGCGGTTCCCTTCAAAAACCCCAGGTTTTCATCGTCGATACCAATGCCATTCTCAAAGGGCGTCAGCCGGATTTCCTGCTCAAGCCAAAAGACATCGTGTATGTTAATTCCCGCCCGTGGAAGTACGCCGAGGATTTGCTGGACTCCGCAATCAGCGCCTTTGTGCAAAGTGCCGTCACCACTTATACGGGGCAGCATGTCGGGCCTTTTATCACCCATCCCATTCTTCCCTGAAGCATGAGCCATTTCATATCCAAACCGCTCGCTCTCCTGCTAATCCTGACCCTGGGCTCCTGTGTGCTGCCGACCGGTAAAAAATTCAATCCCCGTGCAAAAACCGGCGCGGCGGACTTCCATACAGTGGACATCGGAAGTAAAATACCGGCTGATTACCTGAAGCCATCAAAAGAAGCGTTCCGGCTGGGAGCCGGCGACAAGCTGGAGATCGAGATCCTCGATATCGCGAATACCCGGCAGATCTGCAATGTCATGCCCGACGGCTATCTGTATTTCCATACCGTTCCAGGCTTGAAAGTGGAAGGCATGACAATTCCGGATTTGAAAAAACAATTGGAGACCTCGCTGCGGGATTTGTACCGCAGCCCGCAGGTTTCCGTAATTCTGCGCGGGGTCTCAAGCCAGCGGGTCTGGATTCTGGGCCGGGTCAACACGCCTGGCCTCTATCCTCTGGATAATCCGATGACGGTCATCGAGGCCATCTCCCGTGCAGGCGGACTTTTTTCGTCCCGTTTCTCCGGCACCACTGAAGAACTCGCCGATCTGCATCACAGCTTCCTGGTGCGACACGGGGAGTTTGTTCCGGTTGACTTCTACGCCTTGTTGCGGGATGGCGATCTTTCGCAGAACATCTACCTTGAGAACGGCGACTACATTTATCTCCCGTCCGCCCTTTCTCAGGAAGTCTATATCATGGGGGCTGTGCAGCAACCCAAGGCGGTGGGGTACATGGATAAAACCACGCTGGTAAGTGCGATAGCCGATGCAAAGGGACTGCTCCCGACCGCCTATGCGCAGCACATCGTCATCATCCGCGGTTCACTCTCGACACCTTCCGTCGCGGTGGTCAACCTGAACGATATACTGGGCGGAAAAACAACCGACATCGCCTTGCAGCCCCGTGACATCGTCTGGGTGCCGCTCGGCCCGATGGATCGCGTGGAAACTTACGCGAAGATGATCATCAACACCTTCACCCGGACGGTGGCCGCCAATGAAGGGGCGCATGCAGCCGCAAAAAATGCCTCACCCATCCAGCCCAACCTCACCATCAACCCCGCAGCCGCCCCGACAGGACATTGAATATCGAGTATTTTAAAACAATGCTGAAGCCTTAACCCGGGATTTCCTTGAGCATCTGGGCGTTGGTCGGGAATTTCTTCACGAACATCAGGAGACGCTCGATTGCCTCTTCGGGTTTATGACCCGAGAGACCGCGCCGGATGACGTTGATCTTGTGAAGTTGGTCTGCGGGAAGGAGCAATTCTTCGCGGCGGGTGCCGGACTTGAAGATGTCCACCGCCGGGTAAATGCGCAGATCGCTGATCTTCCGGTCAAGCACGAGTTCCATATTGCCGGTGCCTTTGAATTCCTGGAAAATGAGTTCATCCATGCGGCTCCCGGTTTCGATGAGAGCGGTCGCGACGATGGTCAGGGATCCGGCTTCCTCGGTATTGCGGGCGGCGGCGAATAATTTCCTGGGAATCTCGAGGGCGCGCGCATCCACACCGCCGCTCATGGTGCGGCCTCCGCCGGACATGGCGTTGTTAAAAGCGCGTCCGACACGGGTGATGGAATCGAGCAGGACAAACACGTCGCGACCTTCCTCGACGAGGCGTTTCGCGCGTTCGATGGCAAGCTGGGCAATGCGGGTGTGGCTCTTGATGTCGCTGTCATTCGAGCTGGCCATGATCTCCGCAGTCGGGCAGTTGCGGCGGATTTCGGTGACCTCCTCGGGGCGTTCATCCACGAGCAGGATGATCAATTTCATCTCCGGATGGTTTTTCGCGACGGAGTCGGCGATATGTTCCAGAAGCGTGGTCTTGCCGGTGCGCGGAGGGGCGACGATGAGACCGCGCTGGCCTTTGCCAAGCGGGGTCATCATGTCCATGATTCGCGTGGTATGCCGGTCGGGAACGGTCTCAAGGGTGATGCGTTTGTTCGGGTTGATCGTCGTAAGATCCTCGAACAGGGGGACATTCTGGAACTTGTCCGGATCTTCTCCATTGATGGCTGTAAGCCGGAAAAGCTGCGGGCCACGGCCACCCCTGCGGATTTCGCCCCGGAGCCACTGGCCATCCCTGAGGGCATATTTGCGGACAACTTCCGGGGTGACAAAGATGTCGGCCGGGCTTTGGACAAAATTGCGTTTTGGATCACGGAGAAAGCCGAAGCCTTTTCCGGAAACCTCGATAATCCCCTCGCCATAAACAGGCTCGGCTTTTGGCTGCTCGGGAGCTGGCGCGGCGGGAGTATCAGAAACAGAGGGTTGCGAACGGTATTCAGGCCGACGCGGCGGACGGGGATCGTTGGCATGAAGCCGGCGAAGCATATCCGCCGTGGAGATTTCCTCCCGGGCAGGTTGCCGGGCGGGAGGTGCTGCCTCCACAGGTGCGGCGACGGGTTGTTCGACAACAGGGATTGCAACGGCTGGCACACTGGCAACGGGCTCCGGCTGGATTTCGATGGAAGGAGCGACAGAAGGGGCAACCGGGGCGGCGGATTCAAGGGCCAGGGAATCCTGAACCGCCTCGGGTTTTACCGCTTTTTTTCTTGTCGTTCGTTTTGTGCCGGCAGCTACTTTTGGTGCAGCCTTGCGACGGGTTTTAACAGGCTTCGTGGCAGGCGCAGCGGGCGTCTCCAATGGCTGCGAGTCCGGCATGGATGGATGATTGGTTTGTTCGGTCATAATAAAAAATAAGTTCTGCTGGGCGCATGGGAGGAACCTGGCGGTTCCTTCTTCAAAGCCATGCAGAGGAATCAGGCGGAAATCTTTTCCAACTCTTCCTCGGGAATATCAAAATTTGAAAAGACGTTTTACACATCGTCGCAGTCTTCAAGCGCCTCACAAAGCCGGATCACCTGCGAGGCAACATGCTCGTTCGTGATCGGCACGGTACTATCCGGCACAGATCCGGCACAAATGTGAGCTTCTGCGATTCCGTGGCGACGCCGGCAGATTTGATCGCTTCTGCAACCGCTTAAAGCCGGTCGTGCGCTGTCTGAATCAAACAGTGATCCGGTTCATTTGTCAACTCTTCCGCACCGGAATTGATAGCCAATCTCACAGAAGATTGCGCAATTGTCAATCTGTCTTGTTCAAAATTTAACGCACGGGGAGGAGGGAACCGGAGCCGCCGGCTTCCTTGGAAAGTTCACAAATCCAGACGGGACCATCCTTCATGAACGGTGGATAGTTGGACGGATTTTTTAACACATCGTCGGGAATAATGCTGCTGAAGCGCAGGATGGGCAGGATCGGATTGCCGTTCTGGTCACGTTCGTAATTCACGCCATCCTCCTGGAAGAAGATCTGAAACTGTGAAAGACCTCCGTCGGTCTCACCAATCGCAATTTCTATGTCGTAATATTTTCCAGCTTCCAGGGACATGGGCAACCCGACTGCCTCTCCCATTGAGATGCCGTATCCGTTGTCGAATGGCTGGCCGTTGATGACAAGATTGTGACCGTAATCATAGTGGTATTTCAGATCCGCATTAAAGGCGCCCGGATCCACACGGGTCCTCGTATCCCATTCCAGCACCAGCTTGCCATCCATGCGAACCGCCAAAACATCGTCACCAAAACCGACAAAGTGATACACTCCGGTCCTGGGTGGCGAGATTCTGGCTGTGTAAAAAACGACCCACAGCGGTTGTTTAACTATATTCGAGACTCCAAACGCCTTGGGGCCGTCGTTTGCATCGATCACAGGCACGAAAAGTTGCGTTGCGAAGATTTTTCCAGCCGCCTTGTAAAAATTGGACAGCTTGGCGGGCTTGTACCCGTTGGCGGCAAAATCTTTGATGATGTCAAAAAACTTGTCCCGGTTCATGTCGGTCGGTTTCCGCAACTTGTTCTGCTTGGTATCATACATGGTTCCGATCAGGGTGCCTGTCGGGGGCGGTGTTTTAAAACCGAACATGGTGAATGCGGCACCGCCGCCGCCAAGCCCTCCACCAACCGGCGCCGTCGGGCCGCCGCCAAGCCCGGGAAGTCCCCCGGCAGCACCGGACATTGTCACGGGTGAAATTTCATTCATCGACGGCATCACGGGAAGATCCGGCACTGCAACCTTGCTGAGCGTGGTCGTGGTGACCCGTTTCTGCACGGTTGGCGCGCTCATGTTTTTAGCCTTCTTTTGAACCTGGAACTTCTTCTCCATGACACGACTGGCTTGACTTGGCCCGGCTTCGCCTCCCTTGAATAACGGTTTTGCCGG
>Ga0007854_10002167_pt1 | contig 12265 bp, 7 predicted proteins | sample CryBogCBH12Aug08_FD_60382 | JGI IMG/M metagenome (GOLD analysis project Ga0007854, IMG submission 60382) | Freshwater microbial communities from Crystal Bog, Wisconsin, USA - CBH12Aug08 | ecosystem: Environmental > Aquatic > Freshwater > Lake | place: Crystal Bog, Wisconsin, USA | collected... | reverse complement strand
TGCGCTTCAATTTCTTTCAGTGCGGTGATCTCGGTTCCTGTTCCCCGATAACCGAGGAACATCCCGTCATCCGCGAAAAACGGGATGCCGCTGACCCGAAAATATTTTTGACCTGCTGGGGTATCGATGGGGTATTGGAAGTCTCGGAAGGCACGATGGGCGCGAAGATCGGCGAGATGCCGCTCAAGAGCGTCCGGATCAATTTCGACAATCAAATCTTCGCGACGTTTGCCAATGATAGTGGCGGGGTCTCGACCCGTCACATGCCAGAAACGTTGTGAAAACCAGCTGAATCGGAGATTCCAATCCATCTCCCAGAACCAGTCGGACGACGCTTCGGCAAAGGCCGCGAAGCGATCGCGGCTAGCGCGAAGTTTTTCCTCCATCTCATAATGTTGGGTAACATTGGTATGGGAGACGATTGCCCCCGGCTCATCGCCGGCAAGGGACGCGATATCCAGGCGGAACCAGCGCTTTTCGCTTGGCGAATCACAAGGATAGTCCATCGAAAACCGGAATAGGCGACCTTCTACGATGTCATAGATCGTTTGTGCCGAAGGGCTGGGTGTTTCCAAACCAATATCCGGTCCACAGCAAACCGATCCATAAATTTCACCAATGCAGTAATTGCTGGGACCGCCATTGGCGATCGAAAAGTCGCGCCAAGCCTTGTTAACCAGGGTGATTCTTCCCTCCTGGTCAAGAACGGCGATATGCTGAGGCATCGAATCGAGGAAGGTCAGCATTTGATCGCGCTGGCGTCGGATCTGTGTGGTCAACTCGTCGTTTTTGGCAATAAAGGACTGCATGCGCCAGGCAGCGAAGGTCGTGATGAGCAGAAAAGCCAAAGCGATAATAACCGCTTTAACCAAGGTAGAGCGCCAGCCCGCCATATAATCCTCGCTGGACATCCCCACCACTAAATGGAACGGCACCGCGGTAAGCCGGCGATAGGCTTGCGTTCGTTCGATTCTGTCGCCAGCTTGTGGTGTGTGAAATGTTTGTTCCCGAACCCCGGACTCGATAACAGCCTGGAGCTCTTTAGAAAAAGTTTTGGTGCCGACCTGTTGGGTTGGAATGTCCGAGGGTGGAAAGCGTGAAATCAGCGCTTTATTGGTGTCACGCAAGAGCGCTATATCGTTTTTGCCAAGATGTAGACCTGACATTTGGTCAGTAAAATGACTGACCAATACTCTGGCTGAGATAATACCTGCAAATCTTCCGTCAGGAAAATTGTAACGATGTCCGAATGCAATAATCCATGATTTAGTGACGCGCCCAAAAAATAGGTTTGATACAAATGTTTTTTTGTCATTATTTGTTTTGGCGTTAATAAAATAATCTAAGTCACTAATACTTTGGTAGTGTTTGTTATCTATACTATTGCCATATTTTAAGTTTCCGGATTCATCCGTAACGCGAAATTCAACATCCTCGTTAAGCCAGGCGCTTCTCTGATTCAGTATTGAGTTAACACTAGCCTCGTCAAAATGGCCTTTTGTTTGCAAAACGGCTTCTAACTCACTGCTTATCGCCTTAAGGACGATATCAATTTTACTGGCATCGTTACTGATGTTTTGTTCAAGTAAAAGAGCCATGTTTTCTAAAGAAGATCTCACCTCATTTTCTTGTCTTTCTCTTTCTGTTAATAATCCATAAGCCATCAACCCGGAAACAAAAATATTTACAGCTATAACAGAAATAATAAATGTTGACTTAATTGATCTTCTTTGTGTGCGCACAAAGGCCTCTATTGTGGGTTGGCAAAATCTAGTCAGTAATTTTTTCGTTATTTGTAAAAGACGAACTCATGTCATTCAATTGTAAATCGCGGTAAAAAAACGGCAAGCTTGCCGTGATTGGTGGATTCTACCGGGTGAGCAACGGGCTCGCTTAATCATGGCGGCATTTTTGATAAGGCTCAAGGTTGCCATTCGGCCGCCAGCTTCTGCGCTTGCGCAAGTTCGGTCGGGGAAAGAGTCCTGGCCAGAAAATCACGATTGGCGGCGGCTTGTTTATTTCCCTTTTGGGCCGCAATTGCGAAATATTTATAGGCTTGGATATCGCTTTTCTCGATGCCCTGACCGAGATGATAGCCTGCGCCGAGATTAATCAGAGCCATCACAAATCCCTGGTCGGCAGCCTTGCGATACCAATGCATGGCCATGGCGTCGTCTTGCGGGACGGCCAAGCCATCCTGATACATCAGAGCAAGATTGAACTGGGCTGGAGCGAAGCCTTGCTCGGCCGCTTTGCGGTACCATTTCAGGGCCATGGCGTCATCCTGAGGAACACCATGGCCTTGTTTGTAGCCGTTGCCGAGATTGACCTCGGCGTTCACAAAACCCTGATCGGCTGCCTTGGCAAACCAACGCATGGCTTCGGCGACATCCTGGGGCAGGCCGTCCCCATTTTGATAGAGCACCGCGAGGTTGTTTTGTGCGGCGGCAAATCCCTGGTCTGCCGCCTTGCGATACCATTGGATGGCTTCGGAATAGCTCTGGGGTACCCCCAGGCCGTAACTATATTTGACGCCCAGATCATATTGGGCGATGGCAAAGCCTTGATTGGCGGCCTTGAGGTACCATCGCAGCATTTCTTCATTGTCTTTGGGAACAGCCAGGCCTTCCGCATAAAGACTGCCAAGCGCAACCTGGGCCGGCGCAAAATTCTGGTCAGCCGATTTGCGGAACCAAAACAAAGCTTTGACATAATCCTGCGTCGTACCGCGTCCGCTCGCATAGATGACCCCAAGCTGATATTGAGCCGAGGCGTCCCCTGCTTCCGCCGCGACCATCGGGTCTTGCGCTGCCTTGGACCGAGTGGGGGCGTGCTGCCATGCCAGGGGCAGGGAGAAAAGCGTCAAGCAGAGCCCCAGCCCGGCAAAAGCCGCCGCGGGTCGCCGCGCTCGGGGGGCTTTCGAACCCTCTGGCCAAACGCCAAGGACCAGCAGACCGAGGGCGGCCCCGCCCAGCGCGCCGCCAAGATGAGCCCCGTAATCAATTTGCCCAGAATTGAGCATCGAGGCCAAGGGAAGCAGCGAGGGGATCAACATCTGGGCGGTCAGGGACTGCAGTCTTCTTCTTTCCTGACCTGCTGGGACCCTTCGTGACAGGACAGCGAGCGCTGCCAGAACCCCCATGATCGCTCCCGAGGCGCCGACCGAGACAATGTTTTCGCTATTGATCGTCAGCGACATCAGCGACCCGGTCAGTGCCGCTGCCAGGAAAATAGTACCAAGCCAGGCGCTGCCCGCCAGGCGTTCAAGGCGGGGTCCGACCAGGACCAGCGCAAAAATATTTAAAACCAGATGAAAGACGTCATGATGCAGCAATGTCGCTGTCAACAAGCGGAACCATTCCCCCTGGCGCAGAACCAGACGATGTTCCAGTCCCCCTAAGGCGATAAGGTCGTTGACGTCAAGCTCTTGCGGGCCCTTTTGGACCATGGTCATTTGGATCACAAAGACCAGGCCCAATAAAGCCACCAGACCCCAGGTCAGCCAAATCCTGGAAACCGGACTGCGGTCCATAGGTTCAGGGTTTGGGTGATTTGCTTCTTTATCCAAAGCCGTCACCGGAAGCAAGAAAGCCAAAAAGGTCAAGACTCTCAGAAATGGCAGTCTATAACAGTTGGCTAGTATGGTGCGCTTCGCTGTTTTTAGCTATCTTTGCAGGAGGATAGGCGCGACCGTGGGACTTATATCGGAAGCCTTCCTTTCTGATGCTCTGTCTTGGGTGCTGCCTTGTCGGTAAGTCTGGTTATTTTTAGTATCTATTTTTGTTTTCTGCTGGGGGCGTTGCTGGTGACCAGCCGGGGCGTCGATAGTCCGTGGCTGTTTCTGCTTCGTAGCCTCTTTCCGAATTGGCGCTTTTATCATGCGCCCGGGGACTCGCCCCGTTTGTATTTCCGCTATTTAGACGCTGGGCTTTGGTCCGATTGGCAGCAAATGATGCCGCGCTTTAAACGGCGTCTGTTCAATCTTTTGTTTAATCCTGGGGTCAATTTGGCTTTGACTGAACAAAATCTGGTTGATCATCTGGCCAACGACATTGCCGACTGCCAGGGCGGGAACGATGTCAGTGCCCTGGTGGTTTATCAAATGGTCGAACGGCTGGTGCGCCAAATAATCGCGGCGGAAGGCGGCCATATCAAACAGTTTCAGTTTCGGGTCTGTCTGGTGCCGTCTGGCGCGGCTTTCGATATGGAAGCGGGCACCATTTTGCTTTCGCCCTGCCTGGATTATTGAATGGATCCGATCCTTACTTTGGCCGCCCGCAGTACCGAACTGCTTTGTGCCTTCAGTCTGTGCCTGCAGACCGTCGAGTTTTTTTGGCTGCGCGAGCCGCTAAGTGAACGCGGAATTTGGGCGTTTTCGGTGCAAAAGGGGGGCTTGGCGCATGCGTCTTCCTGGGTGCAGCAGCTGTTTGCGATCCTTTCAAAAGACTCTGTCCATATCCTTCATCTTTGTCTGCGACTGATTGCTGTGCTTTGTCTTGGTGTGTACGGGGCTTCGTTGTGGCTGGTTCTCTTCTTGTTTTTGGGAAATGTCGCCATTCTGATCCGCTGGCGGGGCGCCTTTAATGGCGGCAGCGATTTTATGACCATGGTGGTGCTGACCGGCCTGTTGATCGCCACGATCCTGGGCGCCTTTAATAAGCAGGAACTAGGATGGCGAGCAGGCCTGATCTATATCGCCATTCATGTTACCTCATCTTATTTTATCGCCGGCTGGGTGAAAGTCCTTAACCAAGATTGGCGCCAAGGCAAGGCCTTGGCATTATTTCTGGATGGCGGCGTTTTCGGACCCCTGGCGAATAACAGTCTTTATTGGCGGCGCTGGGTGGCCTTGCTCTGTACCTGGAGCTTTATTCTTTGGGAATGTGTGGTCCCCATTGTCTTTCTTGACCCCAGACTGGCGGCCGGTTACTGCGCCATTGGTGTAATTTTTCATTTTCTGGTGTTCTGGTATTTCGGCCTCAATCGGTTCGTTTTCGCCTGGATGGCCACCTATCCTGCCGTTATTTACTTGGCAGTAGCCTTAGCGTGATTCTTTCTCCCCTTGACCCTTCCCTTTTGGGCGATCTCACCCTGGCGTTTGATCGGGCGCTTGGGGACGATCCCCTGGCACGCGAAGTGTTTCGCCGGATCACCACAAAACCGCCCGAAGGCGACCTGCTAACGCTGTCCGAAGACCCTGACCACCATGCGCAGGCCGTGGCGCTTTGCCAGAGATTTGGGTTCGGCATCTTGGATCTGGATCCTCAGGATTTCGTTACCTGGGATGGTCATTCCGTGGCCTGTCGCATGGCCCCCAGTGTGCTGATCCATGAAGTCGCACATTATCAATGCGCTGCGCCGGCAAGGCGCCGCTTGGTGGATTTCGGTCTGGGGGCCGGCCCGGAATCGGGGTGTAAAGCCGAAGGCATGGCGCAGCAGGCTTTATTTACGCCGGATATTGATGTGGAAGAGGGTCTGAGTTCGTTATTGGGCATTTTGTGGGAAGCTGCCTTGGACCAACCGGCGGTGCTGGCCTTTCTTGAGCAGAATTGGCTGGAGGGAGGCGACAGTCTGCACAATGTCGCGCATTTCCGCAAAGTCGTGCGATGGCTGTACGCAATGGGGCTTATCACCGCCGCGGGCGAACCAACCACCGATTTGCGCCGGGAAGATGACGAGACCTTCTTTCAACGCTGGTTTCAGGAGGCTAAGGAAAGATAGTAATCCGGGCTGAAGCCAGCTTGGCGGCGGGCCTCAAGATTAAAGGGCGCCTTTAATCCATTGGTGAAGTGGCGACGAATGACCTCCTGATAGGTCGCAATCGGATCCAACGCACCCTGCTGGCAAAAATATTCAAACCATCTTACTCCCGTCGCCACATGGGCAATCTCATCCTCCAGGATCCGTTCAAGGACGGCGACACCGGCCGCGTCGTCGATGGCGCGCAAGCGGCGAATTGTCGCCGGGGCGGTGTCCAGTGCCCGGGCCTCCAGAGCCATCGGTATCACCGCCAGACGTTCACGGAGCAGGCCGCTGGTTTTTTCTGCGGCGTCCCATAGCCCGTCATGAGCGGATTCATTGCCATAGGCTGAACCCAGCGCCTTCAGTAAGGCCTCCAAGGCCAGGAAATGCTCAGACTCCTCATGCGCCACGCCGACCCAATCGTCAAAAAAAGCCTTTGGCAAATTGTCGCCGGCAAAACGCGCGATAATGTCCCAGGCCAGATCGATGGCGTTGAGTTCGATATGCGCTAAAGCATGCAGCAGTGCGATCCGCCCTTTGGTGCCGCCGGTTCCGCGGCGTGGCATACGGTTGGGGGGCAGTATTTGTGGCTGCTCTGGCCTTGCCGGGCGGGGCGGGGGGCGACATTGGCCGATTGCGACAATGTCACCGCCGCGCCAGGCTGAGCGTGTCAGACGGGTCAACCGCGTCTTTTCCAAAGGGTCCGCGGTCTTCAGAATGTCAACAGCAGCGTCCGTAAGCGTCAAAGTGCGGACAATTCGGCAAGAACTTTGCAGGCGTGACCGTCTACCTTAACTTTTCGCCAGATTTTGCGGATCACGCCATTTTCATCAATGAGGAAGGTTGAGCGTTCTATGCCAAAATATTTCTTTCCATAATTGGTTTTCTCGACCCAGACCTCATAATCCGCACAGACTTTGCCATCGGGGTCGGAAAGCAGCGTAAAGCCAAGCCCATATTTGGCTTTGAAGCGTTGATGGCTTTTGCTGTCATCCTTGGACAAGCCGATAATTTCAGCCTTGGCAGCGGAAAAGTCGGGGAGCGCCGCCTGGAAGGCGCAAGCCTCGGTGGTGCATCCCGGGGTGTCGTCCTTTGGGTAGAAATATAAGATAACTTTTCGACCCCGCAGCGATGACAGCGTGAGGGAACTGCCGTCGTCAGTGGCCAGGACAAAGTCAGGGGCGGGTGATCCTTGCGCGATGCTCATGAGTGGCTTTCCTTCAAGAGGGCGGTGCTGTCGATCAGCCGGCTATAGACCTTTATGACCCGATGGGCATGTTCGGCCATGCTGATCTTTAACGCTTCAAAATGAGGGTTTCCTGTCGCATGCACCAGGATATCGCGCAAGCGTTTTGGCGCATGAGTCTCGCGAAAGGCCCCCTCAATGGTTTGGCGCAACAGCTGTTGCACGGTTGTCCAGAGCCGCAGCGCCGCCAGCAGATGCTCTCCGCTTTCAGGGTCAATCAATCCAAGCGCGATCATTTGTTGGAGCGCTTCGCTCGTATTGCTGCGGAGAACCGACGGGTGGGTGTGTGCCCAGCGCAGTTTCAGATATTGGACGATAAATTCGAGATCAACTAAGCCACCCCGTTGATGCTTGACGTCCCAGGCCGAGGCGTCATGCAGTTCGGCCGCCATACGCCGGCGCATATCGGCGACATCGTCGCGCAGTTTTTCTGCGTCCCGCGGAGCGGTCAGGGTTGCGGTGACGGTGCTTTCGATGGATTGGCGCAGGGCCGGACTTCCGGTGATAACGCGGGCGCGGGTCAGCGCCATATGTTCCCAGGTCCAGGCCGAGTCAGCTTGATAGGCCACGAAAGCGGGCAGGCTGGTGGCGATTGGGCCGGCATTTCCCGAAGGGCGCAGGCGCATATCCACTTCATAAAGTGTGCCTTCTCCGGTTTTTGCCGTGATGGCATTGATGATGCGCTGGGTCAGGCGCGCGTAATAGGCGCTGGCCGACAAGGGCTTGGCGCCATCGGAGGTGCTTTGAGGATCGGGGGTGTCATAGACCAGGATCAAATCAAGATCGGAAATCGCGGTCATTTCCTGGCTGCCCATTTTCCCCATGGCGACGATCGCCAGGCTGCCGCCGGAAATACAGCCGTGGATCCGGGCGAATTCAGCCTCTACCCGCGGTTGCAGGGCCGCTAAGGCGGCTTCGGCAAGATCAGATAAATGACGGCCTGCCTGCGGTGGTTCCGTCAGCCCCCGCAAGATATGCACTCCGACACGAAACTTTTGCTCATTGGTCCAGCGTCGGGCGACGTCCAGCATCTCTTGGAAATCGTTGGACTGAGCCAGGGCCAGATCCAACTCCAAGGTCAATTCGGCCGCAGACCCGGGGGGAGCAAAAAAATCGGCAGAGAGCACGCCATAAAGCAAGGATGGGTTGGCCGCCAGCCAGTCTGCCATGCGTGGCGCGTCGCCCATGATTTCGGCGACCAGATCAAGCAAAGCGGGATTGTTGGCGAACAGTGAAAATAACTGCACGCCCGCCGGCAGCCTGGACAGGAAGCTGTCAAAGCGCAGGAAGGCAGCATCAGGATCCGCCGTGTTGGCAAGGGCCTTCAGAAGGGTCGGGGTCAGTTCCGTCAGAATCTCGCGGGCTCGGGTGCTGCGGGTTGCCTTGACCCTGCCATGGTGCCAACTGCGGATTTGCCTGGAAATCGCGTCCGCGGCTTTGAACCCCATTCCTTCAATGGTTTTCAAGGTCTCCGGTTCGGCTTCCGTTCCGGTGAAGACCAGATTGCCGCTGTCATCCAGCGGCAGTCCGTCTTCGAACAAGCGCGCATAATGGGCTTCAACGGTTTGCAAAATCGCGGTCAAAGCCGCAGCGAAGGCCGGGCTATCCTCATAGCCGAGGAAAACCGCCACGGCCCTCAGCCGTAAGGGATCGGCAGGTAAGGTCTGGGTTTGCTGGTCGTCGATCATTTGCAACCGATGTTCAACCCGGCGCAAAAAACCATAGGCGTCCGTCAGATCTTTGGCAGCCTGCGGATCTAGATGGCCAGCCGAAGCAAGCGCCGCCAGGGCTTGGCAGGTGCCTGGCTGGCGCAAATTGGGATCCCGTCCCCCCCAAATCAACAATTGGGTCTGAGCGAAAAACTCTATTTCGCGAATGCCGCCGCGGCCCAATTTGATATTGTGGCCGGCGACAGCGATCTTACCCCCTCCTTTATGGGCGGTAATCTGTCGCTTGATCGAATGAATATCCTGGATGGCCGCGAAATCCAGATGTTTGCGCCAAATAAAGGATCGCAGAAAATCAAAAAAGGCGGCACCGGCGGCTTCATCGCCGGCAATCTGCCGCGCTTTGATCAGCGCGGCTCTTTCCCAATTTTGGCCTGATCCTTCATAGTAGGTTTCGGCAGCAAGAACAGAGACCGCCACGGGCGTTGCGCCGGGGTCCGGGCGCAGCCGCAGATCGACCCGAAAAACATAACCGTCGCCGGTTCTGTCCTCAAGAATTCCAACCAGTTCGCGAACCATGCGAACGAACATTTCCTGGATTGAGCGTCGGCCCCGATAGTCCACTTTGTCGCTGTCATAAAAGACCATCAGATCGATATCGCTGGAATAGTTCAACTCTCTGGCGCCCAGTTTCCCCATCGCCAGCACCACCAGACCGCTCGCCAATTCGGGATGGTCCGGGTCCGGAAGCATCAGTTCGCCGCTCTGATGGGCTCGGCTCAATAAGTGACGGACGGATTGTTGGACGGCCAATTGGGCCAGAGCGCTCAGGGCGCCGGTGACCTGCTCCAATTGCCAGCAATTGGCGATATCCGCCAAGGCGATAATCAGAGAGGCGCGTCGTCGCGCGATACGCAATTGGCTTTTCAGAACCTCGGTGCTGGCTAGGGGATTTTCCTCGCTTTGCAGTTTCGTCAGCAAGGCAGTGAACATGCTGTCAGGGCCGTCCCGAAACAGTTGCTGCAGCAGCTGGCTTTCACTTTTGAGCGATTGTGACAAAAAAGGACTGTTACCGAACACAGAAAGGATCAGGCTGCTTTGCAGGGCATCCGGTTGCCAGCCAATGAGGCATTCCGACCATTCCTGAAAATGTTTCTGGGCGATGGCCGGATCTGCCGGGGCGGGAATCTGACGGGCGTCCAGGGTAAAGGTCGCGGACATAACTTTCTTCTCACGGGCAGGGTGAATTTTATACCATCCTTCGCCTGGCCTTATGCCAGAATGATTGGCCTTGGGTCCGGTTCCGTCACTTTTTTTGGCAATTTTTCGCGTGTTGACATTGTATTTTAAGGAAGTTCGGGCAAAGCTCGGAAAGTTTTTTGGCATTGGCCGGTTCTGTTCCCAGAGCCTGACCTTCGGGGAAGCGGCCTATCAGCATTGGCGTTCTTAACACGCTGCGCACCGCAAAGGCGCGCCTTAAGGAGTTTCCGAACCTTGGTGCAAGGCACCGTCAGAGGTTTAATCCAATTCATTGGCGCTATCGCCATGACCCTGTTGATCATCGGGGCATGGTTGGCGTTCAGAATTGCGGATCATCCGCTGGGCATGTCTTTTTTGACGCCCTATATCGAAGATGCCCTGACCTCTCCTGATCGGCGGCTGTCGGTCAAGCTTGAGTCCACTTTTTTCGGCTGGAGCGAGGACTCGCGCACATTGGAGATCCGAACCAAAGCCGTCCGTATCCTTGATTCTGAACAGCAGATCATCGCCGCCGTTCCGGAAATGGCCATATCTTTGTCAGGAGCCGGTTTGCTTCGCGGTGTCTTGACGCCAAAGCGGTTGCGCTTATATCGCCCCAGTCTGCATCTTTTGCGCGATGACAGGGGGCAGGTGCAAATCGGTATGGGCATGGTGCAGGCCGATACGGCGCCGTCAGCGGCGCTGAACGAGGCCTTGACGTCAATCCTGCAAGCGTCTGGGGATGTCAGTGCCCTGGCTCAATTACAGCAAATCGAGGTTTTAGGCGGCGACCTGGTGATCGAGGACCTGGGGCAGAACCGGCGTTGGCATGCGCCGCATGCGGATGTCCGGCTGTCCCGTGAACAGGGAGGGGTCGCCGCCTCCTTCGGTCTGGATCTTGATCTGGACGAGCGTCTGGCCCATTTGTCGGGGCATGGCGTTTACCGGCCTTCGCAAAATAGTCTTGAGGCCAGTCTTGGTTTTGATCAACTTGATCCATCGCTACTGGCGGATTTCTCGCCGCAACTCGCCCCGCTGGACATTCTTCATCTTGCTTTAAGCGGCGAGCTGAAATTTCTCTATCAGCTGGATGCTAAGGCAACCAGCGGTCAATTTGAGCTGACCGGCAGTGAAGGGGTCATCGACGCCTCGCTGGCCCTGGGGAACAGTTGGCCGATCAAAGCGGTGGTGCTGCGCGGTGGCTGGACTGTGAATAGTCTGGCGATTGACAGCTTCCGGGTCGATCTTGGCGGGCCGGTGGTCAGTATCAATGGCAAGGTCGAGACGACGGCAGAAAATGTTGCGATCGATTTGGGCGGCCGCATTGAAAACCTGCCCGTTGATGACTTGAAAGGCTTCTGGCCGCCGACAGTGGCGGCAAATCCGCGCGACTGGATCCTAAAAAATCTATCACAAGGACAGATCACTTTAGCCTATGCCCGCTTTAAGGCGCATCTGGCCCCGGGCCAGCCCCTCGATGAGATCGTTACAGATCAGATCACCGGCGAAGTTGTCGCAGAGGGCGTTACCGTTCTGTATTTACCGCCGATGCCGCCGGTTAAGTCCGTATCGACCCGAGCCGTATTCGATGCCAATGAATTTGTTCTTGATATCAAAGGCGGCGAGGTCATGGATCTGAAGGTTCGTGATGGCAAAGTAATTTTGGGTGGATTGTCTAATCCTGAGCAGTTCGCCGATATCAAACTGGCGGTCGTCGGGCCGGTCCGTGAGGCCTTGCGCCTGATAGATCATAAGCCTTTAGGCTGGGCCCATGCCCTGGGTCTGGAACCCGATACGGTTAAGGGCGAAGCGGTGACGCAATTGGATCTGCGCTTTCCGCTGTTACAGGCCCTTAACCTTGACCAGATGCAGGTCCATGCGGCGGTAGAGACTCGTCATTTGGGTTTGCCGGCGGTTGCGCTTGGTCTTGATTTGGTTGATGGGGCCTTGGCCTTGGATATCAGCAATGGCGGGATTGATGCGCAGGGGCAAGCCCAATTAGGCGGGCGTCCGGCAACTATCAAATGGCGGGAAAATTTTGGTAAGGCCAGTTTTCGTAGCCGCTACCAGCTCTCCGGCAGTCTTGACGAAGGCACACGTAAACGCATCGGCTTGGAGTCTGAGATCTTCCAGCCGCCGGTGATGAAGGGAACCGTTCCGGTGGAGGTAACGGCGACTTTCGTTGAAAAAGGAAAGGCTAATATTGCGGTCAAAGCGGATTTAACCCCAGTGGCTCTGCGGTTTCCTGGGCTTAACCAGGAAAAAGAGCAGGGCAAGCTGGCCAAGGGCGAGGTGGAGATCCGGCTTGAAGCTGGCCGCCTGACCACGATTCCCTCTTTCTCCCTCTCTGGCGGCGATGGTCTGGATGTGG
>Ga0007854_10002165_pt1 | contig 12266 bp, 7 predicted proteins | sample CryBogCBH12Aug08_FD_60382 | JGI IMG/M metagenome (GOLD analysis project Ga0007854, IMG submission 60382) | Freshwater microbial communities from Crystal Bog, Wisconsin, USA - CBH12Aug08 | ecosystem: Environmental > Aquatic > Freshwater > Lake | place: Crystal Bog, Wisconsin, USA | collected... | reverse complement strand
TTGGAGTTGAGTGAGGCCTTCAACTTCAACAAGCCGGACCTGCTGCCGACAATGACGGCCCATCTGGCCGCCCAGGCCAAGCGCCTCCGCAATCCCCGCCCAGAGTGCTACGTCACCCTCGGTGGCCTGCCAATCGCCTTTGGCCAGTTCCAGTGGCCCTTCCACAGCTCCACCTCTGGCGCAGACACCCATGTCGTCCATGGTGAAATGCACCTGGCCGATGGCGGAGCCCACAATCTCCACGCCAAGGTCGCAGCCTCCGTCACGCTCACCTTTGCTGACATTGTGCCCTCCTTGGAACAGCCCTACGCTGAAACCTTCGTCTACAACGCCGTCCGCAAGACCGTGGACCTGGGCCAGCTTGAGTTTTTGAAGTCCGGAAACCGCCAGCCCGTGCCCGTTACCACCCGCTTCTACAGCCGCTGGCAAAAAAAGTTCGTGTTCACTGAGACCACCGATGCCGAGCGCCTGGCCTATCTGCTGAGCAAGGTTTACTGGCTCTCTGGCGTACTCGGCGAGGGCAAGCCCGTGTGGATCGCCGACCCCAGAGACGCGCAGTACCTCAACACTACCGATCAGGACCTGCTGCGTATGGCCGGTGCTGAGGCCGCCGAAGGGCTCATGGTGCTCGACGGGGAATTTGCTGCCGCCACACCCGCTCTGATGGCCCGCGCCCCGGAGTACCAGGCCGCGCTTGAAGCAGCGCTCAACTTCACCAAGCCGCAGTTCAATGAGTCCATGCGCTCAGGCCACGCAAATATGTAGCAATTGCAACCCAAAACCCCAGGTCTGGATTCTCAGATCTGGGGTTTTGGAAATTAATTCTCAGAGAATCCAAACCAGCCTCACTCCACCCGCCCCAGCCATACCCCAAACCACCGACGCTCATCCGTCCAGTTGCCAACCACAGCAAAGCCCGCAGTTGCAATCATCTGCTCGGCCAGCGCTGCTGTGTACTTGTAGCTATTCTCGGTGTGGATCGTCTCGCCCTCAGCGAAATCGACCTCGAAATCCAGCGCTGCCACCCTTACCCTCTGCGGGCAAACGCTCTCCAGGTGCATCTCAATCCGCGACTCCATCCCGTTCCACACCGCCCGATGCCTGAACGCAGCCGGGTTGAAGTCTGCTCCCAGTTCCCGGTTGAGCCTAGCCAGCATGTTCAGGTTGAACCGGGCCGTCACTCCCGCCGCATCGTCATAGGCTGCCAGCAGCTTTGCCTCATCCTTCACCAGGTCCACGCCCAGCAGCAGGCCATCGCCCGCCTTGAGTCCCGCGCGCACTCGCCGCAGCAGCGCCAGCGCCTCGTGCGGGTCAAAGTTGCCTATACTCGACCCGATATAAAGCACCAGCCGCCGCTCGTCGTGTCCGGCCGCTTCCAACTCCAGCCCGTGCGTATAGTCCATCACGCGCGGCGCTACAGTAATCCCCGCAATCTCCCGCTCAATCCGCTCCCTGGCCGCATCCAACGCGCTCGCAGACACATCAATCGGCTCATAGACAGCCGTCCCCTGCCGCTCTACTGCTGCCTTCAGCAGCAGTCTCGACTTGTCTGCCGATCCCGCGCCAAGTTCCGCAATGCGCAGCCGCATCCCATCGGCGGCCCGCTCCACCATCGCCCCCGCGTGCGCCGCCAGAATCCCGCGTTCCGTCCGCGTCAGGTAGTACTCAGGCAACTCCGTTATCTCCTCGAACAGTCGCGACCCCGCCTCGTCGTAAAACAGCCACGGTGGCAGTTGCCGAGGCAGGGAACGGAGTCCCGTCAGTACTGCTGCGGCTACTTGCTCTTCGGCGCGTGTACTCTCTTCAATCGGAGTTGTAGTATGCATACGATGGGTTGGATGCGGGCCGGGCGCTGGCTGGTCCAGCAACCATGCCCCCCAACGTGAATAGTCAGCGAAATTATTCACAGCACGCAAAATGCGAAGCATTTATCGTGATTTCAGATCAACAAACGAGGTGTACTATCCATGAAGGCAATCGGCTCGCTCGCTTTGGCTGCAACACTTGCTCTCTCAGCGCAGGCCCAGCCGCCCTCAAACACCTCTGCACCCACGCCAAAAATGTACTTTGCTGACTCCTCGCGCCTCGGCGTCCCCTTCGCAAAAGACCCCTCGGTCATTCGCTTTCAGGGCGCTTACTGGATGTATTACTCGCTGCCCGCACCCCGGCCCACCTCGGAAGCGGCAGGGCAGGGGCAGACGGGCTGGGGCATCGGCATTGCCCGATCAACAGACCGCATCCACTGGGCAAAGGCTGGCGAGGTTCAGCCCGTGCAGGAGGTTGAAAAGGCCGGCATCGCCGCCCCCGGAGCCCGTGTCATTGACGGCAAGGTGCACCTCTTCTATCAGACCTACGGCAAGGGCGCGCTTGACTCCATCTGCCACGCCGTATCCTCTGACGCTATTCACTTTGACCGCGACCCTACCAATCCCGTCTATCGACCCACGCAGATGCCGTGGTCGGTTGGCCGCGCCATTGATGCCGAGGTCTATCCCCACGGCAAAGAGCTATGGCTCTTCTTCGCTACCCGCGACCCGGCAATGAAGATTCAACAGATTGGCATGGCCTCTGCGCCAATCGGCTCCGGATTTGGCCGCGGAACGTGGCGCGATCTCTCCACCACTGAGCCTGTAATCAAGCCTGAGCTGCCTTGGGAAAAAACCTGCGCTGAAGCGCCCACCGTCCTGCGCCATGGTGGACTCTACTATCTCTTTTATGCGGGCGCGTACAACAACACGCCGCAGCAGATTGGCGTAGCCACCAGCCGCGACGGCCGCAAGTGGACCCGCATCGGCGACCAGCCGCTGCTGGCCAACGGCGCTCCCGGTAGCTGGAATTCCTCTGAGTCAGGCCACCCCGGCGTCTTCACGGATGACGATGGTCGCACCTACCTCTACTTCCAGGGCAACAACGACAACGGAAAAACCTGGTTTCTCTCCATGAAAGAGATTCGCTGGCACGGCTCCAAACCCTATCTCGTAGAGCCATGAGGGAGCGAGGCAACTCTCAGTCCTGCCGCGCCAGCCGAATGCCGGAGAACTGCCACCGCGTCTCCGGCGGGAAGAAATTCCGGTAGCTCGCCCGGATGTGTGCAGCAGGCGTCACGCACGACCCGCCCCGCAGCACCATCTGCCCGCTCATGAACTTTCCGTTGTACTCGCCCAGCGTCCCGGGCAGCGCCTTGAATCCCGGATAACCAAGGTAAGCGCTCGCCGTCCACTCCCAGCAGTCGCCCAACAACTGCTGCGCAGCGCACTCGCCAGCATCTGGGGCGGCGCAAGGCATCAACCGGCCTGAATCCAGCAGATTGCCGTCTGTCTTCAGCCCCTCCGCCGCGGCCTCCCACTCAAATTCGGTAGCCAGCCGGTGCCCCGCCCAGCGCGCATAAGCGTCAGCCTCATAAAAGCTCACATGGCTCACCGGAGCAGCCGCCAACCCCCTCATCGGCATCTCGCCTCGCAGTGTAAACACGCTCCAGCTTCCGTCCGTCTCCGTCCAGTAGAGGGGAGCGCGCCAGCCGCGGCTCTTCACAGTGTCCCACCCTGCGGAGAGCCACAGCTCTGCTCGCCGGTAGCCGCCATCGGCCATAAACTCCGCAAACTCCCCGCAAGTCACCAGCCGCCCCGCCAGCGCAAACGGCTCCAGCCACACCCGATGGCGTGGGAGTTCGTTATCAAAACAGAATCCCTCGCCCCTGTGTCCCATCTCCCGCATCCCGCCCGCGAACTCCACAAAATCCCGCCCTTTGCTCGCCATCCCGGCCACCCCAGGTCGCGCATCTGAGAGTGGGGAATAAAGCGCTCCTCCCTCGCAATAAACCGGGCGCAGTGGATTGGTAAAGAAGGCATTCAGAATGTCAGTCAGCAGCAACTCCTGGTGCTGTTCCTCGTGGTTCAGGCCCAGCTCAATCCGGCGCAGTGCCTCCGGCTCAGCTCCCTGCTCCAGCAGTCTCCCCAGTGCCTCGTCCACATGCTCCCGGTAGCGCACGACCTCTTCCAGCCCCGGCCGCGAAAACGAAGACCGCAGCCGCTTCTCGGGGAATCGTGCAAAGCTCTCGTAATAGCTGTTGAACAGCCAGTAGAAATCCGCATTGAAGGCCCTGTAGCCCGGCAAAAACTCCCGCAGCACAAACGAGTCAAAGAACCAGGCCGTATGCGCCAGGTGCCACTTGGCTGGCGAAGCCTCCGGGCACGACTGCACCATCATGTCCTCGGCCGTCAGCCCCGCGCACAACTCCAGCGTCCGCCGCCGTACCGCCTTCACTCGCTCGCCCAACTCCACCTGCACATTGCCTGCGCTCATTACCCACCCCACCCAGCCAAAAGTGTACCTCTCAAACCCGCGCCAGCCATGCCGGGCATTTCTTCACCCGCAGCCCACAATATTTGCAGCGGTCTCGCTCTTCACCCGCGTTTGGTGGTTTAATCTCATCGGGCGGCATCGCTGGTCGGTCGCTCCTCGGTTCCTTCGTTGGGGGGATTATGTTTGGTCTGGGCCAACTTCGAGGGTTGTTTCTTCTCGCCCTGCTCGCAGCTCTGCCGGCCTCGGCCCAGACCGCGACTGCCCAACCGCCCTCCCCGCCAGTCCCGCAGGCTGCCACCCAGCCCGCCAACCCGCCCCCAACCCCTGAGCAGTTGGGCGACGCCCTCGTCGTTCACCAGCGCTACCAGGCTGCCATCGCTGCTTACGGCAAAGATCCACAGCCCTCCGCGATGGTCTGGAACAAATTGGGCATCGCCTACCAGATGATGTTCAATCTCAAAGATGCCACCCGCTGTTACAAGTCATCCCTCAAAATCGACCCCCGCAACGCGCAGGTCATGAACAACCTGGCCACCGTCTACGATTCCCTTAAGCAGTACGGGCAGGCCGAGCGCATGTACCGCAAGGCGCTCAAAATTGACCCCCAATCGGCGCTCGTCCTTAAGAACCTCGGCTCCAACCTCCTCTCCCAGCATCAGTACAAGCGGGGCTGGGCTGTCTATCAGCAAGCCCTTGCCATTGACCCCCATATATTCGAGGACCACACCAGCCTCAGGGTTGAGAATCCCGCCAGCGCCAAAGACCGCGGAGCCATGAACTACTACATGGCCCGCAGTTGCGCCCGTTCCGGCCTCACAGACTGCGCCATCCAGTATCTCCGCATGGCCATCAGCGAGGGCTTTACAGATCCCAAAAAGCTGGCTGCCGATACTGACTTCACAAGCCTCCATGACCTGCCCGCCTTCCAGCAGCTCATCGCAACTCCTTCCGCCCGCTAAGCCACGCCCTCTCGTCGTCTCTCCTGTCCCCGCCCGCGTCTATACCCATAGGGCTTCTACCTGCCCTTCAGGAGTTCCAATGAATATTCGCCTCGTATCCGCAGTTGTCATCGCGCTCGCTCTCGGCATGGGCGCCTATGCGCAGGATGAAAACCCCGCTCAGACTCCCGGCGCAGGCCGCGGCGGCTATGGTCAGCGAGGCGGCCGCGGAATGGGAGCGGGCAACGGCGCTGGAATGGGCATGATGGGCGCGGGACGCGGCGTCATGGGCACCGTCACCCAGGTTGCCGCAGACCACTTCACCGTCAAGACCTACACGGGAGAAACCTACGCCGTTCACTTTAGCGTCAACACCCGCTTTGTAAAGCAAGCTGTCGGCCAGCGCGGCGGCGGCATGGGGATGGGGGCAGGCGCAGGACGCGGCGGCGGTGGTCGCGGCATGGGCGCGGGCGGTGGCAGGGGAGCAGGCGCGGGCGATGCCGCAAATTTGCCCCAGCCAATCAAGCCCACTGACATCAAACCCGGCGACGACATAGCCGCCATGGGTGAAGTTGACCCCGCCGCCAAATCCATTGGCGCCATGCTCATCGCCCAGGTTGACCCCGAGCGCGCCCGCCAGATGCACGAAATGCAAGCCAACTACGGCAAAACATGGATCATGGGCAAGGTCACCGCCATTGACGGCGTCAAGGTCACCCTCATGGGAGCCGTCGATAACGCCCCCCACTCCTTTGTCGCCGATGAAAATACCACCTTCCGCAAGCGCCGCGACCCCATCACCTTGGCTGACATCCAGGTCGGCGACACCCTCCGCGCCGAGGGAGCCCTCAAAGACGGCACATTTACCGCCACCACCGTCAACGTAATGGGCATGCCCCAGGGCGGAACCCCCACCGTCCCCCGCAACGCCCCGCCTCAATAATTGTCGTTAGTCATCCACCGGCTGAGGAAAAACCCTTATCAAGGCGCTGTCTTGAAAGGGAACGGCTTCAGCCGTGCCACAAGCGATTGAAATAAACGAGTGTTGACCATGCCTCTTCCCCGGTCAGGCCGGCGCCTAAGCCGCACCTACCAAACATGCACGGCAACAATGGTGGGTGCGCCGGTCTTTCCCTCAATCACGCTCAGCTTCAGCACGGCTTCAATATTCTTGTTTGAAAAGTCCTTGCCGGCCTTTTCTCTCAGCAGTTGTAGATATTCGGGGCTCGTAACCACCTGCGCTGCGGCTTCCGTACCGTTCCGGCCCAGCCCGGCCAATATAAGCACCCAATTATCCGTCGATGGATCCCAGAACCTCGCTATCAGCGCATAGTCATCCGCGCTCGCGTACGGCACAGAGTAGTCGCGCTTCCATGCAACCTCAGGCCGCATCCGATCCAGTATCGAGTGATTGACCTCGCCAAACTCCGGCGAAAAATGGAACCGCAGAGGCTCCCCCAGCAGCGTCGTCCAGTGATTGTTGTAGGCATTCAGCAGAATCACCGGGTGCTCATGGAACTGCGGCAGCGGGGTCGTCGCTGCGAAGGCAAACTTCGGTTGCGCTCCGCCATGCTCAATCAGGCTGCTCAGCATCGCAACTGCAGACACCGTGGTAACTGAGAAATAAGGGTAATCCACTTCTTTCCCCGCCGTAATCACGCCCAAAAGCGCATTCGGCGCCAGAACATTCCCCCCTGCGCAGATCAAAATCTCGCCTTTTTGCCTCAGAATTGGTTCCCAGAAGGCGTTGAGTGCCTGGTTCGGCTTCGCCGCGCGTTGCCTCCACATCCCCGCCAGCACAGCCGCCACAATCAGCACCGCCACGCCGATCAGTACCGGCCACCTCATCCTCCGCCACCAGGAAGTACGAGTCGCAGCCGCCTCTGCCTCTCCCACTCTCGGCAAGTCGCGCTCGGCAGCCTGCTCAACCGCAGCCGCCTTTGCCTCGGAAGGAAAATGGAATTCTGGAACGTAGCCGCCCGATGTCAGGCTGATCCTCACGCTAGAGGCGGAATGTGGCTCCAGGTAGTACTGTGCCAGCCTCCGCCGCACATCGTTGGCCCGCACCCGCACAATCGAGTCCGTAGCCGTCTCATAATCAATCGGCCTGCCAAACAGGCTCGCGCCAATGAAACGCTCTGAAAGGCTCTCGGTGTCCCCCTCCAGCGCACGGGCCACCACAAACTCTAGAAAGTCCTGGCACCTGCCGCTGCCAGAGAAGTGCCCGCTTTTCAGAATCGCATCCAGTTCAGCCTTCACCGCCGCCGTCTGCGCGGAAGAAAGTCTGCCTGTGCTGTCGATATCTGAAGTCTGCGCCATATTGCTTTTCCACAGCCGCCTTGCTGCGCGCTATCGTAGGGATAAATGGAGTCTATCACCCACCGTAACCTGCGCCGTAACATATTATTATAGTTTTATTTTCAGTAACTTGGGATGTAACACCCCGGTAAACTGTTTGGAACGTTGTAAGTGCCATTGCGCGGGCGTACAGTCGCACCCGGTTCAAACTTGGGAAGCTCTGTGCAGCCTGATCAGAATAGGCACATATCTCTCACCTCAATCTGAATCCAGTTGTGGGGCTTTTCGTCCGCTGATCGGGATTCTGATCCGGGTGGAACAAGCCTAATTTAGACAGTCCGTTGAGCAGCTACGCCCGCCCAGACTCCAGCAGTGCCAGTCGAGCAAGCGGATGCGCTGTGGGTTTTAGCTTTTATCGGGCGACAAACAAGTACAAAAGATCCGGCGCACGTTTTTGGCCGGGTGACGATTCAATTTCAACCAGCCATTTTTTGGAGGCAGTATGCAGTCCAGTAACAGGTCAAGGTCATTCTTGACATCGACAGGCGCGCGATTCTTAGCGCTCTTTGTCCTTCTCATCTGCGGCACCTTCGCCGCAAACGCCCAGCAGATTACCGGCACCATCGCCGGTTCCGTCAAGGACGACTCAGGCGCCATGGTCAACACGGCCAACGTCAAGGCGATCAATGTCGCCACCGGCTTCGCCCGCGTCGCGGTTGCAGATAGCGAAGGCAACTACCGCCTTACCTACCTTCCCGTCGGCACCTACACAGTTGAAGTGGTTGCGCCAAACTTCAAAAAGTTTGTGCAGAAGAACATCCTCATCGCTGTCGATCAGACCGTATCGTTAAATATCTCTCTTGCCATCGGCACCCAGACCCAGACCGTCACGGTCACTGAGGCTCCCCCGATGGTTGAGACCAGCACCGCCGAACTGGGCCGTACCGTTTCGCCCAATGAAATCATCGGCCTGCCTCTGGTCAACCGCAACGCATACGCTGAAATCTCCCTCACTGCCGGTGTTATGTCAAACAGCGCCAGCGGCCAGAGCAACCCCAACGGCACGCCCAACTTCCAAATCGGCGTTCCGTCAACGCAGGTAATCATCAACGGCGGCATCGATGGCGGCCTTCCCATGGTCAGCTACTACCTTGACGGCGGCATCAATATGACCGGCCTCCGTAACTATGGCAACCCGCTGCCCAACCCGGACGCGCTCGAAGAGTTCCGCGTTGAAACCAACAACTTTTCCGCCCAGTATGGACGCATGTCCGGCGCGGTCATCACCGCCATCACCAAGTCGGGAACCAATAATTGGCATGGTTCCTTGTTTGAGTTCAATCGCAACACTGATCTCAACGCCTACAACTGGAAAGCGCTCACCAAGGCGCATTATCGTCGCAACCAGTTCGGTGGCGCATTCGGTGGCCCCATCAAGCACGACAAGGCCTTCTTCTTCTTCAGCTACGCCGGCCTCCGCCAGGTTGTAGGGCAGCAGCTCACCGGCGCGGTTGTGCCCAGCGCTGCCATGCGCCTCGGTGACTTTACGGGTTTGGTTGACAGCAAAGGCGTCCAGGTTCCGGTCTATTTCCCCGGCACCAAGACCCAGGCGATTGGCACCAACGCAGGTCCCGGTTGCGCCGTCGCAACGCTTAACTGCCTCCCCTCGTCCTACCTCGACAAGGCTACGGGCAACTTGATGGCCAAGTACGTTCCCCTGCCCAATCTGGCGGGCAACGGCTACACAGGCTGGTTCACCGGCCCCACCAACCAGGACGAGTATCTCGGCAAGTTCGACCAGACTCTCTCTGACAAGGACCACGTCGCGGCCAGCTACTTCAGGCTCAAGACCACTCAGGCCGCCTATGGCGGCGGCAACATTCCCTACCTGACCACGAACTCCTTCGGTACGCAGCAGGTATTCAACCTCAGCGACATCCACACCTTCACCGCCACCACCGCCAACCAGGCCTGGTTCACCCTCACCCGCGTCGTCGGTGGCCGCACCAACACCCCGGTGGTCGGTATGGAAGACCTCGGCTCTACCTTTACCACCCAGGGACCCAAGACCTTGCCCCAACTCGGCATCTCCGGTGGCTTTAACGCCGGCGGCGGCCTCGCTGGTCCGGTCAGCAACACCACCTTCATCTCGCTCCGCGACATGGTCAGCATGACCAAGGGCAAGCACACCCTGGATATCGGTGGCGAAGCCTCGTTGGAAAAAGATCCCATCGCCGGCAACCTCTACAACTTTGGCATCTTCAACTACTCCACCGCCGCTCCTACCACCACCGGCGCAACGCTGGCTGACTTCGTCACCGGCAACGTCACCACAATGGAGCAGGACACCCCCTACCACACCGTTACCTCCACCTGGTATTACGCTGGCTTCCTCCAGGACACATACCGCATGATCCCCCGCCTCACCATCAATATGGGACTGCGTTATGACCTCCAGTCGTCGCCCACCGAGTCGCACGACCTCACCGCCACATTCAAACCCGGCGTACAGTCCACCAAGGTTCCCTCAGCGCCCCTCGGAATGCTCTTCCCTGGAGATGCAGGTGTGCCGCGCGGTATCGTCAGCAATCAGGTCGCTCACTTCTCTCCCCGCCTCGGCCTCTCCTGGGATCCCTTCGGCGACGGAAAGACTGCAATTCGCGCCGGCGCTGGCATGTTCTACGGCAGCGTTACCGCCAACGAATGGAACCAGCCTGGAAACGCGCAGCCCTTCGCCGTTCGCCAGCCCGGCTTCATCATCAACTCGTTCAGCAATGTGTATGCCGCCAAGCTGTCCAATGGCGTCTCATCCTCATTCCCGAACGGCGACATCTTCCCCTACGTCTACAACACTGCCAGCCCGCGATTCCTGTCCAATGCTGCTATCGAGACCATCTCGCAGGACTACAAGTGGCCCCTCGCATACCAGTTCAACGCGGCTATTCAACGCCAGTTGCCCCTCGGCATCAGCGCTACCGCTGCCTATGTTGGCACTCTGACCCGCCATCTGCCCTTCTTCATGGATAAGAACTACGCTCCATGGACAGCCACGGCGACTTCTTCCAATACCAACGCACGCCGTCAGTACGACACCAATCCGGCACTTGGACCGACCCTCGGCCAGGTCACATACCTCGAATCCAAGGAATCGGCCTCCTACCACTCGCTCCAGATCTCGGCTAGCAGGCCTCTGGCGCACAACATCATGGTCAATGGCTTCTACGTTTGGAGCCATAACATTGAGAGCGTCAATCCCGCTGGCAACGGCCAGGGAACAGCACAGGACTTCCTGAACCTTTGGGAAGAAAAGGGCGCCACGGACACCGATCGCCGCCACGTAGCCAGCATCTCCGGCATGTGGAAGCTGGAATACTACACCGGCGAAAACAGGATCGTGAAGCAGATAGTCAATGGGTGGACCATCTCGCCCATCGTCTCCCTGCAAAGCGGCACCCCGTTTACCGTCTCGACAGGCACCAACAAGAGCCTCGACAGCGCCAATGCCAACCGCCCCAACCTGGTTCCGGGCGTCAGCCCCAAACTGGATGCGCACCGCTGCCGCGTTTGCGCCTCTGGTGCTACCGGCGTTGCAGACCAATGGTTCAACCCCGCCGCATTCGTTGCCAACGGCCCCGGCCTCGGCATCGGAATCGGTGGAGCTGACGGCAACGCACCCCGCGACTACCTGCGCGCTCCTGGTTACCGCGATGTTGACCTGGGAATCCTCCGCGACTTCCACTTCGAGCGCGGCATGACCTTCCAGATCCGCGGAGAAGCCACCAATGCCTTCAACATGGTCAGCCTCAACGGTCCCGGATCCAGCGGCGTTGCCAATACAGTCGGTGGAACACCAACATCCACATCTATTGGCAAAATCACATCAGCCGGCACCCCGCGCCTTATCCAGCTCGGCGCCCGCTTCACCTTCTAACATCCCTTTCAACCTGAGTTAATGCACCAATTCAAAAGGGGCGCCCACTCGGCGCCCCTTTCCTTATCTCCCAAACTCCACATTAGACTTCCGCAGAATACTCCATGCCCATCCATTCGCCTTGCGTCTGGCGGCGAGTGCGTAGCAGAGCAGCGCGCCGTTCATCCTGCGCCTGCCGGGGAAGCATTGCAATCCGGCTTGCACCCATCGCAAAAGGCCCAGTACCCGCACCAGTTGTTGTTTTTGCTCCCCTGTTCCTACTCCAGGTTCTGTATCTCGGTCCCTTCCGGAACCTTTACAGCAAACTGGTCGTCGCTCAGGGTCATGTTCTCTGTTACTTTCTCTACCGTCAGCACAATCTGCTTGTCCTCAAGCGGGCGCTTGATCGTCACCGTGCCGGGGTACTGTCCGTTCCCGAAGTCCCGGTAATCCGCATAAGAAATATGCGTCTCCAGATTCCCCTCACTGTCGTAAATATCCTGCTCATACGGCAGCAGGTCCTCGCGATGGAAGGTCACCACGCGCACCGGCGTCATCTCTTTGGTGCCGGCCTTGTGGCGCATGATGCTCAGAATGTACTCGGGCACGGAGTAGAGGTGCTTCTTGGCCGTATCTTCCACCGTCTCCGTGTCTGAGGTCACTTGATAAAAATCGTCCCCTTCAAGTCCGCGCACCATCATCGCGTCGAAGAAAAACCCGGGCCGCAGATTCTCAAGCGAATTCGCAGACTTCTTCTTCAGCTCACTCGATCCCTTGATGGCTTTGCTCTTTGAAGGAATATAAAGCGTAAAGTTCTT
>Ga0007854_10002164_pt1 | contig 12268 bp, 10 predicted proteins | sample CryBogCBH12Aug08_FD_60382 | JGI IMG/M metagenome (GOLD analysis project Ga0007854, IMG submission 60382) | Freshwater microbial communities from Crystal Bog, Wisconsin, USA - CBH12Aug08 | ecosystem: Environmental > Aquatic > Freshwater > Lake | place: Crystal Bog, Wisconsin, USA | collected... | reverse complement strand
AGTGGATCAGCGACCTTTGTCACTGGAGTCAACTACTGGCCATGCGAAGTTAGCTATACCTGCACCGAAGGAACGGTCCCGGATTCAACTCGTATCTTGCTTCAATCAATTACTACTCAAGTACTCACTCTCTGGCAAGAGAAGGCGGTCGGAAGGAAACTCTCATGAGGGCACGTGATTACCACCTTCCCAACATGCCTCATTGGCATAAAGTCACCAAGGGTGAACCTCGCTGGCCAGTCTCATTCGTTGTCGCCTTAGTCATCGTTTTGCAATTCACTCTTCCTGCTCACTACTCGTTGAAATCTCAAAAGTGGATCTGCCTTACTGAAGTTCTTCTGGCGCTGGCACTCTTCGCTTGGAACCCCGGTCGGATTAAAGGGCATCAGCAAGGACGCTGGTACATAGGTATCGCACTGAGTGCAGTGATGACTTTTTCAAATATTGCGTCATCAGTTCACTTGGTTCGTGAACTATTAAACGGCAGTGCCACAAGTCCAAATAGTCTGCTGGCTGCTGGTGGATCAATCTGGCTCACGAACATCATCGCTTTTAGCCTCTGGTATTGGGAGTTTGATCGCGGTGGTCCTGGAGCTCGTGCGGAAGCGCTCGATCCTTATCCAGATTTCTTATTCCCCCAGATGCAATCCCCTGAGCTGGCACCAACAGAGTGGGCACCTAATTACTTTGACTACCTCTATATCTCTTTTACTAATGCGAGTGCATTTAGTCCTACAGATACTCTCCCACTTTCACGTTGGGCTAAGACCTTGATGACGATTCAATCCACGACATCGCTAGTGACTGTCGGGCTTGTTATCGCCCGAGCAGTCAATATCTTGAAGTAATTAGAGAGTTATCTCGGCGATCGATTTACGTGAGCGAGGCGATTCTTCACGTTCACGAAGTACATCACTTGTAAGTGCAGAACTCGCTGCCTGCTTACCAATTGCGATCACGACAATTGGACGAAGTGACGCCGGCATCGAGAAATGGTTTGCGACAATATCTTTATCGAAACCAGCCATCTGGTGAGTCACAAGATTGCGATGTTGCGCTTCAACTACAAGGAATCCGACTGAAAGACCTAGGTCGTAGAGCGCAGTGTGGCGCGCAGTTCCATCTTCATTAAGAACTTCAGCACAAGCCACAATAAAAGCAGAGGCCTTTGGGGCCCACTCTTTATTAAATCCAGCGAGCGAGTCAGCGATTGCTTCAAAACGCTCATCGCCATGGTGAGCGACTATAAATTTCCAAGGTTGGAGGTTATTTGCTGAAGGCGCCCAACGTGCCGCCTCAAGAAGAGCGGTTATATCGCTCTGCGAAATCTCTGCACCATGCTCAAAGGAGCGTGGGCTCCAACGCTCAGCAAGGACCGGATGAATTGGCTCTGAAGTTTCGACTGGTTTGCGCATAGTTCGATCTTAAGATGGCAATGCGCAAAGCGCCAATTGAGATCTACTTATGTGAGCGGAATCGCAACTTTAAGGTCATTGGAGACCACAAGCTTCTTATTCTTATCAAAGATCAAGACCTTTGAAATAAGTTCTCCTCGTTGCAAACCATATGCACATACTCCAAGGTAGGTAGCGACCTGGTGAGGTTTGAGAACAATATTGAGGTTCTTGCGACAATAGATATCACCAAAATAGATGACCTGACCAGTAGATAACCGCGGGTCTGTAGGTCCAAAAAGTTTTCCATCGACACGTTGTAAGTACGGATCGCCGGTAAGAGTTTGAATTTGATCCGTCTTATTTTCAACGCTAATAACTACGTGGCAGAAAGTACCCGAGCAGCTAAATGGACTATAAGCACTATCAACGCGCATGAGAAAGATTTTGGATGAGCCATTGTCGATCTCTGAGTGATGGAGATTGTTGAAGAATAAGAAGGCGCTGTACCCAGCAATTACTATAAGTGCGCCCCACCCAATCTTTGAGAAGAGACTCATCTCGAGCCATTGGTTAAAGCGAGTACGGAACGATCTATCAATAACTCGGCTCTCGGGAGCCTGTGCTAAATCAACGAGCGCGCCACACTCTTTGCAGTAGTAAGCGTCCATCGCTAAGCGATAGCTGCATGCCTTACAACGGTATGCGAGTTTCATGTAAGGGAGTTATACCTTTTCTACAGTGATCAGGATTCCATTTTCAGGAGCCAAAGTAGGAGGCTGAATACCAATGGTTTCAAGTGCTGCTCCAGAGAGAATCACACCTTTACCCCACTGAATATCCTTAATCTGCAAGGTGCGCGGCGCTCCAACTTCTTGAGAGATCGCAACTCGATAATTTGTTCCAGCATCGAGCCCAGTAAATCGCAATTTCGGAGCGAAATTCGAGGATGGCATCAGATGTTGCATGTAGGCGAATAGCCCTTCGCTTTGATCCTGCGCGATTACTCCATAGAAGAAGGCATGTGAATCTGGATAATCAATCCGAACGCTTCTTCCACTATGGAGAAGTGAGCGCTTTGCTTTGTAGAGTGATGCCCAAGATTTCAATATGGCCCGCTCATCTGTGGAAGCTTCAGTAACATCCCACTCAATTCCAGCATGGCCAAAGAGAGCGTTGATTGCTCGGAATGAAATCTCTGTTGTCTTTCCTGTCTGGTGTCCGTGAGTTGGACCGATGTGTGTTCCAAGCATTTCAGGTGGAATAACAAGAGAAGTCCAGCGCTGAATCGTTTGACGTTCTAGCGCATCATTATTATCTGAAGTCCAGAAACGATCAACATGTTCAACCATCCCAAGATCGATACGTGCGCCACCTGATGCACATGACTCGATCTCAAGGCCCGGATGTCTCCGCTTAAGTTCATCGAAGAGGCGATAGATGGCGAGTGTCTGATTGTGAACAGCTGCCTGACCAAGATGTCCAGCATCATTCAAGATTCGATTATGGTCCCACTTGATGTAAGCAATTTTGAAACTACTTAATACATGATCTACCTGTTCAAGCACATGTTCATATGCCCCAGGATGAGTGAGATCCAAAACAAGTTGATTGCGTTGAAGAGGTGGGATTCGATTTCCCTCATGCAAAATCCACTCTGGATGGGCGCGATAGAGATCAGAATCGATCTGCACCATCTCGCCTTCAAACCAGAGTCCAAACTCGATTCCGCGGGCATTGACATACTCAATAATCTCCGTGAAACCGTTAGGCCAAACCGTTGGATCAATGACCCAATCTCCTAGTCCGGCGCGATCATTACGGCGTAGGTGGAACCAACCATCGTCGAGAACCATGCGTTCTACGCCAATTTCAGCGGCAACATCAGCGAGCGCCTTGATCTTTTCAATATCGTGATTGAAGTAGACCGCCTCCCACACATTGAGCGTTAGGGGCCGCGGGCGAATATTTGTTGGGTGGTGTACTCGCTTACGTAGTGTTGAGTGGAAATTATGCGAGATGCCATCAATGCCGGCACTTGTGTAGCTCGCTTGAACAGGGGCGATAGAGAAGCTTTCACCGGCTTTAAGAATAATCTCACCTGGCAAGAAGAGTTCGCCCGCGCCTATGGATTGATCACCAAACTGTGTCTTCTCGACATGGTGAATGGAATTTCCAGAGAAGGCGACGGACATTGACCAGACTTCACCGGATGCGAAAGTAGCGTTACTAGCCAATGCCAATTGGGCGATCGTGTAATCATGTGAAGATCGGCCTTCCCGCTCTTCGCGAGTAGTAAGGCCGTAGGCAATATCTCTACGTTGTGGATGGCGTTCATGAGACCAACGGCCTGTGAAATCCATGACCTGGGTTGCTTGATCTGCTAGCGGAAGCCATTGAATAAATTTGTTCAGGACATAATCAGCATCACCATTGTTGGTGAGAACAGCGTTCATTGTGAGCACGCCATCGTGGCTTAATGAGTAGTGAAGTTTCATTGAGAGCTTCGCATGGTCATCAACGAATGTTGCTTGCAACGAATCCGATGTATGACTCTCTTCCACGAGTTCAAAATATGTGGACCATGCTTTGCCATCACGATGACCTTCAAGTGTTGGGTGGCCAATAAAACCTTTGGAATGTTCTCTCATGACATCGGCAGTCGTAGGAGTATCCCAGTGCGAATGCGAGACAGGGCGCGTCGTTGCTAAGGCCAACTCGGTACCAATTTGGTTCTCACTGAGCAATGCACCCCAATGGAAAATTGATAACCTTTTGTTAACGATTTGAAAAACAATTGAATTATGGGCACTTTTGAGAACGATCACATGAAAAGACTACTAGAGGGGGACCCTCTTTCACAGTAGAGTTGGAGAGTGAATTATTGGAATAGCCCAGAGACAACTTCGGTTAATCGTGAGCCAATGCTCAATCTTCATCACGAAGATTCCATCTCGTTAAATGATCTATGGGATTTCCAACTCCTTCGATCGCCGGATGATTTGCCCTCGAACCGTTGGGCAAAGATTCCAGTTCCAGGACTGTGGACCTCACAAAAAGAATCTGAAATCTTCTGGGATAAGCCGATTTATACCAATGTTCAGATGCCGTTCGATGAGCTCCCACCTGCCGTTCCTGCGCTCAATCCAACTGGTATCTATGAGAGAGATATTGATATTCCTTCACACTGGAACGAAAAGCGTGTTGTTCTGCAAATAGGCGGATTTGAATCCGTTGCAATCCTGAGCGTTAATGGCACTGAAGTCGGAATGGCAAAGGATTCCCGTCTTGCCGCCGATTTTGATATCACGACTTTCATAAGACCTGGTAAGAATCGAGTTCAGATCAAGGTTGTGAAGTGGTCAGACGCAACATATGTTGAAGACCAAGATCAATGGTGGCACGGTGGCATAACACGCGATGTCACCCTCTTTGCAACTCCACAGGTTTTTGTTCAGCGCTTCTATGCAACTCCGGGTCTGAAGAAAGATGGGAAGACGGGCACACTTGCGATCCGAGCATTCATCTCATCAATCAATAACCTCTCAGCCCAGGGATACACTCTTTCGGCAAAGATTTCCGAACTATCTAAATCGGCAGCCATCAATCAGACATTGAAGTTAAAAGAAGAAGTCAGCACGATTGAAGAATTCAAATCTAAGACGAAAGAGATCTCCGATTGGGATCGAAGCGTCTATTGGGATGGAAATGTTCCTCCGAAGGCGCTCGCGGCTGTCACTGCGAATGCGCGTCGCATGCTGGGTGAGATCAATGTCAGCGCATCTTTCCCCGGCATCAAGCCATGGTCTGCTGAAGCGCCACATCTTTATACCCTGAAGATCGAGTTAAAAGACCCATCTGGCAAGGTGATCGAGAGCTTCCAGCAACGAATTGGATTCCGTGATGTCAGAGTTGTCGGTGATGAGCTCCTCGTAAATGGCAAGGCCGTCATCATCTATGGAATTAATCGCCATGACTTCCACCGTGAGACCGGCCGCGTAGTTCCTGCTGTCGAGATTCGAAAAGATTTATTAGCCCTTAAGGCATTCAACTTCAATGCAATTCGAACATCTCACTATCCAAATGACCCGTCGATGCTGGATATCGCTGACGAGCTAGGTTTCTATGTTGTTGGTGAAGCAAATATTGAAACGCACGCTTTCCAAGAATCTATCTGCGACGATCAACGTTACCTCACTGCATTCGTCGACCGTGTTGGCCGAATGGTTCAGAGAGATATCCATCATCCTTCAGTCATCCTCTGGTCACTCGGTAATGAGTCAGGTGCAGGTTCGAATCACTTCGCCGCTGCATCATATGCGCGCAACTTCGATCCAAGTCGTCCACTTCACTACGAAGGTGCGATTCGCAACGATAAGTGGTTAGCAAACGCTGAGCTTTCTGATGTTGTCTGTCCGATGTATCCATCCATCGCGGCAATCACTTCATATGCGAAATCATCTAAGAAGGTTCGCCCGCTCATCATGTGCGAGTACTCACATGCAATGGGTAACTCAAATGGAACCCTTGCCGAATATTGGCAGGCGATCCATAAGTATCAAGGATTGCAAGGTGGGTTTATCTGGGAGTTCTGGGATCACGGAATCACCCAGACACTTCCTGATGGAACAACCCGCGCCGCTTACGGCGGAGATTTCGGCGAAGAACGTCACGATGGCAGCTTCTGCTGCGACGGAATGTTCTGGGCTGATCGCACTCCAAAGCCAGCGATGTATGAGATGAAGGCGATTGCTACCCCACTTGAGGTCACCGTCAAATCCCTCTCAACGGGTAAATTCACGGTATTTAATAGGAATTTCTTTACTGATAGCTCTGACTATCTTCTTCAGTGGAAGATTTCATGCGAAGGTGAAATAGAGTCAACGGGAAAGGTGGCACTTCCAAAGATCGCTGCCAGAAAGAGTGCGATCGCCAGTATTCCTGCAAAGGCCCTCAAGCAGATTTCTGGACCAGGCGAACGATTCCTCACAATAACAATCACTTCGAAGCGCGATAGAGAGTGGGCCCATGCCGGCCACGAACTTGGCTTTGCTCAATTCGCTCTCCCATCTGCGAAATGGAAATCTCCAAAGGCCACATCTTCTTCGCTACTCATAGAGATGATTGATGCAGATGGTGGAATTCATCTTCCATATGGAGTCAAAACTCCAGCGCTCACTCTCTTCCGTGCGCCAACTGAGAATGACACTTTCGGACACATTGTTCGCAACTGGAATGACTGGGGCCTTGCGCAATTAACTCGAAGCAAGGTGAAGGTAAAGCACGAGAAGAAGTTCTCGACGATCACTAGTGAGTGGAAGACTGGATCAGGAATTTCAGTAAAACACTTGCAAAAAGTCGAACTCGTCTCTGGCGGTCTCACTGTCACCGAAACTGTAACTATTCCGTCATCACTCCACGATCTTCCTCGAATTGGAACCACCTTCGATCTTGTGGGCGACTTACAGGAGTTCACATATTTCGGGACTGGCCCGTGCGAGACATATCCAGATCGCAAACTGGCTCCGGTAGATAAGTATCTTTCGACAGTCGCCGATCAATACATTCCATATGTTGTCCCACAAGAAAGTGGCGGACATGCCGATGTGCGGTGGTTTGAACTCAGCAAAGAGGGTGGACCTCGCCTACTCTTCTTGATGAATAAGCCACGACAGGTATCAGTTCTCCCGTATACCGCTTCACAATTCGCGGCAGCGACTCACGATGTAGAACTTCGACCAAGTGGGAATACAACCATCACGATCGATGCAATTCATCGAGGCATCGGCACGGCTTCATGTGGTCCAGATACTCTTCCGCAGTACCTCATCAAGCCAGGCACTTATACCTACAGTTGGAGCATGCTCGTCGAATGAAGATCAGAGAAGAGTTTGGAAAGGCCTTTGGCCGCGAGGCTGAGATCGTTGCAACTGCACCGGGTCGAGTAAATCTCATAGGTGAGCACATCGATTACTCCGATGGCTTTGTACTCCCCTTTGCGATCAAATACGAGACATCGGTTGCAATCGGTAGAAACGGCCTAGGAAAGTTCCGCTTCTCATCTGCGCAACGCCCAGAAGAGATCATCGAACTCGACTCTCTCACTCCGCTTCACGGCGAGACGTGGGGGCGTTATGTCGCTGGCGTGATCTGGGCGCTGGGAATTTCTGAGGGCCTTGATATCTTCGTTGACGGCCAAGTTCCAGTTGGCGCTGGCCTCTCATCAAGTGCTGCCCTTGAATGCTCAACAGCGGTCGCTCTTAACGAGCTCTTTGGATTAGGAAAATCTCTCAAAGATCTTGCTCGCATTACTCAGAGGGCCGAGAATGATTTCGTTGGCGTTCCGTGCGGAATTATGGATCAATCCGTTTCGCTGATGGGCCATGCCGGAAGCGCTCTCCTCCTTGACTGCCGTGATCTCTCCACTCGCAATATTCCATTTGATATCGCATCGCACGGCCTCGAACTTCTGATTATCGATACTCGTGTTCACCATGAGCTTGTCGATGGTGGTTATGCCGAACGCCGCGCTTCCTGTGAAAAGGCAGTTGCAGAGCTTGGGATTACCTCACTCCGCGATATTTCAGTGAGTGATTACGAGGCGAGAAAGTCAGAACTCAATCCAACAACCTATATTCGCGGCTTCCACGCAGTCACCGAGATGAAGCGGGTTCTCGATACAGTCGAGGCTCTTCAAGCTGGGGATTTCACCCGAGTGGGGTCACTTCTCAACGCTTCTCATCGCTCGCTCTCCGAGGATTACACAGTGAGCTGCCCAGAATTAGACCTAGTGGTCTCAATAGCAAACGAAAACGGTGCACTTGGCGCACGTATGGTCGGTGGCGGATTTGGTGGCAGTGCTATCACACTGGCAAAGGTTGAAGCTATTGAAGCGATTCAGGGTGCGATCCTGGTGAAAATGAACGAGGCCGGGTTTCCCCAGCCTCGCTTCTTTACATCTCTGCCATCTGATGGCGCAAGAGTTATTGCATAACTGCTTTTAGCCCTTTGTTGAACCGATCGTAAGACCTGCTACGAACTGCTTGCGAAGGACGAAGAAGACGATCAAGGTAGGGATAAAGGCGAGCACCGCACCAGCAGCCAACAAGTTGTAATCCGTGAAGAACTCACCTTGTAGGTTCGATAGTGCAGCGGTAATTGGACGTTTATCACCGGTCTTGAGAAGTACAACGGCCCAGAAGAAGTCGTTATAGATCCAGGTAGTCATCAACACACCAAGGGATGCGAGGGCAGGACGCAAGAGCGGAAGAATGACCTTCCAGTAATGCTGCCAGACTGATGCACCATCGACCATCGCAGACTCAGAGATCTCCTTGGGAACTGTGCGGAGATAGTTCGAGAGCACAAAGGTCGCGAAGCCAACTTGAATCGCCACATGGATGAGGATGAGACCAAGTTGGGTGTCATAGAGAACATTGTTCTCATTAACCCAGCTCGGCACCCAAATATGGAGATAGAGGCGGAAGATCGGAATAAAGATCAACTGAGGTGGGAGCAAGTTACCTGCAGTGAAGATCATCAGGAGTGCGACATTGAATTTGAAGGAGTAGCGACTCACCACAAAGGCAACCATCGAGGCCAAGAAGAGCGTCAAGAAGACTGCAGGAATAGCAACTTCAGCTGAGTTGATGAAGTACTTCCACATCTGGGATTGAACAAGAGCTGCCCAATAGTTGTGGAGGTTCAGGTGCTCAGGCCATGAGACATAGCCCTTGCGCAATACATCGCCGTATGGGCGAAGTGATTGATAGAGAGTCCAGAGGATCGGGAAGATCCAGGCAAGGGACATAAATGCCAAGATGCCGATCGCGACATTTGAGCCAAGCTTCGATTTCTTGCCGGTAACCATTAATCGATCCTCTTAAAGTTTTGATAGAGATAAACCATGATTGGTCCCAAGCAGAGAAGGAAGAGGATTGTGGCGAGAGCCGCACCCCAACCAATTCGAGCAGATTCGCCAAGGATATTTTCGTAGACCGCGACCGCTAAGACTTGAAGTCCATTCTTACCGCGGTTAATGATGTAGACGAGATCAAATGCACGTAGCGCTTCAATGATGGTGACGACTACTACGATCACATTTACTGGGCGAAGTGATGGGAAAATTACCTTACGGAAGGTGTACCACTCACCCGCGCCATCAATAGCTGAGGCCTCGCGAAGAGATGGATCTACCGATTTCATTCCTGCTAAGTAGAGCAGCATCATGTATCCAATATGTCGCCAAGAGGCGATTCCCAGTACTACCCAAATATTCTTATGTGGATCGCCGAAGAATGCGATCGCATGAGTTGTGTCCTTGCCAAGGAGAGAGTTCACAAGCCCATTGACGCGGAAGATGTAATCCCAGACGATTCCGGTAACTGCCAAAGAGAGGATCAATGGCATATAAAAGGCGGTCTGGTAGAACTTTGTTCCCTTGAGATTCTTATCGATGTAATAAGCGAGAATCACGCCTAGTGGCGTAGCGATCAATCCAAAGACCAATAACCAGAGAACGTTGTTGCGTAGAGCAACTTTAAAATCTGCGTATAGCGTCCAGATCTGGGTGAAGTTCTTAAACCCAACCCATGTGATGTTGTTGATGCCGCCGATTCCATCCCATTGACAGAATGAGAGAAGGATCGTGGCGATAGCTGGGAGCCACACAAAAACAATGTGAAGAAGTGTTGGTCCTCCGACGAGGCCGGCGATAACTGCGCGGTCCTTTGAGGTAAATGCGTTTTTGCGTCCACGACGGGCCTTGCGGCCCGTCGCTTCTGCTACTTTCGTTGAATTACTCACTGGGTATGTTTATCACCAATTAGGCTGGTGGCAACGCATCCCATTGTGCTTGTAGATCCTTAGCGATTGCTACTGGATCTCCGCCACCAAGGTACTTCTGCAAAGCATTTGCGAAGATTGGTGATGCGAAGTCAGGGCGTGAATCGCGATCGAAGAACTGAGCGATGTACTTACAGCTCTGAACAAGCTTTACCTGGCTAAGAGCGAACTCGTTAGTTGGCTTTGGCATGTTGCTGTTAGAGAAGAGTGATGTAGGTGAAACCTTCAACACTGCATTTCCATAAGCTGTTGAACCAATAAATGCTGCGAGGCCCTTAGAGGCTGAAGCATTCTTTGCTGCTGAAGTTGAGAGCATGTATCCATCGATAGGTGCTTCTACAGCTTCGCGGCCGTACTTAGGATCGATCTGAGGGAATGGGAACAAGGCGAGATCTGCAAGATCTGCTGGATCTGTGTAGATCGAAGCGTGGAACGCACCCATAACCTGCATACCGGCCTTCTTCTGAAGGACGAGTGTTGCAGCTGCCTGCCAGTCAAGGTCAAGAACGTCCTTGTTCTGGTAAGGGAACATTGTTGCCCAATTTGCAAATGTCTTCTGAACGCGTGGGTCAGTCCACTTTGCGCGACCGGCGGTGAGATCCATGTGGAACTGGAATCCGTTGGTGCGGAAGTTGATGAAGTCGAATGTACCCATTGCTTCCCAGCCACCCTTATCGCCAAGTGCGATTGGTGTGAGGCCAGCGGCCTGGAGCTTCTTACATGCAGCAAGGAAGTCATCCCATGTGATGATCTTCGATGCATCTACGCCAGCAGCTGCAAAGACTGACTTGCGGTACATAACAGCCCATGGGTACCAAGTAGTTGGAACGAAGTAATACTTTCCATCGAGGCCCTTTGAAGCATTCTTATAACCAGCGGTGAACTGTGAACCGATCTTCGCCCAAACATCGTTGATTGAAGTTGCAAGGCCCTTCTTAGCGAAGAACTGCATGCGGTAGCCAGCAAACCAGGTGAAGACGTTATCTGGTGTGCCTTGGAGGTATGAAGAAATCTGATTCTGGAAGGTGTTGTGGTCAACAGTATTGAGCTTCACGTTGAAGCCAGCTGCAGTTGCAGCAGCAACCCAAGCCTGATCGTTCTTGCGAGGAGCAGGATCTGATTGGTTTGATCCAACAGAAACGGTCTGCTTCTTGGCTGCAGCAGATGCCTTTGAAGCACCAGCTGTGCCTAGAACTGTTGATGTTGCGATCGCACCCGCACCAGCAAGTGAGCCCTTAATGACGGAACGGCGGGATACGCCTTCCTTTTCCATATCTGACATGTTCTCTCTTTTCTCTTTCGCTGTCATAAACAGCGTGGTTCTCCGAGTCCCGCCGCCTTGGCGAGGTGGTGATCCAGTGCCACTAAAGTAGGCGCGAGGCACCCGGTGGACAACGAGATTTTGATAAAGAATTGGTAACGAATTGGACACCCAGCAATCTCCTGTAGCCTTTAACTATGGCTGAGATCAAGAAAGAATCAGACGAACTTAACTTCCCCGCTGCGATCGATGAGGCGAAATTAGCCCAGACTCTCGATCCGCTCTCCTATGAAGTCCTCCGCCATGGAGCAACCGAACGCCCATTCACTGGTGAATATAACGACACCGAGACTGTCGGAAGTTACCGTTGCAAGGCTTGCGGAAATGAACTCTTTAAGAGTGAGACGAAGTTCCACTCTGGCTGCGGCTGGCCTTCTTTCTACGCCCCGACAGCCGATGATGCTGTCGTTTTAATCGAAGATACTTCACTCGCCCCACGCATTCGCACTGAAGTCCGATGTGCAAATTGTGGTTCACACCTCGGCCATGTATTTAAGGGTGAAGGCTACGACGTTCCAACTGATGAGCGATGGTGCATCAACTCTGTCGCTTTGGTTCTCGAACCAAAGTAAATTCAAAAGTAGTTTCTATAACTTTTCCAATTCGATCTTTATACATTTATCTTGAATCACTGTTAACCCCGCGGCTTCAGCCTTGGCAGCAAGTTCATCACTTCGCAAGCCAAGTTGCATCCAAAAGACCTTAGCTC
>Ga0007854_10002163_pt1 | contig 12268 bp, 8 predicted proteins | sample CryBogCBH12Aug08_FD_60382 | JGI IMG/M metagenome (GOLD analysis project Ga0007854, IMG submission 60382) | Freshwater microbial communities from Crystal Bog, Wisconsin, USA - CBH12Aug08 | ecosystem: Environmental > Aquatic > Freshwater > Lake | place: Crystal Bog, Wisconsin, USA | collected... | reverse complement strand
CTCAGGGTCGACAATGTCCTTGGTGACTTCGTTTACAAAACTCTCGAGCGCGTGCGACCCTTCAGCACGGAAGTAGCCACGCTCATTGCCGTCAGTGTTGAAGTAGGCAACGGCGTGCTGGCGCAGTTCATCTGCATGAGCTTCGCCCCACTCAGTCGAGCCGAGCAAGCCAGCCTCCTCTCCGTCCCAGATGGCATAGATGATGGTGCGCTTCGGCTTCCAACCTTGTTTGATAAGTTCGCTAAGCGCGCGACCTTCTTCGATTTCAGGGCTGGCGCCGGAGACAGGATCGCCAGCGCCGTTCACCCAGGCATCGTGATGGTTGCCGCGAATCACCCACTGATCCGGGAACTCCGAACCGGGAATCTTCGCGATTACGTTATAGAGCGGCTTGCGGTCCCAGTTAAAGGCGATGGCCAAATGCGCCTTCGCTAGGCTAACGCCGATCTTATAGGGTATCGGCAGGGCTCCGCGCCATGACTCTGGTGCTGTCTCGCCTTGAATTGCTTCGAGAAAGGGCTGTGCATCCCCGTAGGATATCGGCAACACGGGAATCTTGGTGATCGTCTTGGTTTCTTCTATCGGCAGCAGTTTAACGCCGGGAACCGCACCAATCCCGGGCGTTTGCGGATCGCCGGGATAGATCGGCAGATCGAGTACGCTGCCTCGCTGTACGCCGTCAGCCGGACGCATCGGGCCCTTCGGATACACATCCCCGCGCGCATAACCGTCGTCCTTGGGATCGGAATAAATCAGGATGCCGACTGCTCCGTGTGCGGCGGCAACACGCGGCTTCACACTACGAAAGGTCTGGCCGTATCGTGCAATTGCGATTGCGCCCTTGACCGAAACACCGCGTGCTTCGAGTTCCTCGTAATCCGCCTGAGTGCCATAGTTCACGTAGACCAGCGGTCCGGTCACATCGCCGTCTCGCGAATAGGCTACGAAGGTGGGCAACTGTTCGGATTTCTGATTCGAGGTCGGATCTTCCTTGAGCGCTTTTTCTTCGAGCTTGGCTGTATACGGCGTCGAGCCGAGCAGTTCGAGCTTGCGCAGCCTGGGTGTGGGATAAAGCGTGTCGAAGGCTTCGACCTTGGCGTCGAGCCCGAATGAGCGCCACTGGGCGGCAATCCATTCGGCATTCTCTTTGTCGTAAGCCGAGCCGACGTGATGCGGACGCGCGGTCAAATGGCGACTGTTTTCGCGGATGCGCGCCGCGTCCGGGATCTCTCTGTATTTCTGTTCCCACTGCGCTTCCGCAACAGCGTGTTCCGCGGTGTAGCCGCGCAGTACGGGCCGGTCGTTCTCGAGACCGAACGCCGTGGTTGCAAACAAAGCCAACGCCGCAACAGACTTCTTCATCATAGAAATTTCCTTTCGCAAGATCGTTCGTTTTGCCGTGCGCTCTAGCACTTGAACTAGAGACAGTACAGCACGGAGTGCGGATCGCTGGCTGCCGTAACTGCGCAAAATGCGAAGTTGCGATGGGCGGGATTGGAGTACGAGGTGGAAATGTACTCTTCCGCACCGACGCCCAGCGGGTTGAGAATCGCGCTTCAACATCACTATGACAACAAGGGCAAAGTACTTACTAACTCAATGAATGCCAGAGCATATCCATGTGTCCCCTCTGCATGGGTTGCGGCCACTCGCAAGAGCTGTGCGGACGCAGCGACAGAGATACTCTTTCCCGGTAGTTGAACCGAATGAATTTTCATATTTGGAAGAGAGGGAGGAATAGCTCAAATTCCTCAGTACGGACGGCTTAGTGCGCAAAGGACGCGCAACGTCGCAGCGGTTTCCAGAGAGACCTTAGCGACAACAGCCAGCCTGTACTTGCGTAGAATACATAACAAATTATTGCGCAAGTCGCGCGAAAATTGCAAAATTACAGCGCGCATGCTGCCTGCCTTATCTTTTCTTATGTATTGCCCAGCGGGTTTAGTCTCATCCATCTCCAAGGGAGCTCCGTTGTAGCCACGGCGACTTTGATTCCAGATTCAACAGTCAGCGGCGCACACTAGGGTTCACGAAGTACCTCGTTGGAGATGTTCGTCTATGTCACAGCGAGGACGAACCTGCTTGGTATGTCCACAGCCGCGATCTCCGCCTAGAGAACCAGCCCAAATCGAGGTGCTGGCTTCTCCTGCAGCTGGGCGCAGAGTGCGAATGCCTGCATGGCGAAGATTCGTACAAGAAAATACGACGGCGGCTGTTTCTGCGTTCCATCTTCTCATTCGGGTTCGTCCAGATGGATTCAGATTAACTGACCATTGAACTCAAGAATGTATTCGAATTGTGAAGATTACGGTGGTCTACCGTTGGATGCATCCATACGCGACAAAGGCCGTTCCCGAGGGGAACGGCCTTTGTGTATTGGGTGAAGCTGGGGGAGGGGTTAATTAGTCGCCGGCTACGGGCTCGCGGGTTTCCACGGGCTTGGCGGGGGCGATAGAGTCGAGGGTTACCATGCCCTCGATGGGCTTTTCACCGAGGACATGCTCGCGGTAGAGTTTGGCCATCTGTGCGTTTTCGGCTTCGAGCTTCATCTTGTCCTCGCGGGCGCGCATCTTTTCTTCGCGGGAGTTTTTGGCGATGCCGAGGTTGTCTAGGGTGTGGTTGGCCTCAGAGTTGACGTGCTCCATGTTGAGCGTGAGGTCGTGGCCAACGTGGGTCATGCCGACTTTTTTGCCACCGGCGAAGATCTCGTGACGGCCGTGCTCCTCATACCACTTGGTGAGGGTGGCGGTCATGTGCATCTTCTCGATGATATTGCGCCAGCCGACGCCGGTGTTGTAAGCGCAGAAGCTGATTTCGCCTTCCTGGGTGGCGTAGGGGATGATGCACTGCTCGGTGCGGCGGAAGTCGTAGTTGAATAGATCCTGGAACCACATGCCGGCGATGAAGAGGAAGTTCCAGCGGTCCTGGCGGCGCTTCTTGATGTCTTCCATGGTGCGGTCGCCCTTGACGCTGCCGTAGTCTTTGCCGGTGGCGTTGAAGGTCTTGTCCATCTTCTTCATCATGTCAGTGATTTTGAAGTGGGTGGGCGCCATGAACGGATCGTAGTTGCGGAGCAGTGCCAGGCCGAAGCCAATGACCGACATGGTTTTGCCACGGCCGGCGTCATTGATCTTGGCGAGGTCCTTGGCCACCTTGTTCATATTGAGGAACGCGGTGACGGGAGCCGACTCCTTGGTTTCCTTATCGATCATGAGAGCCATGCCAATGCCGCAGTTGGGATGACAGCCGCAGCTAAGCTGGCCCCATTCTGCGCCGGGTCCGTGGATGAGGTCGGCCCAGTCAGAGAAGGTGCTCATAAAGCTGATGGGGAACCAGTCGCGCTCTGGCTCGCCGATGCCGCACTGCTTTTTGACATCGTGGGCCATGTGGGAGAGGGTGTAGCGCTGAGCCAGGCGGCGCTCGTCAGTGATGTCCTCGTCGCGGCCGGTGAAGCTGACGGGCTGGAAGCTAAGGAAGCTGATCTTCTTGGGGTTGTCGAGGGCGAACTTGATGATGTTGCCCACCTGCTCGTTGTTGATGCCGTTGATGATGGTGGTAACGGGCACGATATCGACGCCGGCTTCATGCAGGTTGTTGATGGCCTGCAGCTTGACGTCAAACAGGTTGCCAACCTTGCGGTGGGAGTTGGCGGCGTTGCCGATGCCATCGAACTGGAGGTAGACATAGCGGAGACCGGCCTCAGCGGCTGCACGGCAGAGTTCCTTGCTCTTGGCGAACTCAATGCCGTTGGAGGCGGCCTGGACACTGTTAAAGCCAACCTTGCGCGAGTAGGCGACAGCGTCAAGGAAGTAGGGGGAGAGCGTGGGCTCGCCACCGGAGAACTGTACGCTCATCTGGCGCTTGGGCTTGACGGTGATGGCGTTGTCAAGCATGGTCTTGATCTCGTCCCAAGTGAGCTCGTGGACGAAGCCGACCTGGTTTGCGTCCATGAAGCAGGGATCGCACATCATATTGCAGCGGTTGGTGAGGTCGATGGTGAGAACTGCGCCGCGGCCGTGGGTGACGGTGGAAGTTCCGTGGTGGTGGAGCTTCTCAGCGCCCTCGCCGTGGGAGCGCATGTCGCGACCAGGGAAGCTCTCTTCAAGGTGCTTGAAGAACTTGGTGTCAATGGACATGAGATCTTCAAAATGGCCGTGCTTGGGACAGTCCTTGACCATGAGGATCTGGCCGTCGCGCTCGATGATCTGGGCCTTGATTTCGCCCACCTTCTCATTGAGCAGGACTTCATGGGGGAGCTTTCCGTCGAGAATCTGCTTGCGAATCTCCGGGACGCACTTGGGACAGAGCGAGTCCGTGGTGCGTGGCCAGCCGAGAGGCGGCTTCTCTTTTTCCCAGCTCTTCTGGAGGGGCTTGTCACTCCATTTGGGGGTGAAGGCGGCATTGGGGCTAAGGCGGTTTAACCGCTCGTAGACAACCCATGCTCCCTTGGCAGCGTAGACAACGGCTTTCTCAGCGTACTTAACGGCTTTAGACATGAAGGTGGAATCTCCTCAACTGAAGTAGCCGCCGGCGACCTGCGCCCGGCCCTGGCTTTGGATTCTGTGACGGAATCCTGATACTAAAAATCCATTGCTAGGGTAGCCGGGGTCGGCGGTCAACCCAACCATCCCGCATTGAACGGCAAAAAAGGGGGTTGAATGGCGGTTTGAGGGCGGCGAATGGGAGGCCTGAGAGTGTGGCTATCTCTCAGGCCTGCCTTGGGATGGATCAGTTTACGGTGAGCAGGAAGGTGGCAGTGTGCTGCAGTGTTCCTGAAGAGGCCACTACGGTGATTGTTGAAGTGGAGGCTTGGACTGAGTTTGACCCTCCGGCGGGGGAGCCTCCGCCGCAGCCGTTGAGCACACCCAACCCGAAGAGGCTGGCAGCCAGCACCAGAAGCATCTGCAGACGTCGTGCCTTGCGGCCAAACCAGCAAAGCCCTATCGCCAGTGCAAAGGCCGGAACGAATGGGTTGGGTTTGCGGTGCAGCGCCGCCATCGAAGCGGAGGTGGTGACGGTTAGCGTTGTGGAAGAGGCTGCGCCTGAAGGCGTTACGGTAGCCGGTGAGAAGGAGCAGGAGGCCCCGAAAGGCAGCCCCGAGCAAGTGAACGATACGGCGGAGTTGAAGCCATTCTGGGGCGTGACGGTGATGGAGGTTGTCCCAGCGTGACCGGCAGTTACAGAAAGGGATGAGATAGAGGCCGCGAAGGAGAAGTCAGCCGTCAGGCCAGTGCTGCCGGCAGGCTGGAATTTCCAAAGGTCGTTGAGATAACTATTTGAACCGCCAGAGCCCCCAAATAGCCAGGATTGCCGCTCTTATCGGTCCAATTCATACCGTTCATGCGGCTTGCTGGGAGACCTGTGCCGGTGGTTGCCAATGCACCGTTTGTCACGGCTTTGGGGGCGGCAAGCGTCTGGGATGCGCTGTACACACCGGTGCTGCCGGCAATCTTGCTTCCACTTATCCACGCCCATTGATTTGTGGAGAGATTGAATTCCCATAGGTCGTTGAGGTTGCCTTGTGATCCATTGGCGTCAAAGCCGAGCCCGCCAAAGAGCCAAAAATTACCGCCGTCATCGACCCAGCTGGATGCGTATTCCCTGGCTCCGGGTATGTTTCCCGGAGCGGGCGTTCCCTGGATGCCATAGACCCCTGGCGCACCGCCCCTGGTATAGACCGAGTTGCTTCCGCCCCTCCAGGTCCACATATTTGTGGAAGGAGTGAACTCCCAGAGATCATTGAGGTAATTGCCGCCACCGGCGACCATTCCCTGGCCTCCAAAGAGCCAGAGATTGCCTTTGGTGTCGATCCAATTTGCGGCAAACTCGCGGGCTCCCGGGATGTTTGCGGCGTCGGGCGTACCCAAGGTTCCGTAGACGCCGGAGGGGCCGCTGCAGGCGATTCCGACCGGGCAGGGCGTTGCGGAACTTCCCCCCATCCAAATCCATTGCTGGGTATCGGGATTGAACTTCCAGAGGTCGTTGAGATAGGTATCGACTCCCTCTTCGAGCATCGACATGCCGCCGAAGAGCCAGAGGTCGCCCGTATTACCGGTCCATCCGGTGGCGCCAAATCTGCCTGCCGGTAGGTTTCCGGCAACATAGGCACCGGGCGCGCCGGTATATGCGCCGGGGGCCCCGCAATAGCCGCCGAGGGCCCACACACAGGTGAGTTGGTTGTCTCCGCTTACCCAAGTCCATTGGTTGGAGGCAGGGTTGTACTCCCAGAGATCGTTGAGCCATCCCATGTCTGGAAGACCGCTGGCGTCGATGCCGTCGCCGCCAAAGAGCCAGAGGTTGCCGCTGTAGTCGGTCCAACTTGTAGCAGCTGTCCGTGATCCAGGAGCATTTGTGGAAGATGGGGTTCCCTTGGCGCCGTAGAGGCCAGGATAACCGCCGCAACCCCACGAATAGCAGGGTATTGTGCTGTTGCCGCCCATCCATGTCCATTGGTTCAGGTTTGGATCAAACTTCCAGAAGTCGTTGAGTTCGCTCTCCTGACCATTGGCATCGTAGCCGTCTCCACCGAGGAGCCACAGGTTGCCGGAGCTGTCGGTCCAATTCGCGGCATACCATCGGCTTCCGGGCACGTTTCCAGCGGCTGGCTTGCCGATTGTTCCGTAGACTCCAGACCGGTTGGCAGCGCTGCTTCCGCCCACCCATGTCCATTGATTTGTGGCAGTTGTTTGCGCGGAAGCGGATACGGAGAGAATGGCACAGGCAAGCAGGCACGGAAATAGGGAACCTGCAAGCTGGATATGATTCACGGCTCGCATTGTATGAATCCTTAAGGCGTTAATATGGCGAGAATCATACGCTTCGTGGGCCGGTTGCGAATGTGATCTCCGCAAGCTTCCGCTTCATCAGGAGGTGTGCAGGACCGGGTTGCGCCTACTGCTGACCTGCGCCATCGGTCTTGGCCACTTTGTTGATGATGCGTTGTACAAGAACTACGCGAACGTGGATACGGCGGGCTACGTCTGGGACAAACTCGGTAATGAAGTTGTCAATGGGCGCGGTGGCAAGGCCTATGGCATATCGCTGAGCGCTGGCGGAGAAACTGGTCTCCCTGCCGGGAACATAGAGGTTGCCGATGGCATCGCCGATGGCGAAGGCGGCGAGGTTGGCGTAGTTGACCATGCCGCTGCCGTCGTCTCCCTGCGTCCAGACCACCTGCTCGATGGCGTGGCCCACGCGCCGGGGGATGGCAGCGTTGGGCATGCGGTGATAGTGCGGGTCCTGATGGACGAGTGAGGGAATAAGAAAGGTGCCGAAGAACTCGCCGGTCATGTCCTGCGTGAAACTGACGCCGACGTAGCGGCCGAAGCCGGTCATTGCCGGCCCGTAGGCAGAGTGCGCATTGGAGCCGACGGAGATGCCCGCATCGGCCAGAATGGTGACGAGGTTGAAGGGATCGAGAAGATTGCGGGCGGCGAGTTGGGCTTTTTCCCTGGGCGTGAGGGGCTTTACCTGAGGGCCGTTGAGGAAGCGGGCATACCAATTGATGATGGGCAGGCGGGGTCCGCATGGGAAGGGCTCGTCTTTGGACTGGTTGTCAGGATCGGACTCTGATGCGATTAGTCCGGCGGCGGCAGCCATGCCGAAGTTAGCGCCATAGATGATGCGCGCGCCCGCGTTCTTCAACTGGCAGGGAGTTGCAGAAGGGGCAGCGTGGTCTGGGAGTTGCGGCTTTGGAGCATCTGGGAGCGCAAGCTCGGAGGCGCAGCTGGCTTGGGGGGTGGTGGAGAGGAAGAGGAGAGCCAGGACAGACAGCGCAATGGAGACGCGAGGGGGCATCTGCGTCCGGTTGTGCCTGCCGGGGGCGTATGTACAGGAGGCGAGTTGGGAGGAAACTTTTGCCAAGTGCCGGCTCCTGCTTACCCACTCAAAGTGTGACGAAGCGCGGAGGTAAAACGTCACTTACGCGATCCTATGTTCTAAAGAATGAACGACCGGGAAGGGCGGCGACAAAGTGAAGATCAGTATTGACTTTTGCGGCACCTCTTCATTTGTTGCATTGACGGAGCTTGGGGTGGCGCGCAGACTGGAATAAGTCACTTACTTTAGGTTACCGAAAAAGGTTACTCGTATGAGCATACCTCCCTACGATGGGCCCGGTGCGGGTGGCCCTGGCCGCCGCATTGAAGAAGCAGTGGAGTTGATTGAGATGGAGTTGCGCCACGCGATTGCATACGTCAACGATGCAGTGGTTCCGCAGGTGCGGCGAGAGTCTATTTCTGCGATGCGCACCGTAGCAGAGACCCTGCGCAAACTTGCTGATCGCATTGATGATTCACCCAGTAATCCCAAGGATCCGCGCCCGTGATGAGGGAAGCGCTCCATCCGCGGAATGTGTACCGCTCGGCTGGCATGGCCGGAGTGGCGCTCACGTTAGTTATGGCGGTTGGCTGCGGACATCAACGCAAGGTGACGCAATTACCTCCGCCCCAGGCGCTGCCACCGGTACCGCAAGCTTATGTCCCTCCTGCCTATCCCCCACAGCAACCGGCTGCACCGCTTGGGCGGATTCCACTGACACCGGTGCCGAAGGGTGGGGTAAGCGCGGAAGACCTTGATTTTGTGGCAACGCACAGCCCGATTTTGACTGAAGAGGGTTTGGCCACCTGGTATACCGCACCGTACCGGGGCCGCAAGGCTGCGAACGGACAGGTATTCGACGACACTGCCATGACGGCTGCACACCGCACTCTGCCAATGGGCTCGCTGGTGGTGGTAACCAACATGAAGACAGGGCAGACCGGGGCAATGCGCATTACGGATCGCGGGCCGTTTGTGGATGGCAGGATTGTGGATTTGACCATTGCCGCGGCCAAGGCCACCGGAGTTTATCGGGTGGGTGTGGCGCGCGTGCGGGTGGATGTGTACGAGACGCCCAAGCCTATAGACAGAGGCGGTCGCTGGTGCGTACAGATTGGGGCATTCCGCAGTGAGCGCGAGGCGGTAAAGCTGAAGGCACAATTGCTTCGGAAATACACTGCCGCCAGCGTGATCGAGTTCCCAGGCGAGAAGAGCTACTGGGTCAGGATTCGTCCGCAGGGAGACAACCGCGAGATGGCGGAGTTTATTGCCAATCACCTTCGCCCCAGCGAGGGAGAGGCTTTTCTAACGCGACTGGATTAGGCTGCTAATTAATTCATTCTTATTGCATCGATTCTTTTAGGCTGCGAAATTGCACAAGATTGAGAGTATCCCGCACGTTGTATAACCCATAGAAATATTGGCTATAGAAAAGGCCGCACTGCCGGCATATATCCGACGAAAGCCCCTGCAGAAGAGGCGGCGGAGAAGGGTGTTGCGCGATCTTCCGCCGCTCTTCATTTTGCAGCTTCTACCGCAACAAAGCTGAGGCGGCCCACAGAATCGGGGCCTGGGCATGATAGTCGCCGGTCTTCCTCTTGCGCGCAAGATAATATGGCAGATCGTTCTGCTTTCCGGTGCCTTCGCAGACACTGGTGACGTCTCCGTTCTGGTCGATGTAGCCAGTGACGGCGATCCATCCCTTGCGGGCTGCAGGGCCATAGGTGGGGGCATCGAGCCAGCCATTTTTAACGCCGGTAATCATGGCGAAGGTGAACATGGCGGAGCTAGAACTCTCTGGCCATGCTTCTTCATGGTCGATCAACTGACGCCACATGCCGTCTTTGCCCTGGTACTTGAGAAGCGCAGACATCATCAGCTTGTAACCCTGCATGATGCGGGCGCGCTGGGGATGGTTTGCAGGAAGGTCGCGAAGAATCTCTGCCATTCCGGCTGCGACCCATCCATCGCCGCGTCCCCAGAAGAAGGGCACGTCAGGGGCATGGAAGAAGAGGCCGTTGGGCTGTTGGAGCTTGTCAAGGTACGAGGCCATCTCAAGCGCATCACGGTCAAGGTACTTTTTATCGCCGGTGGCTCGATAGGCCTGCAACTGGAGAATGGTCAACATGTACATGTCGTCGATCCAGTAGCGGGTCTCTGCCGAGAGGCCGTCGGGCTGGGGATTCTCCCACTGCTGGTCGGCAAAATGCTTGCCGTATTCCAGATACTTTGGATCCTTGTTGAGGATTGCGATTTCCAGCGGAACAGCGCCGAAGATTTCGTCGTCCACATGCTTGCGGGGACCGATGAGTTTGGTTTCTGCGCCTCCGGGAAGCAGCGGGTCAAATCGTTTGATGAGCCGGTCACGCAGGCTGGTGTCGTTGGTGAGCTGCGCAAAAGTCAAGGCACCGTACCACGTGCCAACCTCGCCATAAAAAATGGAGTTGTACTGATGAGGGCTGGGAATAAAGTGCTCGGCAAGACGCTTGCCCACTTCCTGCGGAGAGCTGCCGGCGGGCCAGTTGCCGAAGTAATCCTGCTGCGCCGAGGCAACTCCAACAGGCAGCAGAAGTCCCAAGGCTGCAATCTTCAACATGATGTTCATTTGAATCTCCTGTGAACTGAGATGAATGGCAGGACCAATGATAATTGTGGAGTTGTGGGAGATTCAACAGGGGCGGAGATGCCCGCGAGGCGGTGTTTCTTTGCAAGCTTACTGCTTTGCACCGAGGGGGAGGCGCGCTTGCAGTCCGGCTGGTCTGAAGGCTCAGACAGACCAGCCGGATTATGGTGAGGTTCAGTGCAGCTTTAACGGAGCAGCGCCGAGGCTGACCACAGGATCGGAGCCTGGCCGTGGAAGTCGCCTGTTCTGCGTTTGCGTGCGAAGTAATAATCCAGGCTGTTGAACTTATTGGTGCCTTCGCAGACGCCGGTGGTATCGCCGTTCTGGTCGATGTAGCCAGTGACTGCGAGCCATCCCTTGCGGGCGGCTGGGCCATAGGTGGGAGCATCAAGCCAGCCATTTTTTACGCCTGAGATCATGGCGAAGGTGAACATGGCGGAACTGGAAGTCTCTGGCCATGCTTCGTCGTGGTCGATCAACTGATGCCACATGCCGTCTTTGCCTTGATACTTGAGCAGCGCGGACATCATCAGCTTGTAGCCCTGCATGATGCGGGCGCGCTGAGGATGGTTTGCGGGAAGGTCACGAAGAATCTCGGCCATGCCGGCAGCGATCCAACCATCGCCGCGGCCCCAGAAGAAGGCACGTCGGGAGCGTGGAAGAAGAGGCCATTCGGCTGCTGGAGCTTGTCAAGATATGCGACCATCTCAAGCGCATCGCGGTCGAGATACTTCTTGTCTCCAGTGGCGCGATAGGCCTCAAGTTGCAGCATCGTCAACATGTACATGTCGTCGATCCAGTAGCGGGTCTCTGCCGAGAGGCCATCAGGCTGGGGGTTTTCCCATTGCCGGTCAGCCCACCACTTGCCGTAGGCCAAGAATTTAGGGTCTTTGGTTTGGAGGCCGATCTCCAGCGGAACTACGCCGAAGATGGAGTCGTCAACGTGGTGACGAGCGGGGATTCTGGCTTGCTCGGCTCCGCCCGGCATGAGGGGCTCAAACTTCTTGATGAGCTGCGTCCGCAGAGCATCGTCGTGGGTCAACTGAGCAAAGGTGAGTGCGCCGTACCAGGTGGCTACTTCACCATAGAAGATCGTTCCGTTGCCCTGGTGAGGGCTGGGCAGGAAGTGCTCGGCAATACGCTTGCCAACCTCTTGCGGAGAGCTGCCCGCGGGCCAATTGGTGAGGTAATCCTGCTGCGCCGAGGCCGTGGCAACGCCGACCGTCAGAAGCAACCCAAAAGCTACAAACTTGATGAAACCCTTCATTTAAATCTCCTGTTAAGACGCAAAAGAACGACGAAGCAATTCTAGAACCTGACCTGCCCAGACGATCTTATCGCAGATCACTTTTCAGCGCTGATATCCAGTCTGATCCTGGTGATGCCTGGATAGATGACATCTACCGTGTCTTCGGGGGCCTCAAAGTACTCATTAAGGCTCTTGTCTGCCTTTTCTGAGGTGAAATTTCCGGTTGAGTCCGATGCGACGGCGACATGCAGGCCGGGGAGGCTCCACAGGGCCTGCCCAACTTGTGCCGGGACAAGTCCCTTGGCATGAATGCGCAGACGAATGGTTCCGGTGGTTGAGATGGTGACGCCCTTTTCGTCGGCGGTTGCGTCGATCATAGGGGATCGGGCTACATGAATCCATCCGATTTGCCCCGAGGGGGTGCGCCACTGGATGGCAACGGGGCGGAACTGGGACTTTTTGCCAACGTCTTTGGTTTTGCTGGTGGCTTCTGCTCCGATGATCACGTTTTTGCCGACCCATGCGGTGGCGACTCGCTGGTCAGTGATCTGCCGACGCACGAAGTGGTCACCCTGGAA
>Ga0007854_10002162_pt1 | contig 12269 bp, 17 predicted proteins | sample CryBogCBH12Aug08_FD_60382 | JGI IMG/M metagenome (GOLD analysis project Ga0007854, IMG submission 60382) | Freshwater microbial communities from Crystal Bog, Wisconsin, USA - CBH12Aug08 | ecosystem: Environmental > Aquatic > Freshwater > Lake | place: Crystal Bog, Wisconsin, USA | collected... | reverse complement strand
CGGCCACCGTCACGACCGGTCGCACGTGCACCGCCCCGAGGCCACGGCCACGGCCGAGGCCAGCCCGGCATCGTGGCTCATCGAGATCGCCACCGACCCCACGCCGAGCGCCTGCGCCACGGCGTCGGCACGGCCGTGGAGCGCCACCTCGGGCGAGCGCCCCCGACCACCGGTGATCTCGATGTCGGCGAACGCGATCCGCCCCATCCCCGCCCCCAGCGCCTTCATGACGGCCTCCTTGGCCGCCAGCCGCGCCGCGAGGGATCGCACGCGGCCCGCCGGGGACCCCCCTGCCGTGGTGGCGAGCTCGTCGGGGGTGAAGAGCCGGTCGGCGAGGGCCGGCCGGCGAGCGAGCGCAGCGGCGAGCCGGTCGACCGCCACGAGGTCCGTCCCGACCCCGACCACCGTCGCGGCGGCATGGACGGCGACTGGCACGCTCACTCGACGGTCACCGTCTTGGCGAGGTTCCGAGGCCGGTCCACGTCGAGGCCTCGGCCGACGGCGAGGTGGTAGGCGAGCTGCTGGAGCGGGACGATGTCCTTGATCGGCGACTGCAGCTCTCGTGCCTTGGGCACCCAGAGCATGAAGTCTGCGAGCGCCGCCGACTCCTCGTCGCCGTCCTCGACCACGAGGACCACCGTGGCCCCCCGGGCCTTGACCTCCGAGACGTTGGACAGCATCTTCTCCTTGAGCGGGCCGCCCGTGGCCACCGCCACCACCACGCAGCCCGGCTCGATGACGGCCAGGGGGCCGTGCTTCAGCTCGCCACCGGGGTAGCCCTCAGCGTGCAGGTAGGAGATCTCCTTGAGCTTGAGCGCGCCCTCTAAGGCGGTGGGGAAGCCGGCGTGGCGGCCGAGGAAGAAGAAGTCGGTGGCGTGGGCCACCCCGGCGGCCACGGCCGCCACGTCGTCCGAGCGCGTCAGGCCCTCCGCCAGGATTGGCTCGAGGCGCAGCAGCTCGGCGAACTCCTCGGCCACCTCGGCGTCCGCGAGCGTCCCGCGCACCTGGGCGAGGTGGAGGGCCAGCAGCTCGAGGGCGGCGATCTGCGCCAGGACCGTCTTGGTGGCGGCGACCCCGATCTCCGGACCGGCCCGCGTGTAGAGCACCCCGTCGGCCTCTCGGGCCATGGACGAGTCGACCACGTTCGACACCACCACCACCCGGGCGCCGTCGTCGCGGGCGTGGCGCATGGCCTGGAGCGTGTCGACCGTCTCGCCGGACTGGCTGACGCCGACCACGAGGGCCGTCTCGTCGAGGACGGGATCGCGGTAGCGGAACTCCGAGGCGATGTCGACCTCCACGGGGATCCTGGCCCAGCGCTCGAAGGCGTACTTGGCGACCAGCCCCGCGTGGAAGCTCGAGCCGCACGCCACCACGATCACCTTGGTCAGCGAGGCCAGCTCGTCGAGGGTGAGGTCGAGCTGGTCGAGGGCGATCCGGCCGTCCGCACCCATGCGGCCGCGCAGCGTGTCGCGCACCGCGGCGGGCTGGTCGGCCATCTCCTTGGACATGAAGTCCGGGTAGCCACCCTTCTGCGCGGCCTCGATGTCCCAGTCCACGGCGAGCGACGTGACCGTCGCCGGGTCGCCGGCCTCGTCGGTGACCCGCACCGACCCGGGGCGCAGCTCGGCCACCTGCCCGTCCTCGAGGGCGACGAGCTCCCGCGTCCGGTCCAGGACGGCCGGGATGTCCGAGGCCAGGAAGGCGGCGCTGTCGGTCACCCCGACGATGAGTGGCGAGATCCGCCGTGCTGCGACGATCAGCTCCGGGTCGTCGATGGTCATCACGCCGAGGGCGAACGCACCGCGGACCTCGGCCAGCGTGGCGCGCACCGCCGTGGTCAGGTCCTCCCCGCGGGCGAGGCCCTCCTCGATCAGGTGGGCGAGCACCTCGGTGTCGGTGTCCGAGGCCAGCGTGTGGCCGTCGGCGGCGAGCCGCACCGAGAGCTCGAGGTGGTTCTCGATGATGCCATTGTGCACGAGGGCGACGCGGCCTGAGCAGTCCAGGTGAGGGTGTGCGTTGTGCTCGGTGGGGTGGCCGTGGGTGGCCCATCGGGTGTGCCCGACCCCGGTCGAGCTCCGGCCGGCGAGCGGTTCGGTGGCGGTGCGCAGCGAGGCGACCGAGTGGGTCCCATCGGCGATCCGGACCCGGTCGATGGCTCCGGGCGACACGAGGGCCACGCCGGCAGAGTCGTACCCTCGATACTCGAGCCGCTCGAGGCCGTCGAGGAGGATGTCGAGGGCATCGGCCGCACCGGTGACGCCGATGATGCCGCACATGATGGATCTAGCGTACCGGCCGGATCAGGGGGTCGGTGTGCCCAGCCGCTCGCGCACCACCGCTGCGAGGTCGTCCGCCTCCCGGGTCGCCACCTCGGCGTCGGCTGCCTCGACCATGACCCGCACCAGCGGCTCGGTGCCCGACGCTCGCAGCAGGACGCGGCCCGTCGCGCCGAGCCGCTCGACGAGCGCGGCCTCGGCGGCCACGACGACCTCGTCGTCGAGGGCATCGGTCCGCTCCACCGGCACGTTGACCAGCACCTGGGGGTAGGGCTCGAGCGCCTCGGCGGACAGCAGGGAGAGCGGCCGGCCCGAGCGGCGCACCAGGTCGGACAGGAGGATGCCGGTGAGCAGCCCGTCGCCGGTCGTGGCCCGATCCCGGAAGATCACGTGGCCCGACTGCTCCCCTCCGAGGACGAGGCCGCGCGCGTCGAGGGCGTGGAGCACGTTGCGGTCGCCCACGCCGACCTCGACCACCTCGATCCCGGCCTCGCCCAGCGCGACGTGCAGGCCGAGGTTGCTCATGACGGTGACCACCACCGCACCACCCAGGGTCCCCGCCGCTGCGAGGTCGTGGGCGAAGAGGACCAGCAGCGCGTCGCCGTCGACGATGGCTCCGGCCTCGTCGACGGCCACGAGGCGGTCGGCGTCGCCGTCGAGGGCGAGGCCGAGGTCGGCGCCTGATGCCACGACGGCGGCGGCCAGTGCGTGGGGGTGGGTCGATCCGACGCCGGCGTTGATGTTGGTGCCGTCCGGATCGGCGGCGAGCACCTCGACCTCGGCCCCGAGGCGCCGGAGTGCCCCGGCGGCGACGGGCGAGGCCGCCCCGTTGGCGCAGTCCACGACGATCGACATGCCGGCGAGTGCGCCGTCGCCGAGCGTGGCGACCAGGTGGTCGACATAGGCGCGGGCGGACTCGGCGTCGTGGGCGTCGAGGGAGGCCTCGACGAGGAGCGGCAGCTCGACGCCGTCGGCGAGGATGCCGTTGAGCACGGCCTCGACCTCCGACTCCTGGTCGTCGGTCAGCTTGGTCCCGCCTGCGCTCAGGATCTTGATGCCGTTGTCCTCGAACGGGTTGTGCGACGCCGACACCACGGCGCCCGGGAGCCCACGGATGCTGCAGAGGTGCGCCACCCCGGGGGTGGGGAGCACGCCGAGGTCCACCACGCGGCAGCCGGCATCCTCGATGCCCGCCGCGAGGGCGGCGGCGATGGCCGGCCCGGAGATCCGCGTGTCTCGCCCGACGAGCAGCTCGTCAGCCTCGAGGACCTCAGCCGCGGCACGCCCGAGGGCGTAGGCCACCTCGAGGGTGAGCTCGCTGAGTGCCGCTCCGCGGATCCCGTCGGTACCGAAGGCGACCGACGCCATGGATCAGCGCTTCGAGTACTGCGGCGCCTTGCGAGCCTTCTTGAGGCCGTACTTCTTCGACTCCTTCTTCCGCGAGTCGCGGGTGAGGAGCCCAGCCTTCTTCAGCTGGCTGCGGACCTCGGGGTCGAGCTCGATGAGCGACCGGGCGATGCCGAGGCGGAGGGCGCCGGCCTGGCCCGACATGCCGCCACCGTCCATGGTGGCGTCGATGTCGTAGGTCCCGTCCTCGATGCCGGCCACGCGCATGGGCTCAAGGATGAGCATGCGGTGGGTGGCCGAGGTGAAGTAGTCCTCGAAGGCGCGGCCGTTGATGGTGACCGAGCCGGCCTCGCCGGCGCAGGGGCGCAGGCGGACTCGAGCGACGGCCTGCTTGCGGCGTCCGGTGGTCTGGGTCAGGGGTGCGGGCATCGTGGTCTTCCTTAGGCCGAGACGCGGCGGGCGCCGGGGACATCGTGAGCGACAGGGCTCTGGGCTGCGTGAGGGTGCTCGGGTCCTGCGTAGACCTTGAGCTTGGTCATCTGCTGGCGACCGAGGCGGTTCTTCGGGACCATGCCGCGCACCGAGCGCGTCACGAGCTCCACCGGGTCGTCGGCGAGGAGGGTTGCGTACGAGGTCGCCCGGAGGCCGCCCGGGTACCCGGAGTGGCGGTAGGCGAACTTGTCTGCGGCCTTGTTCGAGGTCATCACGACCTTGTCGGCATTGACGATCACGACGTGGTCGCCGGTGTCGAGGTGCGGGGCGTAGTAGGGGCGGTGCTTGCCGCGCAGCAGCCGGGCGACCTCGCTGGCGAGGCGGCCGAGGACCATGCCATCGGCGTCGATGACGTACCAGGAGCGGGTGAAGTCGCTCGGCTTGGTGGAGTGGGTGGGCACCGTGATGTCTCTTCTCTTCTCGTACTTCGGGCCGGTCCCGCCGTCAGGCGCAGGATGACCGCTCGGGGGTCGCAACGAAGCTGTCGCTGCGAGGGAGTCTCATGTTAGGGCGAGATCGACCTGACTGGCAAGCCGACGGCGCGCTCGGCCTCCTCGTCGTAGCCGACGCCGACGAGGCAGAGCCCATGGCTCGGCGCCGGCTGCGCCGCCCCGGCCCGCGTGCCACCACGGAGCAGGCCCACGAGGTCGGCGCCGTTCGAGCGCCCGGCGCCGAGGTCCACCACCTGCCCCACGATCGATCGCACCATCTGGTGGCAGAACGACGAGGCCTGGAGCTCCACCCGGAGCAGGCGCCCCGCCGGCAGGTCGACGGCCCCGGTCGGAGCCACCAGCCGCACCGAGGCGTGGGTGACGAGCCGGACGATCGGATCGGCGGCCGTGGTGCCCGGAGCCTTGCGGCAGAAGGCACGGAAGTCGTGGCTGCCGAGGAGCGAGCCGATCCCCTGGTGCATCGCCCGCACGTCCAGCGGCCCCGGCACCGTCCAAGCCAGCTCGGCGAGCAGGGGGTCTGCCACCGGGGACTCGTGGATGAGGTACCGATAGCGACGCCACCGGGCCGAGTGCCGAGCGTCGAAGCCCGAGCTCACGGTGCGCGCCGAGGTCACGGAGATGTCCGCGCCGAGGAGTCGGTTGAGGCTGTGGAGGAGGCGCTCGGGGGTGGGCGAGCCGTCCCGGCCCTCGGGGAGCGGGTCGGGGAGGTCGACGTGGACCACCTGGGCCATGGCGTGGACGCCCGCGTCCGTCCGACCCGCGCAGGTGAGCTGGGGTGGGGCCTCGAGCCGGGCCACGGTGGCCAGCGCGGACGCGAGGTCCCCGGCGACGGTCCGCTGGGACGGCTGGGCGGCGAAGCCGTGGAAGGCCGTGCCGCGGTAGGCGAGGTCGAGCCGCCAGCGCTGGGTGGCGCTCACGGTCTCGACCGTCGGCTCAGACGAGCTCGATGCGCGCCATCGGGGCGTTGTCCCCGGGGCGCGGGCCCAGCTTGAGGATCCGGGTGTAGCCACCGGGTCGCTCGGCGTAGCGAGGGCCGATCTCGGCGAAGAGCTTGTGGGCCATGTCGCGGTCCCGGATCAGCGCCACGACGCGGCGCTGGTTGGCGACGCCGCCCTTGGCGGCCGCGGTGATGCACTTCTCGGCGACCGGGCGCAGGGCCTTGGCCTTGGCCTCGGTGGTCACCACGAACTCGGCGGCGATCAGGCTGGCCACGAGGTTGCCCATCATGGCCTTCTGGTGCGAGGCAGAGCCGCCGAAGCGCTTGCCCTTGGTCGGTGTCCCGCGCATGTCAGTCCTCCGTGGTGCGCAGCGCCAGGCCACGCTCGTCGAGTCGGGCGTTGACGTCGTTGAGCGACGTGGCGCCGAAGTTGGTGATGCTGAGCAGGTCCCGCTCGGTGCAGTTGACCAGCTCGCCGATGGAGTTGATCCCCGCACGCTTGAGGCAGTTGCGCGCCCGCTCGGTGAGGCCCAGGTCCTCGATGCGGGCGTCGAGCTCGCTCGAGCTGCCCAGGGCGGCACCGACGTCGCCGAGCTCGAGGCCCTGCGGCTCCTCGTCGAGGGTGGCCACCAGGTTCACCAGCGATCCGAGGGTCGCACCGGCCGAGGCCAGCGCCTCACGGGGGCTGATGGTGCCGTCGGTCTCGATGTCGAGGACCAGGCGGTCGAAGTCGGTCGACTGCTCGACCCGGACGGGCTCGATCGTGTAGGTGACCCGGCGGACCGGCGAGAAGATCGAGTCGACGGGGATGACGCCGATGACGTTCGTGCGCTTGTTGCGGTCCGCCGACACGTAGCCCCGGCCCCGGTCGACGGTCACGTCGGCAGCGAGCTTGCCCTTGGCGTTGACCGTGGCGATGTGCAGCTCAGGGTTCAGGATCTCGACGTCGCCGGTGACCTGGAGGTCTGCCGCGGTCACGTCGCCCGGGCCCTTCTTGTCGAGCCGCAGCACGACGGGCTCGTCGCCCGACACCCGCAGCAGCAGGTCCTTGAGGTTCAAGATGACGTCGGTGACGTCCTCCTTGACCCCCTCGATCGTGTCGAACTCGTGGAGGGCGTCGTCGAAGCGCAGCTGGGTGACCGCTGCGCCGGGGATCGACGAGAGGAGCGTGCGGCGCAGCGAGTTGCCGAGCGTGTGGCCGAAGCCGGGGTCGAGGGGGCCGACGGCGAACTGCTGGCGGTTGCCCTGCTCCTCGTCGATGGCCTCGACGGTGGGACGCTGGATGATGAGCATGGTGGTGGCTCCTCGTGTGTAGAGGTCGAGAGGTGGGTGGACTACTTGGAGTACAGCTCGACGATGAGCTGCTCCTGGACGGGCTCGTGGATGTTCTCCCGGATCGGCGGGTGGAGCACCGTGACCTCGAAGCCCTCCTGCGCGGACTCGAGCCACGGCGGGAGCTGGTTGTCGAGGGTGTCGCGGTTGCGCCGGACGTGGAAGTTGTCCCTCGTCGCACCCTTGAGCGCCACGACGTCGCCCTTGCGGACTCGGTAGGACGGGATGTTCACGCGCTTGCCGTTCACCGTCACGTGGCCGTGGCGCACGAGCTGGCGGGACTGGTTGCGGCTGGCACCCCACCCGGCACGGAAGGCGACGTTGTCGAGGCGGAGCTCGAGCATGATCAGCAGGTTCTCACCCGTGATGCCCTCGCGGCGGTTCGCCTCCTCGTAGAGGTTGCGGAACTGCTTCTCGAGCAGGCCGTAGATGCGGCGCGCCTTCTGCTTCTCACGAAGCTGGGCGAGGTACTCGGAGCCCTGGCGCATGCGGTCGCGACCGTGCTCGCCCGGGGGGTAGTTGCGACTGGCGCGGTCGGTGACCTGGTCGGAGACCGGGCACTTCATGGAGTAGCAGCGCTCTCCCTTGAGGAACAGCTTCGTGCGCTCTCGACGGCAGAGCCGGCAGACGGGACCTGTGTAGCGGGCCATGAGTTCTTCTTCTTCTCTCTTAGACCCGGCGCCGCTTCTTGGGGCGGCAGCCGTTGTGGGGGATGGGGGTGACGTCCTTGATGCCAGCGACCTCGATGCCGGCGGCGGCGATGGATCGGATGGCGGTCTCACGACCGGAGCCGGGGCCTCGGACGAAGACGTCGACCTTGCGGACGCCGTGCTCCATGGCCTTCTTGGCCGCCTGCTCCGCAGCGAGCTGCGCAGCGAACGGGGTCGACTTGCGCGAGCCCTTGAAGCCCACGTTGCCGGCCGAGGCCCACGAGAGGACGTTGCCCTCGGGGTCGGTGATGGAGATGATCGTGTTGTTGAACGAGCTCTTGATGTGCGCGACGCCGAAGGCGATGTTCTTGCGCTCCCGGCGACGAGGACGCCGGGTTCCCTGGGGCTTTGCCATTACTTCTTGACCTTCTTCTTCCCGGCCACGGTCTTCTTCGGGCCCTTCCTGGTGCGAGCGTTGGTGTGGGTCCGCTGGCCGTGGACCGGCAGGCCCTTGCGGTGGCGGACGCCCTGGTAGCAGTTGATCTCCATCTTGCGACGGATGTCCTGGGCGACGTCGCGGCGGAGGTCACCCTCGACCGTGAGGTTCTGGTCGATCCAGGACCGCAGCGAGTTCACCTCGTCGTCGGTCAGGTCGCGCACCCGGGTGTCAGGGTTGATCCCCGTCTCGGCGAGCGCGTGCTTCGACGTGGTGAGCCCCACCCCGAAGATGTAGGTCAACGAGATCTCGACCCGCTTCTCACGGGGGATGTCGACTCCGGCGATACGTGCCATCTGGTCCTCTTCCTCAGCCCTGGCGCTGCTTGTGGCGCGGGTTCTCGCAGATGACGCGGACGTTTCCCGCCCGTCGGATCACCTTGCACTTGTCACACATCGGCTTGACGCTCGGTCGTACCTTCATGGTTGTTCCTCTCGAACCGGTCGGGACTACTTGTACCGGTAGGTGATGCGCCCGCGGGTCAGGTCGTACGGCGTGAGCTCGACCTGGACCTTGTCCCCCGGCAGGATGCGGATGCGGTGCATCCGCATCTTCCCGGAGCTGTGCGCGAGGACCTTGTGCCCGTTCTCCAGCTCCACGCGGAACATGGCATTGGGCAGTGGCTCGACGACGGTCCCCTCGAGCACGATCGCGTCTTCCTTGGGCTTGGGCAGTTCAGTTCTCCTTGAAATCTGATGTCATGGCTCCACGTGGCGGGACGCTGCGAAGCATCTCGATCCACCTCATGGGGGCCTGCCGCATGGCCGTCCCCGAAGGGCGCGACGAGCGGACTTCCATCCTACTCAGATCTGGCGCCCGCGCCAACCCGGGTTTCCCTCGCGCCTCGGGACCCGAGGAAATCCCGGCTCCGCCCGTGGATTCCGCCATGCCGTGCGCTGCGCTCGAGGGCAGCGCGGCCCGCGGCCTCCCGGTCGCCCTCGGACCGCACCATGGTCGGTCGCGCCGACGTGGCGACGACGTTCCTCCCCCACTCCCCCGTCCTCGAAGGGCTAGCCCCCGCTCATGGCGATGCCCAGCGCAGCCGCGCCGAGCACGAACGCGACGCAGGCCGCCGCGATGAAGGGGCCGGGGTTGATCCGCGGACGGGTGTAGGTCACGGGGAGCTCAGTCCGGTCGCCCCCGCCCTCAGACTCCGGCACAGCGTCTCGCACGTGGTCCGCCTCCTCGATCGCTTCGATCCTGACGCTACCAACCCGGGACGCGGCTTCGGCCCGACCGGTCGACGGCGCCCGATGGCGCGGCACGATGCTGGCCACCGGCGAGACCAGCGGGTGGTCCGACACGGGGCCGGCCGGTCGCTGCGACGAGCGTCGCCCGGGGTGATCAGCCTCAGGGGAGGGTGAAGATCTCCGGGCCGTGGTCCGTCACCGCGATCGTGTGCTCGAAGTGCGCCGAGCGCTTCCCGTCGGCCGTGATGACCCCCCAGCCGTCCTCGATCGTCATCGTCTCGGGCGTCCCGGCGTTCACCATCGGCTCGACGGCGAAGACCATCCCGGCCTTGAGCGTCGGTCCGGGGCTGCCGGGCCAGTAGTTGGGCACCTGGGGCTGCTCGTGCATCGCCGTGCCGATGGCATGGCCGACGTACTCGCGCACCACCGTGAACCCTGCGGCCTCGGCGACGTCCTGGACGGCCCGGCCGACCTCGTGGAGCCGGTTGCCCTTGGTGAGCTGCTCGATCCCGGCGAAGAGGCTGCGCTCGGTCACGTCGAGCAGGCGCTGGGACTCGGCGTCGATCTCGCCGACCCCGGCGGTGTAGGCGGCGTCGCCGTGGTAGCCCTCGATGATCGCCCCGCAGTCCACGCTGATGATGTCGCCCTCCACCAGGACGACGTCGTCCGAGGGGATGCCATGGACGATCATGTCGTTGGGGCTCGTGCAGATGACCGCCGGGAACCCGTGGTAGCCGAGGAAGTTGCTCGTGGCGCCGCGGCGCTCGATGACCTCGGCCGCCACCCGGTTCAGGTCCATGGTGGTCACGCCGGGCCGGATCGCCGCCCGGGTCTTCTCGTGCATCTCGGCGACGACCTTGCCCGCCTTGCGCATCTTGTTGAGCTCGCCCTCGTTGCGCCTCACGGCATCTCCCTCTTGCGGCGCTCGACCGCGATCACGGTGTCCGCCAGGACGGCATCGGGTGCCTGGTCGCCATCGATGGTCTCGAGCAGCCCGCGCTCGGCGTAGAAGTTGATCAGCGGCAGCGTCTCGCGCTCGTACGCCTGCAGCCTGGTCATGATCGCCTCGGCGGTGTCATCGGGTCGCTGCACGACCTCGCCGCCGCAGACGTCGCAGCTCCATCCCTCGATGGGGGGCTCGTTGGTCGAGTAGATGGCCGCGCAGTCCACGCAGGTCCGCCGGGAGACCAGGCGCTGCAGGACCAGGTCGGTCGCGACCTCGAGGTTGACCACGCAGTGCAGCGGCAGGTCCTCGTCGAGGATGGTGTCGAGCATCTTCGCCTGGGACACCGTCCGGGGGTAGCCGTCGAGGATGAAGCCCCGGGCCGTCGCGTCCCGCTCGGACAGGCGCTCGGCGACCATGCGGGTGATCAGCTCGTCGGGCAGGAGCTCGCCGGTCGTCATCAGGCTCTCCGCCTCGAGGCCGAGCGCCGTGCGCGCCCGGACGGCGGCGCGGAGCATGTCGCCGGTGGAGATGTGCGGGACCGCGTAGCGGTGCGAGAGACGCACGCACTGCGTCCCCTTCCCTGCCCCCTGCTTTCCGAGGACGACGAGCCTGACCCCGGTCGGCATGGGTCTACTTGAGGAAGCCCTCGTAGTTGCGCATCATCAGCTGGCTGTCGATCTGGCGCATCGTCTCGAGGGCGACCCCGACGCTGATGAGCAGCGTGGTCCCGTAGAAGGGGAAGTTGTTGAGGTGCCACAGAGCCATCAGGATGCTGGGCAGGACGGCCACCGCACCCAGGAACAGCGCACCGACGACCGTGATCCGGCTGAGGAGGTGGGCGAAGTAGCGCTCCGTCGGGGGGCCGGGCCGGATGCCGGGGACGAATCCGCCCTGCTTCCGGATGATGTCGGCCTGCTGGTGCGGGTCGAAGGCGATGTAGACGTAGAAGAAGGTGAACGCCACGATCAGCAGGAAGTACATGCCGATGTAGATGAAGCTCGTCGGCGTCAGGGACTTCGTGACGAAGTTCTGGAACCACGGCCACGGGATCACGTTGCTCAGCAGCACCGGGATGTACAGGACCGAGGAGGCGAAGATGATCGGGATCACACCGGACTGGTTCACCTTGAGCGGGATGTAGGTCGACGATCCGCCGTACATCTTGCGGCCGACCACCCGCTTGGCGAAGGTCACCGGGATCCGGCGCTGCCCCTGGTCCATGTAGACGATGAACACGAGCAGGGAGAGCGACACGGCCAGCATCACGAGGAACTTGATCCAGCCACCCTCCTGGAGGATCGCCTTCCCACCTGCCGGGATGGCCGAGACCACGTTGGCGAAGATCAGGATCGACATGCCCTGCCCGATGCCACGCTGGGTCACGAGCTCGGCCAGCCACATGACGAAGGCGGTGCCTGCGGTGAGGCAGAGGACCATGAACGCCCCGAGGGGGATCGAGAACTTCGGGATCAGGTCGATGGTGGAGCCGATGAGCGCCTGGTCGTGGCCATGGAAGGCATAGACGAGGCCGGTGGCCTGCATGAGGGCCAGGGCCACGGTCAGGTACCGGGTGGTCTGGGTGATCTTCTTCTGCCCCACGGCCCCCTGGTCCCGCCACTCCTCGAGCTTCGGGATCACGGTCGTCAGCAGCTGGATGATGATCGAGCTGGTGATGTACGGCATGACGCCCAGGCCGAACACGGCCAGGCGGGTGAGAGCCCCACCGGAGAACAGGTTCAGGAAGCCGAGCACGCCCGAGTGGCCCGCACGCTGCTGGAGCAGCTGGACCTGGGAGTAGGAGACCCCGGGGACCGGGATGTTCGCGCCGAACTGGTAGAGGGCGATGATCGCCAGCGTGAAGACGACCTTCTTCCGGAGGTCCGGGACCCTGAAGATGTTGGCCAGGCGCGTCAGCACGAAGAGAACCTACCTGTTGGTGTGCTGGTTGCCCTGCGCGGGCGGCCGCACGGCGAACGGGAGGGCGACCTTCTCGGTCGATCCACCGGCCGCGGCGATTGCCGCCTCGGCCGACGCGCTGAACGCGTGCGCCTTGACGACGATGCCCTTGCTGACCGAACCGCGCCCCAGGACCTTGACCAGCTCGTTCTTCCCCAGGAGGCCGCGCGCCACGAGGACGTCCGGGTCCAC
>Ga0007854_10002159_pt1 | contig 12277 bp, 14 predicted proteins | sample CryBogCBH12Aug08_FD_60382 | JGI IMG/M metagenome (GOLD analysis project Ga0007854, IMG submission 60382) | Freshwater microbial communities from Crystal Bog, Wisconsin, USA - CBH12Aug08 | ecosystem: Environmental > Aquatic > Freshwater > Lake | place: Crystal Bog, Wisconsin, USA | collected... | reverse complement strand
GCCGATGTGGAAATGCAGCAGCTTCAGGCAATGCGACAAATTCTCCGCCTTCAACATTTCCGTCGCCGTCAAAAGTTCCACCGTGCTCAAGCCGAACTTCGCGTTTTCGCCGCCGCTCTCGGCCCACTTGCCCGCGCCTTTGCTGAGCAACCGCGCGCGGATGCCGATGAGCGGCTCGACGCCAAGCTGTTTTGAAATACAAATAATTTGTTTCAACTCCTCCAGTTTTTCCACGACCATGATGACGCGTTTGCCGAGCTTGATGCCGAGCAACGCCATCTTGATGAACTCCGCATCTTTGTAGCCGTTGCAGATGATGAGGCCGCCCATCTGGTTTTGCAGCGCGAGGCCGGCGAAGAGTTCCGGCTTACTGCCGACTTCCAGGCCGAAGTTGAACGGCTTGCCGGCATCGAGGATTTCCTCCACGACCTCGCGCAGTTGGTTCACCTTGATCGGAAACACGCCGCGATACTTTCCAGTAAAATTAAATTCTGCAATAGAGTTTTGAAACGCCCTGTTAATCGCCTCGACGCGATGGCGAAGAATATCTTGGAAGCGAATGAGCAAAGGAAATTTCAATCCGCGACCTTTGGCCTCCTCGATGACATCGGTGATATCCACGCTCCCGCCCGCGTCCTGCAACGGGCGCACCGCGACATGACCGGCGTCGTTGATGTCAAAATACTTCGCGCCCCAGCGCTGGATGTTATAAAGCGCGCGGGCGGAATCAATGTTCCACGGCGAGGTGGCGTCGTTCGGGTTGCTCATCAAAAAATTTCTTGAACGAGCGAACTATAAAAATTCCGGCGCAGAATGCAATCATCACCTTGAAAAAATTCGGTGGCGCCGGAAAAACTATTTTGCGCCGGCCCGCGCGGAAATATTTTTTGCATAATTTTTCAACTGCGGCTTGCGTCGCGCCAGCATTCGGCGTTTAATCACTTCAACACTTCAACCAAGGCTAAACATATGTCACAAACCGGCCGTCAATCTCTCAACATCAGCAAGGTGCTCTGCGTCATCATGGGCGGTGGTCAGGGCTCGCGCCTTTTTCCGCTCACGAAGGACCGCGCCAAGCCCGCTGTGCCGCTCGCCGGCAAATACCGCATTGTGGACATCCCCATTTCGAACTGCATCAATTCGCGCTTCCGCCGCATTTATATTTTAACGCAGTTCAATTCCACCTCGCTGCACAGCCACATTTCGCGCACCTACAAATTCGACCAGTTCTCCGCCGGCTTCGTGGAAATCCTCGCGGCGCAGCAGACGTTCAACAACACCTCGTGGTATGAAGGCACCGCCGACGCCGTGCGCAAAAATCTCGTCCACTTCCTCAACCACGATTTCGACTACCTGCTGATTTTGAGCGGCGACCAGTTGTATCGCATGGATTTTCAGGAACTCGTCGAGCAGCATCGCGAGACCGGGGCGGACATCACCATTGCCACGCTGCCGGTCGGGCGGAGCGAGGCCGGCGCGCTCGGCATCATGCAGATTGCCGACGACAAACGCATCACGCGCTTCGTCGAAAAACCCAAGGATCCCGCCGTGCTGGACACGCTGAAGATTTCTCCGGAGATGAACACCGCGCTCGCCATTCCCGGCGGTCGCGAATCCTATCTCGCCTCGATGGGCATCTACGTTTTCAACCGCCAGACCATCACCGAGCTGCTCGACAACCCGCTCTCCGATTTCGGCAAGCACATCATCCCGCACGCCATCAACACCCACAAAGTCTTCTCCTACGTTTACCAGGGCTACTGGGAGGACATCGGCACCATCCGCAATTTCTTCGAGGCCAACCTCGACCTTGTGAGCGAACTGCCCCGGTTCAACTTCTTCGACATGAGCGCGCCGATTTTCTCCCGGCCGCGCTATTTGCCCGGCTCCAAGATCAACGGCGCGCAGATTGACCACGCCGTGATTTCCGACGGCTGCATCATCAACCGCGCCCGCATCAACCAGAGCATCGTCGGTCTGCGCACCATCATCGGCGACGGCACGGAACTGAACCGCGTCGTCATCCTCGGCAGCGATTTTTACGAATCGAAGGAATCCGTCGAACGCCACGAACGCGAAGGTCTGCCGCGCGTGGGCATCGGCGCGCACTGCAAAATCGAGAATGCCATCATTGATAAAAATGCGCGCATCGGCAACAACGTCACCATCACGCCCGCCGGCAAGCCGGAGAACGTGGACCACGAGCGCTACTTCGTGCGCGACGGCATCGTCATCATCCCGAAGGACGCGGTGATTCCGCATGGCACGGTGATTTGATTTGCACGTTTTGCGGCGCTGGTTAAAACTGGCGCGTGCCTGATTCCGCCGCCATCTGGAAAAATCTCAATTCGCCGCACCGGCTCTTCCTCATCGCCGGGCCGTGCGTCATCGAGAATGAAAAACTTTGCCGCACCGTCGCCGCGTCGCTCGTCAAGACGTGCCAGCAGCTCGGCATTTACTTCGTCTTCAAAGCCAGTTTCGACAAGGCCAATCGCACGTCCGGCAAGGCGTTTCGCGGCCCCGGCATCGCCGCCGGATTAAAAACCCTGTCAAACATCCGCGATGAATTTGGCGTTCCCATTTTGACGGATGTTCACACCGAGGAACAGGCCACGCTCGCCGGCGCGGTCGTGGATATTTTGCAGATTCCCGCGTTTCTCTGCCGCCAGACGGACTTGATTGACGCCGCCGTGGCGACGGGCAAAATCGTGAACCTAAAAAAAGGCCAATTCCTCTCGCCGCAGGAAATGGGGCGCGTCGCCGAGAAGGCGCGGCTTGCGGGCGGCAAAAAAATTCTCCTCACCGAACGCGGCACGACGTTCGGCTACAACAATCTCGTCGCCGATATGCGCTCGATTCCGGTGATGAAGAGCTTCGGCTTTCCGGTGGTGTTCGACGCCACGCATTCGGTGCAGCAGCCCGGCGGCGGCGGCGACAAATCCGGCGGCCAGCGCGAATTCGCGCCGGTGCTGGCCAGCGCGGCGCTCGCCGTCGGCGCGAACGGCCTCTTCATCGAGACGCATCCGAAACCGGACGAAGCCATGAGCGACGGGCCAAACATGATTCCGCTCGCGCAGATGAACGCGACACTGAAACAATTGCTGAAAATTTTCAAAGCGGCGAAATGAAAAAGCTCAACGCCAGCGTGGTCGTCGTCATCGGTGCCGGATCCATCGGTCAGGCCATCGCGCGGCGGGTCAGCGCGGGCAAACACATTTTGCTGGCTGATTTGCGAAAGGAAAACGCCGAGGCTGCTGCAAAAGTTTTGAGTGAATCCGGATTTGAAGTCAGCACTGCGACCGTTGACATTTCTTCCCGCGAATCGGTTCACGCGCTCGTTGAAAACGCCACGGCGATTGGCGATGTCACCGGCGTCATCCACGCCGCCGGAGTTTCGCCCACACAAGCGTCGCCGGCCACGATTCTAAAAGTTGATTTGTATGGCACAGCGCTCGTGCTGGAAGAATTTGGCAACGTCATTGCGCGCGGCGGCGCGGGCGTCGTCATCGCGTCGCAATCGGGACATCGCCTCGGCGCGCTGACGGCGGAACAAAATAAGTTGCTGGCCTTGACGCCCGCAGACGAGTTGCTTGCGCTGCCGATGCTTCAGCCAGACAAAATCACCGACCCACTCCACGCCTACCAAATTTCCAAGCGCGGGAATTCGTTGCGCGTGATGGCCGAGGCGGTTCGCTGGGGTAAACGCGGCGCGCGCGTCAACACCATCAGCCCCGGAATTATTATTACGCCGCTCGCCAAAGATGAACTGAATGGTCCGCGCGGTGCGGGCTACCGACGGATGATTGAACTCTGTCCCGCCGGTCGTGCTGGCACGCCGGATGAAGTGGGGAATGTTGCCGCGCTGTTGATGGGCGCGGATGGTGGATTCATCACCGGCAGCGATTTTCTCATGGACGGCGGTGTCACGGCTGCTTACTGGTTCGGCGAACTCGCTCCGAAATAATTTTCATGCCCGCAAAAATTTCAGCCGCCAACCGCCAACTCGCCGTCCGCATCAAACTGTTTTTGTGCGATGTGGACGGCGTGCTGACGGACGGCTCGATTTTCATCGGCGGCGAGCGCGAGTTCAAACGCTTCAACATCCGCGACGGCCTCGGCCTCGTCGTCGCCCGCCGCGCGGGCCTGAAAGTCGGCTGGGTTTCCGCCCGTCCGTCGCTCGCCACCAAATTGCGCGCGGATGAATTGAAGATTGATTTTCTCGTGCAGCAGGGCGACAGCACCAGCAAAACCGCCGCGATAGAAAATTTGCTGGCGGAACAAAAATTGAACTGGAGCGATGTCTGCTTCGTCGGAGATGACATCATTGATTTGGGGCCGCTGACGCGCGCCGGTTTAGCCGTGGCCGTGGGCGACGCGGTGGCGGAAGCGAAAGCGGCGGCGCATTTTACGACGAAGGCCGTGGGCGGCCGCGGAGCGGTGCGCGAGGCGATTGAGCTGATTTTACGGGCGCAAAACAAATGGAGTCCGTTTTTGGAAAAATATTCGGCATGAATCCGACCCTCGCCAAATCCTTGCTGGCGTTGGGCGCGGTGATGTTTCTTTTCACCGGTGCCGTCGCGCAGCCGCAGAAGCTGCCGGTCGGCCACGCGACGGATTTCACGACGGAACAATATTTTGAGCCGCCGAACGAGCGCCAGATCAAGATGCGCATGACGGGTTCGGAGGCGCTGCCGCTGCCGGACGGCTGGCAGGACATCCGGAACCTGAAGCTCGAAACGTTCGACCTCAACGGCAAGACAGGGATGATTGTCCACGCGCCGCAATGCAATTATTCGCTGTTCGACGGCGTGGCCAATTCGTCCGGGCACTTCGAACTGGAATCCGGCGACGGCAAGCTGCACGTCGCGGGCGAGGGATTTTTGTGGCGGCAGACCGGCAACTCGCTCATCATTTCCAATCATGTGCACACCGTCATTCTCGGCGGAAAAATTGAACTCTAGCGCGCGATGAAAAAAATTTTACTGATGCTGCTGGCGACCGGCGGCGCGGCCTGGGCGCAGACCAACGCGCCGGCGGAAAAGCCGGCGGAGTCGTCGCCCATCGAAATCAGCTCGGACAGCGGGCATTACGACGGGAACACGCGGCAGATGATTTACACGGGCCATGTGGTGGCGATTGACGCCCAATCCAAAATGACCTGCGCCGTGCTCACCGTGGATTTGCCGGCGGACGGCGGCCACCCGACGAACATCGTGGCCGAGACCGACGTGGTGATTGACCGCGTGGACGAGAAAGGCCAGACCAACCACATCACGGCGGACCACGCGGTTTACACCTACAGCGTGGTCAACGCCGTGACGAACGAGATAGCGACGTTCACCGGCGGCCAGCCGACACCGCGGGTCGAGAACGACCAGATGATCATCGTGGGCGACCCGCTGGTCATGGATCTGCTCACGAAACAGTTCAGCGGCAAAAAATACAAAACCACGTTCAAGCAGAATCCGAATGCCGACGGCGACACCAACGCGTCGCCGCTCAACTTTTTGAAATGACCATGGCTGCGACCGAAAACAACGTGCTGCTCACCACCGACAAGCTGGTGAAGGAATACCGCACCCGGCGCGTGGTCAACGGCGTGTCGGTGAACGTCAGCGCCGGCGAAATCGTCGGCCTGCTCGGCCCGAACGGCGCGGGCAAGACGACGACGTTCAACATGGTCGTCGGTGTGGTGAAGCCGGACGAAGGCTGGGTGAAATTTGAAGGCCGCGAAATCACCGGCCTGCCGATGCACCGCCGCGCGCGGCTGGGCATCGGTTATCTCACGCAGGAACCATCGGTGTTCCGCAAACTTTCCGTCGAGGAAAACATTCTGGCGATTTTGGAGACGTGCAAGCTGTCGCGCGCCGAACGCGAGGTGCGGCTGAAATATCTTTTGGAAGAACTCGACCTGACGCCCATCCGCAAGAGCAAGGCGTATCAGTTGAGCGGCGGTGAAAAGCGGCGGCTGGAAATCACCCGCGCGCTAGTCACGAGTCCGAAACTGCTTTTGCTCGACGAGCCGTTCAGCGGCATTGACCCGATTGCGGTTTATGAAGTGCAGAAAATCGTGCGCCGGCTGAAGGAGCGCGGCCTCGGCATTTTAATCACCGACCACAACGTGCGCGAGACGCTGAAGCTGATCGACCGCGGCTACATCATTCACAAAGGCCAGGTGCTGGTGGCCGGCTCGGCGGAATTTCTGGCGAATGATCCGAAGGCGCGCGAGATTTATCTGGGGCCGGAATTCAATTTGTAAATTTTAAGTTATGAGTTTTTAATTTTTAGTCAGGCGGCGGACAACGACTCAACTTAAAATCCAAAACTAAAAACTCATCACATGGAACGCCAAGCCATCACGGTCGGAAAATTCTTCAAGGAACACGGCGCGGCGCTGGAGCTGCGGCTCATCGCCGGCGAGGCGGGACTGGACCGCGTCATTCGCGAGCCCACGGTGAACCGCCCCGGCCTCGCGTTGAGCGGCTTCACACGCTACTTCGCCTACAAGCGCGTGCAGGTGATGGGCAACGCCGAGGTTTATTACCTGCGCGAACAGCGCAAGGAAGAGCGCGCGACGCGTTACGCCTATCTGTTCGCTTACAAGGTGCCGTGCGTGGTGTTCAGCCGCGGCTTGAAACCGGACAAGGAATTCATGCAGGCGGCCGCGCAGGCGGGCGTGCCGATTTTTGAGACGCCGCTGGTGACGATGAAGTTCATCAACAAGGCCACGCTGGAACTGGAGATGATGTTCGCCCCACGCACCAGCGAGCACGGCTGCATGGTGGACATCCTCGGCGTGGGCGCCATCATCCGCGGCGAAAGCGGCATCGGCAAAAGCGAAGCCGTCCTCGCCCTCATCGAGCGCGGCTACAGCCTCGTCGCCGACGACGTGGTCAAGGCGGTGCTGGTGGACGGCCGCAACGTGCTTTGCACCAGCTCCGCGCTGACGCGCGACCACATGGAGGTGCGCGGCATCGGCATCATCAACGTCGCGCAGATGTTCGGCGTGAAAGCCATCCGCAAGGACAAGAAGCTCGACCTCATCGTCACCCTGAAAGCGTGGCAGGAAGTCACCGACGTGGACCGGCTGGGCATGGAACAGGAATTCGTCAAAATCCTCGGCGTGGACATCCCGCACGTCACAATCCCTGTGCGGCCCGGCCGCGACATCGCACGGCTCATTGAAGTGGCGGCATTTCAGGCCAAGCTCCGTAAATCCGGCTACAACGCCGCCGAGGAATTGAACAAACGCCTGCTCGCCCAGATGGAAGAAAAGCCGGCCAAGCCGCTGGTGTCACCATAATTTGTCCCCAAGAAAAATGGTTGGCGAAAAAAACCGCGCAGACTAATTTGCAGATGCAACAACCCATGAGCGCCAAGAAAGCCACGGACGCCGACTTCCAAACCAAGGAAGTGACCGTCCTCAACAAATCCGGCATCCACGCCCGGCCCGCCGCCATGTTCGTCAAAACGGCCAACCGTTTTGGCAGCGACATCTTCGTGGAAAAGGACGGCGAAAAAATCAACGGCAAGAGCATCATGGGCCTGATGATGCTCGCCGCCGGCCCCGGCAGCAAAGTCACGCTCCACGCCAAGGGCGCGGACGCCGACGCCGCACTCACCGAACTCGAAGCCCTCGTGCAGCGCAAGTTTGACGAGGAGTAAATTCATTTCCGGTTTCCAATCTTCAATTTAGAATTTCATTTGGGTTCGGGTTTCAACTTGAAACTTTTCACCTGAAACTTGAAACTCATTTCATGGCAACTGGAGAAATTGACGTGAAATATGTCGCGCACCTCGCGCGGCTGGCGCTGACGCCGGACGAGGGAAAAAAATTGTCCGCGCAGCTTGGCAGCATCCTCGGCTACATCGAAAAATTGCGCGAACTCGACGTCTCCGGCGTCGAGCCGACCGCCCACGCCGTGCCGATGGTCAACGTCACCCGCGCCGACGAAATCCGCCCGTCGCTCCCGCACGAAGACGCGCTGCGCAACGCGCCGCGCCAGTCCAACGGACTTTTCATCGTGCCGAAAGTTGTCGAATGAAAAATTTAACGCAAAGACGCAAAGGCGCAGAGGCGCGAGGCGATTTGTTTATTTTGCGTCTTCTCACCTTTGCGTCCTTGCGTTAAAAACCATGCTCAACCAGCTAACCATTTCAGAACTGACCGCCAAGCTCACCAAACGCGAAATTTCCGCGCGCGCAGCCACGCAGGCGTGCCTCGACCAGATTGCGCGCGTGGACGGAAAAATCCATGCGTTCTTGAGTTACAATGCCGACGACGCGCTCGCGCAGGCGGACGCAGCGGACAAATTGATTACCGGCGGCGTAACCAAACCCTTGCTGGGCGTGCCAATTGCAATCAAAGACGTGCTTGCGGTAAAAAATCAGCCGCTGAACTGTGCGTCGAAAATCCTCGGCAATTTTGTTTCACCTTACGACGCGACGGCCATTGAAAAATTGAAAGCGGCGGGTGCGATTGTTTTTGGCCGGCTGAACATGGACGAATTTGCGATGGGCAGCTCGACGGAAAATTCCGCGTTCGGCGCGACGAAAAATCCGTGGGACATCACGCGCATTCCCGGCGGCTCATCCGGCGGCTCGGCGGCGGCGGTGGCGGCGGACGAATGCATCGCGTCGCTCGGATCGGACACCGGCGGTTCGATTCGCCAGCCGGCGGCACTGTGCGGCTGCGTGGGCTTGAAGCCAACTTACGGGCGCATTTCGCGCTACGGACTCGTGGCGTTTGCGAGTTCACTCGATCAAATCGGGCCGTTCACGAAAGACGTGCGCGACGCGGCGACGCTGCTCGGCGTTTTGAGCGGCGTGGATCCGCGCGATTCGACGAGCGTGCCACAGCCGGTGCCGGATTACACTAAGGCTTTGACCGGCGACATTCGCGGCATGAAACTCGGCTTGCCGAAGGAATACATGATTGGCGGTTTGGACGCGGAGGTGAAAGCCGCCGTGGACGCCGCCGTGAAAAAATTTCAGGAACTCGGCGCGGAGATTGTGGAAATTTCTTTGCCGCACACGGATTACGCGGTGGCGACTTATTACATCATCGCGACAGCGGAAGCCTCCGCAAACTTGGCGCGGTTCGATGGCATTCGCTACGGCGCGCGAGTTGACGGCAACGATCCGATTGAACTTTACGGCCAGACGCGCGGCGCGGGTTTCGGGCCGGAGGTGAAGCGGCGGATTATTCTCGGCACCTACGTTTTGAGCAGCGGTTATCACGATGCTTATTATTTGCACGCGCAGAAAGTTCGCACGCTCATCCGCAATGATTTTCTCCAGGCGTTTGAAAAATGCGACGCCATCGTGACGCCAACCACGCCGACGGCGGCGTTCAAGATCGGCGAGAAGTCGGACGACCCGTTGCAGATGTATTTGTCCGATATCTTCACAATCTCCTGCAATCTCGCGGGGATTTGCGGGGTCAGCATTCCGTGCGGCTTCACCAAAAATCCGAAGTTGCCCATCGGCCTGCAACTGCTCGGCAAACCGTTCGGCGAGGAATCGCTTTTGAAAATCGCGCATGCCTACGAGCAGGCGACGCCGTGGCACAAAGAAAAAGCTGCGCTGTCGCCGGACTTGAGCTAGATTAGCGGCGATGAATCCGTCTCCCAAAACCAAAAAAATTCTTTTCTGGTTGGGCTTGTCTCTGCCGATGCTGGCCTTGGTCGCGATGACCTGGCTGGTGCACAAGACGGGCGGCCAGTTCAACACCTCGTTCAACTATGTCATGCACACTTACAAGGTGCTGGACCGGTTTGAACAGACACAGGCGGACATCGTGGACGCCGAGGCCGGCCAGCGGGGATTTTTGCTGACCGGACGGCAGGAATATCTGGAACCTTACCAGCGCGCGATGCGCTCCATCCGGGATGACCTTGCGGAGTTGAAAAAACTCACCGCCGATGACCCGGGACAACTGGCCAATCTGGAGCAACTGGAAAAGATGGTGGAGGCCAATCTGGTCTTTGACCCGGCCACCGCCCTGCCTTCCGGACAGACGACGGCCAACGCCCCGGTGGTGACCTTGTCCGAGCAGGGCAAACAAAAAGTAGAGCAGATGCGCCGGGTTTTATTTCAGGCGCACGAGGAGCAGGAACAGGCCCTCGTCAAACATCAGCAGCGCGCCGAGGCCGACGTGATGACCAGCCAGATTATGTCGCTGACGCTGATTGTCGCCGTGGCGCTGGCGCTGATTCTGGTGGTGGTCATCCTGATGCGGCTGGAAAAACTGCAGGAATTTGTCACGGTCTGCGCGTGGACCGGCCGGGTGAATTATCAGGGGCAGTGGCTGCGACTGGATGAATTCCTCAAAAAACAGTTCGGCATCTCCGTGTCCCACAGCCTTTCCCAGGAAGCCGCCGACAAAATGATGAAGGAAATTGAGGAGTTGAACCGGACGGGCCATCCGCCGGACGCCTGACCACTGGCGCTTCCCGCTTGCCTGTGCGCCGGTTTTCGCTAGCCTGTGGGCTAATCAGCCCCTGTGTCACCCATCAGGAAAACTACCAAGCGCGCTTCTGCGCGTGACCCTGAACGCACGCGTCGCCGCATTCTCGCCGCGGCGCTGAAGGAATTTTCCGCGCGCGGTTTTGCCGGTGCCCGGGTGAATGTCATTGCCGCCCGCGCCGGCATCAACAAGCGGATGCTTTATCATTATTTCGAGGACAAGGCGGGGTTGTTCAGCGCAGTGCTGCAATTCAAGCTCGACGAACGCATGGCGCGCTTCAAGTCCTACGCCCCGGCCGGCTTGGTCGAGGGCCTGCCGTTGTTGTTCCGGCAAAATTGCGATGACGCCGACTGGGTGCGGCTGATGGCGTGGGAGTCGCTCCAGAGCGAAGGGAACCGTTTGTATAACTGGCCGGATCGCCGCCGGCGCGCGATTGTCACGAACCAACTCATCCGCGGCCAGCAAAAGGATGGCCGGTTGAAGCCCGGCAGCAAACCCGAACACCTTCACCTCGCGCTGGCCTCCCTCGCGATTTTTCCGCTGGCCCTGCCGCAATTGACGCGCGTGATCACCGGCCAGCGGGCGGACGATCCCAAATTCCAGCGGGCCTACGCGCGTTTTCTTGAAACCATTTCGTCCGGTTTCCGTCCTTGAAAACAGGTCGCCATGCTCCATGTTGGTTGTCGTTAGGATGAATGTGATCAAAATATTTTTTCTCCCGGTTTTCCTGCTGGCGTTCGTTCTGGCTGCAGGCTGCTCCCCGGACAACGCCTCCCAATCCGGCGCTCCCGTGCCGGTGCTCACCGCGAAGGCCGTCGAAAAAACCATGCCGGTGCGCATCGAGCCGCCGCCGGTCGGCCACGTCATGCCCATTCAATCCGTAACCATCCGCCCGCAAATCGGCGGTATCATCAGCTCGGTGAATTTTCAGGAAGGGCAGGCAGTCAATAAAGGCGACCTGCTGTTCACGATTGATCCGCGCCCGGCGCAAGCGGCGCTGGCCCACGACCAGGCGCAGTTGGAAAACGCGCAAATCCAGTTCGACCGCCAGCAAAAATTATTTGCCGACAAGTTGATTTCGCAGGATGAATTCGACACCAGCAAGGCCGCCCGCGACGCGCTGGTGGCGACGGTGCGGGCGGATGAATTGAACCTCGGCTACTGCGAAATCCGCGCGCCGATTGACGGGCGCACTGGCGGGCTGCAATTCCACGAGGGCAACGTCGTCAAGTCGCCGGACGACGTGCTGCTGACCATCAACCAGATTCAGCCCATTTACGCCGCGTTCGCCGTGGCGGAACGGTATCTGCCGGAAATCCAAAAACAGATGCGCGACCGCACGCTCACCGTTGCGGCCAGTTTTGAGAACCTCGCCGGCGAGCCGCCGCAGGGCGAATTGTCGTTCGTGGACAATGCGGTGGACGCGATGACGGGAACCATTTTGCTCAAGGCGACGTTCCCCAACGCGGACGGAAAATTGTGGCCGGGGCAGTTCGTGCAGCTCGCGCTCCAGCTTGACGAGCTGACCAACGCCGTCGTCGTGCCGTCGCAGGCGGTGCAAAACGGCCAGCACGGACAATTCGTATTTGTGGTGAAGGCGGATAAAACTGTCGAGTCGCGCGCGGTAAAAACTTCGGTAACAGTCAACGCCGAAACCGTCATCGCCGACGGCCTGCGCGCGGGCGAAACCGTCGTGACCGACGGCCAGCTCCGCCTCTTGCCCGGCGTGACGGTGAATGACAAAACTTCTGTGACGAACGCGCCATGAGCGTTTCGGAAATCTTCATCCGCCGCCCCGTGATGACCACG
>Ga0007854_10002157_pt1 | contig 12278 bp, 9 predicted proteins | sample CryBogCBH12Aug08_FD_60382 | JGI IMG/M metagenome (GOLD analysis project Ga0007854, IMG submission 60382) | Freshwater microbial communities from Crystal Bog, Wisconsin, USA - CBH12Aug08 | ecosystem: Environmental > Aquatic > Freshwater > Lake | place: Crystal Bog, Wisconsin, USA | collected... | reverse complement strand
TTTCTCTTCCAGAGCGGCCACCTTGCCAAGCAATACGACAACCAACTGCTTGAGCTCGCCGACGGACAGAACGTCTATATCTTGGGGTGCCTTGGACATGACCCAAGAGAATCACGTCGAGTCCGGAGATTCAACCAAAGATGAGTCCCGAGCAAAACTTTATGCCCGGAGTTTTGCCCCTGTTACCGCTCGGGCTTAAGAGTTTTTCAGCTTTTTGATCCAGTCAAAATGCGAAAAACTCTAAAAAACTTACCGGCGCCGGGCCACCAGTCGCACCGTCGCCGCCGGTCCTTGATGCATCCCCTCATCGAGGACCGGCGCAGCGTCGGTTAATTCCAGCAGTTCAGCGTCAGCAAAATCACTGGCCAGACAAGAGCGGTCATAAAGCAGATCCGCGTCGCCTGGCCCGCCGCTGCGCAAACCCAGCTGTTCAGGGCGGAAAGCCTCAAGCAGCAGCAATCCGCCGGGCTTCAGCGCGGCCAGCATGGCGGCATGCAATCTGGGCCGGTCCGCCGAATGAAGATGGAAAAAAATCGAGACCAAACCATCGAAGGCCGCCACAGGCCATTGCCATTTCAACAAATCGGCCAAATGGAAGTCCATCTGAACGCCCTTTTCAGCGGCTAAACCACGCGCCTTGGCTTGGCCCACCGGCGAACCATCGACCGACAACACCGATAAGCCCTGCTGGGCCAGCCAGACCCCATTGCGCCCTTCGCCATCGCCCGGAACCAGTACCGATTGGCCCGGGGTCAAAAATGCGCGCTTGGATTCTAGAAACGCGTTCGGACGGGTACCGTAGGTAAAGCCGTCGCGGTTAAACTTGTCGTCCCAGAACTTAGACATAAGTGACTCTTTCTTTGTGGCTCGCTAAGGCCATTTTTTTAATCATCATCAAAGGAAATGCAAGGGCCACTCCAGTAAAAAAAATGGGATTATCGTCAAAACCATCGCGATGGCTTAAGTGATGATTTATGCCATAACAAATCAAATCTACACTAAATCAAATATTTAATATTAACTTTTACTACGAACTCATTTTTTAAGAATTATTATAAAATATTTTTTCTTTATGGTCGCCTTGGTTCGCGCTAAGCTGACATAGGCGGGCTAAAAGTAGATGGAGGACGGGAATGAAAGCAGTAAAACTATTTTGGGCTGCGCTGTTACTTCTTAACACCGTCACCATAACCTCCTCTCGAGCCGACGATTTGGACGATGTCCTGGCCAAGGGCGAATTGCGTCATCTTGGCATCGCTTATGCCAATTTCGTCACCGGCGCCGGCGACGGCCTGGATGTCGAGATTATTCAGGGCTTTGCCCGTCAGCTCGGCGTCAAATACACCTTGGTGCGCACCGACTTTTATTCCGTGGTCCGTGACTTGCTGGGCAAAGACGTCCTGCGCAAAGGGGATGACATTGAACTCAGCGGCGACTTTCCCATTCGCGGCGATCTGATTGCCAGTGGCTTTACCATGCTACCCTGGCGGTCGAAAATCGTCCTTTTTTCCGAACCCACCTTCCCGTCTCAGGTCTGGCTGGTTGCCCCGGCCAGTTCGCCGCTCGGCCCAACCGCCGGCAGCGGGGTTCTGGCGCGCGACATCGAAGAAACCAAAGGAAAAATCGGCAGCCGCAGTTTGCTGGTGATGGAGCGAACCTGCCTGGATCCGGCCAATTATGCTTTGAAAGGCCGTGGCATTGACCTTCATGCTTACACCCGCAGCAGCAATTTGAATGAAATGGTCCCAGCCTTGCTGAATGGCGATGCCGAACTGACCTTGCTTGACGTTCCAGATGCCATCCTTGACCTCCGGAAATGGGCCGGGAAAATTAAGGTTCTTGGTCCGGTTTCAGACGAACAGGAACTGGCCGTTGCGTTCCGCCATAGCGGCGCCCGCCTGCGCGATGCTTTCAACAGCTATTTGCAAGCGATCAAGGCTGATGGCCGTTATGACGCCCTGATTGACAAATACTATCCAGGCATTCGCAATACCTTGCCGAACTTTTTTATCAAGCATCCCAGCCATTAGAGTTGCTTAAATTTTGATTGCCGCAATCGACAGAAGCGCGCCTCGCCAGCGGCGCTCTCAGAGCCTTCGCCAGAGGGCGGCATGAACCGCGACTGGTGGATTAAGTTTCCGATTTTTCTAGCGATCTTTTTCTGCCTTTATGCCTATGGTCTGATCCATAACAGCCTTTCCACCTACGCCCAGCTCAAGGAAAAAGAGGAAGCCCGGATTGTCGCCGAAAACGCCCAACGCGCGGACACTTTTGGCGATTATCTGAGGGAAGAGCGCCGGTTTGCCGCAGAATTGGCCCGGGGTCCGGAGCTTGGTAATTTTCTGGCCAATCGGGCTCTGGGAATGTCTCTGCAATATGGCCTGCAATCCAGCCTGGATGCCGTTGCTGAAGCTTTTCTTCGCGCCATGTCCGAACGCAAAATCGGCGATGAAGCGCTTTATACCGGCTTTGTTTTTCGGGATGCCTCAGGCGCCACTTTGGTTGATACCCGCCTTGACCGCACCCTTGCAACACCGGCCACCGGTTCAGACTTAACCATTGATCCCGAGCGAGCACTGGCCACTCTGGTTGCCCCGGTCGCCTATCGTGGCGTAAACGAAGGGCTGTTGATGGTCTCCAGCGACCTGGCGCCCCTGCTCCGCTTCCTGCTTCCGGCCCCTGACACCGCGCCCTATCGCGTCATTCTGCTGACCCCCGAGGGCCATCAGGTTAAGACCTCGGCCATGTCACCGGACCTGACGGCCCCTCTTTTAAAAAAAATCAGCCAGATGGCCGATGGAAGGATCGAGATCGCCCCAGAGTCCGAGGGACGCCCGGCCATCATCCGCCACACAGTTCCCGGCACGCGCCTGATCCTGGCCAGCCTGCTGCCCGAAACCTCGCTATCCGACAGCCAAAGAGACCAAGGTTTTCTTTTAATTGCCGGACTTTTTCCGCCTCTGGTGCTTTTGGCGACCTTGCTGTTCGAGCGCATGCGAAGGCGCAATGCGAAGAATGAATTGGCGCTACGGGCCTCGCGGCTGCGGCTGATGGCGATCTCTGATAATCTGTTTGAGGGGATTGCCCTGATTGACGAACAAGGCCGGATCGCTTTCGTCAATCGTCCTGCCTTACGCATCATGGGAATTAGCGGCGAACCAAAAGATCTGGTCGGCAGCCCGATTGAAGCTCTGCTGCAACTTCCTAAACAGAACGCGCCCTGGCATGCCGCCATTGCCCGTGGCGAAACCGTGATCGACGGGGACGCAGTCTTGACATCCCCCAACGGCCAGGAAATTGCCGCAGCCTATGGCTGCACCCCCCTGATGGATGCGGAACAGGGGACATCGGCGATTATCTCTTTTCGCGATATCAGTGCCTTAAAGCGCGCGCAATTTGAAACCTTGCAATCGGCGAGACTGGTCAGCATCGGACAATTGGCGGCCGGAATTGCCCACGAGATCAATACGCCCGCCCAATATATCGGCGACAATCTTGCTTACATCGAAGACAGCCTTAAGCTGCTTTGCGCCATAATCGAATCCGTTCCCGACAAAGCGGTTTTGCTGGCTGGTCTGGAAAACCCGCCTTCGCTCAAGAAGCTGGATTTTATGTTAAAAGAATTGCCCCCCGCCCTGCGTGACTCGCGCGATGGCGTCGCCCAAATCGCGCGCATTGTTTCCTCGATGAAAGAGTTTTCCCATCCGGGAAGTTCGGAACATGGCGATACCGATATCAATCGGGCCATCGAAAACACCTTGGCGGTTTCCCGTAATGCATGGAAGAATCTAGCCGAAGTCGAGCGGGATTTTGACCCCACTTTGCCGATGGTTTGCTGCCATGGGGGCGAAATCAATCAGGTGCTTCTGAACCTGATTCTTAATGCGGCGCAGGCCATAGAAAGTTCAGGAAAGCCGTTGCCTGGACGGATTAACATTTCCACCCGCCAAAGCAACGATGCCGTTGAAATCCGCATCACGGACAGCGGAAACGGCATTCCGGCGGCCATTCGCGATCGCATTTTTGACCCCTTTTTCACCACCAAATCGGTCGGCAAGGGAAGCGGGCAAGGATTGGCCATCTGCCGCAATGTGGTTGTCGTCAAACATGGCGGAACAATTGAGGCCGGTGGCATAGAAGGAGAAGGGGCCTGCTTCACCGTGCGCCTGCCGATCGAGGCCTCCCTTCCGGTCGAAGAATGAACAATGTTCCGCTCTCGTCTTTATCTTCGCTTGTCTTTGGCCATTATTTGCACGGTGGCTTTATTTTCCGCGGCAATTTATGCCTTCTCCGTGCCGCTGATCGAAGAAAAGACCTATGCCATCGAACTGAACGCCAGCCGTACAATTCTCGACAATGTCTTCGTCATGGCCGACAAGCTCCACGGCAGTCTGGCCGACCAACAGGCGATGATCCTGGAGTCACACAAGAGCCAGCTGCGCGCCGTGGTCACTTTGGCCGCCTCTTACCTGGAAACGCTGCTGGCCCGCGCCGATCTGGGCGAAATCAGTGCCGCCCAGGCGCGCCAGCAGGCCTTTGCGGGGCTTCGCTCCTTCAAATATGGACATAATGATTATATTTGGGTGACGGACTATCAGGCGATTCTCCGCTCGCATCCCGATGCGGAAGTCCAGGATCGGGACGCTTCAGCAAGGCTTGATGCCACGGGTCGTCCGATTATCCCCACAATCATCGAAATCGCCCGCAGCAAGGGTGAAGGCTATTTCACTTATCCCTGGCGCCGCCCGGACAGGTCGGATCAAGTAGAAAAAATCTCCTATTTCGTCGATATGCCAAAGCGCGGGTTGGTGATCGGATCGGGAAGTTATCTCGATGACATCAATGCCGAAGTCGAACGGCGCAAAGACGCTGCGATCAATGAACTACGCCAAGCCTTGCATGCTATTCGCATCGCCCGCACCGGCTATATCTATATTTTCGATGCTAACAATACCATGGTCATTCACCCCAATCCCAATATCGAGGGAAAGCATTTCGCAGCACTGGTCGATCCCGCCTCAGGTCGGCAAATTGGCAAAGAACTGATGGATGTGGCGGATAGTGACCAGCCCCTGGTCTATCGCTGGGACAAGCCCAGCGACCCGGGCAATTATTCCTATGAGAAAATTTCTTATGTCCGCCACCTCAAAAGCCTCGACTGGTACATCGCCTCGTCAGTCTATGTGGATGAATTGCGGCAATCTTCAGCGGTTCTCGGAAACCGCTTGCTGACCATCTCTCTGGTCATCCTGGTGGTAGCCTGCCTCCTTGGCACCCTTGCGTTACAGCGCTTGGTTAACCCCTTGAGACAGTTGGCTTTAACAGCTAGCCGGGTCAAAGCCGGTGATCTTGATGCCGCCAGCGGCATTCAACGGGATGATGAGATCGGCCTGCTGGCCAACGCCTTCGACAGTATGATCCAGCGGCTCAAAGATAATATCTTAACCCTGGACAGTCGCGTGCATGAACGCACCCGCGCCTTGGAAGAGGCCGAAACCCGTCAAAGATTGATCCTGGACGCCATCCCCGCGGCCATCGCCTATCTTGGCCGCGATGAGACAATCCGCTTTGCCAATCGACAATGGGCCACACTGGTCGGCCGCGCCGCCAATGAAGTGGTCGGCTGCGCGCTGGGCTCGGTGATCGGCAATCACGCCTATATCAGTGTGCAGCGCCACCTGGCCCGCACCTGGAGTGGCGAAGAAGTTACCTTTGAATACAGCTTTCCCCGCCCCTCCGGCGAAATCATGGTGACCAAAAATGCACTGATCCCACAGATTGGAGAAGAAGGCCGCGCCGTGGCCATGTTCGTACTGAGCCTGGATATTTCAGCGGAAAAGGCAACCGAAGCCCGCTTAAGGGAAGCCGAAAGAATGAATGCGGTAGGCCAGCTGTCCGGGGGGCTGGCCCATGATTTTAATAATCTATTGTCGATCATCCTCGGCAATCTTGCCGCCGCCCAGGAGAAGTTTGCCAATATTACCGGACTCCTCGGTTATCTGGAACCGGCCACCCGCGCCGGTCGGCGCGGTGCCGATATCACCAGCCGCCTGCTGTCCTTTTCACGCCAACACCCAATGAAGGCTGAAGCCGTCGATGTGGGACAGTTGATCGAAGAGGTTACGCTCCTGCTCAGGCGATCAATTCCAACTTCAATCGCCCTCGAATTGGCAAAGCCGAATGCCGCCTGCTGGACCAGCGCCGACCAAAGTCAGATGCAAAATGCCCTGATCAATCTTGCTCTGAATGCCAAAGATGCGATGCCGGACGGTGGCCAGTTGCGCTTCACGGTGGCGCGCCGCGTCATTGCCGAGCCCCTCGCCTTTGATGAAGCGGTGCCGCCCGGACATTATATCGAAATCAGCGTCAGCGATACCGGCGCCGGCTTTAGTCCGGAAGCCCGCGGTCACGCTTTTGAGCCTTTCTTTACCACCAAACGGCTTGGCTCGGGGCTCGGCTTGTCCATGGTGTTTGGCTTCGTCAAGCAATCCAACGGCTATATCACGCTGGACAGTCTACCCGGGCAAGGCGCGACCCTTAGCTTTTTACTACCCGAGACCTTGCCGCCCGCAAGCACCGCATCCAGCCGAAATGATGGTCAGCTGCCTGGCATCGCCCGCAATTCCGGCGGGCTTGCGCTGATCGTCGATGATGATGCCGACCTTCGCCAACTGTTGCGCGGCCAGCTTACGGATCTTGGCTTCGCGGTTCTTGAGGCCAGTTCGGCCGACGAGGCTCTTGCTCTGATCCCGGATCTGGAAGCCTTGTGCCTGGTCGTCTCGGACATCGTCATGCCCGGAACCAGCGGACTGACATTGGCCAAGCATATTCGTGCGCATTACCCGGAAATTCATGTGGTTCTGATCAGCGGCTTCAGCCAGGAATCTGGCGCCGACCTGAGTGATGTGGTGATATTAGCCAAACCTTGGGAGAAGTCGGATCTGATCAAGGCAATTGACGGAATATCCTGAAAACAACAAACAAAACGGGGTCAGGCCAAAGTGACCGGCGCGAAAAAGCAAATTTTTGTCATCGAGGACGATCCTGATATTCGTGCCCTGCTACGGCAAATACTGACTGATTTTGGCTATACCGTCACGCTGCTGAGCAGCGGCGCCGAGGCACGTCGGGCGATTCGCCAGCAAACGCCCGACCTTTGTCTGGTGGATTTGGGGCTGCCCGACATGGACGGGCTGACCCTGGTCCGCGAATTATGGGCCGATGCGCGTTTCGGCGTGGTTATCCTGACCGGCCGTGGCGGCCTTACCGACCGCGTACTCGGCCTGGAATTGGGCGCTGATGACTATATTGTCAAACCCTTCGAACCGCGTGAGCTGGTGGCCAGGGTCAACAGCGTGATCCGTCGTCGCGAACAGCTGTTGGCCTCCAGCACCCCGACCCGCGGCAGCTGCGCCCGTTTTGACGATTGGTGTTTTGACAGTGGCAGTCTGACCCTGACCGCCGCTGATGGCCGCTCGGAGGTCCTGACCGCCGCAGAGGCGGAATTACTGCTGGCGCTGCTGAAAGCGCCGAAGCGGGTTTTGTCGCGGGAACAATTGCAGGGCGACGCAGCCGATACTGGCGATTTTCCCTTTGATCGCACAATCGATGTGCGCATTTCCAGAATTCGTAAAAAGATTGAAAAGGATCCCAAGGAGCCCCGCCTGATCAAAACCGTTTATGGCGCCGGCTATCTATTCGCGAGCCCGGTCAGCTGGTCATAAATTTTTACTGCCCTTACAATTCGTCACAATTCAGAGAAATTTGTGCAAAGCTTTTTTACTAGTCTTCGCTTCCATCATCGCCGCCAGAAGGAAGCAAGCCGTCCATGCCCAGCGCAAATCCCTACGAATCGGGGCTCGACAAAAACCCCGCCAATTTTGTTCCTCTGACGCCGCTGACCTTTCTCGAGCGTGCCGCATCGGTTTGGCCAGAGCGCATTGCACTCATTCACGGCCCGATCCGCCGCAACTGGGCCGAGATTTATGTCCGCAGCCGCAAACTGGCGTCGGCCCTGGTTAAACGCGGTATCGGACTTGGTGATACGGTCGCCGTTATGGGGGCAAATACGCCGGAAACCTTCGAAGCTCACTTCGGTGTGCCGCTGGCCGGTGCCGTCCTGAATGCCATCAATACCCGCCTTGATGCAGACGCCATTGCCTTTATTCTTAATCATGCGGAAGCCAAGCTGCTGATCACCGACCGGGAATTTTCCGCGACCATCAAAAAAGCGCTGGCTGCCCTGGGGCGCTCGCTCCCGGTCATCGATATCGATGACCCAACCTATAGCGGCGGCGAATGCCTGGGACAGAAAACCTATGAGCAATTGCTGGAGGAAGCGGACCCCCAACTGCCCTGGACCATGCCCGAGGATGAATGGCAAGCCATCGCGCTGAATTATACCTCAGGGACGACGGGTAACCCCAAGGGCGTGGTCTATCATCATCGGGGTGCCCATCTCAATGCGGTGTCAAACGCACTGACCTGGCGGCTGGGAGATGACACGGTTTATCTCTGGACGCTGCCGATGTTTCATTGCAATGGCTGGTGTTTTCCCTGGACCATGGCGGCTGTCGCCGGCACCAGCGTCTGCTTGCGGCATGTCCGGGTCGAAAGCATTCTCTCGGCCATACGCGACGAAAAAGTTACCCATTTCTGTGGTGCCGCGATTGTCCTGAATATTATCAACAATGCGCCGGCTGAAGCAAAGTCTGGCATTAGCCATCGGGTCCGCGTCATGACCGGCGGCGCGCCGCCGCCCGCCCCGGTAATCGCCGGTATGGAGCGTATGGGCTGGGAGGTTACCCATGTTTATGGCCTGACCGAAAGCTACGGGCCCGCCGTGCAATGTGTCTGGCACGACAAATGGAATGACCTGCCGCTTGAGGAAAAATCACAACTGAAAGCAAGGCAGGGTGTCCGCGGCCCGATGCTGGAAGGTCTGTTGGTCGCCGACCCCTTGACCTTGGCGCCGATGCCCCGGGACGGTCGCACGGTGGGCGAGATTTTCATGCGCGGCAATAATGTGATGAAGGGTTATCTGAAGAACGCCGAGGCCACGCAATTGGCCTTCGAGGGTGGTTGGTTCCACACCGGAGATTTGGCCGTCTGTCACCCCGATGGCTATATCGAAATCAAGGATCGCTCAAAAGACATCATCATTTCCGGTGGCGAGAATATCTCGAGCATTGAAGTGGAAGATATTCTCTATGCCCATCCGTCCATTCTCGAAGCGGCTGTCGTCGCCCGCCCGGATGAGAAATGGGGCGAAACGCCCTGCGCCTTCATCACCCTGAAAGAGGGCGCCAAGGAAACCGAGCAGGACATCATCGCCTTTTGCCGCGAACGGATGGCGCATTTCAAGATACCCAAAACCATTGTCTTCAGCGCCTTGCCGAAAACTTCGACCGGCAAGATTCAGAAATTCATGTTACGCCAGAAAGCGAAGGAATCGTGATGATCAAGGTAATGGTGGCCGTCAAACGGGTGGTTGACTACAACGTCAAGATCCGGGTTAAGGCCGATGGCTCCGGGGTTGAAACGCAGAATGTCAAATTCTCGATGAACCCCTTTGATGAAATTGCCGTCGAGGAGGCGGTGCGTCTCAAGGAAGCCGGAAAAGCCGGCGAGGTCGTCGTCGTCTCGATCGGACCGGCGGCGGCAACCGAGACTCTGCGGACGGCCCTCGCCATGGGAGCCGATCGGGGTATCCTGGTACAGACGGACGAGGAAATTCAACCTCTGGCCGTGGCCAAGCTGCTTAAAGCCATCGCCGATCGGGAAGCCCCCCAGCTGGTCATCCTTGGCAAGCAGGCCATCGATGATGACGCCAATCAGACCGGCCAAATGCTTGCCGCTCTGATGGGGCGCCCGCAAGGCACCTTTGCCTCGAAACTCACTTTTGCCGAGGATGGCTTAAATGTGATCCGCGAGGTGGACGGCGGTCTGATGACGGTGAAACTGGCTCTGCCAGCCGTAGTTACCACGGATCTCAGGCTTAACGAACCGCGCTATGCCAGCCTGCCCAACATTATGAAAGCCAAGAAAAAGCCTGTCGATCAATTGACCCCTGGCGATCTCGGCGTCGACATCACACCCCGTTTGATCACCGTGAAGGTTGAGGAGCCGCCAACCCGCAAGGCCGGAATCAAAGTTGCCGATGTGGCCATGCTGGTCGACAAAATGAAGAATGAAGCAAAGGTACTCTGATCATGACGATTCTTGTCATTGCCGAACATGAAGCCGGGCAATTGAAGGCCTCGACCAACCAGACCGTAACAGCCGCCCTTAAAATCGGCGGCGAGGTCCATCTCTTCCTGGCCGGCGAGAATATCGGCGCGCTGGCGCAGCGCGCCTCGACCCTTGCCGGGATATCCAAAGTCCTTGCCGCCGATGCCCCCCTCTATCGGGACGGGCTGGCGGAGCCCCTGGCCAGCTTGCTTGTTGGTCTTGCCCCGAACTATAGCCATTTGCTGGCCCCGGCGACGACCGCCGGAAAGAATCTGATGCCGCGCCTGGCGGCCTTGTTGGATGTCGCCCAGATTTCTGAAATAACCGCCATTGTCAGTGCCGACAGCTTCGTCAGGCCGATCTATGCCGGCAATGCCATGGCCACCATTCAATCGAAAGACCCGATCAAAGTCATTACGGTGCGAACCACCGCCTTTGATGCCGCCCCGGCAACCGGCGGCGCGGCAGCCATTGAGACTTTGGCCCCCGGCACTGATCCAGGCCTTTCCTCTTTTGTCGAACAGCAATTGGCGAAGTCGGAACGGCCTGAACTGACCTCGGCCCGCGTCATCATTTCGGGCGGCCGCGGCATGGGGTCGGGCGAAAATTTCAAACTGATCGAAACCATCGCCGATCAATTGGGCGCGGCGGTCGGCGCCTCCCGGGCCGCCGTCGATGCCGGCTTTGTTGCCAATGATTTACAAGTTGGACAGACCGGCAAAATCGTCGCCCCCGAGCTTTATATCGCGGTGGGAATTTCCGGAGCCATTCAGCATCTGGCGGGCATGAAGGATGCCAAAGTGATTGTCGCCATCAACAAAGATGAAGAGGCCCCAATCTTCCAGGTTGCCGATTATGGTCTGGTAGAAGACCTGTTCAAAGCTCTGCCGGAACTGGCCGCAGAACTTAAAAAGTAACTCGATCCCTGGCCGATTGCGTTCTTAAGGGCTCACTTTGTTTTCATTGCGGGGCTGGCGACCCTTCCAGCCTCCGCCGGAAATCCGCAGAAACGCCGGCGCAGAGGCCGGCGCCACTGAAAGTTTTTTTATGCCTTACCCTGGAAAGACCCGCTGGATCTCTTTCGTCACATTGTGACCGGACCGGACCAGCTGAATCAGCGCCGACTGATCAACCGTCTCGGCCTCGGCCGCGATCGACTCTGCCGCCTTGATCAGTGCTCCGGTCAAATCGGCAATCGGACTGACCAACCATTTTTCAGTACAGAACAACAGATCCTGGCACCGACCAACCAGCATAGTGCTATGGTTATTTATCGTTTGAACATCAACCGGTGTTGCCTTGGTGGCCTTTAGAATACCGTCAATCAGCCAGCGCAGCTGGATAGCATGGCCTTCGATTTTTTTTCGGTTGAGCAGTTCTTTCGCCGCTTTGGTCTCGCGGGGCAAAGCCAGAAGACCGCCCCTCTTCGTCTTACTGGCCAAAGGATTGGGCACGTCCATAACCGGGACGGACACACTGTCCGGCCGCTTTTCTTTGCGTCGGTCCGGGCCGATATAGGCATGGGTCACCTGAAAAGGCTTGCGATCAAGCGCCAGCGCCTTGACGCGGGCGGCAATCTGCTGGGCGGCCACCTCGGTCAGCAGGACCGTATCAGGGCCACATTCGCCGATGCGTTTGATCAAGAGGGGATCGGCCGAACCTGCCAGGATGATAACCACCGGAAAAGGGCTTTCGCCAAGGCGGCCATGGCGCATTTTTTTGACCAGCTCTCCAACAAAAACATCTTTTATTTCCGAGGTAAGGATCAGCAGATCAAAGACCTGCTGACGGATCTGAAACTCTACCTCATCGGCCGAGCCGACCTCGACCACCCGGCCGACCCCAATGCTTTTCAAGGCCTCATAAAGCTGTTTACTGAGCGTTTTAACAGTTGAGCCGATCAGTACCTCGACATCTTTGAAATCCATGACTGCTGTTCCCTTCGTCGAACCACCGGCGGCCAATTTTATTTGGAGCCAAATTCAGTAAAGGGAAAATAGCGGGCGCTTTTGCCGGCCGCAGTCCTCAAACGAGGAGGGATTACCGCC
>Ga0007854_10002156_pt1 | contig 12280 bp, 14 predicted proteins | sample CryBogCBH12Aug08_FD_60382 | JGI IMG/M metagenome (GOLD analysis project Ga0007854, IMG submission 60382) | Freshwater microbial communities from Crystal Bog, Wisconsin, USA - CBH12Aug08 | ecosystem: Environmental > Aquatic > Freshwater > Lake | place: Crystal Bog, Wisconsin, USA | collected... | reverse complement strand
CTGACCCAGCACACCGCCCTTGGCGTTAATGTCGGCGACCGCCCGTTCAGCCCCGCGCTTGAACTGCTCGCCGAAAACCGCCTCTGATCCGGTAAGCGGTCCGGCCACCGCAATTGTTATTTCGGCCCTGGCCGCCGTTGCCGAAATGACCAGAGTTGCGGTTGCCGCCAAAGCGAGACTGCTGATTTTGTTCATGAAAGTAAAACTCCCCAAAGCCCATCAATGAACAAAAGTGTAGCAGGCCAGGCTGGGCTGTAAAGCTTAGCTTATGCCGCTTTGATCGATGGCCGACCAGCTCAGTAGCCCCTTGCGGCGATAAAGCCAGGGATATTGGGTCACCATCTGGCGGGCTCTGGTCAGACGAAAGGCCAAGAAAGCCATGCCCATCAGGATAAAGGAACTCAGCAGAAACCCTGCCGGTGCGGTCAATCTTTGGTGGAAGAGGGCGTAAGCCAGAAATCGGTCCGCCAGCCCCAGCAACAGACTATAGGGAATGGCATGCCAGGCCGGGCGCCAGGTCAGGGCCAGGGCCTGACCGCTCATAAAGGCGCAACTGCCCATGAACAGTAGCGTTAAGCCGGCAAAAACCAGCGGCGTAGTTTCGAAGCAAGCTGCCCATGCCATCATGCGCCGGCCCCTTCATCCTGGGTTGTTCTGCCGCCTTCCAGATAGGCGGCCCGAATGGCCGGGTCTGCCAAAAGGACGGCTCCTTCCCCTTGCATGGTGATCCGACCATTGACCATAACATAGGCTCGGTGTGCCAGGCGCAAAGCCAAAAAAGCGTTTTGTTCGACAAGAAAGACGGTAACGGCCTGCTCGCGGTTAATGTCACCGATAATCTTAAAGATCTGCTGCACGACCAACGGTGCCAGCCCAAGGGACGGCTCGTCCAACAGCAAAAGGCGGGGGCGCCCCATCAAGGCGCGCGCTATGGCCAGCATTTGTTGTTCGCCACCCGACAAGGTTCCGCCTCTTTGCGCAAGCCTCTCGCCGAGCCGGGGGAAAATTGTCAGGACACGCTCAAGATCATCATCGAAATGGCGCGGTTCGGCCGTCACGGCGCCCATCTGTAAATTTTCCAGAACCGACATGCGGGGGAATATCCGCCGGCCCTCCGGGGCATGCGCGATCCCGCGTCGAACGATCTGGAATGTCGGCAGAGCAGAAATTTCTTCTCCCTCAAACTGGATGCTGCCTTGCGATGCGCGCGGGCGACCACAAATGGTCATCAGGCTGGTGGTTTTTCCGGCACCGTTGGCGCCAATCAGGGTAACAATTTCCCCGGCATGAATATCCAGGTCAATGCCGTGCAGCGCCTGGATCCGCCCATAGCCGGCGCAAAGTCCGCGGATCTTCAGCATGTCGGCTCCTCAGGCGCGGTGCCAAGATAGGCATGGATCACGGCTGGGTCTGCCTGAACGGCGGTTGGCGAACCTTCGGCAATGCGCGCGCCATGGTCAAGGACGACGACATGGTCCGATATGTTCATGACAACGCTCATGTCATGCTCGATGAGCAATATTCCGATCTGAAACTCGCTGCGGATATCCAGCAACAGGCCATTGAGGTCATAGGATTCTTTTGGATTAAGCCCGGCCGCCGGTTCATCAAGGCATAACAGCACCGGGTCGGTACACATGGCGCGGGCGATTTCCAGCCGACGTTGCGACCCATAAGGCAAACTGCCAGCGGGCTGGTCGGCATAGTCCAAAAGGCCAATTTTGTTCAGCCAGTAGCGTGCCAGTTCCAGAGCCCTCTGTTCTGCCCTGCGAAAAGAGGAACTGCCAAAAAGTCCGGCCAGACTATAGAGCGAGGCCCGCATCAGCAGGTTATGCTGGGCAACCATAAGGTTCTCTAAAACACTCATGCCGGTGAAAAGGCGAATATTTTGGAAGGTACGGGCCAGTCTTGCCTCTTTGGCAATACGGAACCCTTCCATGCGCTCAAGCAGAAAGATCCTGCCACTGGGCGAGGTCAAACTGATTTTTCCGACATTGGGCTTATAAAATCCGGTCAAACAATTGAAAACCGTGGTTTTCCCGGCCCCATTTGGGCCGATGATGGCGGTGATCTGGTTTTTTTTGGCATGGAAGGACAGGTCGTTGATCGCGGATAAACCACCAAAACGCATGGTAAGATGTTCGACGCAAAGCAGGCTGTCGGTCATCATTTCGGGCGTTCCCCAGGATTTTCTGCGGCCAAGGGGGGCAGACGCAAGGTGGGCTCACGGTTGGCCAACAGGCCCCGCGGTCGCCATAACATGATCAGCACCATGGCCCCGCCAAAGGCCAGCATGCGATATTGCTGCAATTCCCGAAACCATTCGGGCAGGCCAACCAGCAAAATGGCGGCCAGCACAATGCCAATCTGGCTGCCCATGCCGCCTAAAACGACAATTGCCAGGATGATCGCCGATTCGATAAAGGTAAAACTCTCCGGGCTAATAAAGCCCTGGCGGGTTGCAAAGAACGAACCGGCAAAGCCTGCAAACATCGCCCCCAGGGCAAAGGCCGATAATTTGGTTTTGGTGGGGTCGATGCCCAGGCTGCGACAGGCCGTTTCGTCCTCGCGCAGAGCTTCCCAGGCGCGTCCGATAGGCAGGCGGCGGATGCGGTGGGTAAAAATATTGGTGGTCAAGGCCAAAGCCAATATCAAGTAATATAGAAAATAAATACGATGTTCCGTTGAAAATGGGATGCCAAAGAATTCATGAAAAGTGGTGTGTCCGGGTTGGCTGGCAAGAAAAGGCAGGCCAAAGAAACTTGGCCTCTGTATTCCGGAAATTCCTACAGGACCATTGGTGACATCTTGCCAGTTCAGCAAAATAACCCGAACAATTTCGCCAAAACCCAAGGTAACGATGGCCAGATAGTCGCCGCGCAGCCGCAATACCGGAAAGCCCAGCAAAATTCCGAAACTGGCGGCCAAAGCGCCGGCAAAGGGCAGGCATAACCAGAAGCTAAGTCCAAAATTCTGCGATAAAAGGGCGTAGGAGTAGGCGCCAACCGCATAAAAGGCCACATAGCCAAGATCCAGCAAGCCGGCCAGGCCAACAACGATATTCAACCCCCATCCCAGCATCACATAGATCAGCAATAAGGTCGCTTTATCCAGGAGATTGCGGTCGGTGAACGGGGTCAGCGGCAGGCCGATGGCCAGGACGACCATGGTCCAGCCGGCGATGTTGCGAAGTCGCCCCGGGGGCGCCGCCAATAAAAATGGCAATGACAGTTTGGCTTTGAACAGCGGGGCAAGAATTTGACCCGCCAAAGACAGGGCCAGACGACCGCAGAAAACAGTCAGGGCCGCATAGCCAACCCATGGAAAGCGGGTGTCAAGGGTTAGCCCCTGTGCGGTGCCGGTCAATTGAAAACCAAGCATAGGCAAGGCCAGCAGAGCGGCTAAAAGGGCGGCGGCGGTGGCATCGCGGAACGCGGTGGTCAGGCGCAGGTCCCGCATTGGGCCTTAAACCTTTTCCACTTCCGGTTTGCCAAGCAAACCGGTGGGACGGAACAGCAGGACCAGAATAAGGATCGAAAAGGCGGCCACATCTTTGTACTCGATGCTGAAATAGGCGGACCAGAACGCTTCGATCAATCCAATCAGCAATCCGCCGAGCATTGCCCCGGGCAAGGAGCCGATGCCGCCGAGAACGGCCGCCGTAAAGGCCTTCATCCCAGCGACGAAGCCGATATAAAAATCGATGACGCCGTAATAGAGGGTGACCATCAAGCCGGCCACCGCCGCTAAGGCGGCGCCAATGACGAAAGTCGTTGAAACCACCCGATCTACATCGATTCCAAGCAGCGCGGCCATTGTCATATCCTGCTCGGTGGCACGCTGTGAGCGTCCAAGCGAGGTCCGCGTGATCAGCCAACTGAACCCCAGCATTAAGGCGATGGTCACCAGCATGATGACAATCTGCAAATAGCTGAGGGTCACCGGATAGTCGGCATTGGCGCTCGAAAGCTGGATACTGCCTTTGATGATCGGGGGCAGCGGCTTAACCCTGGCGCCCTGCGCGACCTGCGCGAAATTTTGCAGCACGATGGACATGCCGATGGCCGAGATCAAAGGCGCTAGTTTGACCGAGCCGCGCAAGGGCCGGTAGGCCAGGCGTTCGACCGTCCAGCCATAGAGCGCGGTAAAAACCATGGCGATCAGAAGGACCAGCAGTAAGGCCAAGGGAAGAAACGTGATCCCCAGAACCCCCATAAGGAGAAAACCGATCATGGAAATAAAAGCGCCCAGCATGTAAATGTCGCCATGCGCAAAATTGATCATGCCAATAATGCCATAGACCATAGTGTAGCCGATGGCGATCAGGCCATAGATGGCGCCCAGAGTTAACCCATTAATCAATTGCTGCAGGAAATAGTCCATTCGCAGCCGCCCTGAATTTTCAAAGGACCGTACCCCATCAGACTGACCTGTCAAGCTTCATCGAAATGAACTATCGTCTCTGGCAACGAGTTCAGTCGCTTAATGAATGTGATGATGACCTTTTTATCCAGCGTTCTGACGATAACTCTGGCGACTTTGCTGGTAATTCTGGCGGTAGGCGTGGTGGTCTTCGTTCGGGGAGGTCGTTTCAACCAGCGCTGGTCCAACCGATTGATGACTCTGCGGGTTGGGGTCCAGGCGCTGGCTGTTGTTGTGTTGGCGGTTATTTTTCTTCTTCGCCACATCGCAATGCGCTGAAGCAAAAAAGGTTTTAAACTTTGCCTAAGACCTCCAGGCTGTGCGTGGCGATCATCAATTCCTCGTCGGTTGGAATAACCCAGGCCGAACAGCTTGCCTCGGCCGAAGAAATTCGACCTTCGCCGGTGTGATTGGCCGCTTCATCAAGCGCCAGCCCAAGCCACGCAGCCTGGCGGATCACCGCGGCGCGGATCTCGGCCGAGCGTTCGCCGATGCCAGCCGTAAAGACCACCGCATCAAGCCCCCCCAGGGCGGCCGCCAAAGACCCCAGCTCCCGGCCAATGCGATAGACGAAATAATCCACCGCTTCGCGGGCATGCGGATCCTGACTTTCCATCAGCACCCGCATATCATTGCTGATTCCGGATATCCCCAGCAGGCCGGACTTTTGATAGAGAAGGGTCTCGATCTCTTTGGCGGTCATATTTTTTTCCTGGAGCAGGTAAAGAACCACTCCAGGGTCCAGTTGACCGGGGCGGGTTCCCATCGGCAGCCCGTCCAGGGCTGTGAACCCCATGCTGCTGGCAACGCTTACGCCATTGGCGATGGCGCACATGCTGGCGCCGCTGCCCAGGTGACAGACCACGACCCGCCCGCGCGCTACCTCGGGAGCCAGTTGGCGCAGCCGCTTGGCAATATATTCATAAGATAAGCCGTGAAATCCGTAGCGCTGGACGCCTTCATCGAGAAGAAAGCGCGGCAGCGCAAAGCCCGAGGCCAATTTATCATGGCTGCGATGGAAGGCCGTATCGAAGCAAGCCACTTGTGGCAATTTGGGATGAAGTTTGGTGATGGCTTCAATGGCCGCCAGATTGTGGGGTTGATGCAAGGGGGCCAAGGGAATCAGCTTCTGCAGTTCCTTGAATACCGCGTCATCAACCCGCATTGGCGCAGAATAAAGACGTCCGCCATGGACAACCCGATGCCCGGCCGCCTTCAGTTCGACATCCCCAAGATGAACCTCGATCCATTCCAGCAAATGACCAAGCAAGGCCGTCCGGTCGACCTCCTTGCCCCATTGTTTTTCGGCAAGCGGGCTGCCATCCGGGCCCTTGGCTTGAAAAGAAGGCGCGACGCCAATTCCTTCAACCAGCCCTTTCGACGACAGCTGCAAGCTGCCGTCTTTCTTGCCGACATAAAGAGAAAACTTAATGCTCGAGGATCCAGCATTGATGACCAGAATACCGTCACTCACGGGCGGTTCTCCTATTCTGCAGCAAGGTTCAGGGCTGTTTTGCGCCGCCGGGCAAAGAGCACAGCGACCGCGCAGGAGGCCAGTCTTGCTTTGGCGCTGTCAGCCCGGCTGGTCAGAACGATCGGTACACGGGCGCCGAGGACGATTCCGGCGGCATCGGCGTCGGCCAAATAGGCCAACTGTTTAGCCAGCATATTGCCGGCCTCGAGATCTGGAACCAATAGGATGTCGGCTTTTCCTGCGACGGGGGAAACGATCTTTTTGATCAGCGCGGCTTCCTCATTGATCGCATTATCGAAGGCAAGAGGGCCGTCCAATATGCCCCCTTTGATTTGCCCGCGATCGGCCATTTTGCACAAAGCGGCGGCTTCAATGGTCGAGGCGATCTTGGGGTAAACGGTCTCAACCGCAGACAGGATGGCCACTTTGGGCTGTGCGATATCCAGGACCAGGGCTAGATCAATGGCATTTTGCAGGATATCGGCTTTGTCTTCCAAGGTCGGGTAGATGTTGATGGCCGCGTCGGTGATCATCAGCATGCGCGGATAGCTGGGAACATCCATGAGAAAGACATGGCTGATACGACGGCTGGTGCGAAGGCCGGTGTCGCGGGCAGCCACTTCATGCATCATTTCATCGGTATGCAGGCTGCCCTTCATCAAGCCTTCGGTTTCACCCGAGCGGCAAAGCGCCACCGCGCGGACCGCTGAGTCGTGGCTATGTTCAACATCGACAATGCGGTAACGGGAAATATCGAGGCCATTATCTTTGGCGACCTTTTCGATTTTGTTTTTCGGTCCCACCAGGACGGGGTCGATCAGGCCTCGTTCCGCCGCCTCGACGGGGCCGCGCAGAGAGACCTCGTCGCAGGGATGGCATACGGCCATAGAGACCGGTTCCAGGGCGCTACACCGATCAATCAGATCCTCGAAGACATGATGGCCGCGGCTCATCTTTATTTCCGGAAGATTCAGACGTTCATGCCGATATTTGACAGTCGGCGCGACAACCTCGGCAACACCGGTAAATATTTTAGCCCCCGTCTGGTTGACGGCCAGGCAATCAAACCCAATGACCTTGTTGGCAGCATTCTTGGTCTTGACCGTGATCGACACCGTCAGGGTATCGCCCAGTGTAACGGAGGCCAAAAACTCCAGATTTTGTGATTTATAAATTGTTCCTGGACCTGGGAGCTCATTTCCCAACAAGGCCGAGAGCAGCGATGCCCCCCACATGCCATGGCCCACGACGTGATGGGCTGGATTTTCGCCTTCGGTCTCTTCGAAATGGGTTGGGTTGGTGTCGCCGGACATAACACCGAACAGCAAAACATCATCCTTGGTCAGGGTTCGTTCCAGATGGGCTGACTGTCCGAGGACAATTTCGTCGAATGTTTTGTTTTCGATGATAGTCATTGTTTGGTCCTTTAACCATCGGGTGTTTCTGTCAAAACAGAAGTTATAAAAATCTGTAGGACATCGGAGTTTCGTCGAACGGACTGGTTAAAACAAAAAATATTACAGAAAAATGAACGCTAAATTTTCTGCAAACATTCTGAGATATGAGCGAGCACTTACGTTATTGCCTTCGCGCAGAGTACATCATTGCTTGCTGCGACGCAACAAACAGCAGGAGTTCTAACAACCAGTGTCAGAAACCAAAATTAAGCAAAGGCCAGGAATAGGAAGGATAAACCCCCGGCGAGCCAGCAGTAATAGGCAAAGGGATCAAGAGCCTCAAACTCATGCTTGCGGAAATAATGCATCAGGAATGCAATGCTGGCATAAGCGGTGAGTCCTGCGGCCAGCCCCCCCACCAACGAGTTCAGCAGCATGTCCGGTGCCGCGGTCTGATGCAGAAGCTTCGGAACCTCAAGAATCGCCGCGCCCAGGATGACCGGGGTTGCAATCAGAAAAGAAAAATGGGCCGCGGCGCGATGGGTCAAGCCCGACAGAAGCGCGCCAACCATAGTCGCCCCTGAGCGGGAAATGCCGGGAAGAAAGGCGGTACATTGCCAAAGCCCAATCGACAGCGCCCCCCGCCAGTCTAATTGCCGCAGATCATTGATGGTCGCCCGGGTCATCTGGCGCTTGCGCAGTCGCTCGCCAACAAAAAGCACAAAGCCGTTGGCGAACAAAAAACCTGCGGCAATGATCGGAACACCAAACAGATGCTTCAGGCGATGCTCAAACAGAAAACCAAGGATGGCCGCCGGTAAAGTGGCAATGACGACCAAGAGCAGAATTTTCCGGCTGGACTCTCTTTCCTCGGAGGGCTTGGCCATAAGTCCGGCAAGAATATTCCACCAGTCGCGCCAGAAAAAAAGCATCAGGGCCACTGCGGTGCCTAAATGAAGGACGACAAGAAAAGGCAGAAATTCGGGGGCGCGCTGGTCGATGCTTGAGCCAAAGATCGCCGGCAGAATGACCGCATGTCCGAGACTGCTGACAGGAAATAATTCGGTGACGCCCTGCAGGACGGCAATCAGGATGGCAACAAGCAAGCTCATCTGGGACGCTCTCCGGATGACGAGGCAGGTGAAAATCGGCGCCACTCTACAGACCAAATCGGGTTTGGCAACAATTTGAGCAATTTACCGGTCGGCGGCTGCAACCGGTTGTTACAGGCAATTTCTATAATTTTTTGTTATAAACTGTTTGCATTTCTGTCACACTTCTGTTCTCCCTGATGCCCTGGAAGAAGGTCCTGGCAGGCATGGATTGTTCCCCGAAAATCCGCAAGCTTATGCGTTTCACACTGTTGTGTCTGTTGGCCGTCTGTTTGGGCGCGTCACCGGCCATGGCCGGCAAGAAAAAGCCGAAGGGGGGCGGTGGCGAAGCCGGGAAGCATGGGGCCAAGGAGGGCGGTCATGGCGGAGAAGGCAAAGAAGAGGGGCCGCCGCCAAATCCAAATGTTACCGTGGCTAAAATTCCATCAATGTATCGACCGCAATTGCCGCATGCTGCAACGACCCTACATGGCGGGGGCGGCTATCCGGTGAGGATGGTAGCAAAACTTCGGATTCCTTCGCTTTTTGAGTAAAAATTGCGAACTGCTACGCCTGATTGCCATTAAAAATAGCAATTATAATTGAAGCGGTCCGGGCGAAGGACTACCTTAATAATCGGGGTTTTAGAAGGTCGGTTTTCCCATGTCGGCTACGACAAAAGTAGCGGCGTCTCCTAGCGCAAATGTTGCTTCGGCTCCCAGCCGAATCGCGGCAGGGGGACGTTTTACCTCGACCGAAAAGATCGATGGTGCGGCAGGAAGTTCGTCGGTGGGGGTCAGCGGTGGCTGGCGATCCACTTACGAAGGTGAAACCGGCCAAGGCGGGCTAGGCCAAAATCCCCAGCAGCACTCTGCCGATCAAAATCAGTTTACCCCACTGATTGCGCGGTCTGCAGCGGCTTTTGGTGCCAGTGAAAACAACTCGGACCCACGTTTAATCCCATCGCTGTTTTTAACCGACCTGCAGCATGGGGTTGGCGTCTACGAGTTCAACATGAAGGTGATTGCAGGAACATTTAAGACACAGGGCCACGTCGTCAATCGCTATTCCTGACCACCCCTTGGCAAAAGGGTGCTTCCGGCCCGATCCCCGCAAGGGCGTCGGAGCAAGGGCTGGTCTGGCTTATCTTGGCGAAACCGGTTGGTCTGTCGGGGCGTTAACGCAATTGCGTTTCACGAGATTGTAAAAAATGTAAGAAATCCAGCTTAGGTGGGGAGGGGGTATGGCCGCTGCGGTTCCATCCAGTTTTGATATTGCCTTCTGGTTTATGGATCGGTCGATTGCTGACAATGAGTATCTACAACCACAAAAGCTTCATCGGCTGATGTTTCTGGCTCAGGCCTATTTTGCCGTGGCCTTTCATGGACGCATGCTGATGCCGGCTTTGTTCATCGCCGACGAGTTCGGTCCGCTTGAGCCTAATGTGTTCAGGGCTTGCTCGATCCAGCGTCCGGCCGTCGAAGCAATTCCCCTGGATCAGGCGGTGACGCAGTTTCTGGATAGCATCTGGCGTCGTTTTGGCGCTCATTCGGCAGAAGCTTTAAGCCGACAGGTCAATGGTCATGCCCCTTATCGGGACGCTTTAGCCAAAGGGGCCGGAACAGTGATTTCCTTGCAAGCGATGATCGATTTCTATGGTAAGAAGGCGCAGGCGGCGCCAGAGGCTGCGACCGCTGTTGGTGCGCCCCCCATTCAACAGGTTCTCCGTCCACGACTCATGCGTTCGCAAGACGGCAAACCAGTGTCGGTGCAGCGATGGATGCCTAAAACCAAGACATCAGAATAGACAATGTCCGATAGTCCTACACCTGAACAGCGCGCGGATTACCTGGTCCGCAAGCTTGAAAATCTGATCCGGGAAGGCAAGACCGAGCGCGGCATGTCTTTCAAGACCTGGCAGGCCTTGGCACGGGCTGAACTGGCCAATGCCTTTACCGATTTTGATCAGCAATTGGTCAAAGGCCGCCAGGACGCTATTGCCAGACGCCTTATTCTGGTGGGTTCTTCGGCAGTGGTTACCATTGGCTTTTGGGGCGTGGTGGTGATCGTGGATCGTCATTTCGGCATTCTTGCCGCCTGGATTTGCGCCGGGTCCAGCGTGTTGGTCGCCTTGGTGGCGCTGGAGATGTTTGTCCGCCGTTTGAGCAGTCAATACAAAATTATCGCCCGACAGAAGACGTTCGAGCGAATAGAAGATTTTGATAAAAAATTGAAAAAACTTGAAAACGAAATTTGGCTAAAAAACAAGAAGTTAAAGGAACAGGTTGAACAAGAGGGGTTGCTTTGAAAAAAGCATAACCATTCCTGTCTATTTATCTTTTTCTTTTTTGTTTTTCAGAAAATTTGCGAGATTTGCACAAACATCATCATTATTGGCACGCGGTGTAAACCAGACCGCATCGAAGGGTGGCAAGGTGCTGCCTAGGCCTTCACCGTAACCGGCTGGTTCCAATAGTTCATCGTCAACTTCGACAAAAGCCAGCGAGAAAACCCGTTTGCCAGGTGCCAGGCTTGGTAAAAAACGGGGCGCTCCGCGGTCCGTGCGGCTATGTCCGGCACCGGCAATCAGCACGGCGCCCCCTTCGGCCGCTTCGCTAATTGCCAAAGCCATGGCTGCATCACGGGCCCTTTGGATCAGGACCATCCCAGGGACTGCCTGTTCGGGCATTTGACCGCAATGCGATTGACGGATTTCCTCGGCCATGGCGGCGTCCAGTGCCGGGTCAAGCGGCTGGTCCAGATGGTAATGTTGGCTTGCCTCGGGACTAAGGGGTAATCCTTTGGCCAGACTGCGCACCAGATCATTGGGAATATTGGCAGCCCGGATCTCGAGCTCAGACGTCAGGGCCAGGGCAAAAAGCGGACGATAATGTGGCCAGGCGGGCCAATGGCTTTTTTCCCAGTTAAGGGCAATTGCAAGACCATCCAGGTCATCGGGATGCTCGGTCCTTTGGCGTTGCAGGGCGGCCTGTTGTTCGGGAAGAATCATCTCAAAGGCCAGCACCGGATGGCGTCCCGATGCCAGGATATTTTCCAGAGCCCAACTCTGTAAGCGATGGTGGTCGGCATTGTCATGATGCTCGCCCAGCAGCGTAATGTCCGCGTCTTTCAGCCTTTGCACAAGCTCTTCAGCCGACAAAAAGCGGTTTTCTCCGGGGGCCCAGATTTGCCCGACCAGAGGATGTTCGATGGACAGCGAGGATTGCCATGGCGGCACGGGAACCGGGGGGGTGGCCCAGCTTTCACAGGCCAGCAGCCAGAAAAGCAGAGCACCGCAGACGCGCCAGAAAAAAGTCAAAATTGAACCCCCTCGGATTGGCAGTCCGGGCAGTGGCCTTCCACTTCGACGGTCTGGCGGGTGATCAGGAAACCTCGCTTGGCGGCACCTTCCAGCAAGGCCGCGTCGATGGCCGGCTCTTCCAGTTCGACCGCCCGGCCACAAAGGGTGCAAATAAGGAATTTCGCCGAATGCGTGTCGCCGGGATAAGCGCAGCCAACAAAAGCGTTGCGACGCTCCAGGCGGTGGATCAAGCCATGTTCCATCAAAAATTCCAAGGCCCGATAGACGGTAGGGGGCGCTGCAGAATGACCATCTTGTTTTAACTGGTCCAAAAGCGCATAAGCCCCCACCGGTTCGTGGCTGTGCCAAACAAGTTCCAGAACGCGGCGCCTTACGGTGGTCAGCCTGGCACTTTGTTCCCGGCATTTCCGTTCTGCGGCATCCAGGGCCGCGCGAATGCAGTCACCGTGGTGATGGGCGGGTAAAGGAAAAAGGTCGGCGCGATTGCTCATCGGCTGAGCATAGCATTGGCTTTCCGGCAGGACGATGCGCTTTTGAACATTGATTGACAAAGCCTGCTCTGGTCCGCACATAG
>Ga0007854_10002155_pt1 | contig 12288 bp, 13 predicted proteins | sample CryBogCBH12Aug08_FD_60382 | JGI IMG/M metagenome (GOLD analysis project Ga0007854, IMG submission 60382) | Freshwater microbial communities from Crystal Bog, Wisconsin, USA - CBH12Aug08 | ecosystem: Environmental > Aquatic > Freshwater > Lake | place: Crystal Bog, Wisconsin, USA | collected... | reverse complement strand
TTTTTGCGCAATCATACCGATCATGATGACCTCTTTATTAGATCGTCATTCGCTCAAGATCACAATCAAGAACCGCATGACACTGACATCACGATAGCGCCAGTATCAGCCCATAAACTTGTCGACCTTTCAGCCATAACGCCTACGTCAGATGGACTTTTTGTGAAACTTTCAGAACGCTGAAACCGTGATCAACACAAATGATCACTGATGCCTGGAAGAGTTTTCTCATCACTCTTGCATCTTCAATCAACACGACCACGACGACAGTTTTTTTGGAGGGCAAGATAAAAGTCTAGGCGCCTGCTCCACATAAGTCTCTGTCGCGTCTCATGTTTGCTGGCGCCTTTCGGTCGTGAGCTGGCGCCTGATTTTTCTCTTGCTGTTGAATTGCAAAGACAATTCAGGCGCCTGGCAACCTTAATTTACGCAGGAGCACGATTAATGCGTGACGATGACAATGACTTCACACTGCGTCCCGGAAAGATCCGCAGCAAGGGCGGCGGCAAGCCCAAATCCTTCTTCAATGAAGTCTTGCGGGCTATCTCGATACAGTCAGGCAGTCATCACCGAAATCGACTGACACCTGCTCGATCAACCTTTGGCAGAGGGCGTAATGCCTATGGTTTATCCCTCTTCCAGCCCTCATCAAGACGCGTAACGATCAAGGCTCGCATTGCCCGGCATCACGGCAAGGCTTTTCGTTCAGCGCCCATGGCAAAGCATATCGACTATCTTGGGCGCGAAGGTGTGACCAAAGACAAGGCTCGCGGCGTCATGTTTGATGCAACGGGCGATGACGCCAACGAGATTGCCTTTGTCGATCGATGCGCAGACGACCGTCATCACTTTCGTTTCATCATCTCACCCGAAGACGCTGCAGAGATGGAGGATTTGCACAGCTTCACGCGTGATCTCCTCCTGCAGATGGAAACCGATCTTGCAACAAAACTGGATTGGATCGCTATTGATCACTGGAATACGGATAACCCGCACATCCATCTGCTCGTTCGCGGCGTCGACGAGACCGGAGCAGATCTTGTGATCTCGCGCGACTATATCAGCCGTGGCATTCGCTCACGCGCTGAAGATCTGGCGACCCTGGAATTAGGCGTCAAGCCTGATCATGAAATTCATGCCGCCATTGAACGAGAAACAACAGCTGATCGATGGACTCGTCTCGATCGCGACATCATATCTCAGTCAAATGAATCCGGACACGTGGATCTGAGATCCGCACAGCCTGGTCCAGAAGACCCTCTCATGCGCCGTCTCATGATCAGGCGTCTTCAATATCTCGAATCCATGGGACTTGCCGTCACTGATGGCTCGGGTCAGTGGATGATGCACGCGCAAGCACAACCGCGACTGCGAGACCTGGGACTGCGTGGCGACATCATCAAGACCATGCATCGCTGCCTGAACGAACATGGGCTAGAGCGTTCTTTTGACGATTATGTCGTTAATGCCCAGGACAAGCCATCTGCAATCATCGGACGACTTGTCGGCGTCGGACTTCATGATGAGCTCTCAGGGGAAGCCTATGCAGTGATAGATGGCGTAGACGGACGCGCACATCACATCCGTTTCAAGAGTCTGGACGCCTTTGATCAGGCGCCCGCGATTGGCGGCATTGTCGAATTGCGAAGTTTCGGTGATCGCAACGACCCGAAGTCAACGCTTGTTCTTGCAAACAGATCTGACCTGGACATTACCCGGCAGGTAACCGCTCCGGGCGCGACCTGGCTTGATCATCGACTCGTGGAACGAACACCCATAGGCCTTTCTCAAAAAGGCTTTGGGCAAGAAGTTCACCAAGCCATGCGTCAGCGCGCCGAACATCTCATTGATCAGGGCCTGGCGCGTCGAGAAGGCGATCGCGTGCGCTTTCGGAAAGATCTTCTCGCGACGCTGCGGAATCAGGAACTGGAAAGCGTTGGAATACGGCTCGCACAACAACGCGGAATGACTTTTAATATGACTGCTCAGGGCAGAGCTGTGGGCGGAACTTTCCGGGAAACTCTTCGCTTGAGCTCCGGGCGTTTTGCCGTCCTCGATGATGGTCTTGGATTTAGTCTTGTGCCCTGGACACCGTCGCTGGAAAAATTCCGCGACCGTCATGTTTCTGGAATGACAAGGAGTGATGGCGGTATTGACTGGCGCCGAGAGCGCGCGCGGGGATTGGGACGTTAACAGGCTCCGTCATCTCCTCACAAACGCTTGCTCTTATGACCACTTTTTACGAATTTTGTGCAGTTAGCATCGGATGTGCTCCCGCACCTAATACAAACCAACCGGCGCTGCGCAATATACGGCCTCCCTCCGCGAAACCGTTTCGGCCTATCCCGATCAAGAGGCTTCGTTGAGAGTCGCCTCCAGCATCCGCAGTCTCGCCGTCATCGCGACAGATATGCTTTCATGAATTTCACCAGAAAAGTCCGCAGGCATTTTGGCAATGGTCACATCCGACGCTTTGCCGGCCTGCTCTATAACTTCGGTCAGGACCTGTTTCATGATCGTTGAGCCGAGGCCGGCTTCCTTTCCGGTCTCAATGAAATGTCTTCCGAGGATATTAATCATTTCATATCTTCGGCTTTTGCCAACAGACATCGCCAACTTGAATTTGTTTTTCGGTATCTGTTTTTGATCCAGGGCCGGCTGCGCCGAGAGCACGTCATAAAACGGCGTGAGACCGTATCGTCCTTCAGGTCGAAGCGAGATGCTGAAATTCTTCCCGTGTCCGTCCGTGGCGCCAATCAACCAATTGATGATTTGCGCCTTGAAAAAGGCGGCCTGATCCTTGAGCGGCTCGTCGGCGCTTTGCAGGAGTTTGAGACCATCAACGATGCTTGGTCCGCCCTGGTTCTGGTATTTTTTGACGGAAGATACGCCCATGGCCTGACAAAAATCCTCTTGCGGACGCCGCAATAATTGCGACCCGCTCCGCCAAAACCTGTCGAAGCGCTCTACGGATAGAACGCGTCGTTTTCCAAACGTGACAATTTTTGTGTTCGCTGCCTCAAGACCGAGCGCGCGCATCAGTTCAAGGCAATAATGCTCGTTATCAACGCTCGCCTTCATGTCAATCAAGCCAAAGGCTGTTGGTATCTGGCCGAGCTGCGGCTTTAAAATATGCGTTGTCGGCGTTGTGCCGATTGGACGCATCCATTTGCCCTCGTGGAAGAGCAGCGCAGTTTTTTCCTGTGCGCCCGCCACAGAAATACGAAACTCATGATCAGGATCAATGCCAAGCGGAACCTGCCCGAGATTTGCGAGAATGCGCTCTATTTCCGTATCGTCCACTGGTTCGCCCGACACAGAAGGCTCGGTGTCGAATGGCTCACCTTCAGGAAGGAATTGCATCGCCCCGACGCAATCGCGCCCGATACTTTCCAGCAAGCTGTAGTAGTCGGCGCCTTGCGCACCGACGCGTTCGGCGACGCGCTTTCTGACATTAGGATTGTCAGGGAGCAGATTGTCGAACACTGCTTCAACGGACGCACCCATATACGCCGTTTCCCGCATGGGAAGCGACAGTGAAATAGCAAAGCTAGGCTCCCAATCGAGCCATGTCTGGTCATATTGAAAAAGGATTGCGCCACTCGCCTCTTTAACGAGACGACCTACAAGCCGGTTATTGATCAGCACATTGAGCGGCGCGTGCGTTTTGCGTCGGCCCATCAGAAAATGTCCTCAATGTCCTTGGCGTTCTTGCCGGACCTTTCTCCAATGGTGATTTCGAGATTGAGCGCGGCGAGCAACGCAAAAATCGTCGAAAGCTTTGCGCCATCCTGGCCGCTTTCGATTATCGACACTTTTTCCTGGCGCAAACCGGCAAGATTGGCGAGCTGGGTTTGTGTAAGCCCAAGCTGCCTGCGCGTGCGTTGAATAACATTTCCCAATTGCTTGGAGGAACGGGCGATGTGCGACATGGATAATCTCCTGTCGCTATTTATGTCAAAATTCGCATAAAAATTCAATATGCTACTTTCGTCATAAAAATTGATTATGCTATAAATAACATAAAATGGCCGGATTATTGATTTCCCTCAAGACTTGAGCCGGGATTTTCACCAAGAAGTGACCCGGGTTGATTGATGGTTTGGCACAAATGCCGCCTGTTTTTTTAGCGGCTTCTTGCCGGAAGAAAGCCAACGTGATCAGCGACTAGCCCCAACTAAATAAGTCCAAGACAGCGAAGCAATTCGTCAAGCCCGGGCTCCATCGCTGCCGCCCGCAACACGGCGGCGCGGTCGAGCCGCTGCGCGAGGTCATGGCGGCTCATGGGTTTCTTATATTCCGGCCAGTCACGCATCAGAGCTTTCTCGGCTCCCCGCGCATCGGGCGGCCGATGCCCAGCACGGCCGTCCAGATGACGCAATAGCACCGCTTCGAAGCAGGGACGCTGCCAGACAATGATGATGTTATTCTCGGCCGCCATGCTTTGCGCATGTTCGGCGCGTTGTTGATCACGTTCCGCTTGGTCGAAATCGAGCAAAATGAAACGCTCTATCGGTGCAACACGTGTGCGCCGCAAGTTGGTGAGCCGCCGTACCGCCATGTCGACCCGCGCCAGAGGATCGCCGGCTCCCGGCCCGAGCTTGTCGACAACAATGTGGACGGACAAGCACGCCTCATGAAGCAGATCCTGCAAGAACGCTGCATATCCGGCTTCGGATGCGCCCTCGCACCCGACATAAACCTGGCGGCGCAGCGGAATGTGTGGCGGGCGTCGGCGTGTCATCCGAGAAGTGGAACCCCACCGTATGCGCCGCTCAAGTATTTTCGATAGTGGTTTTCGTCGCGACGGACCTTCACGTCCATGAGGCTGTAAACGCGAGTACGGCCCTGTCTGTCCTTTTCGCAAACAACAATTTCTTCCTTAACGAGGTCGTCGAGAAGCGAAGCCGAATGGCATGTCAGCCAAAGCTGCGCATCATGCTTGTTGCGAGTTTGCTTGTCGTAGAACCAGCGCACCAGCTCCGGCAGCACGACCGGATGAATGGCTGCGTCCATTTCGTCGATGGCGACAACACCGCCGCTATCGAGCGCCTGTACGAGAAAGGGAAACATCTTGATGAAGGCGCGTGTGCCGTGGCTTTCCAGCAGCCAGGGCATTTCTAAATGCAAGCCCGTATGCTTGAACTGAAGGAACGGTCCGTTTTGGCTTTCCTGAAATCGCAATCCCTCGACACCCACGTCGATGCGGCGCAACTCGTCATTGAGCCGCGACAGAACATAAGGCTGCATCTTGAGGTAATCGATAACGTCCTTGTCAGCGAAAGAATGGACAGGCTCGATTTGGAATACCGCCTTGACCGCTGCTTCAACAAAGAGCTGCGCTGCAGGGTGCTGGAATTTAGCAAATGAGGATAACACCGTGTGATTGTCGGCAAGTGTTTTCACGAGGTGCTGAAAGCCTGAAAGACTGAAAGCTCTTGAATCCTTGATGCGCCCCTCATTGTCGCGTTCGAAAACCCGCTGCCATTTTCCCTGGCCTTTCGGCTTCTGACGCAGAGCTTCGGATAGGATACGACAAGCGACGCCTTTCTTAACCTCTATTTCCAGCTCATACCGATAGACGCCCTGTTCGACCTTCTCGCCCCCTCGGGCGCGCTGCATCAGCTCCGCCGACAGATTCATGATGCCGCCCAGCTCGATTGCAAACCGGATAGGACGATCGCAGGACTCCAGGTCATTAAACCGCTCGCAGCCGAGGAAGCCCGGCATGGTGCGCTGAACACTGTCGCGGATCATGATCGCAATGAATTCGAGGGCGCGTAGCACGGTGGTCTTGCCTGAAGCATTAGCGCCATAAAGGGCAACAACCTTCGGCGCGCGCAGGTCCGAGCCCTCAAAAATCTGCGCAAAACGGCCTTCGGGGTCAGGAACCTTACCGTCCACCGTCAGGTCGAGAACCTGCGGATCACGGATGGAAAAGAAATTTTCGACCTCTAGCTTATGGAGCACGGGACACCTCACTTATCACTATAGTAGCTTTTTTAACGTATTTTCGTCAATAACTGGATAAGATAATATAAAAAATAGCGCCTGATAGGAGGCCATGAGGTGTGGACAGAGCACGTCACATGCTCTGCGAAACCGGATCGCCGTGGCCGAGCCAGGCATACAGGCTGACGGAGCTATGCATCAAAACGGCCGAGACCATTCTTGCCAACACCAGTACGAAAGTCAGCAATGACGGAAAGATGAAGCCTTGTTATTTCTTCGAGAACCGTGAGGCATTGATAAGCAGACTGGACCAATTGTTTACTATCAATTTATTTGATCTATCGCGTCGCTAACCGCATCTATTATTAATGCGCTTTGGCGTTTTACCACTAAACTCTGTTGCAATTGATGAGAGTTGAGACCTATGACCATTAAACTCTCAATTTCCTTGACTGATGATCAACACTCCTTCGCAAAGTCTCTCGTCGACACTGGCAAATTTTCCAGTGTCAGCGCGGTCCTGCAAAGAGGCACTGATCTCTTGCGTCAACAGATGGAAGACAACGCGATTGAAACGGCAGCCTTGAAGGAAGTGATGTTGCTGCGCCGAGCCAACAAATTTATCACCGGCGAAACATTTGATGAGCATCTTGCCAATTTACTGACACGAAAACGAAGCGCTTACACCAATAGCTGTTAAAAATTATTGCTTTCGTCTGGCGCCGAAATGGCTCTGCTGCACCCGAACAGAGTATTACTGAGACAACATGCCCCTGAACGGCTCAACCCTAATATCGATTTCCCGTTTCCGGGTCTGTGCAATGTCATAACTGATCTGCATTCGCATAAGCGTGTCCATGGACACCCCGAAGGCCTTCTCTATTCCCAATGCCATTTCCGGCGACAAGTGAGCGCGCTCATTAAGGAGCGTTGAGAGAGCTGCACGCGTTACACCCAATGCTTTCGTCGCGCGCGTTACGGACAAACCGAAAGGTTCGACGATTTCATGGCGTATGAACTCACCGGGGTGAGCGGGTGAATTCGTACGGAAACCAATATTAGCGCTCATATTCTCTTCCTGATGGTCGTCTTCATAATCGAGATCAATAATATCAATTTCTTCTTGATCTATTTTAAAAGTCATCCGCCAGTTCTTGGTAACCGACAAACAGCATGTGCCTTTGCGGTCGCCGGTCAACACATGTGCTTTCCAACTCGGCACGGCTCGCAGTTCGTCAACAGGTGTTGGGTGTAAAGTTACACCATACGATTTGAACCATGAATGTCGTAGCGCTACTCTTCAGTTTTTACTTCGCAGATTTTTAATCTACGCCAACCTACGCGCGCGTTTCTTTTATTTCGATTCAATTAATTAGGCTCTTGTAAAACCCATTGGCGCCTATCTCTTGTTGGTTTCATTCATCCCATCATGGAGATGAGGCCTTGCCAACAACCAAGATCCACTGGGGTCAGGTCATTACTATCTTTTCCGTTGTTCTCGCCTCTGTGTGGACGGCAACGCAATGGACCGCCTGGCGACTGGGTTTCCAGCAACAACTGGGCCTTCCCTGGTTTGAACTGATGTCTGGCGTCCCTGTCTATTTCCCGCTGATATTTTTTTGGTGGTGGTATGCCTATGACGCCTACGCGCCTGATATTTTTCTCGAAGGTGGCGCCATCGCTGCCTCTGGCGGCTTTATTTCCATTTGCGCCGCAATTGCAATGTCGGTTTGGCGCGCACGAGAAGAGCAGGAATCTGCCACCTATGGCTCAGCACGATGGGCGACAAGCAAAGAAATAAAATCAGTGCAACTCACCAATCCTTCCGGAGTTGTTCTCGGAAAATTTGATCAAAGCTATCTGCGACACGATGGACCGGAACATGTCTTGTGCTTTGCGCCAACGCGATCTGGCAAGGGCGTTGGCCTGGTTGTGCCCTCACTCCTGACATGGTCAGGATCTGCAATCGTTCACGATATCAAAGGCGAAAACTGGTCATTGACCTCAAGCTTTCGCGCAGGCTTTGGCCATGTCCTTCTCTTTGATCCAACAAATCTCAAATCAAACGCCTACAACCCGCTTCTGGAAATCAGGCGCGGTCCATCCGAGATCAGAGACGTTCAAAACATCGCAGATGTTCTCGTTGATCCGGAAGGCTCGCTTGATCGTCGCAATCACTGGGAGAAGACAAGCCATTCGCTTCTTGTCGGCGCAATACTTCACGTTCTTTATGCTGAAGAAAACAAAAGCCTCTCCGGCGTCGCTAATTTTCTCTCTGATCCAACGCGCGATATCAAATCGACCCTTGATCTGATGATGACGACGCCGCATCTGGGTGAAGGAAAACCTCACCCAGTCGTTGCCTCCGCTGCGCGCGAACTCAAGAACAAATCAGATAACGAATGTTCAGGCGTGCTCTCTACGGCCATGTCTTTTCTGGGACTTTATCGGGATCCAATCGTCGCGGAAGTTACATCACGATGCGACTGGCGAATTGCCGACCTAACCTCTAATGACAAACCAACAACGCTCTACATCGTCATTCCGCCATCAGATATTAGTCGCACCAAACCATTGATCAGGCTCATGCTGAATCAAATCGGGCGTCGTCTAACGGAAGATCTGGAAGCAAAAAACGATCGTCATCGTCTGCTGCTGATGCTTGATGAGTTTCCCGCTCTTGGCCGACTGGATTTTTTTGAAAGCGCGCTCGCCTTCATGGCAGGCTATGGCATCAAGGCTTTTCTGATCGCACAGTCACTCAATCAGATAGAGAAGGCCTATGGCGCAAATAACTCAATTCTGGACAACTGCCATGTTCGCGTAAGCTTCGCGACCAATGACGAGCGTACCGCCAAACGCGTATCGGATGCTCTGGGAATGGCGACCGAGATTCGCGCCATGAAAAACTATGCCGGCCATCGATTATCGCCGTGGCTGGGTCATCTGATGGTTTCTCGATCTGAAACAGCGCGCCCGCTGCTGACGCCGGGAGAAATCATGCAGCTTCCATCAGATGATGCAATTGTAATGGTTGCTGGAACAAGACCCATAAGGGCTAAAAAGGCGCGCTACTATCAGGACACCCATCTCATGGCTCGGATCATGAAAGCCGATGACCCGGCAAAAGAACCATTCCCTGACAGAAAAAAAGACGAATGGCTTAATTTTCGCGCATGCCCATCAGAGGCCCTGAAAACAATAAAAGGCTCAGATGGCCAACCAAATACGCTGCCAGATGACGGCGGCCACGACCGACGGCAGGAATTTGATGAGGGAAAAGAATTCTCCTCAGAACAAACGACAAATGAAAAATACAATGAGTTTCTGGCCTACAATGATCCAAGCCCAACAATAAAAAATCGGTCAATTAACATCCAAATGGGAGTGATTGCGCGCCAGACAGATCTCGATCGCGACAATCCATCCAACCAATAGGTAAAGATATGACATCTCGGCTTTGCCTCAGACTTTCGCCAAAAACAATTGCCGCCATATCAGAGCTTGCAGCAATCAAAAAAATAACAAAGGCAGCTGTCGTCGAAACAGCTGTCTTCTCTCTCATGTCACCCGATCACAATGATCAGCGTGAAGCTGCCATCTCACGTCGACTCGATAAACTGATACGGCACCACGAGCGGCTTGAAAGAAACCAGATTGTATCATCCGAAGCGCTGACGCTTTTCATTCATTCGTGGTTTACGTCATCTCAACCCATACCCCCAGAAGCCCTTGCAGCTGCGCAAGCAAAGGGGCGCGAACGATATAATAATTTTATTGAAGCGCTGGCGCAGCGGCTTCATCAAGGCAAATCAATTGTCAGGGAAATTTCCGATGATGTTTTATTCAAAAGCCCTTCATCGAGTGACGATGATGTCGGCGCACAACTTTAAAAATCGAAACGCATTTCTATTATTACGCCATGCTGCGACTACGACATAATACCAATTGATTTAAGCATCTGCCTTGGGTTCTTGTTCGCCTTCGATTGATCGTTGCAAACGATTAACGACAGAGGACAAATCTTGGGCGAACAAAATTTACAAGCAGAAACTCTTTCCCGAAGCGTACGCATGTTACGTACTGCACTGGGAAGCGCTGTTTCTCAATATCTTGATAATGACGAAATCATTGAAGTCATGCTCAATCCCGATGGACGTCTGTGGATTGATTGCCTCAAAGGCGGACTAACCGAAACACAGGAAAAAATCTCAGCCGCAGATGGCGAACGTATCATTCGTCTTCTCGCACATCATGTTGGCGTAGAAGTCCATGAAAGCGCGCCAAGAATTTCTGCAGAACTACCTGAAACAGGCGAACGTTTTGAAGGTCTGCTGCCGCCTGTCGTCGCTGCACCCACATTTGCCATTCGCAAGCCGGCCATCGCCGTTTTTACGCTCGACCAATATGTATCCAATCGCATCATGACAAAAGCTCAGGCAAATAGCCTGCGCACAGCGGTCACAAAACGATTGAACATTCTCGTTGCGGGTGGAACATCAACTGGCAAGACAACGCTCACAAACGCCTTGCTGGCAGAAGTGGCTAAAACATCTGATCGTATCATTCTGATTGAAGATACGCGTGAGCTTCAATGTTTATCTTCAAATCTTGTCGCCTTGCGCACCAAGGAAGGCGTCTCAACGCTCACCGATCTTGTTCGTGCGTCTTTAAGACTTCGTCCCGATCGCATTCCCATTGGCGAGGTGCGCGGACCGGAAGCGCTTGATCTACTAAAAGCTTGGGGAACTGGTCATCCCGGCGGCATTGGCACAATCCACGCCGGCTCCGGAATTGGCGCCTTGAGACGACTTGAACAGCTCATTCAGGAAGCTGTCGTCACTGTCCCACGCGCACTGATCGCAGAAACCATCAATGTCATCGCAGTTCTATCCGGACGCGGATCCGAGCGACGGCTGAAAGAGCTCGTCCACGTTAATGGACTCGATGACAACGGGGAGTATCGCCTCATCAACCATGGAGACACCAAATGAAAAACAACAACATCATCCGTCATATCGCCATTGCGGCACTCACCTCCCTGTTCTGCGCGCCAGCATATGCCGCAGGCTCAAACATGCCATGGGAGCAACCGCTTAATCAGGTCTTGCAATCGGTTGAAGGACCTGTCGCAAAAATTGTCGCCGTCATCATCATCATCGTTACAGGCCTCACCCTCGCATTCGGCGATACCTCAGGCGGCTTTCGACGACTTATCCAAATTGTCTTTGGTCTTTCCATCGCCTTTGCCGCCTCAAGCTTCTTTCTCTCATTCTTTTCATTTGGCGGCGGAGCACTGATCTGATGGACAATTTTTCACTTGAACAGACGCTCGGTTTTGCGGCGCCCGTGCATCGTTCCCTGTGCGAACCCATACTTCTCGGCGGAGCGCCACGCGCAGTTGCAATCCTGAACGGAACACTGGCTGCCGCACTGGGTCTTGGACTTCGTCTCTGGTTGGCCGGCCTTGTGTTTTGGGTAATTAGCCATGGCTTTGCCGTCTGGGCTGCAAAACGCGATCCACTTTTTGTCGAAGTTGCGCGTCGGCATCTGCGTATCCCCGCTCACCTCAGCGTCTGAGATACGCCCCATGCTCAACCTCAAAGAATATCGCGTTAAATCCAGCCGTCTGGCTGATTTTATTCCCTGGGCGGCGATGGTGGCTGAAGGCGTCGTTCTCAACAAGGATGGCAGTTTTCAGCGCACCGCTCATTTCCGCGGCCCAGATCTCGATAGTGCCGTACCCGCAGAACTGATTGCTGTTTCTGCCCGTCTCAATAATGCCCTCAGACGACTTGGTTCAGGTTGGGCGGTATTTTTTGAAGCCCAGCGTAATCCGGCGCTGGATTACCCCGTCAGCATCTTTCCCGACATGGCCTCACGCCTTGTCGATCATGAAAGACGCGCCCAGTTCGAAGAAGAAGGCGGGCATTTTGACTCAAGTTACTACCTCACATTGCTTTATCTGCCACCGGCAGATGACGCCAAACGCTCGGAAAATTTTCTGTTTGAAGGCATGCACAATGACTCATGCGCAAACGGTCATGAAATCTTGAGCAGCTTTATCGATCACTGTGATCGACTGTTGCAACTCCTTGAAGGCTTCATGCGTGATTGCGCATGGTTAAACAGTGAAGAAACGCTGACCTACCTTCACAGTACAATTTCAACCAAACGACATCGCGTACGCCTTCCAGAAATACCAATGTATCTCGATGGGTTGCTGATTGATCAGCCCTTTACAGGCGGTCTCGCGCCCATGCTCGGCGATCAGCACCTGCGTATTCTCACGGTCACTGGTTTTCCGAGCGTCACAACACCAGGAATATTGGATGA
>Ga0007854_10002154_pt1 | contig 12292 bp, 11 predicted proteins | sample CryBogCBH12Aug08_FD_60382 | JGI IMG/M metagenome (GOLD analysis project Ga0007854, IMG submission 60382) | Freshwater microbial communities from Crystal Bog, Wisconsin, USA - CBH12Aug08 | ecosystem: Environmental > Aquatic > Freshwater > Lake | place: Crystal Bog, Wisconsin, USA | collected... | reverse complement strand
AGTCTTTATTTGCGATAAACTGGATATCATCAATCAAAAGCACATCCACCATTTTATATTTTTCACGAAAAGCAAACATCCGATTAAAACGAATGGCACTAATAAACTCATTCACAAAACGATCAGCAGTTTGATACACAATCACCTTATTGTGATTACTATGTTTAATTTTATTACCAATCGCATGTAGCAAATGTGTTTTACCTAAGCCCGAAGAGCCATAAATAAACAAAGGGTTATATAAATAACCCGGATTTTCCGCCACAGCCAAAGCGGCAGCATGGGCCAATGAATTAGATGGGCCAACAATAAAACTTTCAAAACAATAATTAGGGTTAATAGAAGGGTGATCTTTTTTAATGGTTTGCAAACCATGATTTTCAACCACTACTGGCAATTTACCAGGAATAATTAAACTAGTTTTTTCTAAATTTTTCTGATCTTCGTTATAACCAGAAACTGTTTCAACTACTTCTGGTTTGTGTTGCCCAATAAAAAAAACTATTTTTAAATCCGAAACATTTAGCAAACGGCTCAGATGAATATTAAATAGGTTTAGATAGTTATTTTTAATCCAATCTTTTACAAAGCTATTCGGGGCGCGAATGTGCACCGTTTTGCCCAGCGAATCCCATTGTTCTAATACAACTGCCTTTAACCAAGTTTCTACTACTTGGCTTCCTGCTTCTTGCCGTACAATCGTTAAAAATTCGTCCCAAATTACTTGTAACACTTTTGCTACTCAACTACCTAACTATTATGTATAATCTACTAAGATTTATAAGTCTGTTTTATAAATGTGTTAATGATACCATTGAAATGAAAGGACATAAACTATTATGAAACAAAATTTAATAATTTTAAATCTTGTGTTGTTTTTACTACCTGCCTGTAGCAAAAAAAAAGTGAATAATTCCGTTGCTAAAAACTATTTTCAACAAAGTTTAATTGCCGCCGAAAAAAATAAACGAGAAGCTTTGGTGTTAATTGACCAATCGATCGAAGCCGAACCAACACCCCGTGCTTACGCCTTAAAAGCAACTCTTTTATACCAAACTAATAATTATGCAGAAAGTTTAGCTTTGTTTGAAAAATTAATGAATGACAAAACTACTCCAGCTCATTTAAAAACAGACGTATCTAATAACTACGCTTGCAACCTACTCGCGATGGGTAAAATCGATAAGGCCAAATCTATTTGGCTAGATTTAACTAATAACCGTTTTTACCTATCACCAGAAGTAGCATGGTTTAATTTAGGCTTATTAGAATTGGCAAGTGTGCCAGAAAAATCTGAGCCTTTAAGCACAGAAGACAAAGCCAAATTAGAATTAGCCGAAGTCTATTTTAGAAAAGCTGTTAAAATTAATCAAGACTACCTAGACGGCTATTTTTATTTAAGTATTACCCTAATTCGCCTCAATAAGTTAGAAGAGGCAAAACAAGAATTAATACATGTAATTGGCATTATGCCCGAACATCAAAATGCACAAAATTTATTAATCACCATCGACAAACTTAAAGCTGGGCAGCATGATAAGCGTTAATCCCTTTAGCGATACCAGCTGCTAAAGCTTGTTGATAGTCTTGGGAGTCAAGTAACTGTGCTTCTTGCAAATTAGAAATAAAACCTAATTCGACCAAGATGGCAGGCATTTCGACTCCCAATAATACTTGAGAAACCGACTGTTTTACTTTGCGATCATTGATATGATATTTTTTAACTGCTGCCAATATATTAGTGTGTACCTGGGTTGCCAAATTGGCACTAGCTGCATTTAAAAGGTAACGACTTACTTTGCTTCCTTCATCCCACCCGGTCAATAGATTATAGTGCATATAATAAGTTTCAATGCCGTTGGCACTACTGTTGCTAGCATGGTTAGCATGCAGTGAAACAAACAAACCAGCCTGAGTATGCATGTTGGCAAAATGGGTACGCTGGTCAAGCGGTATAAATTGGTCATCATGACGAGTTAGGTGTACCACATAGCCTTGGTTAATTAAAATTTTAGCTAATTTTAGACCCACACTTTTAACTACCTCTTTTTCATAAATCTCGCCATTTTTAGCACCCACATCTTGCCCGCCGTGGCCAAAATCCAAAACTATTTCTTTGTGGTTAGACACCCGCAAACATTTTGATGCTTTAAGGCTACCGGTTCGTAAAATTTTAATTACTAACCCGTGAGTTTTACTAATAGGCGTGAATTTAGATAGATAAATTTTAGTAACGACTGCTGGATTAAAATTAATTTTAACTTTTAAACTATTCTGATAATTTAAAAACTGTAGTTGATAATCTTGGCTAACATTATTCATTTGCTCAAGCGCCTCTTGAGCTTCTTTGGCAATCTGCACATCATGCAACCAATATTCTACCTGATTATTACCAACATTCCTGGAAATCTTTAGCTGGCTATCAAAATAAAAAACAATTTTATCTTCGCACTTACCAATGTGAAAAAAGGCTTTACTAATCATGACAGCGTCTAACCCCATGAGGCTAGACAATAAACTAACCAAAAATAGATATCGACTCACTATCATGCCTAAATCTCCATGACATAAAATGCCTGATATAAGACTATGATAGCAATTATAATTTCTAATAGTCAATAAACTACTCAACCACGTAAGCTAAACGATGTGAACTTTCCCAACTACGTAAAAAATGAGAAAGTTTATAGCAATGCTCCACATTTTCATCGCCCACAATTGCTGGATCGTGACAAATTACACATTGATGATCCTGGTCCCAACCAATCACAGTTATTAAATGGCCATTTTTGTATTCTTGTGGTGCACCATCCAAATAGCCCCGTACACTAACCACCACTGGTATATCCAAACTTAAATATTGATAAAGCTCTGCAAACCCCGTTAAACGAGTTAAACGAAAAGTTTTATTAGGGCAAATTTCAAAAGCATGTGCTACATTAAACGGCCAACTACCATAAGCGCCTAAGCCGTGATCATAAGACTTAGTTGCAAACTCAATCGGGTCTATCCATTTTTTGGTAATGTAGCCTAATTGCATACTAGTTGCAGTGGGCGAACACATTGTTTTACAATCTTCATGTGCCAATGTCATTTGCGAGTATTTTGGCACACCTATAATTTTAATGCTAGGTAGATTGGCATGTTTAGCAACTGGCTCAATACTAAATTTGGTAAAATCGGAAATTGATACACTTAAAAAACGCAAATCTGCCAACTGCGCCTGGCCATGGGCCTCGACCCTTAGCCTAAATCCATCGGCATATTTTCCATTGGGCTGCTCTAACCGCACATAGACATATTCTGGATTACCAGCTATTAATTTTACCAAGTGTGACCTCTGCACGGCCGCACCCCATTCGACCATTTTATACCAACTGCTCCATTTTTTACTAGCAGCATCTCGACTTTGAATATAAAAAGTAAAATAGCCCTGTTTGGGGCGATAGGCATTCCAAGAAAAAATTAATTGTTTAAAAGCTGGCGTATCTTTTTTGGCAAAGGTTACGTGGGCCTTACCCGTTAGGTTTTCTAGCTCAGACCCACTAAATCTTTTACGATACGCCCAAGTCCAGTCCGAAGTATTTGCACTTAAGCTAAACTGCCACAACAGTAGCCAAAGTAAAAACTTCATCATGACTTCCCCTCTATCCCTATTGTCAAACAGCCTATCTCTAGTTTTATACAATATACAAGAAAAAAATTGTTAGGCTATATAATGTTGCGCATTGATCAATATATTTATATGATCTTTTTTAAAAAAAGGGTAGCATGAATTTAAAATTTTTAAGCTTAATTTTTTGTGCAACATTTGGTGCGACCCAAATTTTAAAAGCCGAATTGGCTTTAGTTAATAAACCGGTGATCGACTTAATTTCTGATTCGGCTACCTATTTTAAGCAAAATCCACTAAATTATTATGACCAAATTCCGCTATCGCCAGTTAACCCCGGTAAAAATTTGAACGCTTGCCCCAGGCTCCACCAAGCTTTGTTTAATGAGATAGTCGATATTATAAGCACTACTAAATACGAAGCTCAAGTTAGAATTTTAAATGCCTATTTTCTAAACACCACTACTAAACAAAAATCAGGCACTTTTTGGACACTAAAGACAAATCTAACCCCTCTAAAATCATTAAATAATCAATTTATTCCTAAGCCCATTAATTACCAACACCCTCACCATTTAGAACCTAATGTGATTACCCTTACCAACCCTTGGCAACATTTTTCGGCCGGTACCAGGTTTAAAATTGATCCGCAAGACGGCTTTGCCTATTGCTACCAACCTGACGGGTATGATTTTATTAAAATTAACATTCCCACCAAATTCACCATTAGCAATACTGCCCGCACGCCAGCCCAATTACGCCAAGAATTTATTAAGGTGATCACCGACTGGACTCGCCAACACCATCATAAAGCCATTCCGTATGCCTGGGGGGGCTGCAGCGTAGTACAAAAACTACCTACCCATCGAGTTAAAATTATTAACCAAGATAATTTAAGTTATTATCAGATTCCGCCTAAAAAGCTGCAAACCCACACGGGCCTAGACTGTTCTGGCCTAGTCTTACGCGCCAGCCAAATCGTTGGTATTCCCTACTTTTATAAAAATACCTCCACCTTGGCATACGAACTTCCCCCCCTGCAACCACAAGACTTCATTCTACCAGGCGACCTAATTTGGCTTTCTGGCCATGTAATTATCATTGGCAATCCACAAACAGGGCTATGCTTTGAAGCCCGCGACTATGGCCAAGGTTATGGCAAAGTGCAGGCTATTCATATTAGTAAGCTTTTTAAAGAGATTAGCTGTTTAGACCAATTAAAAGCAGCCCACCATCATAGCGAGCTGCTAACTAGAATAGATAAAAACGGAAACGCACGCGGTAAGTATCAAATTAAACTTTTAAAGCTAATTATCTAAATGTTTTTTTGGACTGCCTCGATTTTAAATTAGATTCAATTGCCGATAAGCGAGCATATGCTATTAAAGTATCAAAAAAAACCGAAGGCGCATCATTTATAACTGATCCATATTCATTTAGGAAACGACTTTTAAGAGCGTCAATGTCACCCAAAGTTAAGTTTTTTAAATCCTCTGCCAAACTAAAGTCTGGAGATTCAACCTTATGTTTACACAAAGCATTATATTGATCTACAATTTTTTTTATTAAATAGCTACTTATTTGCTCAGGTTTTTTATGCCAAACCCAACTCAAAAGCCAACCAGCTTTAGACCCTTTGTCATAACCATCGCTTATTTTAGGTGCTAAAGTATTTAAATTAACTTGTAATCGGCTCTTTTCTTTTTCAATTGCCTCCATCAAATCGCTATCCGTCACTTTGCCTGGCATAATAACTTTTGTAGGATAATAACTTTTAAACACGAAAGCTTTTTCTTTAGGCTTATCAGTTTTAATATCTGTATTAATTAAATCCAATAAGCCATCAATCACTAAAATATCATGCGGAGCCTTAAATTTTTGGGCTCGCCATTTAAACCAATAAAATTTAGCCTTGGCCTCTTCAATAGCCTTATTTAGATAAACATTAGGGGCTGGCCTCAAAGCATCAGGCACTAACCCGGCCCAAAAACTGACATTGTCTTGCTTTAAAAAGTCACGCATTTGCGATATTTGGCGCCAGTTATTAAAAGCTTCACGACATTTATAACCAGCCAAAATAACTGCACCCGCAATTAAAGCATTTCTACCACTTAAATTACTCATGTCACATGTGAAATCACTACCAGTTAAAGCCAGGTCAACCGGCTTGGTTTCAACCATACCAAATCCCAGTGAAATCTGGCTAACCAATATTAACAGACTTATTAATGAACTCTTGGCTAACCTAATCATAAAAAAAATGAACCTCCATTTCCCACTCTTGCGTACTATTCTAAATATACTGTTATTAATTTTCTATTTGCAATAATTTTATTAGATAATAAAAAGTTAGCTTTAGGGCTCATTTTATTGTTTTTCTGAAAAGATTATGACAATCTCGATGCATCCTGTTGTTCACCAAACTGTGTATTGCTACCAGCCTGCTTATACCTAAATAAAAAATTATTGGGTCAAGATGGTTCTTTTAATGATTGGATATGGTGTAATATCGCCAATTAAAAGTGCGCCTTGCAGCTTATTTTGGTTATTAAAGAATTTTTTTTGATAGCTATCTTGAGTCGCGTTTAAATCATGCCAATCGCCATTTAATTTACCTAAACTAATAAAGTCTTTGCCAAAAAAATGGGAGCTCGCAATGGTAAGCAGGCCCGGAAAAGGTTTAACATTACCAACCATATTGTTGGCAGCCAAGTTACCCTGTAACATCGCATCTGGCCAACTGCAGCTGGGTACTAACTGCCCCGTCAGTAAATCTGGCAATACTACCATATCACCAGCCGCCCAAACATTTGGCAAATTGGTCTGTAAATATTGGTCTACCTGCACATAACTCCCAAGATAGTTAAGTTCACCACCGACAAGCTCAATTTTATTAGGCCGTACTCCAGCAGCTATTACAACCAAATCACTTGGTATTACTTGCCCAGAGTCTAACGTGACTGCATTTGAATTAATACTAGTTACAGTTACGTTCTTATAAATTTGTACATTTTGCTCCAAAATCCAAGCCTCTAGTGCCTGCGCCCCAGCTTCATCAGCCAATTTACCCAAAATCTGGCTAGATCGCTCTAATAACGTTACTTGTAAACCCAATCGCCACAAAGCATCAGCACACTCTACACCTGTGAGTCCCGCCCCAATTATTACGACATTTTGGGACTTGTGTACTTGGATAAAATTTTGCATCTTTTGCGTGTCTTGCAGGTCATGAAACGTAAAAACATGGCTTGCCTGTTTTAAGCCGACAATTTCTGGCACAAATGGCTGCACGCCAATGGCTAGCAAAGCTTTTTCATACTTAACTTGCTTGCCATTATCTAGACTAGCAATACCGGCTTGAATATCTAAAGACACTACTCTATTATTTAAAAATTGAATTTGGGAGCTCACAATTAAATCTAGCTGAGTCCTAGTCTTACTACCAGCTAGCCAGTCTACCAAGAAACATTTATTATATGGTTGCGCACTTTGCCCCATCACACACAAAACCTTAGCACCTGGTTCTAAACGCAATAGAGTATTACCGGCACTAATTCCAGCCGCTGACCCGCCAATAATTAAATATTTAGTTTGAACCACAATTATAGACTCTTAAAAAACTGCTTAAATACCATTTTATCATACCAATTTTATCAAAACCCAACAAATACTAATAGTAAAAAAACTAGAGTTATAGACCATTCTTCCAGATAATCTCGGAGTATGATTCCGAAATTTCATGGAAAAATCAAAATTAATCTATTCCCAAAATATCTCAACTTAAACTTCATCTAATCATAAAATTGTGGTAGGTTGTGTGGGAATTTTTCACAACTACCAAGGATATTCATGAAATTTAAATATTATTTATTAGCGTTAATTACTTTATTTATTAACGATTCTAACGCTGCCAGCTTTATGCCAGATGAAACAATACATCTAAGCAATAATGCCTTCTGCGAAATTCAAAATATAAATGTAGGCACCCAAACGATTAGTTTTAATGGTGAAAAATTAGTCACTGACAAAGTCACTAATCTTGAATCTAAATATTGCGACAAATGTATAAAAATCTCTTTTAAAGGCGCAGACTTAACAGTATCACAAGACCAATTATTGTATCTACCTAAAAACGAGCAATGGGTTGCCGCTAAAGATTTAAAACCCCATGATCTTGCCCTATCTATAAATGGCGATTTAATACCTGTGTTGGCAACCAAACGACTAAAGGGGATTAAAAAACTTTATGATCTAACCATTCAAGACCAGCACAATCTATTTATTTCTAAATTAGGAATTTTGGTTCACAATGAACCTGTTACAGCTGCTGTTGTATGTATGGCAGCATTAGCCGCCACCAAAGCAGCAGCTACTGTAGTCGCTACTTATGCCGCTGAAGCAACTGTGGCAGCTACCATCTGTCTTGTTGGCCACGAATTATCAAAACAATCTGATAGTAAACAATCTGATTCAAAAAATACTGGTAGCGCTACCCAAACACAAGAATTCCTAAAGCCTTACGAATCTAGCGCAACCCTACTAACACCTGATGCATATCTTCAACCAAAAACAGCTGCTGCCCCAAAGACTAAAGAAGCTAGCGCCGCCCCACTAACAAGAGTAACTCCTCCGGCAGATACTTTGCAAAAAAAAGAAGCCAATCCAGTAATCCAAACAAACCCAGCTCCAGCAACCCCTGCCCAACCTGGATCTGTAGAGGGCAAAGATCAAACAGCTGCTCCTGAAAAACCTGTTGATGAAAAAGCAGAAGAAAAAACGGATGGCGAAGAGAAGGGCAAAGAATCTGACGGCAAAAAAACCGTAACCGTAGAAGAATTACAAAAGACTGCTAAAGAATCCACTAAACAGAGTACAAAAAGTGATGATGTTATACAATACGAAAAACCTGATGATTATGATAAGGCAAAAGAAGACTTTGCTGCTTTAAATCCAAGCGAAGTGAAAGAATATCCAAATGGTACAATTGTTGGAAAATTACCCGATGGCCGAACTGTAAATGTAAGGCCTCAGAGTGATGAAGGTAGACCTACGTTAGAAATACAAAATGGTAAAAAAAGAATAAAAATTAGGTATGGATGAATGAGCAATATTATGAAAGTAGAACAACCTAGAATAATTGGTAAAGATGAAAAATGGTTCAAGTGGGATCCAGGCATTAACGGCTTATCCGGAAAATATCACTTGAGTCGCCTTGTTGATAAAATGAACACAATTGATGTATATTTATCTCACAAAACAACTAATCAGAAAATAAAAGCCACTTTTAATCATACGTGGGCGCATCGCAATACTTATGAAACATTTAGAATGTTTTTAATTAGTGATTTATTTGATTTATATGGCGATAAATTTTATGTAGAATGGTCGTTTTTTAGGGTTGAAAACTCTAGTTATATGAAGTGGTTGTCAGTTGAATCTGCCGGCCTATCAGATAATTTAACTCATTTTGTAGTTATGGGCATAGATTTTATAGTAGATATAGTAGCCTATGAAGAACCAAAAATTAAGATTTATAAATAAAAATGAACAATTTTGATGAGATTTGGTCTCGGTGGGAGCCGAATCCAGATTTAAAAGCTTCTTATGACATAATAGATATTAAAGATAATATTGATTATTTAAAAATATTAATTGGCAGTACTAAGTGCGACCAAAAAATAGAAGTTGTTTTTGACTCGTCTTGGGCTCATCGCAATACTTATGAAACATTTAGAATGAATTTAGTTTCACAGCTTTCTAAAAAATATGGAAGTGATTTTTATGTTAATTGGTCATTTTTTAAAATAAATAATTCTAGCTATTTAAAATGGCTATCTGAACAATCTTGTAGTTATACAGATAGGCTAAACTTGAATCATTTTGTAATTATGGGAAATGATTTTATTGTAGATATTGTCGCATCAGAAGAACCCGAGATTAAAATTTTGCCTTCCAAAGAAATAAAAGAAAAATTTACAAACATTATTACTATGAAGAAAAACGGTCTTTTAAACCAGCGCAATTACAGTAAAGACGGACAATCGATAACAGAATTATTTGATAGCTCTATTAGCACCAAGACTAGAGGTAATAAAACTGAATGAAAACAGATAGCAATAATCAACAATGGATACAGTGGAAACCAAGCAGCTTAAATCTAGATGGCAACTACAACACCAGCCAAGTCATAGATACACCAGATTGTTTTAAAATTTTAATTACCAAAGTTACAGAATTACAATTAATAGAAATTACATTTAATACATCTGTGTGGGCGTATCGAAGAACTAGTGAGAGTTTTAGGCAAAATATTTTTAAAGAATTATCACTCACATACGGCAATGATTTTTATATTAATTGGTCATTTTTCAAGATTACTGAAGGATCTAGTTATTTAAAATGGCTAGACACTGAATCTTGTGGCATCTCTGACGAATTGAACCTCACCCACTATGTCATTATGACATTAGATGATATATTTGATGTTGTAGCTAATTACGAACCAGAAATTAAAATTACTAAATGTGCTCGGCGGGAATCGAACCTGCGACCTACAGATTAGGAATCTGTCGCTCTATCCTACTGAGCTACGAGCACATACACTTTTTTAAACTAACTTGCATGCGTCCTGTCCGCCATAGCTCGTAAGAGCGAAGGCTGGAAGCTACGAGCACAATACATAGTGGTGCGCCTGGCAGGGCTCGAACCTGCAACCCACGGATTCGAAGTCCGGCACTCTATCCAATTGAGCTACAGGCGCACTATATTTTTAAACAAATTTTCAAGTATACAGGCAATGTCTCGTCGAAGCCTTGTGCGAAGACGGACGCACATTATTTTTAAATTTACCAGAAAAATTACTAAGTTCCAAAAATATCGCTTTAACTCTTAGTAAAATAAGCTAAATACTCGCAATTACCATCTCCACCTTTAATTGGCGAGTCAATTAAGCCTTTAAAAGTAAAGCCTGCTTCTGTAATTCCAGCAATGACATCTTGCACAGCTTTTTCACGCACCTGTGTATCTTTCACAATCCCACCAGTGCCCACGAACTCTTTGCCCACTTCAAATTGGGGCTTAATTAATATTACTAGCTCGCCACCCGCTTTTAACAATTTAACGAGATTAGATATAACTTTAAGCACTGATATAAATGACAAATCTAACGTTACAAGATCGACTAATTCTGGCAAAGACTCTAAGTGGCGTAAATTAGTTTGCTCCATAACCTGTACACGACTATCATTTTTAATTTTGTCATGCACCTGGTTAGTGCCAACATCTATCCCATAAACTTTAGCTGACCCATGTTGTAATAAACAATCTGTAAACCCGCCGGTAGATAAACCAGCATCTAAACAAATTTTAGCATGCGCATCAATTTTAAAACTAACTAAAGCTTGCTCTAGCTTTAAGCCAGCGCGACTAACATATTTGGGTACTTGATAATTGCAAAGAATTTGAGCATCGATATTTACTAACAAGCCTGGTTTAGTAACCAACTGGCCATTAACCGTAACCTGTCCTTGCTCGATTAAACTTACAACCTGTGTGCGACTAACTGCTGGTAATAAATCTATTACCAGCAGGTCTAATCTTTTTTTAAGCAAGCTCAGCTTCTTCCACAGATTTAGTAGTTGCAGGATGTTTTTGCCCAGAAATATACATTAAGTTTTGCACAGTTTCCGAAATTGGATAGCGATAAATTAAAGACAACTGTTGTTCTTGTTGCAAGATTTTTTCAAATGGCAATACCGCAAATACGTCCTGTTTTGTTCTAACAGTTAACACGCCCGTCTCTACACTTTTGTATAATGCTTTACGGAAATCGGCTAAAGTTGATACACGCTCTTCATTTATTGATTTAATAATATTACCAGGCTCAAACACGCGCGAACGTTGCGCCAAAGATGCTGGAAAAATATGGGTAATTAGCAATTTAGATTTAGATTGATTTTTCGGATTTTTAAAACGAATTACATCATCCACTGCTTGCTGCATAATAGCTACATGGTTCAGTGTAAGCTCCATGACCACAAACCCACCAATTACTTCGTAATCAATTTTTTCGAAATCTGGATACATAAAACGAATGGGTGGCAACTTAGATTGTTGAAATTTAAAATTAAACGCTAAACGCTCACCATTACGATATACCACTAAATCAATCGGTTGCTCGATTAACAAATAAGAAGCATATTCGGTCAACGAGATTTTATCTTCGGCCCATGGTACGCTAATCTCGCCATAATAGTCAATTTTATGGCCATTAATACTGTAAATCATATCACCAGGTTTTACACCAGCAGTTTCTAAAACGCTATCCTTAAATACTGCTACTACGTAAATACCACCGTCAATCTTATTACCTAAGAAATTAGTTAAAACGGGTCCAGAAGAGTTATACGAAACACCTAAAAAGGGACGACGTACTAAAGAGTTATGAGAGTGATATAAATCATGCAACACAACTTTTAATTCTTTGGCAGGAATAATATAGCCTACGTTTTGCGCACCAATAATGCCTGAGTTTAAAACACCAACTACTTCACCATTTAGGTTTAATGCCGGGCCACCAGAGCAACCTGGATTAGTTGCCGCATCAATTTGGATATATTGTCTACCACCCATATTTTCGCGCCCACTTACTACCCCTACTGTACTTTTTAAACCCTGTTG
>Ga0007854_10002153_pt1 | contig 12292 bp, 4 predicted proteins | sample CryBogCBH12Aug08_FD_60382 | JGI IMG/M metagenome (GOLD analysis project Ga0007854, IMG submission 60382) | Freshwater microbial communities from Crystal Bog, Wisconsin, USA - CBH12Aug08 | ecosystem: Environmental > Aquatic > Freshwater > Lake | place: Crystal Bog, Wisconsin, USA | collected... | reverse complement strand
CTCCCTTTCAAAGAGAAGATGATTGCGACAAAGAAAGGAGGCGCCAGGCCAAATGTACATTTTTTCTACCGCAACAGCGATGAAATCGCCTGGGTTGGAAAAACAATCCAAGAAATTCGGTCAAGTCCAGCTGCTGGAAGCAGCGGACATGCCGCCCAAAAAACTATAGCAATTCTCTCTCGCTACAACACAGACCTCTATAGAGTTGAGGAGGCGCTCTTGAAACAGGGAATTTTGACCACCTATATGAATGCTGGAGACGAAGATAGTGAAGCACATCGCATTGGTACACTAGATCGCAGCGCAATTGTACTTTCTACATTTCATTCTGCGAAAGGCCTCGAATGGGATATTGTCTTCTGTATAAATCTGAACGACGATGTTTTTCCGAGCCGCAAAAAGACAGAAGTACTCGGAGAACGACGCCTCTTCTATGTTGCGATTACACGTGCGCGTGAAACACTCTATCTCACATATTCCAACAAGGAACATGCGCTCTGTCGCTTTGTGCGAGAAGTCAACAAAGGTCTACTAATCTACAACGGAATTGCGAAGTATGCGCTCTCAGAAGAAGAATCAGCCACAACAGTACCCTCTGTAAGGGATCTTATAAGTCTTATGGATGGCGCTGATTTTATTGCGTTTCGTGAAGAGGGACTCATTCCTCCTTGGAGCGTCTATATAGAAAATATGGCTGCGCCAGGAGAAGGATGGAGAATTCCAGATTGTGTTCTGCGCCACGAAGCCACCAGATATTTTGACGCATTCTTGCGATTATGGACAAGATTTATTATTTGTAATAAAGCAAAACTACACACTTTCAGAGATTCCCTTATAGAGAGATTATTATTCACTTTGCGGATTTATGGGGAGGATAGACCTTTTTGGGAAGAATGGCAGACAGAAATTAGTGCGATGGCGAAGCACTATTTGCGGTCAGGGGGTCGTAATAATAATATAAAGTCTGTTGAGTACAGTGATGTTGTGGAATGGATTGAAATGCGCGGTTTAGATTGGGAACAGAGTGATATTATAAGTGTCATTGCCATTATGGGGAAACTTCGTGGACAATTGGTGCCGCTGCGAAATATGGATTATAATATTGACGATTTTGTGATACAGCCTGCGCGTCATATAATTCCAACCGAGTGGCGGCCAAGTGTGTTGACAGCATGGAATCGTGTTATAGCAAGTAGAGGGTCATGGCAAGAGATTGTAGGGGATCTTTGGCGTCTGGCGGCATGTTATGAAGTTGGAGAGGGGCGTAATGCGGTGCTATATAAGTGTGAAACTATGGGGAAAGATCTATTGGAGAATAGTGAATTTCTTGATTTCTTGCGCCTTAAGGAGAAGGAGGTTGTTGCGTGGCTACGTAATGTTAGTTCCGCATTTGGACCTATAGAAATTATTGGGGTGGATGTAGGATTGAAACCTTCACAGGGTGAACTCTTAATGAATGACAGTCTGTGGAGTATTGAAACAAATGTGAAAAATCCTGGACTTGATATGTGGCTTGAATGGGCTTTATTAGGTTCACTCGCACGACGCGCAGGCTTTCCTGTTCGTAGTGTAGGTGTATGGCAACCCTTACAGGGAGTTCGTATGTCAATTCGTATTGATGATACTTTTGATTGGAGAGCGGACAGGATGTTAGAGAAGTTGATGATTAAGTTCGTGAATAAATCGTAGCTACGATTTACTGAACTTGATTTGTTTTACAAATTTCGTGAATAAATGCTAGCATTTACTGAACTTGATTTGTTTTACAAATTTCGTGAATAAATCGTAGCTACGATTTACTGAACTTGATTTGTTTTACAAATTTCGTGAATAAATCGTAGCTACGATTTACTGAACTTGATTTGTTTTACAAATTTCGTAAATAAATCGTAGCCACGATTTACTGAACTTGATTTATCGGTGCTGTTGATACTCCTTATAACGCTGCTGTTTCGTAGGATTGTTAAAGAGTTGAGAAGCACGAGCAGTATTGCGCGTATCGTCCTGTGTGCGACAAGCGTAACCCCCTTCACCAATAAGAACACGCGGCATCGCAAGTTCACTTACCATTCGTGAACTAACAGCTCCAGTTCGCGTTACAAGGAGTTCAGGGTGAAACATATCCCCACTTTCATTTGGTACATACTGGTCCGCTTCACAAGTTCCAAGAGGCCTGTCTAGGCGGCGTAAGAGACTTTCATTATTGATAGCCGCGGCATATCGGCCAGGAGGATAGAATTCACCACCTGGACCGAATACCATACCAGAAGGAGGCATCGGAGCCTCCTCTGGCTGAGCACTTGTTGTATAATCCATACATACCTTCACCCATGGACGGAAATCCAGGGGTAAAGGTTGAGCAGGCCCCTGAGGCACAATGCGTCGCAACATAGCAGTCGGATCCCAATGAGTCTTAAGGCATACTGCTGGAAAGAATGGCTTTGTCGTAGATGAGGCTATAGGATATGGCTGTGATGCCTCTGCGCGATAAGAACCGCTAGATCCTTTACTGCGACCCTGAGATCCAGCCTGATTCATACTTTCAACAAAGTCAACAGACATTGTTATACTGTCTTCTGTAAGGATTAATTTTCTAGTTGTTTATTCCTTAGTTATTTATTGCGTCAACATCCTGTGTAACATTCAGTTTAATGATTGAAGAATCTTGTGTTGGCTGGTCCAAAGCCTCTGTAATTTGTAAACAGCCATTCCATTCACAATTAGCATTATTTAATACAGTTCCATTAAGATCAAGAAGTTGTAAAGTTAACTTATCCATTCTTGAAATGGGAGGATTCAATACTACAGGGTTCAGAATGGCAGTTTGCGAATATCCGCCAAAATTATTAAGAAGAAGTTTCATATTATATCCTTTCACATTTCCTGTTGATTCGCGTGTAATTTGTAGATTTTCAGCGCCTGTTGTATCAAGACAATTAATCGGATATTCTGGATTGAGTTTCACATATATATAATCATCCAATATCTTATAGAAAGATGTTCCTGTTTGAATTGTTAAGAGTGGTGTATCAACTTTTGGAAATCCAAGATTCCATCCAATACCCCATTCATCAATGAGGTTTGAAGAGGCATAAGTATTCCCAGATCCAAATAGAAGACTGTATAAGAGCGGACTCGTATATTGTGAATTTGTAATATTATTTAATGGTAATATATTTGACAACTGGGTTCCTATAAAGTTACTAACTCCTGCTTGAGCCACACTATTCACACCATTCACTAAATTGTTAATAGGTACATATTGAGCATATAAGATTATGAAGGCAAAGTATAAATCAGGAAATCCTCCCCAATTTCCACCGGTTTGATTATAGGGGTTGTTTGATCCAGCGTAAGGATTTGATGAAACTCCACTAAAACAAGGAAGTGCTAATGTATAACCACCATAGTTGTGAACTCCTACGAAATTTTGATTAAAGTTCGATAACGCATTCACATAATCTGGATTAAAGTTAAGTGGTAAACTATTATTTGATGATGCCGCTTGATACGCTGAAACATATAATGCTTCATTTATAATATCTATAGGAGCTATCCAACCAAAGTCATAGCGATTTGGCAAATTAAAACGAACCATTGTTTCAAACTGCTCTGACGGTGTATAGCCGCGGAGAGCGATATAGTATGTTTGATTTGATTCTAAGGGAACATTTTCTATATAAGAATTAAATTGGTATCCTCTGAACTGTGTATCTGAGCAAAGATAATTTGAAGGATTCTCTGCTCCCCACTTCCCCCATATATCATTTGAAAGGGTAGATAAACTATTATATACAAATAGATTTGTGTGAAAATATTCTGGAGGCTCTATGAATGCATTATTTGTGATTTGAACTTGTGTATTCGCTGTTTTCGTAAATATAAACTTATAAGATGGATAGAATATCTGCCAAGCAGTCTCCAATGTTCCATCAATAAGATAACGATTTCCATAAATATTAGATGTTGTCACAATCCATTTTGATGCTCCTGCGCCAGATGCTAAGCTAATGGTTGTCTGAGGTAGTTGTTGATAGGATGTAACTTGATTCGCTGTACCGCCTCCTTGAATTTGAATTTGTGCCCAGTAATTATTTGATGTTAGCGAGTAATATGCCGCGGTAGACCCTTCAAGAACATACATAATATTACTCAAACTTGGTGTGTAATTTGAAATTGTACTTGATGAATTATGTCCTGAAAAATCAGTGACACGAAACGTTGTCAATATATTAGAAGATAAAATAACAGAAGCGGATCTTTCGTTAACCGGATCTAATTCTAAATCAAAATAAATAGGCACATGTGGATTTATTACTGAAGATGCTACTGTATACTGGCTTATAGATCCGCCAGCAGGCATATAATAAAGTGTATATGTGCTATTCGCAGAATTATATGTAGAGAAAAGAATATCACCATTATTATCTACTGACATCTGTTGAGGTATTTCACTTGAAGAAATTGTTGTTGTTGTAATAAGACTCGCATAATTTAGAGGATAAGGAGATCCCTGCCATCCATAAATAAATAAATCTGTACCTGAATATGATAAATAATATACAGATGTAGTATTTGTAGCAAGTAGTGCTATTGATACAGGGGTATATGAAGGGGGGGCACTTGTACTCATATTTGAGAAAGAATACTGAAAATTTAGTTGATAGTTATAACTATTTCCCTGATAGGTGTATACATTATAGATAAGAACGCTACTTGAGTTAAGAGCGGAAACAATGAGTGTATTTTGAATCTTCGCACTTATTCCTTTGATTGGTCCTTGTAGGGGTATATTTGACGCGATACTCCACTGTCTCATAGCAGCATTATCATAAATTTGCTGCGTGTAGTTCAACATATGTACTGCTGTTGTAGTAAAGTACATTGACTGTTGAAAGCCCACTTGCGTATAATCAACCCCTGCTGGTAGAGACGCAGACGCATTTGGTTGTGAAGGTACAATAAGTTGCTTACCATTCTGTGTGGAGTTTCCATCCAAATACGCATTAGATACAAGCGGTACCGAATAACCAGCCAAAGGATATGGTACTAATGATCCTGCTAATTGTGAAATTGTTACAACCTGTCCTGCAGCATTAAACGCGATTGCGGAATAGAGTCCTACAGGAGTATTCAAAAATGTTTGCGGACTTTCAGTATGACCAGTGAGTGTATTTGACGCCTGTGTAGAGAATGTATAGTATGACCCATATGTAATATTTGGATTATCAAATACATACTCACCTGGAGATGCCAGATATTCATTACTAAACCCTGGATTATTTGCCTGCGACGGTAAATAGTACCGACGACTTGTTAAAGAGAGCTTGATAAGTGCTGAACTTAATGATATATTTAGAAACCCTGTATTATAAACATCCGCTGTATTATAAATTCCTATATAAGCAATTAAATGATTTGTATTATTACTCTTATTCATAACTGCGCTATTAAATGAGAGGCTTGTAAGATTCCAAATACCGTCGTCAGGTAAGAAAGTGAAACCAGATACACCATCATACAAAGATAGATTGCTATTCGTATCATAAATATACCCCCCTATAGGGGTATTTGATGTAGATGCGAGTGTAAAAGGGTTTTTTGTAAAGGTGCTATTTATGTTACTGAGGTTATTTGTGATGACAGGGCCTATGTAATTCAAATCGAACCAGTTGAGTAATTTATACTGTCGGCTGGCAATTGTTCCTGGAGTTGTAATTGCTACTTGATTCGACCCTGATAAAATAAAGTTACTACTTCCTGTATAAAAATAACTTTGATTACTTGTATTGTAGGGCGAATTGAACCGAAATATATCAAAATGTGGCCCAATAGGGTCAAAGCAGTATTGAGTGGACAAGACTGTCTGTGTAGTATATTTACTGTATGGCCGATAATCTGTTAAATCAAAACTATTTCCATTTATATCATAACCAATTGGAGGGGGTGATACAGTAATTGGAGTATTATTTGGATTATCAGAAGGGTTTTGGCCCCACAGAGTTGAAGAAGTTGGAAGACGGATCCAGTCAGGATCATAAATCTGTGCATAGTTAAAATTGCTGTGGAAGTATGGATCAGTAGTTGGATCAATTGTTGGATCAAATGTTAATGGTACAAGCGTAGAAAATGATGTATAGTTTGAACTATTTGGGAATGTTATAACTGGTATAACTGAAAATGCGGAGAATGAGAAAGGGATTGTTGCTGGACGAACAACAATATAGTATGTATTATTCTCATACGCATTCCAAGAGATTGAGATATTTGATGACTGTGGAGATAATGTAGAAGTAAAAGAAATCTTGTAATTATTGGAGTTCTCATTGAATAACACTGGAATATCCCCCATCATAGCAGCACGATCATGATACATCAAAATAGTTATATCATTTGAATTAGGCCCATTCCCTATAATAGAAAATGTAACTGGATATTTATTTACAGAATTCGCAGGGGAATTTGATACTAGTGGCGCAGTAAATGTATAGAATATTGTATTAAATACAGTAAATGGGCCACATGTTTGTATGAATTTTTGCCCATTTGAATAACCTTGCGCATAGCTCTGCGCAAATTGTGTACCTGTAATATTACACAATAAGTTTGACCATGTATTACCACTCTCTTGTACATAGTCACTTGGAAGTGATGCGTCAAAATTCGAATTATCAATATATTTATATGTATAATTAAATATATTGGCTACATTCGCAGGAACATTGTTTGAATTATATGCTGGATATCTATATTTGAGAGGTCTCGAAAGAGTTTCAACTTGTAGTGTTTGCCTTACAGGTGATGTGAACGCAAAGACAGTATACTTCTCTGCGATCACTGGTACCACCACATCTGCGCTATTTGTAATATTATCTGTAATAATATTTGATGTTATTGGATCTATTATTGGCGACGAAGTAAGTGTATTATTTCCTATATTATAATACAAATTAAATTGTGTATTATTTACAAATGTATATGGGTTTGTCAAATTACTTGAAAGATTTGACCAGGTTCCTAAAGGCGGCTCAACTTGAAGAGAAAAGTTTGATAAAGGCTGCATAATATTATTTATGTTTAATGATATGTTGTTGTTAATATTATTGGCATCTGTTCCATTGCGAATATAGATCTGCCAATTTGACTGGGCCAAATATTCAAGTGTATATGTATCATAATTAACTGCAAATACATTCGCCAAAGCAGACTGTAAATAATTATACATACTCAGTAAAACAGCGTTAAATTGTTGTAAATAAGCATTAGAAGTAGCATAGTTTGGTTGACTTACTCCTCTGTTCGCAAGTTCATTTAGAAATGAATTACTATACTGATTTTGAATAAGTGTAACGAGGCTTGTATTCAAATTTGGGGAAGTAAATGTAATAACATTTTGAGTTGTATCTAGAGAAACATTATACTTATTTACAGGAGTGTATTGAAATGTATTTAATGTTCTAAAATTATCTAGAAATGTCAAATTATTTTTAATAACCTCCGCAACAACTGGATCATCAAGACCCTGAAAATAATAAAGCACCCTTGTAAGGGGTGTTTGGCCTGGTAAAAGACTACTCGCAGATGTAGTAAGTGTTAAATTAATGGCAGAATAATCTGACAAATGTTGTAAAAGATAGAGTTTTAATGGCGGATAATAGTATGCAGTATATAGTTCTATCGTATTAAATGATGTTTGGTTCGGATATCTACTTACAAAAAAATTCTGTGTTACATAGGTAATTGTAAGTTGCGGAGAAGTTACATATATTTTATTCAAGATATCATAGTAATAATCGCCTACTTGATTAAAGTTCAAACCAAGATCGCCTGTTATTTCCAAATTCTGAGCAAAGTCATTAATTCCATTTGGAAAATAATAAAAAATAGGATATGTGTTCAACTTTCTATTTAGCTCCTTTATAAGACCATTAATATCATAAGATCCTGGCTCAATTGTAATTGGAAAACCGTTTGTATCTAGTGGATAACCGCTTGATATTGCGCCTGTATTTTGTAGTGTGAAACTTCTACCTGCTTCTTGAATAAAGAATGTTGTATTCCCCTTATCAGGACGAAAATAGTAGAATGCCGACAAAAGTTTAATTTGACTAAACTGTAATGCTGTAATATTCTTATAGACACGAGGAAGTCTTAATGTAACAGATGTAGGTTGAGGAAATACTTGACGATCTCTATCACGACTATTTACAACAATTAAAGAATTTGTTGTACCTGTCTTTGTTTCTAATTTTGTGCCACCATAGTTAATCACAGGCTGATTTGAAAGCACTGCCGACGCGGTAGCTGCAGCGGCAGCCTCATGGTCATATGTGCCATAAGATGTATATCTGCCATCATACTTGAACCCAATATCATACTTTAGTTGTTGTGGCGTAGTATGTAAGGATATACCTGCTGCTTTCACAAGAGCCTTTGGACTTGAATAATCTGGTTCATGTGAAGATGTTGAAGAATACTCAGATTCATTCGTCGTAGTTGATTTGGATTCATCATCTTCTTCATCTTCCAAATCAGAGTCGGATTTATACGGTCTATAGTACGATGGGGCGATTTTGTAATTATCTCCACCATACATCTGCTAATTGTTATAAAGTCATTTTAGGTGTTTCTTAATTGTTCGCAGATCTCTTGGCCAGCGCTGCGCCATTAGAATCTTTTCTAAAAGGAGAGTTTTCCTTAGGATGTCAGTAACAACAAATAATCCATCTTTATTAAATATTATACCAATTTTTAATGCTCCAAACGGGACATCTGGGATAGATACAACAACAGGACTTCGGTCGGATCTTAATAATATTCAAGAGATGATTAATTATGACACAAAAACAGTTAAGACAAATTTTATTGGAGCATTCAATACAAATATAATTACATTTTTAAATCCTGCGAATATACCTTCTGTTGCACCTCCCACAATTGATCATTTACTTCAGAATTCCTGTACATCCGCTGCAGAGAATGCGGCCGCTTCAAACAGTGGTGGTGGTGGTGGCGGTGGTGGTTGCTGCTCAAATGCAGATCGTTTAGATTCAAATTCCTATGGATGGTATTTTCCTGTCTCTTCCATTGGTGGTACAGGTATAGTGGATGCTACATTTGTTCCTCGCAGTAGCGCAGATACATATACAAATGCCATTACAAAAATGGACTATTGGCTCTATGAAAATTTAGTAGATAACCCACCTGCTCCAACGTATTTGGCAGAAAATAACTCATTGTCCTCTATTAACTTTTACTGGACAAATCCCCCACAATTCAAATTAAATTTTATAAATCAATGGGCCCCTTATATGTCATCTATTACAATCCATCTTTATTCAAATGTTAAGGCACATTCATCAAATCTATGGCTCACATATACTTATGGAAATCAGTATGTACCACATGGGCTGCTGAGCGGTAGCACACCCCTTGGAGGTGTTGAATTCATGAATAATTTAGGCGATGGTTCAATTAGAACATATAGTAATTCAACATATTCAAACTATGTTTTACAGGTTCAACTTGCGAATACTCTTTTGACGAATTCAAATGGCCCCTATTCAGTTGATGTTTCATTTCAAAATTATTCTATAAACTCAAATCGTTATTTGGTGTTTCATTCTAATACAATTGCCGCATGTACACCGAGAGCCCCTACAACTGCTGATTTCTATCTATCACTATTTAGCGATTATTCATCTAATGTATATGTTGTTCCAACACTTTATCCTTGGGTATGTATGATACCTTCTCCTGTATTCTACTACGTATTAACAAATACTAGTGTTCTCAATCCGCAGACACTTACTGGTACTTACACATCTGGTAACCACTTACCTATATCTTTTGTTAATGGCTACTGTGGTTATGGCCAAAATTTCAACTTCGTTGTTACTGCTTCAAATATCTATTCATCAAATCCAAATCTTGCTACACAAACACAAGCTGCTACAACAGGCGCTGCACCGTTTGCTGCTACACCATCTGTTTCTTTGAGTGGATCTTCTATTAACTCGGCTACTGGTGTAGCAAATATAGTCTATTCTGTTGGTAACCCTGTTGCCCCCCCTGGAATTCTCTATTGGTCTTTCACAACTCCATCACAGGCAACGAGCCATGTAGGAACCGGCGCAGTGACAAGCAGCACATTTGCGCTTACACCGACACATTTTTTCCAGTATTATGATAATACATTCACTCTTCTCGCAAGTAACGTACAATTCTGTACACAAACAAATACAAATTCCACAACGTTCAACAGTTCTTACACTGTGCCAGCACCTCAAATGTATGTCAATGTCGTATCATCTAATACAAGCAATGAACCGCCTTATTATATTAATGCGACTCTTTCAAATCTCCCATCAGTACCCTCTGGTGTAACTCTCACTACGAACTGGTCAAATCTGAATGGTATAAATGCTACGGTTACATCTGTGAATAGCAATTGTTTGACAGCAATAGGTTCAAATATAAATGTTTTCAAATTCAGCGCATACTATATAATGACTGATACTGCCAGTGCAACACGTACCTCTTTGTCAACAATTGCACAGGGTTCTGCTGGCGCGGTATTACACTCCTTTTCAGGCACTATAAATCCGAATGATTTAATTTCAGCAACCTTTCCATCTAATGCCATTAGTAATACATGTATTGCATCTAATTCACCAGGTTATACATTTACAGGTGGTCCACCTGCTCCTGGAATAACAATATATTTTCAACGTCAGAATGGTACTGTTACAACTCCTGGTACATATTTTTACAGTTACGAAAATTATACACCATAATTTTAATATTTACAAAGAATAACAGTTAGAAGAAAATGGCTGCGAGCACTGCTTATATTTTTCAAGGTTCCAATATTGGACCAAAAGGTGTTCTAGATGATGCTATTGATATCCCTGAAATGATATTTCAAATTCAGAAAAAATTTCTTGGATACCCAAATACTATTCCTGATATTATATATAATACTGAACTTCAACCATCTGTTAATACAAAAACACCAAATTCATTTCCATTTTTACATCAAATAAAACTATATTCGCAATATGTACCACAAATTAATCCAATATTATCTGGAGTTATTGGAGGCTATATAACATTATCATCAAATTACGCACAAGATACTACATTTGTAAATTCTAATTTTGTATTTCTTGGTTGTAATTTGATACCAGACCTAAATTCATCTAGATACTACTCCTGTAACTACCCCTATATAGCGTTTTATTCAAATCTACTTATGTCTCCATTAGTAAACAATACAGCGAGGTATCCTGGTACTCTATATAGTAATTTTTGTACAACATATGGTCATCCTTTATTAATAAACTCGATATCTGGTAATTATGATATTACATATTACGCAACTATTTTAACAAATGATGGTATACATGTAATTCAGCCATATGACGGTTATGGACTCTTAGATAATGATTCAGGTATCTTTGTATTTTACGATTCAAATACAACTGTTCCCCAGGTAACGGCCTCCAATCCTCCAAGAATATCTTTCTTTCGCTATGAGGGATTATTTGGAGACGCAAGTATAACACAGGGACAATATCTGTAGGGCGTTAATACCATATAGTCTAAAACATCAAATACTTGTTAGAGTGGACTAGCGGAACAAATGTCCTACATAAGTTCTGCTACGACAATTGGGTATGTAGATGTAAGAACTGTTCCAAAAACAGTATATCTTCCATCTACATTTAATATTGCAGGCAAACTTTTGTCAGTGAAGGATATTTATGGTTCGTCTGGATCAAACGCAATTACGATCACTACAATCGGAGGCGACATTTTTGAAAATGGCACTTCAAATCTTGTTTTAAATCAATCATATGGTGTTGCGTCATTTGTTGCACAACAGGGTACTTGGTATATTCTAAATACTCCGCCAAGTGGGTTTGCTCTTTCATCACTATCCTCCATAGTGTCTTATGGTCTATCATCTCTAAGGTCAGATTCAGGAATCTCATCACTATCCTCTATTGTATCTTATGGTCTATCATCTCTAAGGTCAGATTCAGGAATCTCTTCACTATCCTCCATAGTTTCTTATGGTCTATCATCTCTAAGGGCAGATTCAGGAATCTCTTCATTATCCTCCATAGTTTCTTATGGTCTATCTTCTCTAAGGTCAGATTTAGGAATCTCTTCACTATCTTCTATAGTTTCTTATGGCCTATCATCTCTAAGGTCAGCTTCAGGAATCTCATCGCTTTCCTCAATAGTTTCTTATGGTCTATCATCTCTAAGGTCAGATTCAGGAATA
>Ga0007854_10002152_pt1 | contig 12294 bp, 4 predicted proteins | sample CryBogCBH12Aug08_FD_60382 | JGI IMG/M metagenome (GOLD analysis project Ga0007854, IMG submission 60382) | Freshwater microbial communities from Crystal Bog, Wisconsin, USA - CBH12Aug08 | ecosystem: Environmental > Aquatic > Freshwater > Lake | place: Crystal Bog, Wisconsin, USA | collected... | reverse complement strand
AGTTCAAGAAGTCCAAATCGATGGATCTGGAGTTTATGAGAATGGCTGAAAACCGCAGCAAGCTTACTCACTAGAAGAAAAGTAAATGGCAAATCTAAATAGAGAGCAGTGGTTAATGGCAGCGGTAGATCACATCACCCCGATATTTGAATCAAGGGGATACGCAGTGCCACAAGTCAAAGTATCAGTGGGGTTTCCGAGTACTGGTGGCAAGGGAAGACACCTTGGTCAATGCTGGTCATCTAAAGCTGCGGAAGACAACATCAATCAAATCTTCATCGCACCACACCTTAAAACACCATTAGATTTTCTGGACACCTTAGTCCACGAGCTAGTACACGCAGTAGATAACTGCGAAAGTGGTCACGGAGAAGGATTTAAGAAGATCGCCCTAGATGTTGGTCTCAAAGGACCCATGAGAAGTGCTGGGGCAGGCGACCACCTCAAGCAAGATCTGATCAGAATTACCGAAAAGCTAGGGACATTCCCTCACGGAAGACTGAGTCTGCCAATACCTACTGCCCAAAAAGCGCCCAAAAGACCAGGAGCTATATGTACCAAATGCGGGTATGAAGTGGTAATGCTTAAGAAACACCTTGACCTAGGGCCACCCATTTGCCCTAAAGATATGGAAGGGATGGAGGGGACGGGGGAGTGGAAAGATTGATTTAATTTTGGATTGAAGTTATTAATTTAAGAGGATGCAAGGTTTAGAAACCTTTAAGAACCCCATGATTTGATGTTCTAATGAGTCTTATACCGTGATTTAAGGTTAGTTTTACGCATGAAAAATTGCAAAAGCAAAATAAATGACAAAAAAAACTAATTCATCAAACCTTCAATCGGGCGGAGATCTATTCATCGTTGATAACAGCGATGCGGATTGGAAGGTTCGGGACTACCTCCGAGAGTGGACCGAGATTTCAGTTTCCTTTGATATTGCCACGGGATTCTTTGAGATTAATGCGCTGCTTGAGCTTGATGGACACTGGCAAAAACTCGAAAAAATTCGAATTCTCATGGGTGATGAGGTTACAGTTAGGACAAAAAAAATATTGCTAACGTCTCTGGTTCCAAGAATTGCAGAAAAGCTGGATGCAAGCATAGAAACTGAAAAGAGCGGCAACGATTTTTTGCTGGGGGTACCTGCCATCGAGCAAGGCATTCGGGATGGCAAGATCGAGATCCGTGTTTATGCAAGTGATAAATTTCATGCCAAGGCATACATTACACATGCAAGACTGGCCGTAGTTGGCTCCGCCGCATTGGTTGGTTCAAGTAATTTCACGGCGCCGGGACTGGCTCAAAACATCGAGTTAAATATTCAAATTCGCCGGGAGGTTGATCTTCTCCAGGAATGGTACGAGCGTTATTGGGAGGATGCCGAGGATATTTCCCCGGAAATACTCAAAACAATTGAGCGTCATACAAAGGATTACTCTCCATTTGAAGTCTATGCCAAAGCATTACAGGAATATTTTCGGAACCGCGAGATTTCTGTTGGCGAATGGGAACGGCTCGAGTCGAAAATGTTTCAGGTCCTTGATCAATACCAGAAAGAAGGCTATCAGGCGTTAATCAAGATTTCTCGCCAATATGGTGGGGCTTTTCTTTGTGATGGTGTTGGGCTAGGAAAGACTTTTGTTGGCCTCATGCTGATTGAAAGGCTTGTCATGCATGAGCGTAAGCGGGTTATGCTGCTGGTGCCAAAATCTGGACGAAAACCAGTTTGGGAATCCGCTTTGAAGCGCTATCTACCCCATCTGCTTGGTGACTTTAGTAATCTAGTTATTTTTAACCATACCGATCTTAACCGCGAAGGTGAATTCCAAGAACGATTTGAGAAGATGCGTGAAATGGCCGATGTCATCATCATTGATGAGGCACACCACTTCAGAAATCCTGGAACTCGGGGTGACCCTGATAAGTCAGCAAGTAATAAAATTAAGGGGGGGGAAGAATCAAAGCCATCCCGTTACTGGAAACTCTACGACATCATCAAAGACAAGACGCTTTTCATGCTGACTGCAACACCAGTCAACAATAGCCTATTGGACTTTAAATACATGATCGAGCTATTCTCAAGGCGTCAGCCTGATTATTTTAAGGCTGCACCCTTAGGTATTCATTCGCTACCGGGACACATTCGTAAAATGGAAAAGGAGTTACTAGATAGCCTTGCCATTCATTCGGAAAATGCCGAAACGATGGAAACAAACGAAGCCGAAGCCGAAGCAGTTCTTTTTAGTGACCCGTTGTTTAGCGCTCTTGTTGTACAACGCAGCCGGGCTTACGTTCGGGCAAGTCAAAAACAACATGGCAGTTTGACTGCCATGTTCCCGGTGCGGGAGGATCCAAAGGTTGCCCATTATTCGATCAAGAAAACCTACGGCAAACTGCTGGATATCATCGAAAAAGCATTTAATAAAAAAAATCCGCTGTTCTCATTGGCGATGTACTATCCAACCGCTTATTACAAGGGAGATGATAGTACGGTTGATCCGTTTGTTGTGAATCGTCAGAAACAGGTGGTCGTGCTGATCCGGACCTTGTTTTTAAAACGTTTTGAAAGTTCGGCTAAAGCATTTGAGACATCTTGCGAAGCGTTACTCATCAAAATGCTAATCTTCATGAAGAAGAATTCCATTACCGATAGCGAGAAGCGTCGCCTAGACCGCTGGATCGGCCAGCATGGGGAGCTGATTGGCGCCGTGCAGAAGCATCAAGTTGAATTATTTAGCAATCCGGATGACGATGAAGAGGATATCGTTACACCCGAGATGCTCGAAGCTGTTGAAGAGCTGAATAGGAAAGACTATAAGGTAGAGGATATGCTTGCCGAAACGATTCTGGATATGGATCAGTTGGCTGAATTCCTCCGTGAATTACAAAAGCTCAAGCCTAGCCAAGATGATAAGCTCAAGGCGCTGATCAAACTTCTGAAAGAAGATAAGGTGCTCAAGAAGAATAAAGTCATGATCTTCACCGAATTCATGACGACTGCGCGCTACCTGAAAAAAGAGTTAATTGCAGCGGGTATTACCGGAGTTGATGAAGTCGACAGTACCGATCAGCGGGATCGCGGAGAGGTCCTGAAACAATTTGCCCCGTACTACAACGACTCTTCCACAGCCAAGTTGAATGGGGCTGGTTTAGAAGAAATTCGCGTCCTGATTGCTACCGATGTGCTCTCCGAAGGATTGAACCTTCAGGATGCTACCCGACTGATCAATTACGATCTTCACTGGAATCCTGTACGACTGATGCAGCGGATTGGTCGCGTAGACAGACGCATGAACCCAGAAATCGAACGGCAAATGATTGCAGATCATCCCGAGGTAAAAGACTTACGAGGGAAAGTGGCCTTCTGGAATTTTCTACCTCCTGATGAGTTAGATATCCTTTTGGCTCTATACGGCCGTGTATCGCATAAAACCCTGCGTATCTCCAAAACACTCGGAATAGAAGGCAAAAAACTACTTCGACCAGAAGATAATTTTGACGCTCTAAAAGATTTTACCCATGCCTATGAAGGGGAAACTTCGCCCGTAGAGCAAATGCATCTTGATTTTCAGGGGTTGATAAAAGTAAATCCCGCTCTTCAGGAAGAGCTTAATCGCCTTCCTAATCACCTATTTAGCGGTAAGGCACATATTTCACCAGATGCGAAGGCTGTATTCTTCTGCTACACATTACCCATGCCACTTGGGCCGGCTGAAACTAAAAAAGACGGTGAGGATGCCTGGTCCCTCGAATCTGGAGTAAGCCGATGGTATCTGTATGATATTCAGACCGAGAAAATTACCGAAGAAGCAACAGCTATTAATAACGTAGTGCGTAGCAATGCAAACACACCTCGTCGTACTTTAATCAACCAATCTGTACTGATGGAAATTCGTCAGCAGGTAGAAAAACATATCAAGAATACCTACCTTAGGCAGGTTCAAGCTCCAGTAGGGGTCAAACCCATTCTTAAGGCTTGGATGGAACTCAATTAATGACGCACTCGGTAAAAGCGAACGCTGAACGCATTCGGCAAATCAAGAGCTTTCCCTCATTAGTGAAATACCTGCGTGACGAATTATCGTGGCCAATCGAAAGTGATGATTTTGAGGACCTGACATACGACTGGAAACCCGAAGAGCTGGGCATTGACCATGCTAACGCTGCCAAAATTGACGAGATTAAGCAACTTCGCCCATTGGTAGACAAGCAGCCATGGGGAATTTTTTTCGTAAAGTTTGAACCAAAGCATCTTCCCATTGTTGCCCTTCGTCGACTTCTAAATAGCATAGTTGTCAGGAAACGAGCTTCAAGTAATAAGTCAGATCGACAAGCATGGGGGATGAATGACTTGATGTTCATTTCATCCTTTGGTGATTCAGGCGAACGTCATATTTCTTTTGCCCATTTTTCCCAGTCAGAGAATAAAAATGACCTCCCAACACTCAAAGTCTTAGGTTGGGATAATCTCGATACCCCATTGCATTTAGATGATGTTGCCGCTAAGTTGATAGCTTGCCTCTCTTGGCCTGATGATGCCAAGGATATAAAAAAATGGCGAGATACTTGGGAATCTGCATTCTCACTTCGCTATCGCGAGACCATTAGCACTGCAAAAGAGCTCTCAATTCGCCTTGCTCAGCTGGCCCGCGCTATTCACGATCGAATTGCTACTGTACTTGCTATAGAAAATGATCATGGCCCAATCACTAAGTTGATGAAGGCATTCCAGGCGACCCTAATGCATGATCTGGATGCCATTGGTTTTGCTGACATGTATGCACAAACAATTGCTTATGGCCTTTTGTCAGCCAGAATCGCAGATCCAAGCTCAAGAACTGCCGATGATTTAACGGCACACATGAAAACCAATCCATTCCTTAGGGAGCTAATGCAAACCTTTCTTCATATCGGCGGAAGGAAGGGGAGAGCTGGTAGTTCTGGTATTGATTTCGATGAATTAGGTGTATCTGAAGTAGTTGAATTGCTGGATGACGCGAATATGGAAGCTGTAATTCGTGACTTTGGAGACAAGAAGCGCAATGAAGATCCAGTCATGCATTTTTATGAATCTTTTCTCCATGAATACAATAAAAAACTAAAGATCCAACGTGGCGTTTTTTATACGCCACAACCAGTCGTGTCATATATTGTTCACAATATCCATGAGCAACTTCAAATAAAATTCGGTTTAATGGATGGACTTGCTGATACAGCGACCTGGGCTGATGTACTAAAGAAATTCCCCGAATTAAAATTACCACTGCTTAGCGATAAATTTGGTGAGAAAAAGACAATTTCTCCCAATGAACCTTTTGTACAAATACTAGATCCTGCAACAGGAACTGCAACCTTTCTAGTCGAGATCATTGATGTTATCTACCGCACTCTTGTTGCGAAATGGAATAAGCAAAAACTAACAGAGGCTCAACAGCTAAAGGCTTGGAACGAATACGTACCTATTCATCTATTGCCTCGTCTTCACGGTTATGAGCTTATGATGGCCCCTTACGCAATTGCTCACATGAAGATTGGCCTCAAATTATCCGAAACAGGATATACATTCGATTCAGAAGAGCGTGCACGTATTTACCTCACTAATGCTCTTGAGCCATGGCATAAACAATTAATGCTTCCTGAAGTTACTGCTCTAGCCCATGAGGCAGCTTCTGTTAATGAGATTAAACGACACAAGCGATTTACCGTTATCGTTGGCAACCCACCTTATTCAGTTTTTTCAGCTAACCTTAGCGATTTTGCTAGAGCAATTGTAGATCCTTACCGCTATGTTTCCGATCAAAAGATTCAAGAAAGAAGCATGCTCCGTCTTGAAATGCATCTTCAGGACGACTATGTAAAGTTCCTAGCCCTTGCTCAGCAGACGATTGGAATTTCTCACGTAGGAATTATTGGATTTATTACTAATAATGGGTATCTTGATAATCTAACTTTGAGGGGCGTTCGTTTTTGCCTGCTTAAACAGTTCAATACTCTACAGATTACAGATCTTCACGGAAACCGCCTTCGACAGGTGCCTGGAGGAATAAATAACGTTGACGAGAATGTATTTGAAATTGAACAAGGTGTTGCGATAATTCTAGGTTCAATGAATCGTGCCAAGACGAAGGAAGGTGTTAGAGAGTATATAAGTATTGAGGGCAGCAGAAATGAAAAATATGGCAGCTTAAATAAAAATACTCTACAGCCGAGATCAATCACAATACTTTCCCCTCATGAACCTCATTACTTTTTGGTTCCTCGTAATGAGCTTTCTAGCGATGAATATAACCAATTCACTTTATTAACTGATGCTATGCCTGTCAACATTAGTGGGATAGTTACTGCACATGATGACCTAGTTGTAGACTTTGATGATGCTAGATTGATTGGTAATGCAAGAACATTGCGCGATAAGTCGATATCCGATGAAACAGCACGAGAAATTCTCAATGTTAAAGATAATGTTGGATGGAAATTATCTAAAGCTCGGAAAATAATGCAAGATTCAAAAGAAGATGCTATTTTTCTTAAAGACTATGGGTATCGACCGTTTGACACCAGAAGAATTTATTACCATCCAGCATTAGTTTGGTCAGATCGTAGGAATGTAATGTCCCATGTAATTAATGGAGGAAATATTGCACTTTCAACATGCAGGCAACTTGCAGATGCGCCATGGCAACATATCTTTGTGACTCGAAATCTACAGGACGACTGTTTTATTTCAAATCGCACAAGAGAGCGTTCTTACCATTTTCCTTGCGAACTTAGAGGTGATGGGCAGCAGCGCGGTGCACAAATTAATCTTTTTGCACTCGAAAATAATAAAGAAGTCTCAATATTAAACTTCTCTAAGGGCTTTATTTTAGATCATCAATTCCTATTGCACTCATCTTCGAAGTTCACTGAAGGTGAGCTAGTGGAGAGGCTATTTCCATTTATCTATGCGATATTGCATAGCAGAACCTATCGTTCGCGGTACTCAGAGTTTCTAAAGATTGATTTCCCGCGTATCCCAGTTGCTGCCAGCCTTGATTTACTATTAAAGCTTAGTAAATTAGGCGGGGAGCTTATTGAACTTCACCTTCTTGAGTCAAGTAATACTATTGATATAGCTGCTGTTTTTTTCGGCGAAAGTGCTGTGGAGGTAGAAAAAGTTTCCTGGAGTGAAAATACCGTATGGATAGATAAACTACAGACTGCAGGATTCAATGGTATTTCAAATGAAGTTTGGGAATTTAGGATCGGATGTTATCGTGTGTGCGAAAAATGGCTCAAGGACCGCAAGGGGAGGGCATTAAAAAAGGATGACATCGCCCATTACCAGAAGATCATCATTGCTCTTTCGGAAACGATACGTCTCATGACTGAAATAGATAAAGCCATAGATGAGCATGGAGGCTGGCCTAGGGCGTTTAAATCAACTAAATCTGAGCAAGATTAGCGGATGGCTTTGGTAAAAACTAGCCACTTTATTATTAATGGCTAAAGTTATTTTTTGTTAATTTAGATGAAGTTTTATGTATATTATTAATAAGTAGTTATTCAGTATGCCTTTAATTTTTTATAAAAATAAATAAAAGCCCCATGTCTAGGTTTTCTTAATCCGCTTAGATACGCTGGTGAAAGAAAGGTTTTTTGTGTCAGCAGAAGCCGATTTAGGTGATGTATGCGTTTTTATTGCAACTAGTGAGCAAAAAGCAGTTATTGAAGCTCGGGCAGATGAAGGGTTACTAGTTGTTTCGGGGCCAGGCTCCGGAAAAACGCAGGTTGCGGCAATGCGCCTCGTGCACCTGCTTCAGAGCGGTCTTCATCCGTCCCAAATTTTGGTTCTTAGTTTCTCTAAAAGCGCAGTAACAACGCTAACGCATCGGATTGCATCATTAAGATTTGCTGATGAAGGGCTGATGGAGGAGTTGCGTTACCTTGTGATCAGAACCTTTGATTCATGGGCATTTAGAATTCTGCGTCAAACCGGCAGGCCTGTTTCGGAATTGCTTGGTCGCTCATACGATGAAAATATTGCTTCGGTTGTGACTCTACTTTCTGACTACTCGGATCCCGCCATCTCTGAAAGATTGTCATCGGTTCGTCATGTGATTGTTGATGAATTTCAGGATCTTCCCGGTGTGAGGGCAGGAATGGTGGTAGAACTTTTGTTGAGACTTAATTATGACAAGCCTGAGGGTGTTGGTTTTACAGTTTTAGGTGATCCCGTCCAAGCAATTTATGGTTTTGCATCTAGGGTAAGTGACCCCGCTATTTTATTGAGTGACCCTTGGCAGCAGCTCAGAGAGAAAATGGGCGACCGATTAAAGGAGCTCACGCTTACAAAAAACCACAGATCGACAGAGAAGCTTGCTTCGATGGGTTTGAAAATGAGGGAGATCCTGCTTTCAACAAAATTTGATCCGGAAAATAAACTTGAAGCCATGAGGCGTCTTTTGGATGGCCTACCATCTTCACTAGAGAGCGGCAGAATTGATTCAGAGTGGCTATCTGGACAGCCAGAAGGATCGGTAGCGATCCTTACAAGGACAAATGGCGAGGCATTACGTGTGGCGATGATGCTGATGGGTACGGCAAATGAAAGGCCAAAAGTCACTGTTCGTTTGGGGCTTGCTGGCTCTTCACCAATTGTGCCTGCTTGGATTGCGGTTATCCTCTCACGATACAAGCCGACACAGATCTCCCGCTCGATATTTGAGATCGTCTACAGCAAGATTGAAGTACTGGAAAACGATGACGTCTGCAGGGCAATTCATCTGCCATCTTGCGACGCTGCTTGGATGAGACTCATCCGGGCGTGTGCTGCTGCTGATAATACATTGTCAATTGATCTTGCTGATTTGCGGGAGCGGATTGAATGGCCGGATGCATTTCCCGACGATCAGGGTTTTGAAAATTCATTTGTCTATGTGACAACCATACACCAGGCAAAGGGAATGGAATTTGACCATGTGACTTTGCTGGAGGGCCGTTTACATAATGATCCTGATAGCAATGAAGCATTAATTGAAGAGGCAAACGTTGGATATGTTGCCTTAACTCGTGCGGGTAAGGAGCTAAAGCGTATTCCTTTAATGGGGATTTATAGCCCGCATCAAGAATTTAAGTGTTCAAGTGGGAGAAGCCGTCTGTTTTGTTATAACGTTATGACATCAGTGCAGATTGGATTATCTGGTGATATCGATCCAGTAAGTTTTGTAGATTCTGATCTTCATGGTGGTGAAGATGGAGTAAAGGCTCTGCAACAGGATTTGATGCTCAAGGCTGACGAGCTTCGAGGGCACAAGGTAATGCTTAGGAAGTTAAATATTTCCGACGGTCCAAAGCCTATTTTTAAATATGGAATCTATCTTCAAGATAATGAGAAATCAGAGCGATTACTTGGACTTACTACTACCCAAGTTACGCTTGATCTTCTGAATATTTTATGGAGTGCAGGATACGGTCTGCCAAGTCCTATTTTCAATCTCAGGATTGGGAATATTGTCACGTTGACAGATTGCGCCGATTTAGGATCTAATGTTCCAGAGCCTTGGCATTCAAGCCGTTTTTGGCTTGGTATTACCCTAGTTGGTACCGGCGACTTTAAAAAGACAAGAAAGAATAAAGGATAGATGACATCCGACCAATCAGTTACTGGAAACGTCCGGGAATTGCTTGCGCATACTGCCGGCGCTCTGCTGATTGGCCCGATTGCTGAGACTGAAGTCATTGAGTCCGCGCCTAGTGACACCTACCTTACCGGCATACTCTGGCCACGCGGAGCGCCTATCGACGCAAGCGAGGATGACGAAGGTATGGATGGCGGTGTGGATTCAGAGTCAGAAGTGGATGCTGCTATACCTGGTTATCGTGCTATCCGACCCTGTTCAATCGGTATTACCTTTGCAGTTAGGAGCGGTTCTGCTGTTACTGTTTCCCTTGGAACAACTGCTCGTTACGAGTGGGCAGAAGATAAAAGAATCGCTGCTGCTCTCGAGAAGGACAAGGCTGACGATAGTGCCGTAAAGAATAAATCTTCCAATGTAATAACCCTAGGCGCTACTGATGATGAACAGTCCGCAAAAGCCAAAATAATTAAAGTATGGTCTAGGAATCAGCTGGGTTATTCGATATTACTTAAACCAGAATCAAATTCTTCGATTGCCCGGATCAACACTTTTGTTGATCGGCAGGGGTCCTCTGTAACAGATAAACGTCTTTCTCTGCATGTTCACCGCCGCGTTAAGGGGGGCCAAGATCTTTTTACCATAACACTGATTAATGAAGAAATGGATGAAGAGGCTGAAGGTCCTAGGGATTTACGCTGCCTGTTTCAAACTGAAATTGTAGTCAGTGCGACTGATGAGGGGGTTGGGTCAATCGAGGAACGTCCCCGTCCACGCATAAATACTGCGGATGAAGATTCCCTTAGCAGCGAACTACTTTACAGGGAGGTTCGGGAATTTGCTGTGGGTCATGGCATTGCTGCAAACTGGAATCAAGAGCCTGCTAGAACAGTAAAAGAGGTCCGCACATCATGGATGCCGGAAACTTTGGTATACGGCACAAGCGCTGTTGGTCATGAATCACTCGGTAATTTTTTCACTAAATATCCTGATGCGCTTAAAGCACTATTTCTGAGCAAGGAGTCCAATAAAGAAAAAATCATTGAAGTATTGACTGAATTTGCCGCTTGTTATGCCGACTGGATAGAGCATTTTCTGCGTTCAAGACTTAACCTATTCACAGCTGATTTATATCGTGCCGCGACTTTGAATCTAAAGCGCTGCGATACAACGCTTATCCGTATTCGCGCTGGTATTGAAAAATTAAAAAACGACGATGATATTTGGGCCGCCTTTGCACTATCAAATGCGGCAATGGATCGTCAGTCCTGTTATGCGGCAAAAGGTTCCGGAGCCAGACATCTTGAATGGCGCCCATTTCAGATCGCCTTCATTTTGCTGGTCATTCCGGGGCTTGCTGACCCTACATGCGAAGACAGGGAATGCATGGATCTCTTATGGTTTCCAACTGGGGGTGGTAAGACCGAAGCCTATCTGGCACTTACGGCATTCGAAATTTTTTACAAACGGATAACTGACGCCTCGCGTCGTCAGAATGGCGGCGTTGATGTGCTGATGCGTTATACATTAAGGTTATTAACCGTTCAGCAATTCCAGAGGGCTGCATCGCTGATAGCTGCTTGCGAGGCGATCCGGAAAAGCGATTCGCGTCTTGGCTTAGCGCGTATCACGATCGGCCTTTATGTGGGCAATGATTCAACCCCCAACAAAATGGATGACGCTAGGGTAGCTATTATCGAGGAGCTTGCAGGAAGAAGACCCAAATCCACCCCCCGTCAGTTGCTGCGATGTCCTGTTTGTGGTTCGGAGCTGGAGGCCCGCTCTTACAGTGCTGATCCTGTACACCCCGTAATCAATATCGTTTGCAGTCACAGCAACTGTGAATCAGGAGGAGAACCACTTCCGGTGATAACAGTTGACGAAGCTATCTATGCCAATCCGCCATCGCTCCTGATTGGTACGATAGACAAGTTTGCACAAATTCCGCGACGCACAGATATGCGCTGTCTCTTTGGACTGGATGGTGGATTGCCTCCAGGTCTGATTATTCAGGATGAACTTCATCTAATCTCGGGACCTCTCGGATCCATGGCTGGTCTGTACGAAACCGTAATCGATATGTTATGTACCCGCAATCTGATCCGCCCTAAAGTGATCGGATCTACAGCAACAATTGGCCATGCTGCTGAGCAGGTAAGGGCGTTGTTTGATAGGGATGTTCTCCAGTTCCCGCCACCCGGATTTGATGCGGGAGATTCATTTTTTGCTGTTCGCGATCATGCTGGACCTGATCGGCTTTATCTAGGCATTCCAACAGCGGGCCGAAGTCCCAAATTTGCATTGCAGGCTCTGATTTCAGCACTTTTGCAGTCGGCTTCCGCACTGCGTGAAAAAGGGCAGGCTGATGCAAAATCTATAGATCCATTTTGGACATGTGTTGCTTACTTTAATAGCCTTCGAGAGCTGGGCGGTGCTGATGTGCTGATGCAGGATGACGTACCACGTCAGATTCAGTTTCTTGCGGGGCGTCTTGGTGTGAAACCACGTGAATTGCCCAATCCTCCTGAGGAACTTAGCAGTCGTCTTGCTTCTAGGGAATTGCCGCAAAAACTCCACCAACTATCCGTAACGCTTACCCAGTCCGAAGGAGACACCTTTGAATATGGAAGATCAATAGATACCGTTCTTGCTTCCAATATGATTTCTGTCGGGG
>Ga0007854_10002150_pt1 | contig 12298 bp, 1 predicted proteins | sample CryBogCBH12Aug08_FD_60382 | JGI IMG/M metagenome (GOLD analysis project Ga0007854, IMG submission 60382) | Freshwater microbial communities from Crystal Bog, Wisconsin, USA - CBH12Aug08 | ecosystem: Environmental > Aquatic > Freshwater > Lake | place: Crystal Bog, Wisconsin, USA | collected... | reverse complement strand
ACAGACCATAGGATACAACAGATGACAACGATGAAACTCCAGAATTTGGAACATTAAAGAGTCCTCCACCATTTCCAGCAAAACTAGATGCCTGGACAAATACTGAAGAAATTGTTGGAAGTCGCGCAGCTCCTGCCACATCAAGAGCGTACCAGAAAGGAGCTAACTTACCGATTCCAAAATTGTTCACAATATATCCATAATTTCCCACAATATTACAAGTAGTAACAATTGGAGTGACAATCCCAGTATCTACCTGTAAGGGAGCCCCTGTATAACCAATAATAATATTCCCAGTTGAAAGAGTTGAGAAGGACCCATAAGAACTACTAATAACATTTACAAACAGACTACTAGTTGTGAAAGACTGGGAAATAGAAGTTGAAAAGGTAGAGAGTGCAACCTTGAAAGTAGAGAGACCATAAGATACAATAGAAGAAAGTGAAGAGATCCCAGGATTTGGTTGCTGCGCAATGGATGAGAGGCCATAAGATACAATGGAGGAAAGTGAAGAAAGTCCAGGATTTGGTTGCTGCGCAATGGATGAGAGACCATAAGAGACAACTGTAGAAAGAGAAGAGATCCCTGGATTTGGTTGTTGCGCAATGGAAGAAAGTCCATAGGATACAATGGAGGAAAGTGAAGACACACCTGGATTCTGCAAAGCAGTTAGAGATGATAATCCATAGGAAGTAATTGTAGACAGTGAAGAGAGACCATAATCTACACCTCCACCAGATCCGCCACCAAGATTATACCACTTTCCTTTGTGCGCAACCAGTGAAAGTGATCCGGAATTTTGAGTGATTTGTAAATTACTCGTACCATTTTCAAATAGATCCCCCCCAAGTGTCGCAATAGTAATCGGATTGATTCCAGCCGCACCCTTGAAATCCTTGATAAAGATTTGTTTGCCTTCGATATTAAACGACGAAGGCAAAAAAACTGTTTTTGCTCCTGGCGTACTATTAATGTACGCAACTGTCGTAGCGGAACTTATATAAGACATAGTTCCTTGCTAGCGACGCTCTATTTGATTGATTATAACTCTTGCCCTTGGAGAATACTCGCTTCACCGAATAAACCTTCGTAACGGAAGAATGAGGCATAAGGTGGATTACTAGCACTGACTTGAGATCCTCCAGTATTACTATCATAAAATGTAATTAGTCCAGCATCAGGATCTAATAACCAATAGCCATCTTGATTTGTTATTTCAACTTGTGTATTTGAATAGAAAATATGTGGCATATATGAATAATCATATGGTCCTGGAATAGTATTTTGTAGAAGATTATGCGAGTATGTTGTGGCAAAATTACTATATAATGATGTCCCTCCTGATGGAGTAACACTTGTTAATAGAATTGTACTGTAAAATGCTATATATGGATAGTTACATGAAATATATCGTGCACAGTTTCTATTTGTATTCATAGTCCTCGCATAATTTTGTGAAAATCCATAATTTGAAAATGTTAAATCTTGATAGTATGAATTACTGTTTAATATAAGAGAATTTAGACCACTACTATAAAAGGGATTTGATAAAGGAATTATTTGTGAATACATTTTTTTTTGTTGAATATAAGGAAACGCGTTTGGTATATTGAAAACAAAATTAGGATGTGCCTCGGATGTATAATTTAGATCAACAAGAGTATTACCTAATCCAAAAAATTTTTTTTGAATTAGGTATAGAAGTTCAGGTACATCTTGAGAATCTCCTAAAATTCCTCCTGGTCCTATGTTACTTCCCTGAAAGAGATAGTTTGTAGCTACAGGCATCTATAATTTATACAATAATTAATACTTTGTTATGTTGACCAATCAATTACATAATGAATATATGGGCTGCCTAAGACATCTTTGAGCTGTAATGTAATCTGTGTAGTTGTCTGTGTTACAACTTGAATTGTCGCAGAGTGATCCCAATTATTAATATAGGATCTATTACTGGTAATATGTGCATTTACATTTCCTCCTGGAAATGATGTAACATCTACTACAATATAACTACCATCGTCTCCCTCAACTGTACCAGTTAGTGGTGTAAACGCTGGCGATGTACCACTTACATTACCAGTTGCGGATATCTTTGTAGTTGCTGCTGTATCGGTCATTGAATAGTATGCTGTTACTGTATAGTTTGTATTTGCTTGATTTCCGTAGAATACATATGTGCTGTTGTTACTGGAAGATACACTTTCTACTCCTCCTGCGGTAACAGTCCATATTGTTGTTAATGTTACACCAGATGGCGCTGTAGGTACATTTGTAGCATTTACAGTTACTAAAAAGTCTGTTGTTGTTACATTAGTAAAGCTAATTGTTAAAGTAGGTGTTACAATTGTGTAATCATTTGTAGTAGCATATACATTCGCATAACTGCTTCCTAAATAACAGCCGCCAGCATTATTACGCATATACATATTTACTGTTGTTGCGAAGTACTGGAAAAAGCTTGCTGTTTGGGTTATTGGTCCTCCACTTATTGTACCACCACCAGCATATGTACTTCCACTATCAATCGTAACATTACCACCAGCAGTTACATACCAATCTGCTCCATATCCAGCAGTTCCACCAAAATTAAAAGAATAACTTATTTGTCCATTTGTAGTATTGGTTGATGCTGATGGTCCTGAAAGAGATGGTGATCCATAAGCTAGCTCGGTACCAGACACCGCAGAAATATTGCTTGTCGGTGAAGTACCTATACTATTAGACGCAAAAATATTAAATGTAAAATTATGACTATATGTACATATATCATAAATAATTTGTGCTGAAGTTCCTGAATTAATAGGCCCTTGTAAAGTATTAGGCCCAACAGGATCTGGTACAGGTCCACCACCATCAGTAACTTTCCACCAAAATGTAACAGGCTGTGTAACAGTAATAGGAGTTGTTAGAGTTGGTACAATATATGCATAGAAAGAGTTATTACTATAAAGCGCAACTGTAAAATCAGACAGCAGTGGTGCGCGTCCAGTGATACTAAATTTATAGTTGCTATTCCAGAATAGAGAACCGTTTGGCAGATAGATCGCCGTGTAATTTGAATAATTCGCTACAACTTGAATATTTTGCGATACAAGTTGATACTGATTACTTAATGGACTCATAGCATAATTACATGTATTGCTTAGCGAATAAGACCCACCTACATTACTGAAATATAGTAAGTTTGATAAGGTGTTATAAATATACGTAGGTAATCCATATGGTACATTCAAGAATAAGTTATAATAATTTCCAACAATATTACTGCTATAATAAAACTGATTTGGTATATTCACCTCTGTATGACTTGTGTAGTTAATTGTTGTTAGAGAAAAGTAAAAACCATTTGGATTATTAGCACCCACACGTGTATACAAAGTATTTAGTACATTGGAGTATCCGCATCCATCAGGAACTTTAATTGTTACACTATCTGTATAACCACTTCGCACAATGTTACTCGTTAACGCCGCACCTCCATCATTGCTCTTCGCAAAGATAGTAATAGGGTTCAGTCCATTTGAAGCATTCGCATTCAACCACCCACTTGTATCGTTGGATGTCGCCGCTACATTTGAATTAAACCGTATCTGGAAGGTATTATTCGTATATGTCCCTGAACTACCCCCTGTAAGGGTTGGCTGTGTAACACCTAATGTATAATTGAGTGAAAATGTCATTGTATCAATCTTATTTGAGGTATTTGTAGTTACAATATTGGAAAATAAGAAGGCTACATACATATAGTTACTTGTTACATATGAATTGTAGTTATTCGCATTCGCTCCATTTGGAATAAAAAAATCTACATTATTAAAATTAGAATATCCTCCTGTTTTAGGAGTTACATATGCTCCATTTACAGTAAATAACTCAGTATTATATGCGCTAGTTGTTAAGAGGCTTGTATTATTAAATAGCGCACCAAATGTTCCAGCAGGAGGATTTGCTGCACCACTACCGCTCTCCACACGAACATTTGAATTTACCAAAGCAATTGACGCAGGGTCAAAGTAAGGATTGAACTTTCCAGAAATATTCGCACCACTTAATAAATTACTCAAAGCCCCCCCAAGAGTAAAATATGAAGCATAGGCATTTGTAACTCTCACATTACTCCAATAGAAATATGTATAGTTTGAAATAGGCCCTACAGAGTAGTTTGACGCAGCATTTGAATAGTAGTAGAATGGTGTTGTAAGAGAATTAAATAGAAAGTTAGAAGTTATCGCTGTTCCATTATTACTTAGTGTAGCAGACACAGCGTTACTATTGAAGAAGTATCCTCCAATGTTGGATGTTTGAATCCAGAACCTGAAATTCGAAGAGGTTATTACAGGAATGCCGCATATATATGTGTAGGTAATATCTCCAAGATTATTCTGAAATGTTATATTTCCTGAAGGCGCAACTGGCTGGTTGTAATCAACATAGAACGTTATATAGTTCGAAATATTTCTAGTATTATCCTTAATATATATTGTGTAAGGAATATTGCTCGCGGAAAAACTACCATTAAATCCAATAATAGGATTTACAGTTATATAATAATTACTTCTATATATATCGCGAGGATACTCATCTGTTATATTATTTAACTTAATCACATAATTAGCTGTTATAGAAATTATATTACTACCCCCATTTGTAGAATTTGAATAGCTGTAAAGTCCGTTTGAGAAAGAATAGTTAATAGTTGCTCCATTTACTGGAACATAGAATGTATAATTTACATTACTTAAACTGCCACCCACATTTGTTATATTTGGGCAGAGATTTGTAATAGGATTTCCATTTGAATACATATAAACTTCTAAATAGTAATTTGCGGATCCATTTACAATAGAGTTTACATTACTTAGGGTTCTAGTTGCGAAATTTACGCCGGCATTGGGGAATATCAAAGATGGAGTCGCTTTCTCAGCAGGAGAAAAGTCTAAACCGCTGCCAAAATCGGACCCAATATTTGACGGCAGTGGTGTTCTGTTAATAGATGTATTGGAAAGTTGAGGCGATATTCCACTCACATTGGACGCAAATACAGTACCCCAATAGTAAGTGTCATAGTTTGAAGGAGTGAAAAGCCATGTAAAATTACAAGGTGTGCCTGTATTTGGACTTACATTTGAGTTTGATGAACCAGGATCGCTTATAACGTTATTCAAATATCTACGAGGATATGTCACACCCCCTACATTACACGCCACTGCGCCATACTTCAGATAGAAATTTGTAATAGGAATTGAGTCATTTTGCCTGTACCAACTCATTGTTGTATTCGTCAAAGGTAGAGTCTGTGCGTTTGAGAGTGTAAGATTGCTCAATGGTGCAGGGTTGAAAATCTGAATAAGTGGTGTTAAATAAACATATTTCAATGACACATTGCTATTCATTGGTGCTCCAATACGGACATAGAAATTGTAATTGATATTTGAATAGTTTAGTGTTGGTAAATATACTCGTAAGTTACTACTATCTGCGCCGGCACCTGGAACAAGAATTCCTGTAGGGGTTCCGTATATATTTTTAGTATTTGAATCCGGTGGCAAAATAGTATTTGAATTCGCATTTAACCAAGCAGTTGTATAGTTTGTATTACTTGCACCACCATCATTGGATGCCACAATTTTATAATATACACTAATTCCTGGGAAAACTTGATTCACAGAATCAAAAGAAAATGGAGCATCGCCAAATATAAATCCAATATCTGCGCTTGTCCAGTTGGATGCGGAAGATCCAGATCCGCTAAATGAATATTTAAGCGTTATATATCTGAAAGACGATCCAGCAGTAGCACCAATACCGCTATAATTGGAATAATTATACACTCCTGTAAGGGGATTAAAATATGTTGTGTAATTCAAATATCCGTTAGATGCACCATTGAATGTCGCATTACAATATGTTCTATATGCGCCATAAGACAATTGTAGTTCATTGGAGTATGTTGTCAGTAGAGAATTACAGTTATTGAAGACAGCGCCAAAGCCGCCGCCATTGATATCTGGATTTGACCCAGCGCCAGATTCAACACGCGCACCATAGTTTGGACCAGCCAACGACCAGTTGGAATTGAGAGTCGCATTGAGAACTGTCCAGGAGTATGTATCATAGAAGAAATTCTGTTGTCCTCCTCCTGCGCTGTTGGAACCATACACAAAAGCCGCAGGAGCGGAAGCAGCATATGACAAATTACAGGCTACACCAGTAAAGGATGGACTATTACAAGGAGTATACTGTGGATATGAAATACCGTTACTCCAAAGGAAGAATGTCGCATTTGAAATTGGTGCAACTGAATAGACCGACCCAACAGACTGTGAACCATAAAAGGGCGTGATCCCATTCACAAATGGAAAGTTCGATAGAAGTGTCCCTACACCAACAGGATTTGACCAGAGCCCCACAACCACAGGATTCGACGCATAGAAGTATGAACCAATATTGCTTGCGCCAATAAAGAAAGGATGAACCGTTGTAGTAAGCATTGTTAATACACCGCATATGTAATTACTATAACTGACTATGCTACCATATTGTGAGACATCTGGTTGGATACTAATAATGGATGCTTGTCCACTTTGCGCATTTTCAATATATATACCTCTTGTATTTATAGATTGTGGTGTAGCACTGTTGCTGAGTGTTATACTAAACACATTTGAATTTGAGCCTGCTAACCACGAAGTCATGAATATATTCGCATATGCTTTCAGGAAAAATCCTGTAAGAGTTCCTGAAGGACTCTGGTCCTGGATATTATTAACATTGAGTGTCATTGCGCCGCTTGAAACCACACCGTTTGTAGGGGCATTTGAGTACTGCCACAACCCATTTGAGAATTGATAAGTCGCTGTCGCAGCCACTACCCCTCCCTGTGACCAAGTCGCAGTTATGAAGCAGTTTGAGAGACTTGGTCCAGAGTCACTCCAATTTATACTATACACATTACTATTTGTCCCCTTATAGATGTAATCTAGAGTCACTCCGTTCGTAGTCGCATTATATATCTGTGTAGTATATGTACCATATGAAAAGTTAAATCCATTACTATAAAGGAGATATGAACTTGCGCCGCCGACCGCAGGAGCAAAGTTTGACGCATTTGATAAGTAAGGGTTTAGAATTGGTGGAAGAGGCGTCCGCACACCTACAAGCGTAAAGTTCGTTTGCGCTCCTTGTCCTACGTTATTTGCCAATAAGATATTTCCATAGTAGTACGTATCATAATTGCTATATCCACTTGAATATGAAAATGATGTTGTATTTGGTGTAGTCCAGAGGTTATTACATGTGTTCCCTACTAGATTGGCCTCCTGAAGTACAAGATTTGTAGGCACTGCGTTAGGCACGTAGCGACGAGGATATACAGGATCCGAATTACAAGCATATATATTAAACGCGTAGTAGTCAAGTGGAGAATTACAGTTCGCTGGTGTTGACCATGATAAGTATATATTACAGAGCGCATCATTTGATAACACACCTGTAAGGGAAGGTGGAAGAGCGTTGTAAATATTAGACAAACTAATATAAGAAAAGTTTACATTTGAATTCATTTGTAGACCTATCTTCACATATACATCAAAATTACAGCCAGGTGGGATTGGAATAATGGAAAGATAGCGACTATTAGATGTAAGATTATACGAGCCGCCGACATTTGAATAAAGACCAGGCAAATTAGAGGCGCTATTGGAGTAGGGAGTTATTCCAGAACGTACAGAGTTCGCATTGAGCCAGCCAGTATTGTAAGAGCCGGCGTTATTTATTCTGTATTGGAAGTAGTTGACCGCAGGGGGATATAGCGCAGCAGCAGTACCTAGGCCAAAAAGCCCATTCACTGTTAGAAATATGATTGGTATGTATGCCCCCACACTACCTCCATTTGAAAGTGTATACTTAAAAGTGGCAAAACGTGCACCAGTTTCGTTCTGAATGTTTGAATAATTTGATAGCGTAGGGAATGCCACTACCGCGCCATAAGGTTTCAAGTACGTTGTAATTGTATTGTATGCGTTTGACAGATTTGAACCTGTCTTGAAATATCCCCCTACAAGGGGTAGTTCAAAGTTATAATTTGGCGCGGAACTATTGCTCGCAATAAGATTGGAAGTTACATATAAAATGCTTGGAACCGCGTTATTGCTTCCAGAGTCTGATTCAAATCTCTGTCCTCCTGGCGCATATTGGTTACTTAGGGATACTTGCTGGAGAATTTGACTTGGGCCATCAAAATAGATTCCTACATTGCATTGGGGGGCAATACCTGCTACATTACACAAATTGCTGAGTCCGATAACTCCACTTATATATGTTGATCCGTTTGCAATTGTATAGTATGTTGCATTATTAAATAGATATGATACTTTGAAGCGAGTCAAATTGCTGAGTGGTGCGGCTGTGATTGGGTTATTATTACTATCATAATATGCGGCGTTCGCAACATTACATGATAGCACCCCAGGCAATGCAGTCCCTCCCAAGTAGAGTGTTAGATTGTATGCATTTTGCCCAGTTATGAAAAAGAAGCGTGCGAAATTGGTTGTATCTATATTAAACTGGACAAGATTTGAATAAGAATATACAGGTACTCCAGAAATATAGAGGTTTGAGGTATTTGATGTATTACTAAATCCGCTGACACCTGGACCGGCCGCCAAATCATCTATCCATATATTGGACGCGTATGGTAGATTTGTATTATATCCCAAATTTGAATGAGTTATAGAAAATGTGTAAGAATTCGAGGCGCCTACTAGATATGAATTACTTAGAAGTGCGCGTCCTGTGAAAGCCAAATAGAAATTACATTGTATGGGGTCATTTGGATAAAAATCAGCTACATTTGATGCGATTATTGTTGTATATGTTCCTATAATATTAGAGGAATAAGGAAGGCTTTGGCCAAAAGCAAAAGCTTGTAATCCAAGAGTATTAGATTCTCTCTGAGCGCCGCCATAATTTGTAGTAATATTAATGGATGCGTATGTTTGACTCGCAGAACCGCCTGAATTATTTGATGTGAGAACTCCTAGAGAATTATTTGTGTAAAAGTATAGACCGCCATTCGAGAAATTGTTCCTATTATAAACATTGAGTGCATTACAGGCCGAATTAAATACGACTTGCCCATTTTGTGTGAAAAATGGAGGATTCGTTGACGCGTCGCTATAAATATTTGTCAGAGTTCCTGGCGCAACTGGAAGTAGCGTTTTATTGCTCGCAGAAATTGTATATGGTCCATAATTTGGATTTTGCGCATTCATTGCCGCGACAGATATAAAAAAATATGAATCTGCCGCAAGATTTGACAAAAAGTTTGACTGTGGTTGAGGATTACTTGAAAAAGGAAATGTATATGTATTACACAGGGAAAGCCCTGGAGGGCTGATGCCATATCTTCTAGGCTGGAAGCCAGTATTTGACAAATATACTTGATATGATACAATGGTCGTAAAATCTCCAGGAGGGGTTGTTGAATTACTCAATGGTTTGCCAATATATGCAAAGGCATTTGAAATTGTCATATTTGATAGAAATACAGGTATTGGCGCGGATGGAGGATTAATATATGATAGATTAATATTGCTGAAATGAAGAATATTATATGCATTGGACGAATAATTTGCAAAATATACATCAATTGAATAAGGATCATTCACAAGACTCAGAATTGTTGGTGGCATATATACCTTTAAAATTGTATTTCCAAGTGATAGCGGATTAGGCGTTACAGGATTTTGCTGAGTAAATGAATAGCCATTAGGAATACCAGGAGGAATACCTGAATTTAGTTCAAACCCTGTAAAATTAGATGTACTATAAGGTATATAATTACTTCCATACAAGAATGAAGACAGGAGGTTAGAGCTCGGATTTATAACGCTTGGCGTATTTGAATATACATTTACTGTAATGGAAGAAATTAGAGGCGCGTATGCGTTAATAAGACCTATCTTGAATTGGAATATATTAGACCAATTTACTTGAATTGAAGAGATGCTTGTAAATACTGCGTTTGAAATAGGCTGAGTAATAGGTATAGGCGCAGGTGGTTGATCCACAATATTTTTATAGAGCCAATAGTCAATTAATCCTAGAGCTCCTGTATATGTATCTGGAGAGCCTGTAGAAGCATCGCGAATCCCTGTACCACCAAGTGTAGATATATGAAATCCAGGAGGAGTATATGGGTCATAACGCAAGTGATCATCATAAATAGATGATAACCCATAAGAAATTATAGACGATATTGAAGATACTCCTGGATTAATTGTTCCAGCAACGAGTGATGATAATCCATAGGAAACAATTGAAGAAAGTGATGAAATCCCTGACGCAGGATTATTACTTCCAACTACACCTGTAAGGGAAGATAAACCATAGGAGACAATAGAGGAAAGTGAAGAAAGTCCATTATTTGGTTGTTGAGCAATAGATGAGAGGCCATATGATACTATTGAAGAAAGTGATGAAAAAGATGTGCCTAGATTTATTATGTTAGTGACAAATGATGATAATCCATAAGAAACAATTGAAGAAAGTGAACTCACACCAGAAGATGAATATAATGATGATAGACCATATGAAACAATTGAAGAAAGTGAAGATATTCCACCACCTATATTTGATAATCCACTTCCATCCCCATAAATCTTATCAACTGTTAGGTTTTTGATATATGCGTTACATGTTACATATAAATTGCTAGTTACTATTGTTGGTGAGTAGATATCCTGTATTATAAAACTTGTATTTATGACACCAACCTGAATACCTTTTCCATAATATGCCTGCCCTACAGGACCAGTTGGAATGTAAGAAGTTATATAACTCCAATTGGAGCATCCGTTACTTGATGCTACGATATAGTAATTACTTGCGGTCTGTACTTTGGCATAGAATATTCCATTATGAGCACTTGCGATGTCTAAAAATTGTAATATATTACTATTATCTTGGGTTTGAATAGCCCTAAAATTACTACCATTACTACTTTGGTAGATTGATAAGCCATTATTATTTTGTTGACCACCTGCTACAATCCATCCAGTATAATTGTCATAAAGTACAATATTTGCTGGATTTAGAAAAGTAGTGGTATTCAAAGTAGTATTACTTGCATTAATCCAGCTTACACCATTATCAGTACTAAATTTTATGTTGTGGTAGAAACCATCATTTCCAACTGCTACGAAGAGTGAATTATTATAGGCCACAGATATACCATTTACTGAAAATCCAATATTAGATGTTAATGAGCCATTTATAATATTACTGGTCGCAGCAATAGTAAAATTATTTCCAATATTTCCTGTAAGTATCCATGTATTATTTCCATACCCAATGTTATTGAAAGTAAATTGGCTATTATTATTAACGAACCCTAAAGTGGAGTTACTCCAATTGATACCATCATAACTGTATGCTACATACTGGTTTGCATTAATATCTTTACCTGCAGTTACCCATATGTTACAAGCAGGAATATAATTCACAAAAGTTGGATAATATCTAGATGATAAGTTACCAGCATTATAGTTTGAAAAATTACCTTGTAGCCAATGAACACCATCTGACGAATAATATAATCCTAGAGGTGTTGTTGGAGACGCAGCAACCCATAGATTGTTCGGATTATACGCATATGAAGTAATTGAAGTATTTGCTAACATTGCAACTTTAAGAAATTGGTCTTGTACTTGGTATCCTGCAAAAGGATTACCATTGAATATAGTAGTATCTGTACCATCGCTATATAAAAATGTTTGTCCATTAATAAAAGTCTGATTTGCTATAACAGAGGATAAACCATAAGACAAAATAGATGAAAGTGAAGAAAGTCCTGGGTTGGGTTGCTGCGCTATAGATGATAGACCATATGAAACTATTGAGGAAAGTGAAGAAATTCCTGAACTTTGTATAAGTGAGGACAAACCATAAGATACAACGCTAGAAAGAGAAGAAACTCCAGTATTCGGAACATTAAAGAGTCCTCCACCATTTCCAGCAAAACTAGATGCCTGGACAAACACTGAAGAGACGGTTGGAAGTCGTGCCGCTCCTGCCACATCAAGAGCGTACCAGAAAGGAGCCAACTTACCAATTCCAAAATTGTTCACAATATATCCATAATTTCCAACAATATTACAAGTAGTAACAATCGGAGTAGTTACACCAGTATCCACCTGTAAGGGAGCCCCTGTATAACCAATAACAATATTCCCAGTTGAAAGAGTTGAGAAGGAGCCATAAGAGCTGCTAATAACATTTACAAACAAACTAC